>JGI10216J12902_100221955_pt1 | contig 10522 bp, 11 predicted proteins | sample KanNatreferecore_FD_12902 | JGI IMG/M metagenome (IMG submission 12902)
GGCTCCCCAACGATTGCATGGACATTGTCATCCAGGGCATGGGACGGATTCACATGCTTGACTTTCATGATGATCGAGCCTACCTGCGCGCCACGGTTGAACTCCTCCGGCCAACCTATCCGCCTGGCCAGAACCTCACCGCGCCGGCTGAAACGATGAAGCAGCGTTTCCTTGATTTGCTCGATCTCAAGCGTGTCAACGCTCCTGAAGTGCGGACGAGCCTGCGCCTGCTCGCCAGCCCGATTGATCTGGTCTTTTTCATCCTAGCACGCTTGCCCCTCGATCCCTATACCAAGCAAGAGATTCTGCAGACGCCAGCAGTGGCCGAGCAGATCACGCAGATTATCAATATTCTTGATATGTCGCGGGGCGCGCAGTTGAACTGAGTAGGCGCGTGAGCCATAAAGCATCTCGGCGTGAGTGGGTTCTCTCCTTCGCTGTGTTCAGGATGATAAGCCATTAGTTTCATGGGATACCATTACCGGAAGAAGTGCTCTGATGCGTGTCCAGACCATGCGCAAGATCGATTATTTTGTCGGCATCCCACTCTGTTTTTTTGTCTCGATTATCCAGAGAGTCCTGAACCTCTTCCAGGGGGGGCAGCACACATACCCGAAAAAAGTGTTGTTCATTGAGCTGTCTGAAATGGGTAGCACCATTTTGGCAGATCCTGCCATGCAAAAGCTCAAAAAAGCCACGGGAGCTGAGCTCTATTTTTTGATTTTTGAGCGGTGTAAAGAAAGTCTCTGGCTCTTACCTACTGTACCTGCTCACCATGTATGCACTATCCGAGAGACCAATGTGTTTGCCCTGACTGTCGATGTTGTACGCTATACGGTGTGGGCTCGACGGCAAGGGATTGATACGGTCATTGACCTCGAGCTTTTTTCTCGTTTCACAGCGTTATTGACGTTTCTCTCGGGCGCCCGCAATAGGGTGGGGTTCTACGCCTATCACCATGAAGGATTGTATCGGGGGGAACTGCTCACACACAAAGTCTGCTATAATCCACACATACACATAGCAAAAAATTTTCTTGCGCTGGTAGCGGCGCTCCTCTCGCCAAACAAGGAAATTCCCTACGCCAAAGTCATAATTCGCGACGAAGAAGTCCGCCTACAAAGAGTCCATTATCCTGTCTCTGAACAACACCGTATGCAGGCGCTGGTGCGGCAATATTACCCGCTCTATCATCCGAGCCAACATGCCCTTGTGCTGATCAACCCAAACGCGAGTGAACTGCTCCCACAGCGACGCTGGATGCCGGAAAAATACGTCACTCTCATCCGGAAGATTCTGCAACAGCATGCCCACGTGCTTATCTTGATCACTGGGGCCCCGCGTGAACGGGAGGAAGCGGAAGTCCTCACCAAGCACATCGCACATGATCGTTGTGTCAATTTTGCAGGAGCCTTGAGACTTCTGGATCTGCCATTGCTGTATAGCATCTCCACGTGCATGATCACCAATGATTCTGGTCCCGCGCACTTTGCCAGCATCACCGAGATGCCGACCTTCGTCTTATTCGGTCCAGAGACACCCAAACTCTATGGTCCGCTTGGACAGACGACCCCCATCTACGCCGGCCTCGCCTGCTCCCCGTGTGTCGCTGCCACGAACCATCGCCAGACACCCTGTACTGACAATATCTGCCTCAAGGTTATTGACCCTGAGTGGGTGTACGACCTAGTGAAACCTCTACTGCAAAGCGTATGCGTGCACTCAGGCTGAATTTTTGCAGGTGCGTGGTCCTCGGTCTTGATACCTTTGAGAGGATGACCCATAACAGCCCAGCGCCAGATGCTGGAAGGCATCACACCAGGGGACGATGTATGAATGGCCTGGCTTGTGGTCCCACGTAGTCTGTCACCACGTGGCCTTGCCCCACCAGACGGTATTTGTAGATCACCAGCCCATCCAGGCCTACCGGACCACGGGCGTGTGTTTTATTCGTACTGATACCAACCTCCGCCCCTTTACCAAAGCGAAAGCCATCCGCAAAACGCGTCGAGGCATTGTGCATAACAGTCGCAGAGTCCACTTGCTCCAGGAACTGGGTGGCCGCTTCTGGAGCTTCCGTGACAATGGTGTCGGTATGCCCGGAGCCGTGCTGATTGATGTGGGTAATGGCTTCCTCAAGGCTGTCAACGACGCGGAGGGAAACGATGAGATCGAGATATTCGGTATCCCAATCTTCTGCAGTCGCCTCCAGGACATCTGGGAGAATCGCCCGCGTCGCAGCACATCCGCGCATCTCGACACCTGCTTTGCGATACACTGACGCCAGCATGGGTAAAAACGTCTGGGCGATCTGGCGATGCACCAGGACTGTCTCGATCGCATTGCACACAGCAGGATACTGCACCTTCGCGTCATAACACACAGCCACAGCCCGCGCGAGATTGGCGTGCTGGTCAACATAGGCGTGGCACAGACCTTCAGAGTGCCCCAGCACGGGCACACGCGTGTGTTCCTGGATGTAGCGCACAAACGCATTGCTGCCACGTGGAATAAACAGGTCGATGTACTCATCAAGTGCCAACAAGGCGTAAACATCCTCGCGCGTCTCGATCATCTGTATAGCCTCGACACAGGAGGCGTCAACACTGGCAACAGCGTTACGAATGAGCTGCCCGAGCACGCGGTTCGATGCCTGTGCTTCCGAGCCGCCTTTCATGATTACCGCATTGCCGGACTTCCAGCACAGGGAGGCAATCTGCGGGACAGCATCCGGACGCGATTCAAAAATCGCTCCAATGACGCCAATTGGGCAGGTGACCTGGGTGAGCACCAAACCCGTATCGAGCTCGCTGGTGGACAACGTCTGGCCCACTGGATCAGGCAAGCCGGCGACGCTGCGCACTCCAGTGGCCATATCCAACACCTTGTGTTCGGTCAGCTTCAGCCGGTCCAGGAGTGGCTTGGCCAGGGCGCCACGCTCCACCAGACGCGTGGCCTGCGTCACATCATGGTGATTCGCCTCCAGAATATGCTCCCGGTGCTCGATCAAGGCAGCGGCGATAGCCTCCAGAGCGCGGTTCTTCGTCGCTGTTGACAAGGTTGCCAACCGCAAGGCGGCGTCCTTGGCGCGTTTCGCACTCTCTTGCACGTGCATGGCAGTCAATGTCCCTTTCTAGCGATAGCGATTAGTGGTAGGGGCCGGGGTCTGAGGGGTAGTTTCCTTACTTTCCTTGCTCTTGCGGATGATATCCAGGGTCTCCTGGAGGGCTTTGAGACGCTCCTCCTGCGTTGGTCCCTGGCCCGGGAGCAACCGGACAGCGAGTGGAAAGCCCACAAAACCCTGAGAAGCGGACTGGCCGCGCTCGTCGGTGGCGGTAATGTAATACTCAAGGCCTGGACCCGCGGTCATCCAATCAGGAACTACCGCCCGATACCGGTTCTCCTCAACGGCTGCCATCGGTAGCGCTGTAAAATCACCCCCGCCCAGAGTACGGCAGAAGACTTCGGCTTTACGGATGCCAGCCGGGGACGTGATGCGTGCTTCAATCGCCAAAGGGGCTCCGCGTCTCTGCGCCGTGGTAAAGGGGGCATGGTCAATCGCGAGACGTGCCTCTTGGGGCTGTTGTGCCATCGCCATCGGGCACCACAGACCGAGCACCAGCAGACAGCCGGTGACACTATAGAACGCGTGCCATAACTTTGTCATGCGAGGTCTCCCTTGTCCAACGCTCTGCTGCAGCGCAGGAGCGCCGAGCTGTCCCTGGCTCACACGCTAAGGCCGTCCCGGTCCTCTGTAATATTGCAGCGCTTCAGGTAGCCATTGCTGGATCTGTTTGATGCGTGTCGCTCCCGAGGGGTGCGTTGAAAGAAACTCCGGTGGCCCAGCACCGTGCTGGCCAGCCTCCATGCGCTCCCAGAGCCCAATGGCTTGACGCGGATCATACCCCGCCTTGGCCATCAGGATGAGACCAATATGATCAGCTTCCGATTCTTGACTGCGGTCAAAAGGTAACTCCCCCAGTACACCATAGGCCAAGGCGACACCTTGCACAATCCCAGGGTCGCCGTTACCCAACCCAACCTGCAACGCGCTTAAGCCAATCTGCGCCACCATGCTCTGGCTCATGCGCTCAGCCCCATGGCGTGCCAGAGCATGCGCGACCTCATGGCCGATTACCGTGGCCAGCCCGGCTTCTGTCTGCGTGTATGGGAATAACCCTGTATAGACAGCCACCTTGCCTCCGGGCAAGGCAAAGGCATTGGCGACATTCTTGTCGATGACCCGAAATTCCCAGGCATAATCTGGTCGGTTTGCCACCGCCGCAATGCGCCGTCCGACCTGCGTCACGAGCTCATTATAATGCGGGTCTCTGGAGACCCGCTCCTCTTTGAGGACCTGTTGATAGGCCGCCAAGCCTGTCTGAGTTTCCTCAGCCTCAGAAAGCAAGATAAGCTGTTGGCGACCCGTGATGGGGGCTGTCTGGCAAGCAGAGCACAGTATCACATAACCGACCACGGTGCCCCAGCATAGCATAGGCCAGCCATGCGACCACCATGTGCGGGGAGTCGATGTACCCACCTCAGGCCCTCCTGGCAGGGAAAGCTCTCTGCTTAGAGAGCCCTCAGTATAACCTATGTAGATGGTAATTGTCATGACAGGTCTCATGGCTGCCTCGCCTTGTGTCCCGCCACGCTTTTTGCAACAATGCCATGTGGAGGTTATGCGCGGTCAGGGTATGGGAATAGTGGGGTGATGAGGTGAGCGAGATGAGCGATGAGCAAGAGATGGTAACCGCATTCCATCGGACCTTTGATATTGCCATTGGCACATTGCCAGCGGTGCCAGACGCAGCAACCTGTGCTCTGCGTGTGAGCTTGATCCAGGAGGAATTTACCGAGTTGCGCGAAGCGCTCAGCCAGCGGGATATCGAAGCCGTTGCGAAGGAGCTGGCTGATCTCTTGTACGTTGTCTATGGTACGGCGGTGTCATGTGGGATTGATATGGCCCCTATTTTCCGGGAGGTGCATCGCTCAAACATGAGTAAGGTGGGCGGGCACAAGCGCGTAGACGGCAAATGGATCAAGCCACCCGACTATTCCCCGGCTCGTCTCCAGCCCATGCTCGCGGCCCAGAGCAGTCTCGAGTACCGTGACGCGGAAGGCAGCTAGCGCAGGCTGACGGCAGGGCTGCGGTATTTGGTATACTGTTTTGTTGCTGAGCTGATAGTAGAGAGGAGCTAGAGAGCTAGGTGGAACCGACGCGGCATGCGGTGTAGGGGGAGTAATGCGTATTGACGATGTGGTTGGAAGCGTACGACGCTGTATCCGGGCTATGGAGGGGTATGTCCCTGGGAAACAACTGAGCGGCGGGACTTATATAAAGCTCAATACGAACGAGAATCCCTACCCTCCCTCACCACGGGTGCTCGAGGCACTACAGCAAGCTGTTGGAGCAGAACTGCGGCTGTACTCTGACCCGATGGCGCTGCGCTTGCGGGAGACGGCTGCAGAGCTGTACGGCTGCGAGGTGGATGAGGTCATTGCAGGGAATGGCTCCGATGATATTCTGACCATCATTTTTCGGACCTTTCTCGATGCTGGCGATGTGATTGTAACGCCGGCGCCCAGCTATACGCTGTATAAGCCACTCAGTGCCCTCCAGGACGCGACTTTTAAAGAGGTCCCTATGGGGCCAGGCTACACCCTTCCGGAGGATCTCGATGCCCATGGGGCCAAAGTCGTGATCATCGTCAACCCCAATGCCCCCACCGGCGTGTTGCATCCCCGTGCGGCCCTGCGGGCGTTTTTGGAACGTACGCAGAGTGTTGTTGTGATCGATGAGGCCTATGCTGATTTTGCTGGTGAGCATGTCATCGACATGCTCAAAGAGTTTCCCAACCTGATCGTGGTGCGGACTTTCTCCAAGGCATACGCTCTGGCGGGGATGCGTTTGGGGCTGGGATTTGCGCGGCGTGAGGTTATTGCGGGGATGATGAAGGTCAAGGATTCCTACAACCTTGACACTCTGGCGATCGTCGCTGGCTGTGCGGCGCTGCAAGACCAGGAATGGCTCCACGAAATCGTCGGCATGATCGTCCGTACACGGACCTGGGTGCAACAGGAGCTTGAGGGGATGGGGCTGTATGTGCCCCCCTCGCGCACCAATTTCGTCTTCCCGACCATTCCCGATGGTCGGGCTGCCGAAGTGTTTGAAGCCCTGGAAAAACGCCGAATTCTGGCGCGGTATTTCCGTGGACCACTCGTGAAGGACTCGCTCCGTCTCAGTATTGGTACTGATGCTGAAATGGAGGCTTGTTTACAGGCGCTGCGCGAATTGCTCACGCAGGGGTAGGTCCGGTCGCTCCCAGGAGGGCGAGCACCGCGTCATGTACGCGCCCGTTCGAGATCATGGCATTGCCACTATAGATCGTTGGCGCGCCAGTGAAATCACTAAAACGCCCGCCCGCTTCCTCGACCAGGATCTTGAGGGGCGCCACGTCCCAAGGTTTTATACCCGTCTCGAGCATGACCTCGGCTTGGCCACGACACACAAACGTATAGGCGAAATAATCACCAAACCCACGCTGTCGTCGCGTCGCCTGCACCAGACGGGTTAGACCTTCCCAGTAGCCATCCTGCAGCATGAGATCGAGACTCCCGTGTAGCAGAGTCGCTTGGGCCAGATTGGTGATAGTCGACACAGTCAGCCGCTCACCATTCGCAAAAGCCCCCAGCCCCTTAGCGGCATAGAGGAGGTCGCCCTGGGCTGGCGCATGCACCACCCCGACGGTGATCTCCCCAGCCTGTTCCAAGGCGATCAGCGTGCCAAAAAATGGAATACCACGAATAAAATTTTGTGTCCCGTCGATAGGATCGATAATCCACCTGGCGTCCTCGCGTCCTGGCTGGGCGCCGAACTCTTCTCCCAGCACGCCATAATCGGGGAAGTGCTGCCGCAGCATGTCGACAATGACCTGCTCGCCAGCCCGATCTGCCGCCGTGACCGGACTCCGATCGGCTTTCGTTTCAATCTGGAGGGCCGTGCGAAAATAGGGGAGAATGACCTCCCCAGCCGCTTTGGCAGCTGCAATAGCGCTATCGAGATGCTGTTGTAATATCATGGCTCATTTACTCAAGACAAGAATATAGCCACCGAGATGCGGCGGATGCATCTGGCAGATATAGCTGTATGCGCCGGTCTCGGAATTGTCCATGCGCTCTCTCCTTACACCAGATGACGCTGCAGCGTTTTGGATTTCTGCAGCATCTCGGCAAGGTACGCTGGCCCCAGCGCTGTGGAGCTCGCTGTCATACTTTCCTTAAACGCTTCAACATGACCTGTCATGAGGGCTTGTCCGAGGGCCTGTGCGGCTTCGCAATAAGCCTGGATAAGCGCTGGCCCTTGCAGGTTGTACAGCTGGATTTCGCTATACAGGTCGGGGTCCGCATTGAGGATACGCCCCATAGTGATCAGCGAGGCGCGGGAGTTGGGAGAGCTGTAAGAATCCAGCTCTGTCGGGTCACCAAAGTGCGTCCGTAATATATGCGCCAGCACAATCTTGGTAAAATGTTCCAGATTCTGATGTAAGGCCATCTGCTTGTCGTGATACTCTGGCGTCGTATAGGTAATTTTCGCACCATACTTGTAAAAGATGTCTTCAAATTCGCGTGCCAGTTCTCCAGAGGCTGGGGTCCGGGTGAAGATGACGTTCTGCTGGCGCAGGTTTTCTACCGCCGGGCCAAAAACCGTGTGCATTCCCAAGACCTCGACGCCCGGCCGTACGGTCTCGAGCATGGCGGCTACGGGTTGTGTCTTGATGGAGGTATTGTCGGTAATGAGTTGTCCCGCACGGAAGCAACCCCCTACAGTACGGATCACATCCACCGTGTGTCTGATAGGCACATTGATGATCACGACGTCTGACTGCGCAATACACTGTTCATAGGTGAGAGGGGTGCGCCGACCGCTAATCAGGACTGTGTAGCCGGCAGCGCTGAAAAATCTATGAAACCATCCACCCATCTGCCCCGTACCACCAATAATGCCAATCGTACGGAGGCGCGGCTCGTTAAAGGCGCAGCGGGGATAGGTCCCAAAAATCTTGACTTCGACTTCCTCATCACCCAACTGTTTGGTCAGAGCAGCCATACAGGCGGCCACTGTCGGATCTTCCAGGTGGCCCTCGACCTCCATGTAGAAACGAAAAGCCCCACGGGTGTCGGGGCGTGAATGAATAGACGAGAGATTGAGCCCGTACGCTTTGCTGAGCACCGCGAGAATGTCTTCCAGCAGGCCGATACGGTCGCGATGCGGATAGATGACTAGTGCCGTGGCATCGTTGCCGGTAGGCGTATGGTAGTCCTCGGTGGCGGCTCCTAGGACCGCAAAGCGCGTTTTATTGCGCTGCACATTCCCGATATCGCGTGCCAGAATGTGCAGGCCGTACTGCTGGAGTGCCTGGGGACTCCCGATCGCTGCCGCATCGCTCAGGCGTTCAGTGACGATGGCTTCCATAGCGGCACTCGTGCTGGCCATGTCGACCTGCTGGGCCTGCGGGTAGTGCTCCTGGAGATAGGCTGAGCACTGCTTCAGGGCCTGGTCTTTCGAGAGTACACGCCTGATCTGTGTCGCCGGTGAGAGGACGCCCAGCGCATGCTGGATAGGCAGAACGAGCATGTCCACCAGCTTGAGGTGCTCAGCGTAGCGGTAGAGATTATCGAGGGTCTCGGTCACTGGCCCCTGAATAACGTTTTCAATGGGCACCAGACCACGTTCGACGTCGTGCTGCGCCACGGCCTCGAACACCGCATCAATGGAGGGATAGGGTAGGTAGCGTGCGTCTGGCATTGCCACCCTGGCGGCTTCTTCCGTATATGTGCCTGGTGGTCCCAGGAATCCCAGCTTCACGAGCCATCCTCATGCGGGGCGAGATCATCATCGAGTTCGCTGTTGCCTCCGCTGACCCCCGTCGCCATAGGATGCACAGCGCTGTTGTTATACCATGATTTGGCCGAGGTGCAAACGCCAAAGCCGACCGTCGGCGCAGAAAAGTTTTGACGCGGGTTTGCCGCAGCCCCTACAATCGCAACTCTGGTGCCTATCTCTGGAGATTGTGCATGCGTCGTTATACGGTCTACGGCGGAAGTTTTGACCCAGTACATTACGGGCATATGTCGCTCGTGGAGCGCGCTGCGGCGCTGGGCTATGAGGTGATCATGGTGCCAGCGTTCCGCCATGCCTTCGGGAAACAATCGGCTGTCCCCTTCGAACATCGCGTACGCATGTGTGAACTGGTCTTGCAGGCCTGTCAGCTCGTGGAGCATGCCAGGGTGTGCACCATCGAGCACTCTCTGGCGCCAGCCAGTGGCGCACCGGTGTATACTTATGATGTCCTGTGCCACCTGCGTGCACAACTCGGCAGTGCTCCGTGTCTGCTGGTGGGGCCTGACATCTCTGCAGAGTGGGAGCGCTGGTATCGCCATACAGAGATCGATCAGGAATTCGGGCGCCTGTGCCTTCCTCTCACCCACATGATCCGCAGCACTGACATCCGACAACGCCTCCGTGCCGGAGAGACATCTGCATCGTTAAGCGATGTGATACCAGAATCAGTGGCAGCGTATATTGCGGTGCACGGTCTGTATCGCTAAGGGGTATAAGGTCGGCGCTGTTGCCGTGGCACAAGCGGGGCTGCATCAGACACGTAGACGGCTTCGAGCAACGTCCGCATGGCCGCTGGTATGCGTGTAGGGCGTCCATCTGCCCGTGTAAACGCGCCATTCACTTCCGCCACAGCGGCCAACACGCCATCGACGCGACGGTGGATAGTCTGCTGCCAGGTCATCAGAGCGCCATGAAAATTGGTGATATAACTCTCCATCTCTAGGACATCGTCCGCAAAGGCCGGCGCCTTGTACTGCACGTAAATATCCACGGCCACTACCGTATAGCCCTGCTTGAGAATAGCGCCAAAGGGCAGTCCCGCATCTGCCATAGCAGTTAGGCGCCCGACCTCAAAGTAATGCACATACATGGCGTGATTGACATGCCCGAGGGGGTCGCATTCGTAGTGGCGAACAGTAATCTGGCAGTGAGCTTTGGCGGGCATAGCCCTCTTTCTATTCAGATGACAACTAGAAAGTAAGTGTACTTCACGAGACCCTTGAGCTACCGAACTCAAGTTCAATGAAGGTTAGCAATTCTATGATACTCATCGCTCGTCCCGGTTCGACGTGCTCTTCAGCACCTATGGACATGATGTGGAAAATTCGGCAAATCAGGAAAGTGCTCCACGTTGTCCCAACGTTTCTTCAGCACTCCCTGCTGTTCGTCCATCCATTGGTAGCGATATCCCCGCGTTACACAATGCCCTGATTCGACGACAAAATATTCTGCCACTTCCAGGAAGTCACGCTTGCTGAGGCTCAGTCGTGCACGGAAGTATCCCCTGTCCGGCAAAGCGTATTCTTCCACGATAGTCACCTCGGCAACAATGGCGCTGGCCACAAGTCTCGCTATAATTTCAGCGAGGTATTCCCGAGGCTCCATTGACTCTAGACT
>JGI10216J12902_100914644_pt1 | contig 10522 bp, 6 predicted proteins | sample KanNatreferecore_FD_12902 | JGI IMG/M metagenome (IMG submission 12902)
TGACGGCCGACGAGCGGTATCAACTCGAAATGACATTCTCGCGCGGGCTTTTCTCGGGATGGATGCACGGAGTAGATCACCAGCACCTCGTCCCCGCGCGGTCGGGCAAGAAGCGGGGACCATTTGTCGGGCGCATCGAGAGCGTGGGTGGAGACTACGTCGAAATTCGCGCAAAGGTGCCGCTGAAAGCCGGCGACGGCGTAGTTTTCGACACCGGCGGAGATACCAATGCCGAGCAGGGCGGTCGGCTGTGGCAGGTGAAAGGCGACCGGCTATACTTCGAGCGGGGCCGGATTGATTTCCGAAGGTTACAGCGCGGACATCGGGTTTGGAAAACTGACGACCCGGATCTCGATAAGCGCCTGCGGCAAAGCTTCACCGGACGGATCGAACCGCGGCATCGCGAGAAGATCGACCTTACCGTCCGCGGACAGGCAGGTGAACCGCTGATCATTGAAGCGCGTCGCGCCAATGGCGCGAGCACGAGCATCAGATCGAAGGTCCCGTTACAGGCTGCACGGACAGCTCCGCTCGGCATCGAAAAACTGCGCGAGCACCTCGGACGCTTTGGTGAACATCCCTACGAGCTGGACGAACTGAGCAATGAGCTGAGCGGCGACGTGATTGTGCCGATCAGCGAGCTGAATCGACTTCGTCGCGAATTGACCTACGCGCTAGACGCAGCGAATCAACGCCGCCGTGCCGAATCGCCGAAGCGTTGGCGCGAGGTATTTCAGAATCGCCCTTACCAGGATTCGTCGTCCGGAGAACTCGAGCTGGCGGTTCTATGCCGCAGCGAAGAGAGCCTCGCGGCCGCACTTATTGAAGGCGTCCGCACAATCTACGTCGATTTCGAGGACATCCGTCGATACGTCAGTGCGGTGACGCACGTGCGCGAAGTGAAATCTGACTCACAGATCATCCTCGCCACGCCACGCATCCAGAAAGCCGGCGAACATGGCTTCTTTCGCCTGATCGAAAACGCGAAGCCCGACGGCGTTTTGATCCGCAATCTCGGCGCGATCGATTACTTCGCCGCTCACACGAACCTCCGGCGGATCGGCGATTTCTCGCTCAATGTCGCCAATCCGCTTTCCGCACAATATTTCATCGCCAAAGGACTCGAGAAAGTCACGATTAGCTACGATCTCACCGCCGAACAAGTGGTCGATCTCGTGCAGGCTTCCGCGCCAGATTGGTTCGAGCTGACGATTCACCAACACATGCCCATGTTTCACATGGAGCACTGCGTATTCGCGGCCTTCATGTCAAAAGGCTCTTCGTTCCTCGATTGCGGGCGGCCTTGCGAAAGCCATCGTGTTCACCTCCGTGATCGTGTCGGGATGGAACATCCGTTGCGCGCGGATGTCGGATGCCGGAACACCCTTTTCAATGCAGTACCGCAGACGGGCGCGGGATACTTTTCGCAATTCGCTAGTGCAGGCTTGCGTCACTTTCGAGTGGAGCTTCTGGAGGAAAATGAAGCGGAGTCGCGAAAAATTCTCCGCGCATATCAGGCGCTGCTCAAAGGCGATCAGGCCGGTGCGGATTTGTGGCGGTCGCTCAAGGCGCAGTCGCAGCTGGGTGTGACTCGAGGGACGTTGTCGGAGTGAAGGCTAGCTGCGCGGCCGCGTTGAATATAACGCGCTGCTCAACATCAACCGATGATTCCAAGCTGCGCTCTCGCTGCGGCTTCCTCCATGCCCGCGATCGCTACGACTTTATCGCGTGATTTCTCTCCACCGACCAACGTCACATCCCGCCGTGGAAGACCGAGTACGGCTGCGAGGAATTCAACCAGTTCCTCATTAGCCCGCCCCTCCAGGGCAGGCGCTGCGATTTTGATCTTAATGGCGTTACCGTGCGGCCCCGCTACTTCGCTGCGCCTCGCATTGGGCACGATGCGCAGCCGGAGCCGGCAACTCACGACTTCTTCTTATTCTTCGGCAGTACGTAGGCTCCGAGAAAAGGGCGCTCCGAGGGCTTGGCTGAGCGGAAGTCGCTGACAAAACCCGTTTTGGTTCGAATCTCCACATGTCCTGCGCCGCGACCGCCGTAAACGAGAACCGAGCCAATCGGTGCGCGGTAAGGATCACGCACGCCGGACAGTTTTTGGAAACCGTACTTATCGGAAAGCTCACTCGCTGCCTGTTTTGCGTACACCGTACCGGGATAAGATTGGACAGCCTCCGCGCCGAGAAGCGCGTATTTCACATACCGCCAGCAGCGCTTGGATGAGTGAGCCTTGGCGCGCTTGGCCGCGATTTCCGCCGCGCGAATCATCCGAGCATCGTACCGATACTTCTTCGCTCCCGGGCCGAACACCTTGGCCTCGTCCGTTGTTAACTTCCTCGCGGTAGACGGGTTATACTTGGACTCAGACGCCGGCTCCGCTGCAAAGGCAGTGCCGAAGCAGAGAACCAAAATGGCGAGAATACAGTGGAGCTTGGTCATTGATGATAGATGTGCCCCTGACGGAGCCCCGATTTAACGCCGTCAGAGTGTGAATTGACGGAGCTAAATGGGCGCAGGAAGTGGGCCATGTCGGGCCATCGGTCAAAAAAAATCTCCCGCCCCTTCGGAAGATAGCCATAAGTACCGCTAATCCATGGGAGTCACGCCCATTCATCTTACACCGAGCACTCACCTCCGGGAATTGGAGTGGCTGGGCGCGCCGCGCATCCGGGCACTTGATCGTCTCGGCTGCGAAACCGTGGGCGATATCCTGGAGCGTTATCCGCGCCGTTACGAGGACCGCCACCAGTTCGATCGCTTTCCAACCGGCGAGAGCGACACACCCGTCTGCGTCTGCGGCATGGTTAAGAAAACCCAGCTCCGCTATCTGCGCGCCCGCCAGCGAATGTTCGACGCAGTGTTGGAGGAAGATGACGCCCACGCCCTCACCTCTCCGCTCATCTGCCGCTGGTTCAATTCCCCATGGGTGGAAAAGAGCGTGGTGCAGGGGCAGCGCCTGATCGTTTACGGAAAGCCGAAGCGAAGCGGTTCAAATATCGTCATCGCGCACCCGGAATTCGAGGTGATTGAAGAAGACGCGGAAGTCACCGTGCACGTGAATCGGATCGCGCCCATTCACCGCGCCACGGAAGGTGTGTCCGTCCGCGTGATGCGCCGACTCGTGTGGGACATCCTCCAGCGGCTTAATCCCGCCAGCGTTGACACCATCGTGCCCAAGACCCTCGACCGCACCGACCGCCTGTGGGCATTGCGACAGATTCATTTCCCGGAGAACGTGGACTCACTCGAGAAAGCGCGCCGACATCTCGTGATGGAGGAGTTCTTCCTGATGCAGGTGCTCGTGGCGGCAAAACGGGCGGAAAATGCGGCGCAGCCCGGGGCTGTCCATTGCGGACAAGGCACCCTGATGCGGCGTCTCCACGAATCCCTCCCCTTCCCGCTGACGAGCGCTCAGCTCCGGGCGGTCGACGAAATTCGGGGAGACCTGGCTTCGTCGCACCCGATGAACCGGCTTCTGCATGGCGATGTCGGCTCTGGAAAAACGCTGGTCGCATTGAGCGCAATGCTCCTTTGCGTGGAGGCCGGTTACCAGGCCGCGCTCATGGCTCCGACGCAGATTCTCGCCGAGCAACATTATCTCAACATGCGCCGACTCTGCGAACCGCTCGGCCTTCGTGTCGCGCTCCGCACGGGCTCGCGCAGGGAAGACACTGTCGCGCTCTTGCAGGAGACAGAACCCCACCTGCTCGTCGGGACGCATGCGCTGCTGTACGAAGGCGCAGGGTTCACCCGGCTGGGATTGGCCGTCATCGATGAGCAGCACAAGTTCGGCGTCCTGCAACGCGCCCGGCTCCGGGAACAAGGCACCGCTCCGGATGTCCTTGTGATGACTGCCACGCCGATCCCACGCACACTCACGATGACGGTATATGGCGATCTGGATGTCTCCACGCTCGATGAAATGCCGAAAGGCCGCGGGAAAATCATCACCGCTGTGCGCGAGGAAAAGAAGCTGCCGGAAGCCGTGAAGTTCATCCGCGAGCACCTGGAGGCCGGTCGGCAGGCCTACATCGTTTATCCGCTGATCGATGAGTCCGAAAAACTCGAGGCGAAAGCGGCGGCAGCAGAGTTCCAGAAATGGCGTGAACTGCTCGCGCCTTTTTCGTGCGAACTGCTGCACGGCCGCGTGGCTCCGGAAGAGAAGGACGCCATCATGGAAAGATTCCGCAGCGGCAAGGCGAATGCATTGATCGCCACGACCGTGATCGAAGTCGGTATCGATGTTTCAAATGCCACCCTCATGCTCATCGAAAACGCCGAGCGTTTCGGACTCGCCCAGCTTCATCAGTTGCGCGGTCGCGTCGGGCGCGGAGAGCACAAAAGTTACTGCGTGCTGCTCACCGGCGCGAAGGCGGACGAGACCGCGAAGGAGAAGCTCGCAATCTTCGAGAAAACCACGGATGGCTTCGAGATCGCCGAACACGACCTGCGCATTCGCGGCCCGGGCGATATTCTCGGCACGGCGCAAAGCGGGCTGCCGCCGCTTAAGATTGGCGATGTCTTTCGTGATGCGGAACTGATGAAGCTGGCACGCAACGCAGCCTTCCTTCTCTTCGACCGAGATCCCGGACTTGAGCACCCGGAGAACCGAATCTATCGCGACGCTCTTGCTCGCACCCGGCGCGCCATCCTTTCGCAAGTAAGCTGATTCACCATGCGCCGCGGCACTTTCCTCTTACTCGCCGGAGCTCTGCTCGCCGTTGGACTCTATCGCGCAAACCAGCTCGGTCTGATGCCCTCGTGGCCGGGAAGCAAGCCTGCCAAATATACGCCTGCTACAGCCGCGCCACTGGAGCGGGCCGACGTCCCGCGACTCGCCGGCACCGACGAGGAATACGCAAAACTCGTTGATGCCGTGATGCCATCCGTCGTCAGCATCACCTCCCAGCGCGTCACCAATCAAGGCAGCACACGGGCGACCCCCTTCGAGCTGCTGTTCGGGAACCGCGTGGGCAATCAGCCGGTTGAAACCTCGCTTGGCTCCGGCGTCATCGTCTCGAAAGAGGGTCACATCATCACGAATAACCACGTCGTGGAGGGCATGAATGAAATTGAGGTCCAGCTCTTCGACGATCGCTCCGTCCGCGCGACGGTGCTCGGAAGCGATCCCGCGGTGGATATCGCTGTGCTGAAGATCAACGCGCCCAATGTCATTCCGCTCCCGCTCGGAGACAGCGAAACCGTGCGCGTCGGACAGCTCGTCTTCGCCATCGGAAATCCCTTCGGCCTCGGGGGAACGGTCACGACCGGCATCATCAGCGCCAAGGGCCGGCGCGCTGCGGAGGATTCGGCAGTCGAGTACTTGCAAACCGATGCAGCAGTAAATCGCGGCAATTCCGGCGGTCCGCTCATCAATCTCCGCGGTGAAATCGTTGGCATCAACACCGCCATCTTCTCAAACAGCGATGAAGGCGCGTGGCTTGGAATCAGTTTCGCTGTACCATCCAATCTCGTGCGGCGCTCACTGGAGAGCCTGATCAAGCGTGGCCGCATTGTCCGCACCTACCTCGGCGTAGTCATTGCCGATCTCACGCCACAACTCGCACGGCAGTTCGGAATGGATTCCCCCAAGGGCTCTTTCATCACCGAGGTTGCCGGCGAATCTCCCGCCGAACGCGGGGGTCTTCAGGCAGGCGATGTGGTTCTCGCCGTGAATGGACGCGCCGTCGCGGACTCTGTCAGCCTGCGGAACCGGCTCAATGAAACCGAAGTGGGCGAAAAGGTTGAACTCAAGATCACGCGAGCCGGCTCCGAGCGAACGGTCACGGTCGAGATGGCCGAGGCACCTTCGGAGTTAAACGACCCGGCTCCACGAGTCCGACCCCGTCCCTGAGTAGGGTCGAATCGAGCGGAAACGCACGCAGCAGAATTGACCCATGGCGCCGGGTGCTAACCTGCCTTAATACATTGCAGCCCTTGATCCATGTCGCCGCGAGACCTCGCCTCTTCGTCATCTGAACTCCATCCATCCGAGGGCGACCTTTCGGAGTCCGAACTCTATCGCACGCTCACTGAACTCGCTTCCGTCGGGCTTTGGCACATCGACGAAACCGGGATGACTCGCTACGCAAATCCCGCCATGATCCGTATGCTCGAGGTGGACTCCCTCGAGTCAATCGCCGGCAAACCCTTTGAGGACTTCCTCACTCCGGAGAGCATGGCGATCGTTCATGCCGAACGTTTTAAACGGGAGCAGGGGCTTTCGTCATCCTACGAGATCCGCCTGGTTGGACGTAGCGGCCGCGAGATTGATGTCGTCGTCTCCGGAACACCATTGATGAACGGCTGCAAGCTGACGGGTATGATCGGCTCGTTTGTCGAGATTACCAACCTTCGCGTGGCGGAGACCGCCTTGCGCGAAAGCCAGGCGATGCTCCGCGCCGCCATGGAGAGCCTGCCGTTCGACTTTTGGGCGATTGGTTCAGATGGCCGTTACTGCTTGCAGAACACTGTTTCGAAGGCGCGTTGGGGCGATCAAATCGGCATGAGGCCTGAGGAGGTCGGTGTTCCGCCCGATATGCTCGCCATCTGGATGGAGAACAATCGTCGCGCATTATCGGGGCAGTTGGTGCGTGGCGAAATCGCCTATCACGATGGCGACGAGATGCGTCACATCGAGAACATTCTTGCCCCCATTCGGTACGACTCCGAAGTCCGCGGGTTGCTCGGCGTCAATATCGACATCACACCGCGCAAACACGCGGAGCAAGCACGACGCCGAGCCCACGCAACGCTCCAGGCATTCTTCGATCACAGCCCGGCTCTCGTGTTCCTCAAGGACATGATTGGCTGCTATCAAATGATCAATCGACAGTTCGAATTGCTCTTCGGCGTGCCGCGAGAGCAAATCCTCGGTCGCACTGATGCAGAATTGTTTCCCGAGGATCAGGCCGCGAGGTTTGCCCGCAACGACCAGAAAGTTCTCGAGTCTGGTGCAGCCATGGAGTTCGAGGAAGTCGCCCGTTATTTAAACGGCGTCCGCACGAGTCTCGTGCTGAAATTCCCCGTGCGGGATGAAAACGGAATGATCGTCGGTGTCGGCGGCGTTGCCACGGATGTCACCGACCGCCTCGCCACCGAAGAGGCTCGGCGTCGATCCGACGAACGCTATCGCGTCCTGGTCGAGCGCGCACGCGATGTCATCTTCACCCTGAGCCCCGATGGACTCATTCTTTCCGTGAATCCAGCCTGCGAAGCGGTCAGCGGATGGCAGCCCAATGACTGGGTCGGAAAAGAATATTCAGCGTTGATCTTCGAAGAGGATCGCAGCCTTGCGGAAGCGAGATTCAATCAGGTATTGCGCGGCCAATATCCGACCCCCTACGAATTGCGCGCCCTTCGCAAGGACGGCAACGTCTTCAACGTGGAGGTGACCCTCACGCCGATCATCGAAAACGGGAAGTTCTCCTACGCTCTGGGCATCGCGCGAGACGTCACCGATCGCCGTCAGCTCGAAGACCAGCTCCGACAGTCCCAACGGATGGAGTCGATCGGCCAGCTCGCTGGCGGCGTTGCTCATGATTTCAATAACATTCTCACGGTGATCCAGGGCCACGCCGCGCTCGCCGGTTCAGCGGAGGGCCTCCCGCGGGAGGTTCAGGAGAATATATCGCAAATCACGCAGGCGGCAGAGCGCGCTGCTAATCTGACCCGCCAGCTCCTTGCGTTCGGACGCCGTCAGCTGCTCCAGCCGCGCCCCCTCGATCTTAATGAAATCGTCGCTGAGATGAGCAAGATGCTCCGTCGCATCCTTGGCGAAGACATCCTTCTCGAAGTCGTACCCACTTACCCCCTCCCCACCGTCCAAGGCGATGCGGGCATGCTCGAACAGGTACTGATGAATCTCGCGGTGAATTCACGCGACGCCATGCCCGGCGGCGGACGTCTCACCCTCACAACGGAGCCCTACCGCCGAAGATTCGACGATCCACAGCCTCCGGCCGAGACTTCCGCGGAACAATTCGTTCGTCTGACTGTCACCGACACCGGTTGCGGCATTGAGGCCAAGCACATCCAGCGGATCTTCGAGCCATTCTACACCACCAAAGGCGTCGGGCGCGGCACCGGCCTCGGGCTCGCAACCATCTACGGCATCGTGCAGCAGCACCACGGTTGGATCACCGTTGAGAGCGAGCCTGGAAACGGCACCACCTTCCGAGTTCACCTGCCGGCTGAAGCTTCATCCGGTTCGAGCATCGCATCCGGCTCGGCCCGCGAGATCAGGGCCGCCGGCGGACACGAACGCATCCTCGTGGCGGAAGATGAAATCGCCGTTCGTTGCCTCGTCCGCAGTGTTCTTACCCGTCTCGGCTACGAGGTGATGGAGGCACACTCCGGCGTCGAAGCCCTCAGGCTCTGGCGCGAACATCGCGGCTCCATCGACCTGCTGCTCACCGATATCGTCATGCCCGGCGGAATGAATGGCCGGCAACTCGCCGAAACACTCCTTGGAGAAGAACCCGACCTTCTCGTCATCTACACGAGCGGCTACGCGGCTGAGGCGGTCGGCGGCACCTTCAAGTTCGTTGAAGGCGAAAACTTCATTCAAAAACCATACCCTCCTCAGCGGCTCGCCGACCTTGTGCGCGCCATGCTCGATACTCGCACCCGTGCTTGACCATTGCACAATTCGAGGCTAACCGTCGCGCCGTTAGATGACCTGCCAACTCACCAACCCGCAAACGCGACCGTTTCAGAGCATTCGCTCCATGAAACGCGTCTTTGCTGTCTGGGCCGTAGCCCGGAGCGGTGGCAGGAATTCGTAAGACTCATCAACTAACGATCTTCCAGAACCCACCGCGAGCAGACGGTGGGTTTTTTGTTTTCCCGCTGTCGCTCGTGGCAACCAAAGCCAGAAACCATGAACAGCGAAGAACACGAACATAGCCGGCTGGAAAGCCCAGCCTATCCACGGATCAATAATCCCCTCATCCGGGCGTTGCGCGAAGTCTATGCCGCGATCGGCCTCACCCCCGATGACGCCCTGCGGAGCGCTCTTGCAGATTACGAATGCCAATTCGAACCTGCAGTCCAATGCGCTGCGTAACGACTGACCCGGCTGTCGCCGTCGCCACGCAACCCCCGGCGAAAGCCCCCCCTTCCACCGCGCTCGTCGTCGCGGCCTTTGCTGCCGTCTACGTCATCTGGGGTTCTACCTACCTCGGCATTCGTCTCGCCATCGATTCGATCCCGCCGCTCCTCATGGCCGGATCTCGCTTCGTCACGGCTGGGCTCATTCTCTACGCCGTCATGCGAATGCGCGGCGCCGAGAAGCCAACGCTGACGCAGTGGAAAGGGTCCACCGTCATCGGCAGCCTGCTCCTGCTCGCCGGAAATGGCGGCGTCAGCTGGGCTCAGCAAACGGTTCCATCCGGCATTGCCGCGCTCGTCGTCGCTGCCGTGCCACTGTGGATTCTGCTCGTCGATTGGCTCCGCCCAAATGGCACGCGACCAAAGCTAATCGTGTGGCTGGGACTCGCCGTTGGATTTGCCGGGGTCGCCTTGATTGTCGCGGGCAAAAACCAACTCGGCCATCGCATCGTTAACCCCGCCGGCGCCGCCGCGCTAGTCTTCGCCACCATCACATGGGCCCTCGGCTCCGTGTACTCGCGTCACGCAGCCAAACCGACCTCCGCTCTCCTCGCCGTCGCCATGCAAATGATCACCGGAGGCGCGCTGCAACTCTGCGCCGGCGTTGCTCTCGGCGAAACGGCCCGCCTTGATCTCGCCCACATCACTCCGACGTCTGCCTGGGCTTTCGTATACCTCACTCTCGTCGGCTCGCTGGTCGGTTTCACCGCATACGTTTGGCTTCTCCAGGTCAGCACTCCGGCGCGCGTTTCCACCTACGCGTACGTGAACCCCCTCATCGCCGTTTTCCTCGGGCACCTCGTTCTCAATGAGGAAGTCCCCCAGACCGTCGCCCTCGCCGGCGCTCTCATCCTCGCCGCCGTCATCCTCATCACACGCCACGGCTCGAAATAGGCCAGCTTTGCCGCCCTCTGCCTCCCTCTGGCAGGCCCCATCCGTCGAATACGTCCTATGCGACCTATACGACCTATCTCCCACCCCGCATGCCGCCTCTTCCACCGCGCATGTCGTCTCTCCCTGCACGCATCCCCTTTTTCCCACCGCGCATGCCCTCCCTCCCAGCGTGCATGACGCGTCTTACATCGCGCATAACGCCCCGGTTTCCCTGAAGATCGCCTCTCCCCGCGCGCATCCCTGATCTTCCAGCACGCTTCCCGTTTCAAACACCGTCCCGGACGCTGTTTTCATCAATCTTCGCGAGGTGTCCAATTTTGACACCTCGGGTTTGGTAAAACCTTGGCTGCCTGCCTCTGTCAGCCTGGCGCTGCCTCAAAGATTCTGCGGAATTCTTCGGGGGTATGACACGGTTTGTCAGGGGTGGCCTGATACAACTCCATCCAGCCACCATCCCATGCAAACCCGTATCAAACACCGTCTTGAAACCCTCGAACGCTCC
>JGI10216J12902_100046398_pt1 | contig 10520 bp, 8 predicted proteins | sample KanNatreferecore_FD_12902 | JGI IMG/M metagenome (IMG submission 12902)
CGCGGATTTAAGGAAAAGTTCTTCGAGCTTTTCTCCTTTCCCATCAGAGAATGGCTGTGAGCCATACGGCCGCGGGCTTGGATTCATTACTGGGTTGAGGCCCGTTGCCAGAAGGTCAAGCGAACGATCTAATTTAATTACAGTTTTCGAAGAATAGACATCTCGTCGAATGTTTCGCTCAAAATCGAACCCAGCCGACAACCGATTGCCAAAAATAAAGATATCAGCTACTGGAGGACACCATCACAACGGATCCCAGCCAGCATGAATAGTTACAAATCCCCCTACTATCTTTTTGTTTTTATCCAGATAGACTAAAGGGACCACTGGTGGCTCTATATAGTGGTTATTTTCTGCTCCAGTGCTGATAAATTTTCGCTAAAGGAGCGTCAACCCCCGATGTATTGTTCACGTTTAATCGCCTTTGTTTTTGCGCTTTTAGCTGCGACGACGACGCTCGCCGGCATTACATCGCCGCTACCTCCACCGCACCGCGTCACAACTACAGAATTGATACCGTTCACCAGCTCACAAAAGGAATTTAAGATCATCGACGGCAAAGACCAGGGACGACTCGTGCCTGTGACGTTTCAGGCTGATTCTACGGACGAAAAAAGGTGGAAGCTCAGTTTCGGCGATTACGGGCGCATCTTTCTGCGCAGCACTTCCGGCGCCCTGATAATGGAGCGGCTGGACCTGTATAAAAGCAAGAGCTACGTCCTCTATGAACCGGTCTTGCGGGTGCTACCAGCCGAGATCGAGTCCGGCACCGTATTGAGACAGACGGGATATAAAATGTATAGCGTTGAAACCGGCAAGCTCAAACGCGCCGGCCGTGTAACCCATTTAGTCAAACGGATTTCACCATCACAGTTCAGCACACCGGCAGGTCTCATCGACGGCTACCACATCGAGATCGAGCATAAGATGGATATGGAATACAACAGCCAACTCTTATTGACGGTTGGTTTGGGCTGCCGCCCAGACGAAGGATTGGTATACGGGTCGGCGCACTACAAGCTTAGTAAGTTGGGCGGTCTCTTGACGGAGACGAAGACTAGTGCCGCCGCGCTCTCTATGCGGTCCGTTTCGTCCAGGAACTGAACTACAGTAATGGTATCGGGAACGCCCACTCACAAGGCTTTTTGGTCCCAAAACGCAATCGTGACGCGGGGAATTCCCCTGAAATCATCGCGTACCTGCAACGAAGAATCGAAAGTGCGTGGCGAGCGTTAGCTTAGCGATATACTTCCTCCGGCATATTGAACTCCGCGCCTTCCTTGGCTAACTGCTCCTGGAACATCTTGCGGATATATGGATCCTCGTCGCGGTATTCTATAGTACTACCGCCCTCTTTGACGTCGAGATTTAAACCGCGCCAATCGACACCTGGTATTCCCATGACTCGCCTGGGAAAGCCGCCTAGGAACGCCAACACGCGCAAGGGTTCTTTTGACGAACCATAGTGGCCATGGAACCAGCCGGCGTCGCCGGGAGCGGCGCTCACGATACCGCCGGGTTTGTAGTCTTGACGCTGAACCAATTCGCTTTTGCCGTCGGCCCAGGGAGTTGTGCCTGCCTCACCAGGCCATGTGATGGTGTAACCCTTACCGCCTAGACACAGCAGCACCGGGCCGGCTTCATGGTTGTGACAGCGCGAATAGCGCCCCGGCGCATATTGGGCTATGAAGCCCTGAAAACTATTACCCGACAAGTTCCAAAAAAAAGTCCGGTGACCCACGCCACGTTGTCCATCAAGTGGCAACTCGACACGGTCCGCGTCCGGAATGATGTTACTATAATTACGGGCACGACCGTGGCGCGGATCTTTGCCCAGCTCTGACTGCGCCTTGAAATAATCGGCACGGCCGTCGTAACGATCCGTGAACTGGTATGGGTTGTTGAACAGCGCGTCTTGACTGCGGTACAGGTGAAAAATCGGCGGCGCGTTGGTCACCCCGAGCAGCAAAGCCGGGCTGGAGGTGGCGTTTACGATGCTGTGCCAAGTGTTGAGAGGTGGTGAGAAGAGACTGCCCTGCTGCCACTCGAATGTCTGCTTCTTGTTAGCGCCATCGTTCCAGATCTCCGTGGTGCCACGCCCTTCAAGCACATAGAAGATCTCCTCATACATGTGCTTTTCGGGTGTAATCATGCCGGCACTGGGTACCTCGATGACATACATCCCCTGGAGTCCGCCACAGCCGTTGAGTTCGATGAATGCGCCTTGTGCACCCATGCGCTGCCACGATGCCAAAGGCAGATCGCGGATATCATGGAATCCTACCGAGCCACGATGGATCGGCAGGTTTTGTTCTTCCATATAATTCTCATAGGGAGTGGCTATTCGCACCCAGCGTTTGGTACCGACAAAGTCTTGGGCCATAGTCATGCCTCCGTGCATTTTCCGATAATTACATCCAGATCGTCTTAGTGTCAGCGCCTTGTGTGCGCGAATCGACGAACGGCCGGTTGTGGGGATATGCTACCACTGAGCAGGTAGACAAAAGCAAACGATTGAGTTCAGAAATGGCGACCGCGAGCTAGTCGATGCGGCGACAAAATGAATCGTACCGAATGCGCGAAATAATGAAAGACCGGAGTGAGGTCACTTAATCGGGAGGAGGTAACTCGTGTCAGAGGCTATCAGACTAAATCCGACTGTTCGATGGCCATGCCCCGCCGGACCACCACTGCCAAAACATCGTCTGCATCGCAGTGACAGTCGATGAATCGGCGTAGCGCTGCCAGTTCGTCCGGGGAAAAGCACTTGCGACAATTTTCCAGTAATATTCGCCACGCGGGAGCGGCCAGTTGCCCATAGGCGATAGTATCATCGACCGAGCAGAACTCGCGTCCACAAACCGCTCGGGCGTCGAGACCACTTACGACTTGCCGGTAGAGTTGCACAAACAAGCCGATCTTTTGGTCGGACAAAGGCTCTGCCGGCGCCCAGGAAAAATGCAGTTTCATTTCCTTGCGCAGCGCGTTTTCCTGCACATCGAGAGTCCACTCTCGTGGCACCAGTCGCCCTGGCACCCGTTCATAGCGCAGCGGCTCTTGAATGCTCGATCGGACTCGCCGCAGCAGGACGGTGGCTTTGCCATCGGTAGTCTCGATATAGCCGGATGCCATGGGGTCCGAGCTCCGGCCGTCTGGGAAATAGCTTTGCCCGGTGGCTTCAAGCGGTTCGAGCCGGTGACCGGCATGCCGGACCATAAATTCATGCCAAGCATCCGTCACCATATCGTTAGCCCGGTCGTCCGATACGCAGTATTTTGGCGCTTTATCGAACGCTGTCACATGATGCACGGCGTCACAGTTGCTGCAGCGGATAAACTTCGGGTTAAGCATATTTTCTCTGCTGCGCATCTAGCGGTGCGGCCAATACCGCCTGAGAGGACGGGAAGCTCATGACGACTCGGGTCCCGACGTTGAGATTACTGGTAATGCTTAGTTTGCCACCGACAAGATCGGCCATGCGGCGCGCTACCGTAAGCCCGATGCCCAAACCAGAGAAGGCACGCTGCGACGAATTATCCGCCTGATGAAATGGCTCGAAAATCGTGTCGATCTTGTTTTGCTCGATACCGACCCCGGTATCGATGATTTCAAAATCCATAGAGGCACGGTCCGCCGACGGTCCGACTTTTATTGTAATTTCGCCAGCTGTGGTAAACTTCACCGAGTTATTAAATATATTCTGAAAAACCCGTTCGACTTTGGCGCGATCGTTAACCATCGATAAATCACCGTTGGCGAACTCCACGTTAAGTTGCAGGCCCTTGTCACAAATCATCTTTTCGTGCCGATCGACCGATTCCTTGACGAGATCGCGGGCATCGAACTTCTCAACACTAGCGTTGGCATCGCCGGCGTTGAGCGAAGTCATCCACAGTACGTTATCGATCAACTCCAGCAGCTCTTCCGAATTGCGGTAGACAGTCTCTAAAATCTTCTGCTGTTCGTCGCTGAGCTTACCTATCACTTGGTTTAGCAGAAGGTAGACGAACCCAACGACCACGCTAAGCGGCGTGCGCAATTCATGGGACACGTTGGAGAGAAAATCGGACTTGACCTGACGTAGCTTGGCCTTTGCGGTACGCCGCTCCAAGCCACGCCGGACCAGCGACAGGATGTGATTCACGTCAAAAGGCTTAGAAATATAATCGAACGCGCCCAGGCGTAGGCCCTCAATCGCCGTGTCGAGGGAACCATAGCCGGTGATGATGATCGCCTCAATATCGGGATCATGGGCTTTGACCTTTTCCAACACGTTGATGCCGGTCAGCCCCGGCATCTTGAGATCAAGGGTCACCAGGTCTACCTGATGCCCCTTGAGCATCTCGATTGCCTGGGCACCTCGGTCGGCGACAAGCACATTGTAATACGGGTTAAGAATCATCTTAAGCGATTCTCGCGGCCCCATCTCGTCATCGACGACTAATACATTGGGCTTGCTGGCATCCATGGCAAAGCTAGTTCAGCAAGTCACATGCCATCCGAGGTTTTATGCAAACGGCTGAATTTAGAGGAAGTTTTTCGGCAAGAAGGGACCATTAAGGAAGCTGAAGGCAACAGAAATGTCCAATTATGACGATAATTTTACCTCGTCATCCTCATCCTCATCGTTGGGATTATGGATCTTGAGCTTCTCGATGCGGTACTTGAGGATCCGCCGGCTGGTGTTGAGAATCGACGCCGCCTTAGTCTGATTGAAGCCGGTGCGCTGCAAGGCTTTTACTATCAGTTCGCGCTCGAACTCGTCCACTGCATCACTGAGCGGCCGCGAACCACTCAAAACATCTTCCTTGAGGGTGGCGGTTTGATCGGTCGAGCGCATGCTCGGCGGCAAGTCGCGGAGCGTCACGGTTTCTTGCGGAGTTAAAATCGTCAGGCGCTCGATTAAATTCTCCAATTCGCGAATGTTACCGGGCCAGGGATAAGACGTAAAAAAGTCGACAACCTCAGGGGACAACGTCTTGACGGCGATCGAATGTTCCTGGGATTTGAGGCGCAGGAAATGGTCGAGAAGCAATACAATATCGTCACGGCGTTCGCGCAGAGGCGGTAAGAACAATGAAATCACATTGAGCCGATAAAACAAATCCGGCCGAAATTCGGCGTTTTTGGCCATCTGCTCCAGATCGCGGTTAGTCGCCGCAATGATGCGCACGTCCACTTTGATTTCGTCCGTGCCGCCGAGACGGCTAAACGTCTCCTGTTCGACTGCGCGTAGAAACTTCGACTGGACGCCGATATCGAGTTCACCGATTTCATCGAGGAAAAACGTGCCGCCATGCGCGAGTTCGAAGCGGCCGATCTTTTTCTGCGACGCGTTAGTGAACGCGCCACGTTCATAACCGAATAGCTCGCTCTCCATCAAATTTTCCGGCAAGGCGGCACAATTCACCACCACGAACGGCTTCGAGCGCCGGTCGCTATTGTAATGAATCGCCCTGGCAATAAGTTCCTTACCGGTGCCGCTTTCACCGGTAATCAGCACTGTGCTTTTTTTTGCCGCCACCATGCTGACCGCTTTGAAGACGTCGGTGATTTGTTTGGACTTGCCAATGATGAAGTCGATGCCGTACTTGCGACCAACCTCTTCCTTTAGGCGCTCCAATTCCCGTGACAGTTGAACCTTTTCCAGCGCGTGCTCGACGCGCAAACGTAGTTCTTCTACGTCAAACGGCTTGGTTACATAATCAAAGGCGCCGGTTCCCTTGGCCGTAAACGCGGTTCTGGCAGTATTAATGCCGGTGAGCATGATCACTTGACAGTCGGGGTGGATGGACTTGATCTGCTTGAGCACACCGAGGCCATCGGTGCCCGGCATCATGACATCCAAAATTACAGCGTCGGGCTTTTCCTCGGAAACCTTTTGAATAGCTTCATCGGCAGATGAGGCTTCCAAGATTCGGTAAATCTTGTTGAACACCATTTGCAGCGATTGGCGTACGCCTAATTCGTCGTCCACCACTAATAATAAGGGCTGACTCGCGTCAGTCTTCTTGTCCGTGCTTAACAAACCTTAACTCCGTTCTATCCATGCCTTTTCCCGATTCCATTACGGGGCTCCTTCACGGCGGAAGGTGCTAGTAGCCCCGTCAGACGGGCTACCTTGACATTTGGTGCTTCCTCCGCGGTTGATCAGCAACCTGTAGGCCACTCCGCAGCGATTATTTTTCCAATAGTTAGCTCACGGGACAATAACCATTGACACTGTCAACGATGGGCAAAAAGTGACAAGAATGACAATATAACGGTGATTGTTTATGATTCAGAAACTATTATTAATCCGAGTGGCACGGCGATACAAGTTCGTTTTTATTCCAACCTAAACGGGTTTGCCGTTTAACCTATTGGGCTTGAGCGTGCCCCGTCATAGTATTGACGCTGGTGGATGAGCGCGAGCTTCTCAATGACTGAAGTTCGCTTCCTTAGTGTGATCCACACCGCTCGCTCCCGGCCGGGCCGGAGCGCCAACCGGTAAATGGACCCAAAAACCGGTGCCCTGACCTACCTTACTTTCGACGGTGAGAAAACCGCCATGTTCTTCGACGATTTGATGCGACACAGCCAATCCCAACCCGCTGCCCTCTTCCTTACCACTAGTAAAGAAAGGATCAAAAATGTGCTCGAGGTTTTCGTCCGGAATACCCACACCGGTATCGCGCACTTCCACCTGAACAAACTGCCCAATTGTGGCCGTACCGCGGCGCGTGATTTCCCGAGTCGAGATTGTGATGGATCCCTCTCCATCCACGGCTTGGATCGCGTTGAGTATGAGGTTCATAAATACCTGCTTCATTTGTTCTCTATCAATCCAGGCTTTGGGAACCTCAAGGGCGAAGTCGCGAACGATGACAACACCCTTTTCCTTAGCCTGAGCCTCCAAAATACGCGCGATGTTGTCGACGACATCGTTGATATTCTCGGGCGCGATATTGGGCTTAGACGGGCGCGCGAAACTGAGCAAATCGTTGATAAGTCCACAAATCCGATCAACCTCTTTCAGCGCCAGTCCCTGAAATCCATCGCGGAATTCCGCGTCGTTATAACGTTCAGGCAAGAGTTGCGTAAAGGTGCGAATCGCCACCAGGGGATTGCGGATCTCATGAGCCAAGCCCGCGGTCAATAAGCCTAGCGAAGAAAGCCTATCGGCTCGGCGCAACGTCACTTGGGATTGTTTAAGATTTTCGTACAGACGCGCATTTTCGATGGCTATCGCCGCTTGATTACCAAGGGTCGAAAGCAATTCCAAATCTTCGTCCGAGTAAAGAGATCGTTCCGCTTTATGGCCTAAATTCAAAATACCAATGAGCTTTTCCTTCGATATGATCGGCAAACTGATTTCCGCGCAGAGTTTGGCCATCGTCTCGATCGTCTGCAGCGTCTCGGGCCCCACCGGCACCCACTCTAGTTCTTCTTTGACGATCGGCTCTTTGCGACTCTGCAAGATTTTGATCAAGGGTCCATCGCGTGACAAGAGTATTCGTTCCGGATGTTCGAACTCAAGACCCACGCTCGCTTCCAAATTGTAACTGCCCTTCCCTTCGTTGATGAGCAAAAGCGAAACTTTTTCAATTCGCAGTGCCTTGCCGATAGTGTCAACGAGTTTTACGGATAGCGCTTTGAGATCGACGATTGTGACCATGTCTTGGCTGAAGCGCAGGAGTGTCTCACGGTAATCGGAGCGTTTTTTGAAAAGCACTCGTTCAAGCGCGTCCTCAGTCTTGAAACGAAACTTTGGGAAGACAAATGCCACGGCCGTCAACAAAACGAGAGTTAACAACGAGAACTGATAGTTAATTCGACCGAAAGCATACAATTGCGCCTGGATCACGACAAAGTAACAAGGGAGTAATAAGCCTAAGAGAAGTAAGGCATAAATCAGGCTTCTCTTGATAACCACGCTGACATCCAACAGTCGGTACTGAATAATTGAATAGGCAATGATGCTGGCGTGAATATTAGTGAAAGCCAGACCGAGAGGGTAATAGCCGACGCCATAGTTCGCGAGAAAATCCACCCCGGCTATCGAGTAGATGACTGTGGACACGATGATGTACTTGGTTTGATTAAGCCTAGTGGGCTGGTCAACAGATCGCTGCTTGAAACGATGCAAGATTGTGAGGCCAGAGATTAACGTAACAACCAAAAAGGCAAGGTAGCCTACGTGAATCGGACCACCCTTCGGATAGAATCCCCAAGTGTATCGGTACGTACCGGAGACAAAGGTGTTCGTGCCCCAGATCGTTAGTAGAAACAATAACCCCAAGGCATAAAACAAAAAAGCAAACCGTCTTGCGCCGGGACTTCCAACAAATTCGGCAACGAAATGAAAAAAGACGATCGGAATAAAAATAATACCGGAATACCCTAGTCTGGCGATAAGTTCTGCGCGTCCCTGATCCTCGACGTTAAAAAGAATCGTCCAGCAGACTTGCCAATAGCAAGTAAGCAGGCACCAACATGCAAAGATCCCGTTGATCTTAGAATTAGCGGTCTTAGCTAGGATAAATACACCGAGTCCGAGTGAGAGCAGCGCCGTGAATAACGTAGGAATCGAGTAGAAGCTCAACGGTTATACCTCGTGGAATTACTCACAAAATCGCCGGATTACACACGCAGCGTTATAACCGCCGAAGCCAAAAGATACCGACAGCATGGCGTCAACCTTCGCCGCGCGCCCGACGTTCGCAATGAAATCGAGTCCGTTGCTTGCCGGCGAGGCTGAAAAATTTATCGTCGGATGGAGATAATTATTTTCCAGCATGAGGCAACAACCTGCGAGCTCCAAAGCGCCACCACCCCCTAGCACATGGCCCGTCATCGGTTTTGTTGCGCTTAACGGAATATGCGCAATCGCCTCACCTAAAGCCTTTCTAAATATCTCAATTTCGCCACGATCGTTATCTGGCACGGCGATTCCATGTGGATTGATATAACCCAGATCATTCGGTTCGATGTGAGATTCCGCTAGAGCTTGGCGGATTGCCGTAACCGGCTGTTCCTTATCTGGAGAAAACGCCATCACATGGAAAGCATCCGAAGTTGAGCCAAAACCGACGACCTCGGCATAAATCGATGCATTGCGCTTCAAGGCATGGCCTAATTCTTCAATGATCAGAATGCCCGCACCCTCTCCCAACACGAAGCCAGCGGCATCTCTGCTAAATGGCCGATAAGAAGACTTAGGAGTGTCGTTCGCGACCGACAAAAGTTGAATCGACGATAAGGTGGATATCACAAGAGGTGTAATCGGCGCTTCCGCACCACCTGCAAGTATGACATCGAGGTCTCCCGACTTGACACAACGGAACGCTTCACCGATCGATCCCGTCCCCGAGGCACAAGCAGTCGTAACGGTTCGCGACGGACCATGGATTCCTAAGTCTAAAGTGATTTGCGTGACGCCACTGCTCGGAATTACAGACGTAGCAAAAAATGGGTTTATTCTCTTCACACCCTTTTCATGAAAAAGTGCGATTTGCTGTTCGGCATAACAGAGCGTCGCGATGGATGTACCTAATATCACCCCAACTCTCAGAGGACTTTCGCTTTGGATCGAAAGTTTTGCATCGGTAACCGCCAAACGTGCGGCAGCAACTGCCAACTGGGCAAATCGATCAATGCGCCGGGCGGTCTGACTTGGCATGAAATCGACCGGGTCAAACTCGGAAATCTCCCCGGCTATTCTGCACTCATATGAAGTTGTATCGAAGGATGTGATTTTCTTAATACCTGACTTGCCAGTTTTGAGCGAATTCCAAAAAAGGTCCTTACCAATTCCAATCGACGATAAAACACCTAGCCCCGTTATCACCACACGACGGTTTTGTCCGGGGTCAAGCGTTTCGGACATTATTAGCGATCCTTTCGCGCTTCTCTAGAATTTATTGCCGTGGAGGATACCTAGCGGCGATCTTCTGACGCAATATTTGAGTTTTTCATCAACCACTCGTCAACTAAGGTTTGCTTAAATCGCCACTGATTGCCCACTTTGAAAGCGGGAATTTTTTTTCGAGCGACCAGTCGATAAATGGTGAACTTATCGACTTTTAAGTAATACGCTAATTGCTCTGCGGTTAACAGATTTTCTTGCATTCATGCCTCGCTTATGACAGCAGTTGTTTTCTGTTAGCATTGGTATATAAGGTTTGGTAATTATCGTCAAGGATGATCTGAGGAGACGCATATGCTCAAAAGACCGCTACCGGTCGTGATATGTATCCTGTGCGCTGTGATATTCCTGTGCAGAGCCGCGGCGGCATTTGGCGGTGGATTTACCATACCCCATCAAAGCGCACGAGGCTTGGGTCTATCAAATGCGCTGACTGCAGGCGTCACCGATCCTTCAGCCGTTTACTACAACCCGGCAGCGTTAGGCGAAGTTCAAGGAAATGTTTTGCTCGCAAACGGAAGCTACATCAACGTCATTAATGACGTCGAAAACAGCGGCAGAAACTCGGTGAATAAGCATGACGATAATTTTCTCGCGACACTGTTTGGCAACT
>JGI10216J12902_100846483_pt1 | contig 10519 bp, 9 predicted proteins | sample KanNatreferecore_FD_12902 | JGI IMG/M metagenome (IMG submission 12902)
ATGATATTGATGAGGTTGGCGAGATCGTTGAACGACGCGTCGGTGCTGCCCTGATATTTCAACTCGTAGGTCGAAAGCCCGCTGTAGGAACTGCCGGTGGGACCTTCGTAGGTCAGATCGGCGGGGCCGGCGGCGGTGTAAGTGCATTTGTAGAGGTTGCCCCGACTGTTCGCGAAGCGTTGCTTGATAAACACGTCTTCCACGGGTTGGGTGTTGTTGAGGATCGCATCGAAGAAAACTCCATTCGGTCCGGCGCGATGATTGTTCGGGCCGATGATCACCGTGGCAATATGATTGGCGTAGGGCGCGGGCAAACCTGCTGCCTGGGCGAGATCGAAACAAGTCTTCGAGCGCGAAGTGGAAGGATCGTTGGCTTCGGAGTTCAGGTTGAGTTTCTCGATGCCGAACAGGTTTTGCCCGGGCACGAACGAGTTGAAGGAAATGTTGAAGGAGCGCGGGTACTTCGTGAGACTGGTGTTTCCACGCGCGCTGATTCCGACATTGGTCACGGTCACGTCAATGTCGCCATGCCGAAAACGAACATTCACCGCACCTTCAACTGTCGTCGGGTTACCGGCCTGCAAGCCATCCCATACGGACTGAGAAGCGGTGATGTCGAGGCGCGCGAGCGAAGTGTCGCAGTAAAGCGGATGCGGGCCGGGGATGACGGCGTTGGCCGCGCCGGGCGTGTGCGAAACGAGATAGCCCGGTTGATTAGTGCGCAGCGTGGGATTGGTACCGAAAGTCTGGCGACCATAGGAGATATCGGGATATTGTTCAGGATAGGCTGCGCCAAAACTGGAGACCACCGTCGTGCCATTCGACGCGACCAGTGCGAGATACTCGCCGTCCGCATCCAGCGAAAAACTGGTGTGCAACTCCGCTCCGGTCACGGCACGATTTTTTCCAGAGGCAAAGACCACCAAATATCCGCCCGCGGTAATTGTTTGGGAAGGAAGCCGCCACTTGGTCAGATTGCTCACATCGTCCGTGAGGTAAAAGCCGTTGAGGTTGGTTGAACCAGGGCCGGGATATAAATCTCGATCCAATCCGAGAACCCGCCGTCTTCATCGGCGAGCACAGTGTCGTTTTGGGCCATGAACTCGCTGATGATGGGCTGCGCCGATCCCGGTAAAATGGCAACCAACAGCAAGGTGAGAACGGCTGAGAGCGGCTTCAAAAACATCGGTTATGTGATTAGTGACGGAGAACTATAACCCACGCCGCTGGCATCTGCACAACCACACGTCCATGCGGTTTGACTGGGCTGACCAAGTCAACGACCGCTCCTGCTGTTAGGCAGGTCCTTGGCTCTGTCTAACCGTTTGGACAAACGACAGGATCTTCGCGTGATCTTTGCTGCCCGGTGACGACTCCACGCCACTGGAAACGTCCACACCGAATGGCTGCACGCGGCGGACCGCTTCACCAACATTTTCCGGCGTCAGCCCACCCGCCAAAAAGATCGGTCGACCCAATTGCGTGGCTTCCAGTGCTAGATCCCAGTTGAACTTCGCCCCGGTACCGCCGTAGGCATCGGCAGAATAGGCGTCGAGCAACCAGGCATCAGTTTGATACTTCGGCAGTTCAGCTAACGTCTCGGGACCTCGAACTCGAAACGCCTTCATGCTCATCACTCCGAATTGTGCACAGAACTCGGGCGTCTCCTCACCGTGAAACTGCAGCAGGCTCACACCGCAATCGCCGATCGCCCGCATGACGGCATCCTCAAGGGGATTTACAAACACACCCACTTTGACCGTGAATGCCGGTAGCGCCCTGGAGATTTCCGCGGCGGTGGCGAAAGAAACATTGCGGGGGCTGCCCTCGTAAAACATCAGCCCGACCATATCCGCTCCGGCTTCGGCCGCGGCCAATCCATCCGCTACGTTCGTGATCCCGCAGATTTTTACTTTCACGCTCATTGTGCGGCGACAAACTAGGCGAGAAGTCAGATGGCGCAAAGCGCGTTTCCGTAGCATTCGTCGCGCGGCGAAAAACCCGGCTCGTTCAATGCCGGAACGACGGCAACAGGATCGCGCCGCTGCACGCGGCACTCCTGAAGGCGCGACCGTGCTACCTGAGAACCGAAAAACATTGAGTTGGAACGGCAAGGGGCTAGTTTGGGCGCGGCAAAATGAAAACCTTTGCGCAGCTTGGATTTCCGGGGCGGTTGGTCGCGGTCGAAGGACTCGATGGCTCGGGAAAGTCCACGCAAATCTATCTCCTCAAGCGGTGGCTCGAAGCGGAAGGCGTGAAGGTTTATTTCAGTGAGTGGAATTCGTCCGAGCTGGTAAAATCTGCCACCAGCAAGGGGAAGAAACGGGAGCTGCTCACACCCACCACTTTCAGTCTCATTCATGCCACCGACTTCGCGGACCGCTATGAGCGTCACCTCCTCCCGCTGTTGCGCGCCGGTTACGTCGTCTTGTGCGATCGATATATTTTCACCGCGTTCGCGCGCGACACCGTGCGCGGCTGTCCGCCGTCCTGGGTGCGCGGCATCTACAATTTTGCGGCGTTGCCAGACATTACGTTTTTCTTTAAGGCCGACTTGGAAGTTTCGTTGAATCGCATTCTTGATGGTCGGCCCAAGTTAAAGTTCTTCGAGGCGGGCATGGATTTGCGACTGTCGTCCGATCCGTATGAAAGCTTTCGCATCTTCCAGGGCCGCATCCTGGATCAATACCTGGCGATGAGCACCGAGTTTCATTTTGTGACGATCGATGCCAATCAACGCGTTGAGGCCCAGCAAACGACCGTGCGCCAACTGATCAATCAACGGATTGATTTCGATTCCTTCCGCCGGCACAGTCCCCTGCCCCTGCCGCCGCCGGTGCGCCGCGGCACTGGCGCCTTTGAAGAAGTCGAGGAGGACGGCGGCGCATGAAAAGGACCCGCAGCAAACTCGTGGTGCCCAGCGCCAGCAATCGAGCCTTTTACGGGGACGGCATCCCGGGAGTGAAAGCCGAAGAATTGGCGGGCAAGCTGATTGCCGTCGAAGGAGCCGACGGTTCCGGGCGCTCGACGCAGATTGCGTTGTTGGTCGAATGGTTGGAAACGCGCGGACACGCCACCGTGCAAGTGGGCTTGAAGCGTTCCACCCTCGTCAGTGACGAACTCAACGATGCCCAGAATGGAAACATTCTCAGCCGCACGACGCTCAGTTTGTTTTACGCGACTGATTTCGCCGATCAATTGGAGAACGTGATTCTGCCCGCGCTCAAGGCGGGATTCATCGTGCTCGCCGACCGCTACATCTACACTTTGATGGCGCGCGACATGGTCCGGGGCATGGACGAAGCGTGGTTGAAAAATCTATACGGCGTCGCCCTGAAACCGGATGCGGTTTTTTATCTCAACATCGAACCGGACGAGTTGGTGCAGCGCAACCTGGCCAAGACCGCCACCCTCGATTATTGGGAGAGCGGGATGGACCTCGGTCTCTCGCGCGATCTTTACGACAGTTTTCTGAAGTATCAGGGCCTCATGCAAAATGCCTTCCGGCGTTTGCAGAAGACCTATGGCTTCACCATCGTCAACGGCACACGGGCCGTGGATGAGGTGAATGAGGAACTGCGTAACAAGATCGACGCCGTGCTCGAAGGTAAATCCTGATTTTCTGCCGCGTGCAGAATTCCCGTTCCCCTTTTCCCGCCGTGCCGTAACATCCAGCTCACGATGGCGCACATTCATGAAAAAATTGATTTCACCACCTGCATCTTTGTGGTTCATGACCAGAAGGTGTTGCTGATCCACCACCGCAAACTCGACAAGTGGTTGCCCCTCGGCGGGCATATCGAATTGGATGAAGACCCGGAGCAAGCCGCTCTGCGCGAGGCCCGCGAAGAAAGCGGATTGGAAGTGGAACTCCTCGGCGAACGCCCACCGACAACCGAAGCCGGCACACGCGCGCTTATTTCGCCCCGCTTTCTGGACATCCATCGCATCACGGATCGCCATGAGCACATCGGCATGATCTATTGGGCACGCCCCAAAAGCGGCGCCACGACCCTCGCCGCGGAAGAACATCATGACATTCGTTGGTGCTCGATCGCTGATCTGGAAACTCTCACGCCCGCGATGAGCAACGCGGTGAAGTGGTATTGTCAAAAAGCCATTGAAGAAATTTCGGATGCGAAACTCTGAGTCTACTCGGCGCTCCGCGCTTCGCACTCTGCGCTTACCATGACCCATCGCCAACTCAAGGTCGGTTACTTTACCCTCGCGGGACTCAACACTCTCGCGACCTCTTACTACTTTAACTACTTGTTCTTTTTCCTGCGTGACCGATTTGGCTTCGGTAATCGCGAGAACCTCTGGGTCACAGCACTGCATGGATTCATCTACCTCTTCGCCGCCGTGCAATGCGGGAGGTTCGCCGAGCGCCGTGGTTACCTGTTAAGCCTGAAAATTGGCTTTTTGAGCCTGCTGGCCGTAATGGTGGCGGCCGCCTGGTTGGACGGCGTTGTCGGACAGTTACTGATCGTGTCGACTTACAGCATTGTGCTGCTCTTCACCTGGCCGGCACTCGAAGCGCTCGCGAGCGAGCGGGAATCTCAGGCCGGCGTCCAGCAGATGGTTGGCATTTACAATTGCACTTGGGCCGGGGCCGCCGCGCTTGCCTACTTTACCGGCGGCAAGCTTTACGATGCGTTCGGCAAAGGCGCCATCTTCTGGCTGCCAGCCGCGTTGTTTGGTGCGCAATTCATTCTGGCCCTCTGGTTGGAAAAGCATCATGCATCAGTGCTCGCCGCGACCCCCGAACCGCCCAAGGAAGTTCACCATACGCCGCAAGCAGCCGCCTTCCGGCAAGCCATCAGCCCCAAGGCATTTCTCAGAATGGCCTGGCTCGCGAACCCCTTTTCGTACATCGCCATCAACACGCTAATCGCCGTCATGCCGGGCATCGCGCAAAAGCTCGCCCTCTCGCCCACGCGCGTCGGTTTGTTCTGCTCGGTCTGGTTTTTCGGACGTTTTGCGGCGTTCGCCTTGCTGTGGCAGTGGCAGGGTTGGCACTATCGCTTCCGCTGGCTGGTCGGTGCGTTCGTGCTGTTAATCGGAAGTTTTGCCGCAATCCTGTTCGCGCAAAAGTTGTGGGTTGTGGTTGTCGCTCAACTCGCGTTTGGCCTCGCGACCGGCCTGATCTACTACTCATCGCTGTTCTATTCGATGGACGTGGGCGAAGGCAGCAGCGAACACGGCGGGTGGCATGAGGCATTTATCGGCGCGGGAATTTGTCTCGGACCAGCAGTGGGGGCCCTGGCACTGCACCTCACCCCGAACAATCCCAATTCCGGGGCTTGGGCTATTTGCGGGTTGCTCGTCCTCGGCCTGCTGGCACTGTTTTGGTTGCGCACCCGGAAGTGAAACTTGATAAGTCCAGCAATCGTGTCCATCCTGCCAGCGTTCGTGCTTTGATGATTTGACCGATTAACGCCCATCACAACCATGTCACAACTCGCAGGAAAGCTCGGAATCGTCTTCGGGGTCGCCAACAAACGTTCCATCGCCTGGGCCATCGCGCAGGCCTGGCATAAAGCAGGCGCGAAGCTCGCCTTCACCTATCAGGGCGAACGGCTCAAAGAGAACGTCGAAGAATTGGCCGGAACGTTTGGCCCTGACACGCTGATCATGCCCTGTGACGTTACGAAGGACGAAGACATCACCCGCGTGTTTGGTGAAGTCGGACAGAAGTTCGGCAAACTGCACTTGATGCTGCACTCCGTTGCCTTTGCGCCCAAAGACGCATTGGAAGGCGACTTTGTTAACACCAGCCGGGAAGCGTTTCGCATCGCCCACGATGTCAGCGCCTATTCGCTTGTAGCACTGTCGCGTGCAGCCGCGCCATTCATGACTGACGGCGGAAGCATTATCGCGATGAGCTATTACGGGGCGGAGAAGGTCGTCCCGCACTACAACGTGATGGGTGTGGCCAAGGCATCCCTCGAAGCCAGCACGCGCTACCTTGCCTACGATCTCGGTCCGAAGAAAATCCGCGTGAATTGCATCAGCGCCGGGCCAGTGAACACGCTGGCCGCGCGCGGCATCGCCGGGTTTACCGAGATGCTCAAGCACTACGAAGCCCACGCACCGCTCAAGCGTAATGTGCTTCCCGACGAACTTGGCGCATCCGGAACCTTCCTTGCCAGTGACGGTGCGGCCGCCATCACGGGCCAAGTCATCTACGTGGACGGCGGTTACCAGATCATGGGGATGTGAAGTTCGGACGTTCGCGCAAGCTTAGCGAATCGTTGTCATGAGCTTGAAGCGAGTCCAGTCCTCATTTCGCGACGAGATGTTTGCTTGCGCGCTGGTCCATACCGAAGTTGGGTCGCGCAGTTTTTGAACATCGGCGTGTCCATCGAGATAGTTCAGGCCAAAGCCACGTTGATGGCGCGTCGCCGGAAAACTGGCGAACGGTTGACTGTCATCCATCGTCACGAGAAACCACCCGTCATCGATACTTAGCTCGTTCTCGTCGGCAATCATCCACACCTCAGCCGCCCCCGCCACCCCGAGTTCGCTGTCTTTTACAAAAGTTCGATATCCCGTTCGCCGGGGATAATCCTCCATGTAACGGCTGCCCACCCAACTGTTCATGGCATAGCTCCGCACCCGAGGGCTGTCGGCCTTCGGACCACTCATCGTGCCCACGCCAACTTTTGATCGGTCCGCCGGACAATGATATACGCCCAGCTGGTTCGCATACGGGAAAAACTTGCTTAACCGGAGAAACAACGTGTTAGTGGCTTCATAGTGAGACTGCATGTTACCCAGCACCCATGAGTTTGTTGCCATCGGCATTGGCACATCCTGGGGGTGATTGGCCACGAGCAATCCGCGGTTATCCGCCGAATATGCCTGCGCTGCCACTGCCAATTGCTTGAGGTTGCTGAGACAGGAGACCGTGTGGGCTTTCGCTTTTGCGCCCGAGAGCGCGGGCAACATCAAGGCGGCAAGAATGGCCGTAATGGCAATCACAACCAACAACTCGATCAGCGTGAAACCCGATGCCGTCCGTCGCCGCGGGCGCTGACGCGCCTTCCTTCGTGCTTTCGATGATGGCGCAACCGGCGCTGGCAGCTCGCTGCCCAACTGCTTGGGCATTACCAAATGACCGATCGGTTCCGGCACGGCCGAACCATCCTTGAAAATGTCGTTGATGGCCGCCCACAAAGCCTCGCCGCTGCTCATCGGGATTGAACCAGAGCTGCCGGAAACATCTCGAAAAACACGCGCCATGAGATCCTTATCAGGTCAGGCTTTTTACCGTCCCGGGTCTCGATTGTGAACTGTGCGTCTAATCGCACACCCGTGCTTTTGATTGCACAACTCGCCACAGACGGGATAATCGCCGGGAGAGGCCAGATGAACCTGCGCGTCGCGCTTCCATTTCTCGCCACCCTGCTGCTGGCGTCCGGGGAGTCACTTTTCGCGCAGTCCACCAACCGCTGGCGCATTTTTTCCCGCACCGACGGCTTGTCGGAAAACCCTTGCGTCTCCGTGACCCTCGGCGCAAGTGGCAATGTCCTGGTTCGCCACTTAAAGTCTCCGGAAATTTCCATCTTGAATGGTTACGAAGTCACCACCGTCCCGGGACCGGGCTTGAATCGGAAACGCGTCTATGAAAGTCCCGGAGGACAGTTGTGGAGCGTCTCGCCCGACGGACTGCAGGAATTTCGCGAGGGCCAGTGGGTTTCCTACCGGGTCGCTGAAGTGGCTGATCATTTTGGCAGCGGCCAAACGAATGACGTTGTGCTGCTTCCCGTGCGACAGGGGCGCGTCTTGATTCTCTTGCCGGACCAACTGCTTCAATTCGAAGCGGAAGATCCCGATCACCCCACCCTCCAAATTCTCCGGCGGGCAGACCAAACTTCGCTCGGCGCTTTCCTCAACTTGCGGGTGGGGCGGGAAGGCGACCTCTGGATCGTTGGCCTGAAGGGCTTCGAAAAAACCAGCGGTTCGCTGCGGAACTTGAATCGGAATCAGCCTTGGGAAACAACGGCCGAAGTACCGCCCGAAATCCTGAGCCCGCACGTTGAGCCCCCGTCCGCTGACGAACTTTCCGTGCGCAAAATCTATGACACAGTGGTTCAAACCGATGGAGTCATTTGGGTGGCTACCTCTGACGGGTTGTTTCGACGCGCGCCTCAGCTTTGGGAGGCGGAGAGCACCGTACCTGCTCACGCAAATCAGAATGCGCTTACACCCACTTTGCCGGACTCCATCAGCCGTCGAGCGAAATGGCAGGCATTTCACACCGCCCGTAACGGCGACCTGTGGCTTGGCAGCGCCAGCGAAATTGCGTGGCGCCATGAGGACACCTGGCGGTTTTTTGCTTCCACCAATCAAATTGGCCCCGAAAATATCCTCGCGTTTGCGGAGACCCCGGATGGTCGCATGTGGTGCGCCGGCCCGACGCAGGTGTGGGAATTTGATGGCCGCAATTGGCTGGTTGCGCGCAGCAGCTTTTCGCGCATCAACGGTCTTTACGCCGCCCACGACGGCACCGTGTGGGTGGCCGGCGAAGACGGCGCGTATCGTTACACGCAAGGCGCTTGGATTGTCAACGGCCCGGAGGACGGCCTGCCAGCCGCAGCGGTCCGGGAATTGTTCGAGGACGCCACTGGCCGCATTTGGGCAACTACTTCGCGCGGCCCGGCCAGGTTTCGCGCCGAGGCCGACACGGATGCGCCGCAAACCATGCTCATCACGGCGGATACGGGCGAAAATAATTTCCGCGAGGGCTCAATGGTTACGATCTCCTTCCGCGGCCGGGACAAATGGAAACAGACGGTTACCGGCCGATTACTCTTTTCGTATCGGCTGGACGAGCGGGATTGGACGCCATTCCAGGATTCCCGTGAAGCGCCCTTTGGCGATCTTTCCTTGGGAAAACATTATTTTCAAGTTCGTGCCATGGACCGCAATGCCAACATCGATCCCAAGCCGGCCCGTTTTGAATTCGCCATCATCGTGCCGTGGTATCGGGAAACACGTCTCCTTTTGATTCTGACGGCTGCGCTCGGCATCGCTCTTTTCTTTGCGGCTCTCGCCATGAACCGCCATCGCAAACTGAAGCTCAGTTATGCCGAGGTGGAGCAGAAGGTCAACGAACGCACGCGTGAACTCGAAATCGCGAACCGCGAATTGGTTCACAGCCAGAAGATGAACGCGCTGGGCACTCTCTCCGCCGGCATCGCGCACGACTTCAACAACATTCTTTCCATCATCAAAGGCTCCACTCAAATCATCGAAGACAATCTCGATAAACCGGAAAAAATCCGCACGCGTTTGGACCGCATCAAGACTGTCGTTCAACAAGGCGCGGGGATTGTTGAGGCGATGCTCGGTTTCAGCCGCAGTTCTGATAAGCAAACCGAACTTTCGGACGTGAACAGTATTGTGGACGATACGCTCAAATTATTGGGCGACCGCTTTCTGCGCGAAGTCGAGGTTAAGTTTCAACGGGGAACGGGGCTGCCCCGGATTGCCATTGCTCGCGATTTCGTTCAACAGGTGCTGCTCAATTTCATCTTCAACGCCGCCGAAGCCATGGTCGACCGCAAACGCATCATCTTGAGCACCCGGCTGGTCGAATCCGCCCCCACCGGGACAATTCTGTCGCCCGCCCGAAGCGGCAGTTGCATCGCCATCGCCGTGAAAGATTCCGGCAGTGGCATCGCCCCCGAAAATCTTTCTCGCATCTTCGAACCTTTCTTCACCACCAAAGCCATGTCGGCACGACGCGGCACCGGACTCGGCCTTTCCATGGTTTATGAACTGGCCAGGAAATTGGAGGCCGGCCTGGCGGTGGAAACTGCGCCGGGCCAAGGCAGCACATTCACTCTTTTCCTGCCGGTAAAAACCGAAGCGGCCCGCCTCGCACAATCAGAAATCGAAATGCGGTCATGAACACTCCACCCATCCTGCTCATCATCGAGGACGACGATCTCCAATACGAAATCTACGAGGAAACGTTGTCGGACTATCACCTAATCCGGGCCAAGAGCGGTAGCGAAGCGCTCGGGCAAATCCCGCGGGTGCGACCCGATGTGCTGATCCTGGATCACGTGCTTGATGCCGGCGAGCGAGGGTTGGATTTTTTGCCCGAGTTCAAAGAACTGCTGCCTTACGTTCCGATCATTGTCGTGTCGGGAGCGCTGGAAGTCCGGCAACAGATGGCTGCCTTGCAAGGACCGAGGCGCGCGCACTATTGCCTGCCAAAACCGGTGGATGTGCGCGAACTCAAACGTACCGTGGCCACGGCCATTGGTGAGTGCGGACAAAAAGAAGTCGTGCGCCAGTTTGAAGCGCTGGAACGCTCACGCCGCGTGGATGCACAGGAACTCCTGAGTCGTTCAACGGATCGGCTCAGTCGCCAGAACAAGATTCTGGAAATCGTCAACCAATCCCGCCAGCGCCCGAACATCTCCGCCCTGTCCCGGCAATTCAACGTGGCCCGCCGCACCATCATTCGTGATTTGCAGGAGATGATTCGTCGCGGTCAACTTAA
>JGI10216J12902_103375385_pt1 | contig 10519 bp, 11 predicted proteins | sample KanNatreferecore_FD_12902 | JGI IMG/M metagenome (IMG submission 12902)
CGCGCGAGCCTACCAGGTTGAGGGCGCCGCCGAGCTGCGGCCCGAGTGGCTGGCAGGCGCGCGGACCGTGGGTCTCACCGCGGGCACCTCCACGCCGGACGAAACGATCCACGAAGTCCACGAGAAGCTCCTTCGCCTCGCTCGAACCGCCGTCCGCAAGCGGAGACTAACCGCTCGGAAGCGCGGCCTCTCCCTCACCGGCAGCGCCGGCGCCTGACTGTCCCGAAAGGAGAACCGCGATGAGACCCTGGATTGCCCTGGCGCTGCTGATGCTTCTGCCGGCCTCACCCCTCCGTGCCGAGACGCCGAAAGGGCGCATCGTGTATGCCCGTCAGGACGGCGAGCGCGTGCTGCTCCACGTCATGAACGGCGACGGCACCGGTGACGCCGTGATGCCCGGGCAGACCGCTCGGTACAACCTCCTGCCCGCCGCCTCTCCAGACGGCAAACGCGTGGCGTTCATGGCGATGGACGGCGCTCCAGGTCCGCGCGTCTCGATCGTGACGCTGGAGACCGGCGCCTCGATCACCCTGGAGCCGCCCGGCCCGCGGGCGGGCCTGCCCGCGTGGAGCCCGGACGGAAAACAGCTCGCCTTCACCTCCGGCAACGAGGCGCCGGCCGTCTACGTGGCGGAGGCGGACGGCAGCAACGCCCGCCAGCTCAACCCGCCGGACACCGCCGGCTTGTTCCCGTTCTGGTCGAAGGACGGCAAGACGGTCGGCTACACGCGCGCTGCGCGGGGCGGGAAAGGGGAGATCGTCCTCGCAAAAGCCGACGGCGGCGGCGAGACCGCGGTCACGCAGACCGGGCAGCTCGCGCACGGAGGATCGGGCGCCGTCTCCCCGGACGGCAAGCGCATCGCCTACCTGGTGATCGATCGGAACGCCAGGACCGGAGGCATCCGCACGCTGGACCTGCAGACGAAGGTCGAGAACAATGTGATCGACCTGGAGCTGGGCTACGTCGGCGAGTTCTTCCTGGCGCCCGTGCCTGCCTGGACCCCCGACGGCAAGTCCCTGATCCTGCCCATCGCAGGCGAGAAGGGCCGCGGCCTCTACCTCCTCAGCGAAGACGGCAAGACCAGGACCCGCCTCACGCCCGAGGGAGTGGACTGCATGCAGGGCGTGTGGCTGCCGTGAGAACCGCCGCATTCACGCCTGAATGGCCGCCGCGGCGGAAGCGGCCGATGCCCCGCGCGTTCCGGGAGGCGCCGCGGCTAGATTCGGATCTGCGCACCGAGCCGCCGCGGAGCGGGGAGGTCCTGCTGATCAACCCGTTCTACGCCAAGGATCCGCACGCCAGCTACGGGAAGCACGTCCTCACCCCGACGCTGGCGCTCACGAGCCTGGCGGGCGCTACGCCGCCGGCGTGGAACGTCCGCTACTGGGACGAGAACCTCCTGCAGGGACCGCCGCCGCACCGCCCGTTTCCGGAGGTGGTCGGGATCACCGTCCATCTCACCTTCGCCCGCCGCGCGTATGAGCTGGCGGCGTGGTACCGGCAGCGGGGCGCGAAGGTGATCCTGGGTGGGCTGCACGTGCTGTCTTGCCCGGAGGAAGTCGCGCCGCATGCGGACGCCATCGTGGTGGCGGACGGCGTCGGCGTGTGGCCCCGGGTGCTGGAGGACGTCCGGAACGGCCGGCTGCAGCCGCGCTACCAGGGGTCCTACCTGACGCCGTACCGCGACCAGCCGCCGCCGGGCCGCGGCGTGCTCCCCCGGCGCAGCTTCCTCACGAGCACCAGCCTCATCGCCACGCGCGGCTGCCACAACCGCTGCGGCTTCTGCTACCTCGCCACGGACGGGCTCTCGATGCCGTACCACATGCTCGACCCGGAGCAGGTGGTGCGGCAGATCGAGGCGGACGGCCAGCCGTACTTCGTCTTCATCGACAACAACCTCGGCTCGCGCAAGGACTACCTGCACCGCCTTTGCCGCGCCCTCCAGCCGCTGGAGAAGATCTGGAGCGCGGCGATCACCATCGACGTCACCGATGATCCGTCGCTCGTCCGAGCCATGGCGCTCGCCGGCTGCACCGGGGTGTTCATCGGGTTCGAGTCCCTGACCGGCGAGAACCTGATGGACGCCCGCAAGCGCACCCCGCTTCCCGAGGACTACGCGCGGCGGGTGAGGATCCTCCACGACTGCGGAATCCAGGTGAACGGCAGCTTCGTGCTCGGCTTCGATCACGACCGTCCGGACTGCTTCGAGCGGACGGTCGGCTGGATCGAGGAGAACCGGCTGGAGAACGCCACCTTCCACATCCTTACGCCGTACCCGGGCACGCCGCTTTTCCGGCAGATGGAAGCCGAGGGCCGCCTCCTGCACCGCGAGTGGGAGCGGTACGACACGGGTCACTGCGTCTTCCACCCGCGGCACATGGCCCCGGAGGTGCTGGAGGCAGGCTACGCCTGGTGCTACGAGCGTCTCTTCTCGCACGCATCCATCTGGATGCGGCGGCCGGAACAGCGGTCCTCCGTGCTGCCCTACCTGGCCATGACCTACCTCTACAAGCACTCGAACCGGCTCTGGGAGCTGTTCATCCGGACGCGCACCGTCTCGGCGGTCTGGTGGCCGCTGGTCGAGCTGACGCGGCTCCGGCAGGTGCGCTTCCGGCGGAGCCTGGAGCTTCTTCACCACGGAGACACTGAGGTCACGGAGAAAGGGCTGGCAGGAGGATCAAGCGGGAAACGGAAGCCGAGCCTGTGCGAGCTGCCGATCCTCGTGCCCGGTGAGGGGCTGGTAACGGTTGGAGCGAAGGGAGAAAGGGATGCGTAGGCCGGTGTTGTTCTTGTTCGTGGTAATGCCCGGAGTGGCGGCCGTAGGAGTGTGCGGCTATTACCTGTTACAGGACTGGAGCGCGCTCATCTCCGCTTTCGCCCGCTTCGAGCGGCTGGAACGGGAAGGGGCGCCCCTGCGGTCGCTCTTCGTGGCGCAGACTTACGACCAGGTCTACCGCATCAACGCGTTCGCGGACGGCGTGGGCGTGATGCTCGGCGCCATCCTCGCGGCAATCGGGATGCACGGTCTCTGCATGTGTGAACCTGCCGGCCGCAGTGCGCCCGAGCCCGACGCCGCCCCACTTTCTGCCGGCGTGAGGGAGCCCTCGCTCTCCGGGGCCTTCCGCCGGTTCTGCGTTCCCGGCTCGCTGGCGCTTCTCACGGTGCTCGGTGCGGCCGGCGTCTGCGCTTCACTCATCAGCGGGTGGGAACGACCAACGCGCTGCGCCGGGCGGTCGTTCGCGGCGACGCGCGCACGGCCCGCGCCCTCATCCGGGACGGCGCGGACGTGAACGATGCCCTGTGGTGGGGCAGCTCCCCGCTCCGTCTGGCCCGCACCCAGGGCAGTCACAGCGAGCGTATGGCGCGGCTATTGAGGGACGCCGACGCGCGGGAGTGAAGCAGCGCTCCTAATCCTGGGCGGCAGCCAGGATGGCGTCCGCCACCTGATCCGGATTCAGGTCGTGCGTATTGAGGATCAGGTGGTAGTACTGCCGGTCGTGGTAGTCGATGCCGTAGAGGTGGCGGAAGTTGTCGGTGTCCGCCTGGTCGCGCTCGGCGACGCGGGTGGCGGCTTCATCCTCGCTGAATACGGGCTCTCGCTCCTGGAACCGGACGGCGCGGATGGGGAGCGGGCAATCGCAGTAGACCCGGAGCGCGTCCTCCATGTCCCGCGCGAGGTAGCCGACGAGCCGCGCCTCGGCGATGAGCTCGCTCTCGGTCGCGAGGGCGTCGCGCATGTAGTCGTCCGCGGCGCGGTGGAAGGTGTCGCCCAGGTGGGCGATGTTCTGCGGGTCGATATTGTGGAGGGTACAGTACTCGCGGAAGCGGGCGCCGGTGCTGACGATCCGCCATCCCGGCAGGCGCTCCTGCACCTTCCGGGCCGCGGTCGTCTTGCCGGACGCGGCGTCACCGCTGATGCAGATGATCCGTTTCATCTCGCCCCTATTGGCCGCATTCCTATCCGGTCACCTCCCCCCGCCCCACGAACTCGTCGTGGAGACGGCGGATGCTCTCTTTCACGCGGTCGGCGGGGACGAGGATCAGAAGCCGCAGGGAGCCGGCGTGGACGGCCTCGACGGGCACGCCCATGCTCTCCAGCGCGGAGAGCGCCCGCCGCAAGTGCGCGCCGTCCGCGTTGATTCCCACCCCGACCACGGCGACCGACCCCACGGATTCGCGGCAGGACAGGGCGCCCTCGAAGCGGGTCTCCAGGTCCGGCAGGAGAGAGGCGAAGCCGTGGATGTTCTCGAGCGACAGAAGGGTCATCGCGCCGGAAGAGCCCGGGTACGCGAAGACCTCCTTCGCGCAGGCGCCGCGGGCGTCCAGGAACTCGGAAAGCTCCTCCAGCAGCTCCGCGTTCTCCAACTGCAGGAGGACGAGGTCCGTTTCGCCGGTGACACCGGACACCCGCGAGGCGGCGGGCGTGTCCCCAACCCGCGTCCCTTCCCCGCCCGAAGTGGCGCGCGCGTGGATCACGATGCCCGCCTTCCGTGCGAACTCCACCGCCTGCGCGTTCAGCACCCTGGCGCCGGATTCTGCGAGGACCTGCATCTCCTCGTAGGAGATCTCGCGCAGCTTCTGCGCCTGGCCGACGACGCGGGGGTCGCCGGAGAAAACCCCGTCCACGTCCGAGTAGATCTCGCAGGCCTCGGCGTTGAGGGCGGCGGCCAGCGCCACGGCCGTGGTATCGGAGCCGCCGCGGCCCAGCGTGGTTACCTCGCGCCTGTAGGAGACGCCCTGGTAACCCGCCACGATCACCACCTGGCCGCGCTCCAGCTCGTCCTGGATGCGGAACGGGCGGACCTCCACAATGCGCGCGTTGGTGTGACTGTCCGTCGTCACGATCCCGCTCTGGCTCCCGGTGAAGCTGATGGCTTGTACGCCCAGAGCGTTCAGCGCCATGGACAGCAGCGCCATCGAGATCCGCTCGCCGGCGGTGAGGAGCATGTCGAGCTCCCGCCGCGAGGGGTTGTCTGTCACCTGCTTCGCGAGCGAGAGCAGCTCGTCGGTGGTATCGCCCATGGCGGAGACGACCACCACCAGCTCGTGACCCTCGGCACGCCGCTCGGCCACCTTCTCCGCTACGGCCAGAATCTTCTGCGCGTCCGCGACCGAGGAGCCCCCGTACTTCTGAACGATGATCCCCATGCGCCCTCCGCACTGGATTATGGGCTATGAGGCGAAACGGGACAGGAGGTTGACACGCGCGGGCACGCATGGTAGAAGAGTTATAGATGTCTATATCTCTATCGCAACCGGGCAGCGGCTATCTCGCCATTGCCGGCGCCTTGCGGTCCCAGATCACTCGCGGGACGGCGGCGCCGGGGGAGCAGCTTCCGCCCATCAGCGAGCTCGCCCAGCGGTTCGAGACCACGGCGATCACGGTGCGGCGCGCCCTGCGGCAGTTGGAGGAGGAGGGGCTGGTCCGCGTCGAGCATGGCGTGGGGACCTTCGTGGCGGATTGGTCGCGGGGGTTCGACCTGCTCCACCTCCCGAGCTTCTCCGAAGAGATGGGCGCGAGGAAGCTTCGGTCGGAGACGGTCGTGCTGGGACGCGAGACCGGTGTCAACTGTCCCACCGCCGGGCAGGCGCTGGGATTGGAACCTGCGGCGCCGCTCGCCGTTCTCTCTCGGCTGCGGAAGGTGGAGGACGTCCCGGTGGCGTTTCAACGCTCCTACGTCGACATCCGGTGGAGCGCCGTCGTTGAGCGGTGCACGGCGGAGACCTCCCTTTACGACGCCCTGCGAAGCGCGGGGGGCAGCACCGCGCTCACCGCGGAGGAGCGCCTGCGGGCCACGATTCTGCCGCAGAGTCTCTGGGAGCCGCTGCAGATAGAAGGAACGGCCGGCTGGCTGGCGGAGCGCACGACCCTGGACGCGCACGGGAACCCACTCGTGTTCGACGAAGCGTACTTCGTCGGGTCGAGAGTGACGCTGCGCGTGCACCGGCGGTCTGGCCAGGCGCTCTTGGAGTATGAGATCTCGACGTGAGGAGACAAGCCATGACGACGGAAACCCTTCCGGATGCACGCGGGCGATTCGGGGAATACGGCGGCCGCTTCGTGCCGGAGACGCTGATGCCGGCGCTGGAGGAGCTGACGGAGAAGTACCTCCGCGCCCGCGACGACGCGGACTTCCAGCGCGAGTTGGCGTACTACCTCCGCGACTACGTCGGGCGGCCCACGCCGCTCTTCTTCGCGGAGCGGCTTACGAAGCACTGCGGCGGCGCGAAGATCTATTTGAAGCGCGAGGACCTGAACCACACCGGAGCGCATAAGATCAATAACGCCCTCGGCCAATGCCTCCTGGCGCAGCAGATGGGGAAGCCGCGCATTATCGCGGAGACCGGCGCCGGCCAGCACGGCGTCGCCACCGCTACCGCCTGCGCGCTCCTCGGGTTCGAGTGCGAGGTCTACATGGGCAGCGAAGACGTGGAGCGGCAGCGGCTCAACGTCTTCCGGATGCGGCTGCTGGGCGCGAAGGTCAACCCCGTCGAGAGCGGCAGCAAGACCCTCAAGGACGCCATGAACGAGGCGTTCCGGGACTGGGTCACCAACGTCCGGACCACTCATTACGTCATCGGCTCGGCGGCGGGCGCCCACCCGTACCCGATGATGGTCCGGGACTTCCAGTCCGTGATCGGGAACGAGACCCGCCAGCAGATCCTGGAGAAGGAGGGCCGGCTGCCGGATGCGGTGGTGGCGTGCGTGGGCGGCGGGAGCAACGCCATCGGGATGTTCTACCCGTTCGTTTCCGATGAGAGCGTGCGGCTGGTGGGGGTGGAGGCCGCGGGTCACGGCCTGCAGCCCGGACACCACGCCGCCACGCTGGTCGCGGGCTCCCTGGGCGTGCTTCACGGCGCCCGCAGCTACCTGCTCCAGGACGATCGCGGGCAGGTGCTGACCACCCACTCAGTGAGCGCGGGGCTGGACTACCCCGGCGTCGGTCCGGAGCACAGCTACCTGAAGGATGCCGGACGCGCGGAGTACTTCGCCTGCACGGACGCGGAGGCGCTGGAGGCGTTCCAGCTCCTCTGCCAGACGGAGGGGATCATCCCCGCGCTCGAATCGGCTCACGCCGTCTCCCACGCGGTGAAGATGGCGAAGGGCATGCCGCCCGAGGCCCTGGTCGTCATCAACCTCTCCGGCCGCGGCGACAAGGACGTGGAGCAGGTGGAACGGATTCTAAAGCAATGACCAGGATCTCGAAACGGTTTGCGGAGCTGCGCGCCGCGGGGGAGACGGGGCTGGTCATCTATGTGATGGCCGGCGACCCGGACCTGGAGACGACCCGGCGCCTGGTACTGGAGCTGGAGCGGGCGGGTGCGGACGTGATCGAGCTGGGCGTGCCGTTTACGGACCCGCTCGCGGACGGCCCGAGCATCCAGGCGGCGAACGAGCGCGCGCTCGCGGGCGGCGCCACGCTGGACCAGATCCTGGACCTGGTGCGGGATCTACGGCGCGAGACCCAGATCCCGATCCTGCTGATGACCTATTACAACCCGGTGTTCCGCGCGGGCCTGGAGAGGGTCGCCGCGGCGGCGAGTGGCGCGGGCGTGGACGGAATGCTCATCACGGACCTGCCGCCCGAAGAGGCCGGCGAATGGAAAGAGGCGGCGGAGCGTGCCGGTCTCGACACGATCTTTCTCCTCGCGCCCACCAGCACCGAGGAGCGGATCCGGATCGCCGCCGAGATGGCGACCGGCTTTGTCTACTGCGTCTCCCGCACCGGCGTCACCGGGGCGCGCGCGGAGCTTCCGGAAGACCTCCACGCCCTGCTGGACCGCATCCGCGCCCGTACGGAGCAGCCGATCGCCGTGGGGTTCGGCGTCAGCCGCCCGGAGCACGTCCGCCAGATCGGCGAGTGGTGCGACGCGGCGGTGGTGGGAAGCGCCGTCGTGAACCTGATCGCACGCGGCGGGACTGCCTCCGTCAACGCCGTGGGGCAGTTCGTCCGCGAGCTGAAAGGCGACATGGGCACGCGCGCTGCCGCCGGGGGGCTGCACAACCGTTAAGGTGCCGCCAGTTATTCACGGGGGTTCTGCTGCGTGCGTCCTCCCCCCGGAACGGCGCCACTTGAAGAACGGGACACATCCAGGCTGGCGCGTGGAGGAGCAGGCGCTCCTGCTCGCGTCGCGAAGCCCCCTCGACGAAGGCACGGGCGCTCGCCTTCGCAGCCTGCTTTCGCGCGAGGTGGATTGGAGCTACCTCATCCGGCTTGCGGAGCGGCACTGCACGGCGCCCCTGCTTTCCCACGCTCTGGAATCGTGCGCGTCCGGGCGCGTCCCCGACGACGCCCGGGCTGGGCTCACGGAGCATCTGCGCGGGATCACCTTCCGGTCCGAGCAGCTGTCCGATGCGCTCAGCGCGCTGATCGAACGATTCGCGACCGGTGGCGTCGAAGCGATCCCGCTGAAAGGCCCGGCACTCGGCGAGCTTCTCTACGGCGACAGCTCGCTCCGGCCATGCCGTGACCTCGACGTTCTCGTCCGGCCCGAGCAGCTTGGCGAGGCCCTCGACCTCTGCTCCGGTCTCGGCTATGAGCTGGCGAGCCAGGAACGGGCGGTTCCCACGCGGGACACCGGGGCGCTCGCGGCGGTCATGCGGCGTGACTACAATCTCTCTCTCACGCGCGGCGGCTCGGGGATCGCGCTGGAGGTACACTGGCGGCCGGCGCCGCAGCACCTGCTCCCGCTGGACCCCTCCTGGTTCTGGAAGCGGTCGGTCGCCGGCACGTTCCGCGCTACCCCCGTCCGGACGCTTTGTCCCGAAGACCTGCTCATCACCCTCTCCGCGCACGGAACGAAGCACTGGTGGAGCCGGCTGAGCTGGCTCTGCGACATCGCGCAACTGGTCCGCGCCGATCCGCCGTCCGTCGCCCGGTTCGTGGAGGAGCACGCAGCGGGGATCGGCTGCCGCCGGATGTGCTCCCTGGCACTGATCCTGGCGGGCGACCTGCTGGAGGCGCCGCTTCCTCCCGCGATCAGGGCCGCGCTCGACGCGGAGCGCGCCGCGGTAGCCCTCGCCGGCGGGATCCGGCGCCGGATGTTCCGGCAGGACTCTCGCCCAATGGGGGAGATGCAGGAGGCGTTGTTTCTCTCCCGCGCCATGGACCAGCCGGGGCGGCGCTTCCGGTACCTTCTCTACGAGGCCAGGCATGCGGTGCTGGCGGGTCTGGGGGCCTGAGTCTACCAGCCCTCCCGCGGCGTCACGGTCCGGCGCAGGGCCTCCCGCGGGTCCCCCTCGTACAACGCGAGTTGGTACCGGTGGAAGTAGTAGAGGCTTGCTTTCCGATAGGCCTCTTCGTAGCCAGGGTCTTCCGGCACGCGCCGCACCAGCCGCTGATGCGCCTCCTCCAGCAGCAGCGGGTTGCGGGTAACGTGATGGCCGCTGATGTACAGGTACGGGTTGGCGCGGACGAGCGCGAGCAAGCGCCCGCGGGCGAGGAGCAGCTCCACGAACCCGGCGTTGTCGGACCGTAGGCTGACGGCCAGGTCCTGCGGATCGAAGAACGGGGGCCGGTCCGGCGGGTGTACGTGGAACGTGCCGACGAAGCGCCCGCCTTCGAGGTAGGCTTCGCGGCGCGCCTGGGCCGCCAGCTCCGGGGGGAAGGCCAGGAGCGCGTCCGGCTGCTGGACGACCGGGAAGCCGAGCTCGGTCCCCGCCGGCGCCGAATGGTAGACCCGCAGGAACACGTCCGCGTGCTCGCTGAAGTCCAGCGTCTCCGGCAGGTGTGTCGGGTGCCGCGCCCTGGGGTCGTCCGCCGCCCGGGCAAGCCACGGGAGCGTGGGGTTAGTAACGGTCAGCAGTCTCATCCGTCCGGCGCCTTCGCCTCCCGCGGAATGCGGAAGCGTCCTTAGGAACGGAACATTGAGCGGTGCTCGTCTCCCTCCACTAGCTTGATCTCGTGGACATCCTTCTAATCAAGTCGTCAAGCATGGCGAAGAGATCGTTCTCGTGAGAGAACTCGTAATGCGTGACCACCACTTCCGTCGCCTCCTGCCAATCGAGGAGATGCACGTCACAGTGACCCGAACCCCAAATGCCTACAGTGGCTTCGAACCGGTCTGTCTTGAAGTCCGTATGCAGACTCTCATCACTGCGGGTCTTGTCCCATAAATGAACGCTGATGGCGCCATCACGAAACGCGGCCTGGTTCTCAGCCACCCATCGTCGAAACTCCGGGACCATCGTGTACTCCCGCTTCCTTCGTATCACGCTGACGTTCCTGGCCTCCGCCATCGACCCAACCGCCTCCCCCTCAAGCCATCCTGATAGCCCGCCGTCGCTGGAATTGACACGCCTCCCCAGGACATCTTTGAAGGACGCATATTGTTAGTTGAATCCCGATTGATCATTCGGCCACCGGGGCAGGTGGTAGGATGTGTAAGGGGGCAGCGCCCGCCGGCGCGGCCTCCGTTCGACCTCGGTTGCGCGGCTCCGGAAGTCAATCGCGGGTCCCAAACCGCGAAAACGCGGGTCGCTTCCACGCACGGACCGGTCGTATCGCGGATTCGGTTA
>JGI10216J12902_102419971_pt1 | contig 10518 bp, 17 predicted proteins | sample KanNatreferecore_FD_12902 | JGI IMG/M metagenome (IMG submission 12902)
ACCGGGACTTCGGGCCGTGCAAGGGCTGCGACGTGCGTACACTACGCAACGGACTACTGCCCGATAAGCTGGGTAAAGGGTCCATGGCACCGCCCGATGCCGAGACGGACGCTTTGGTGAAGCAATCTTTGCAGGGGCGGGTGTTTACCATCCAGCTCAGCAAAGGTGACTAGCGTGCCGCCAGCCAACAGGACCGAGATATACAAGAAGTTCATTTTCATCAACGATCATTGGATTGCGTTCGCGCACATCGAATCGTTGCACTACGACGAAGGCCGAAAGTTCATCGAGATCAAGACATGCTCGGGGAACTTCTTTCGGATGAACGTTACCGGCAGCGATCCGAGGGAGAACGCCGCCTACGCCAAGGATTGGATGGCCATGGTAATGATGGCCGTCAAGTCCGACACAGACCGGTATGACGACCCACCCCCATCCAGCTTCCCTCCACTCGAAAGCACCTTCTAGAAGGCAGTGCCTATGAAGATGGCCGTTCTCCATGTGAACAGTGCAGCGGCCACCGCTACGTCGCCGACCATGCGCATTGCGCGCTTCACGGCTGAGCACCTAGGTATCCCGCTCATCCACGACGTCGCTACTGCCGAGAAGTACCGCAACACGAAGTTCGATATCCTGTTCGCCAAGTACGGAGTGCTCAAGTTCAGCAACCACCGTGACGATGCTCTCCGCATATACGGCAACGCCGGCCGGATCATCAACCTCGAGAACGATTACAGTTTCAAGCCTGACAGCCGGTTTCGCAAGCTGCATGGTGACCGGTACCAAGTCTGGGGCACGGTGCCTGCCAACGTCAAGCAGTTCGGCGGGGCCTACGTTAACTGGAACTGTCTTACGTGGCTGTACCCGCGCCCATGGGCGGCAGGCGTAGCGGTGCCCGCACGGCCCGCCAAGGCCCGCCCCGTGTTCGTTGGCTTGCTTTACTACGGGGCATTCCGGCCAGACCGTACCGAATCGTTCAATCACTACTTCGGTCCGCACGCCACCTACAAGAAGGTCATCGGCGCGCGCAGCACGCACATCAAGAAGTTCCAAGCGTTGAGTGAAGACATAACCATCCTCAACTTCCGTTCACCGCAGGAGCTGGCGCACGTAGACCTGCCGGCCATCTACCTGGAAGACGATACGTCGCATGAACTGTACTGCTCACTGGCCAACCGATTCTTCGAGTGCCTGCAACTAGGCATTCCACAGTTACTCGACGCCAGCGGGTATAAGACTTACAAGGAGGCGAAGCTGCCGCGCTTCATGGACTTCATGGTGCAGAACGCAGATGAGGTCGAAGGCATGATGAGGGACAACAGTTACGATGAGTTGCGCGCCTTACAGTTGGAGCTCTGGTACAAGGACTTCGACATGAAGCTGCGCGCCCAGCTTGACCGAGCCCGGGCTACACTGTAGGCCCCATCCCACCTTGTGAGCTACCCAATCATGAAGCGCCAAACCGGTTTCACCCTGATCGAGCTGATGATCGTGATAGCCATCATCGGCATTCTGGCGGCGATAGGCTTACCGGCCTATCAGGACTACACCATTCGAACGCGAAGTGCCGAAGGTCTCAGCCTCGCCATGGGCGCGAAGACTGCGCTCAGCGAGAACGCCGCGACTGCCTCCGACCTTTCGGTAGCGGCGGATACCTGGAACGCGCAGCAAGGCGCGACGGGCGCAACGAGCAAGTACGTCACAAGCGTACAGATGAATCCCTCACCGGGCCCAAAGCAAGGCGAGGTCACCATTGTCCTCAACGCCTCCACCGTGGGCGTGCCTGCCGGCAACAACACACTGATCCTGTCGCCGTTCGTCGGAACCCAAGCCCTCGGCGACGCGATTGCCGCCGGTGCCACTGGAGCTATCCACTGGTCATGTCAGAGCGCCACCAACAAGACGGCCACCGCCCGCAGCCTGACAACCGGCACCATGGGCACGCTGCTACCAAAGCACGCCCCTGCCGAGTGTAGATAACCATTGACGGGCGTGCGGGGTTATAACTACCCAGCACGCCCCCTCGGGGGCTGTCAACTCACTGGAGTTTCGGCATGCCGCAGTACCGAGTGCAATGGTTGATTCCTGTCCAACACGCTGCCAGCCCGCAAGAGGCGGCGGCAATCGCATGGACGGACATACGGATGCGTCGCACGGGTTGCCCCGTAAGCATCGTGACGCCCATGGTCGATGAGCTGATTCCCGCCGGTCCGCCTACCTTGGTGGAAGTGCTGCCGGGCGGGATGTGGCTACCCGGCTACTCGTATCAGGAACTGGCCGAGCTCCAGGTCACGGGCGAGAACCTCATTAAGCACTGGTAACGAAAGGAGGTCGGCGCACTAGCCACAGTCTGTAGTCTAGTTTCTCAACTCTAGGAAGCGTTTCATGAAAGCACAACGCGAAGGTATACGCGAGCTCACGCAAGAAGAGCTGCGCATGGTCTCCGGTGGCGTCAGCATGACCGATGCTGTCGGGTTCGGCGGCGGAGCTGGTTCCGCTGTCGGCATCATTGCCACCAACACGATGCGCGGCGCAGCCGCCGGAGGAGCTCTGGGCGCAGCCCTCGGCTTCGCCTTCGGCGCGGGATATGCCGTTGGCACTGCCATCTACAATGGCATGTCCGGCGGCGGTGGCGGTGGCGGCGGCAGCTTCCTCCGTCTTTCCTTCTAGGAGGTTTTATGCCCCACCTCAACGACGCAGAGCGCGAGACGGCTTTCTACGCGGCAGTGGCAGTGTTCGCACTGATCGCCGCCTACGTCATAGGCAGCAACACCGAGGGTCGCATCGGCATGGTGCACTTCTTGGTCTGGGTTGCCTGCGTCGTGGGTGGGGCCTTTGCCTTGCGGCGCTATCTGTACCCGCCCAAGAAACCCTGAGGACTTTGTGATGAGAACCTTAATTGTGATAACCGTCGTGGCGTTGGCTGCGTGCGGCGGTGGCGACGCGAGTCTCGAAGAAGCGGCAGCAGTCGATGCCGCGTTGGCTGACCTAGCGCCGGAGAACCGCGAGGCGATCCGACGTACGCAAGGGCATCGCCAGCATGAGCCGTTCGACATGGGTGCCGGGCCGTACCGGTTCGACGATCAAGGCCGCGTGCAACCCGCGTCCGGCCGCACCAAAATCTCTGGGCCGTAAAACGGGCGTATAGTGCTGCGACCGCAAGGAGCACACCGATGACCTACTAAATACGCGCCCCGCCTCGTACATGATGACCGGTATGAACTCTTCATTCAACAGGAACCATCATGTACGACAAGAACGGACAGCTCTACGACCGACGCGAAATGCTGCGCGTCAAACTGAAGAACCTCGCCCAGGAAGCCCGGCTGATACGGCGAGAGGAAACAAGGACCCGTGCGGGGCAGCTCAGGGATGAGCTAGCACTCCACCGCAGAACCATCGTGCGCACCGCTGCGCGTGAGACGCATCTAGCCTACGGGTTCATTCGCGACATACCGCTAGAGCGGATGGAGCGCAACTGCGGCAGCAAGGATTGGTTGCCGCCCGACTGGGCAGCGGTGGCCAAGATGGTGCGGCGCTACGGGCGCACGGGTGGCGCTGCCTGCCCCTGCCTAGTGGCAGCTATGCCCCCTGCCAGCCAGCCTAGGGCGGCATAATGCGCCCCGCCCCTGCCACGTTCTTAGCGTGCTGCCAGTTAAGTCTGGCCAGGGGATGGTTGCCGTCGGCTAAAAGAAGCCGCCGTCCGGGGCCCGCTCCCACGGAACGGAAACGTAGGGTAGTAACCTACCGGTGACCCCTCGCAGTCTGGCGGCGGTACACTAGTCATCGCGCTGTGTTAGCTCAGCCCGGTCTAGAGCATTCGCCTTGTAAGCGAGGGGTCCTCAGTTCGAATCTGAGACGCAGCACCACCAACCGAGGATCACCATGCTGCGCTCATTCCCACTGGCTGTGCTGACGCTGGCCATCACCAACGCCTACGCTCAGCTCGATGCCCAGCCCAACAAGCTGAACATCGAAGTCGGCCCCGGCAACGCCATCACCGAAACGGTACGGCCCGACAACAAGTCGCGGACCATTAAAATCGAGCGCAACCCGCACGACGAGATGATCGTGACGCACCCCGTGGTCATGACCATGGGCCTCAACGTGGACTTGTCCACCGTCATCCCCAACGCAACGGGGTACCCGGACATCCGCGTAAAGGACACCACCGAAGAGGCACCTGCCTCCACCGGTGGCGCGTTCCGTACGACCTGCCCGTATGCGAAGATCGAGAACGCCGACCCGATCGTCTACCCCGGTCTGCCGCTGAAGTCGCACTACCACTTCTTCGTCGGCAACACCTACATCAACCCGTGGACAGACACTCACCTGCTGACCACCACGGGCAACTCGACGTGTCGCGGCGGCATCGTAAACCGCTCCAGCTACTGGTTCCCCGTCCTGCTGAACACGCTCAATAGCAAGCCGCTGATGCCGAAGGGCTTGCTGATCTACTACAAGACGAACAACTGGACGCAGGCCAAGGGCTACGGTTGGACGGACACGGCTGGCGTATGGCGCGAGGAGATGAACCCCGACGGCACGCGCAAGTTCCCCGGCTACACCACGCCACCGGTCGGCATGAAGTTGCTGGGCGGCAACCCCAACCGGTCCGTGAACCCGGTGGCCGGCGAGTCCCTGCCTTACCGGTGGAACTGCCGCATGCCGGGCAGTAGCACGAACCAGTTCTCGGGCTGGATCGCAGAGGATCCTGTCAAGTGCCCCATCGGTTCTACGCTGGGCCTGGAGCTGTATCTGCCGCAGTGCTGGGATGGCGTGAATACCGACTCGGCGGACCACCGCTCGCACACCGCTGTGCCGATCAACGTCAAGAACACCGGCGACCCGAAGGGTGGCACGCACAAGGAATGCCCCGCCACGCATCCCAAGCCCATGCCGGCGGTATCACTCTCCATTGACTTCACCGTCGATGCAGACGTTCGCCTGTACCGGCTGGTCTCCGACGTCAACGTGAACCTCAAGCGCGGCATCACTGCGCACGTGGACTGGTTCATGGGCTGGATGCCGAAGTACATCGAAATGTGGATGGACTACTGCATTCGCGGCCAGCGTGACTGCCATGCGCACCTCATCGGCCGTGACCCGGATGACGGCAAGTTGAAGGCCATCTTCTAAGGAGAACAGCATGGACGACAAAGCGCTGAAGCGGCTATCATCCCGCAAGTTCATCTTGGTGCTGCTAGTCTTCGCCACCGCTACCGCGCTTTGCGCCATGCGCATCATCGACCAGACCGGTTGGGTTACTGTCACGCTAACGCTGCTGGGCGGGTATTTCACCGTAAACTATGCGCAGAAGAAAGACGAAACGGCTGCGGCCACGCAAGTCGCCGTAGCCCAAGCGCAGCAGACTGGTACCCTTGGGTAGTTGACGGAGTGGACTATCGTTGAGTGCAGGGATAGAGCTTCTAGGGAGGACGCCCTGCCAATGTCACTTGACCTAGGAGCCCGTAGGTTCAAATCCTACACTACCCACCCCTAGACCAGTCACTTTTCACCGACGTACCCTTCTTCAGCATTTTTGCTTCGGTCCTAGAACATGGAGCAAATCAGCTGACGGGTTTTGAAAGAAGAATAAAGTGACAATTTTATTTACGAGTGACACGCATTTCGGACACGGGAACGTGATCCAGTATTCCAAGCGGCCGTTCGCAGACGCAGACGAGATGGACGCGGCGCTTATTGCGAACTGGAACCGGCGCGTGCAGCCGAACGATACCGTGTTCCACATTGGTGACGTATCTTTTCGCAACGCTACGGACACCGGCAGGGTGCTTGACCAACTCTACGGTGTCAAGTACTTGATTCTCGGCAACCACGACCGAGTGATTCGCGACAACAAATCTCTCCTAGGGCGCTTCGCTGAGGTCTACGACTACGGCACCGAAATCAAGTACGAGGGCATGCTCTTCGTACTGTGCCACTACCCCATGATCACGTGGCGCAACGCGCACCACGGATCATTCATGCTGCACGGCCATTGCCACGGCTCACTGCGGTACCCCAATCCCGGGCGCATCATGGATGTGGGCGTTGACCCGCAGAACTATGCGCCTATCAGCATTGACGAAGTAGTCGAACGGTTGAGCGCGGCCAAGTTCTCGGCCGTAGACCACCATTTGATTGCAGACTAATACGGAGGTAGCTATGCTACGTCTAGCGATAACTTTCGCTGCTCTATTTGCACTCTTCAGTACAGCAGACGCGCAACGCACAGACCAGTGCGCACGCTTCAGCTACTACTGGGAAGTCGGCAACAGCACCGGCGTTCAAGACTCAGGCCGTATCGGCACTGAAGCGCCCACCGCCACCACGCCGCTCGAGATCGCATCGGCTTCCAAGTGGCTGTACGGCAGCTTCGCTCTCGAGCGCAACCCGGTGCCAAGCATTATTGATGTGCACTACTTGACGATGACGTCAGGGTACAACGACTTCACGCGTTGCTATGCCTTCCAGACCATAGCCGCGTGCGCATCAGCCGGTGACAACGACAAGTACACCGCAGTCGAAGATGGTGAGTTCTCGTATGGCGGCGGGCACATGCAACAGCATGCCGTGCTGACCGGTCTGGGCGCGCTAACCGCCGCCACCCTAGGCACGCAAGCCAGCGCCGCGCTAGGGGTGCCGGTGGCCTACAGCACGCCCCAGCCGGCCGGGGGTGCCGTAGTTAGCCCCGCCGCCTATGGGGCGTTCCTGCGCAAGCTAATGCGAAGCGAGCTAGCGCTGACGGCCTACCTTGGCCGATACGCAGTGTGCACTGACCCGGCTACATGCTCAACAGCCCTGGAGTCACCACTGCCTGATGGCACGCAATGGTTCTACTCACTCGGGCACTGGGTGGAAGACGACGGCACCTTTAGCAGTCCAGGTGCGCTGGGCTTCTACCCGTGGATCACCGCTGACCGTGCACAGTACGGTATCGTGGTGCTAGATCGAGGCACGGGATGGGCCGCTGCCAAGTGTGGCCGTCAAATACGGAACACGCTCCGGTAGCTCAACGGCAGAGCAGCGGTCTTTAAAACCGACGGTTGTGGGTTCGACTCCCACGCGGGGCGCCTTCTTTGACGAAGGTTTAATTCTGGACGTAGGCGACAGAGCTTTCTGTCACTTCCGAGGTAAGCCAGTACCAGTCTTCATAGTAGCCCGCTCGACAGGGTGGGTATCGCAGTCCGGTGTTATGCTCATAGCAGTGCCGCACCAGTCCCGTCCTGACCGCGATAACCCGTACTCTTCGCACCCGTGGCTAGACTCTGGTTGGTTTACGCCAGTCTTTAACCCCTAGGGTCCTGGCGACCGGGCGGTAGCATTTATGCCCGCATCAATAACCATACTGACGCCATGTTTACCTTCACAGTCCCTAATGTCAACCACGCCTTACCCCGGGCGCTGGCAGAACTGCGCGACAGCGGCAAGCGCATTGCCCCGCGTGGCCAGCCAACGCTTGAGCTGGAAGGTGCCGTTGCCACGGTCTACCAGAACCCAACGCAGATGGTGCTGTTCGACCCGCTGCGTGACGCCAACCCGTTCTTCCACTTCTTCGAAGCGCTGTGGATACTAGCCGGCCGCAACGACGTTGCGTTCCTGGCCCACTTCAACAAGAAGATGGCCGAGTACAGCGACGACGGCTACGTGTTCCATGCGCCGTACGGATTCAGGTTACGGCATGCGTGGAGCATGGGTAGCGCCATGAACATCGATCCCTCGCACGAGATCGACCAGATCGAGTACTGCATTGCGAAGCTGCGTGCCGACCCCGACAGCCGCCAGTGCGTCATGGTTATCTGGGACCCGCAGCAAGACTGGGTGAGAACCAAGGACGTACCGTGCAACGACATGGTGATGCTCAAGTTGCGCGAAGGCGCGCTGCGCATGACGGTGTGCAACCGGAGCAACGACGTCGTGTGGGGTGCATACGGAGCCAACGTAGTGCAGTTCAGCACGTTGCTCACCTACATGGCGCGGCGCATTGGCGTGGACGTTGGCACGTACACGCAGATCAGCGACAGCTTCCACGTGTACATGGACAATCCCTACTGGCTGCAATGGGTGCAGCGCCACAGTAGCGGCGTGCCACCGGTAGACCACGACTTCTACAACGACCTAGGGTACTACGACGATATGTTCAAGTCGGAGAACCGGTGGATGCAGCCGATCGACTTCATGGGGGCCGTGCACCACCCGTCGCTGTTCGACGAAGACCTTGCACGGTTCTTCAAGGCATGGGAAGGGCAAGGCACGTTCAACGCCGCCGACTATGCCACCGATTCGTTCAGGCACGTAGTGATCCCCATGTTCGAGACCCACGTTCTGTGGAAGCAGAAGGACTACGTGGCGGCGCTGGGGCGTTGCTCTGGCATCGAAGTGGGCGACTGGCGGTTGGCGTGCAGCCAGTGGATGATGCGCCGCTACGAGAAGATCATGCAGGAGGCACGCGCATGAGCATGCTCACAGTGCCCGTTCTGCTGGGGTATGACCAAGAGAAGCAGATAGGCGAGCTGACGATCGACGATGACAAGATACCGGCCGGCGCGAATTGGGTGCTGGCGCTGGGGTATCGCGTGCTAGAAGCTGAGCGCCGCCCCGGCACGAACGGTATCAACGTCATCGATGCAGAGGTCGTCAACGTGTCGCTTGTCTCTGACGAGGCGTACCATGCCTACCTCAACTCACCGGTGTACGCCGAAGACTACCCCGACGAAGTGGAGATCCGCGAACAAGCGGCCAAGTACCGGGCGCTGACCACGCCCGAGATCGTGGACTTCCAGAAGGCCGTGGAGCGCGAAGCCCTGTTCCAGCGCGAGATGTGGGCCGAGAAGGGCGACGCCGGCAAAACCGATGCCGATTGGTTCTGGTTGCTGGGCTACCTAGGCGGCAAGGCGATACAGCCCAACGTCGACCCCGAGAAGCAACTGCACCGCATCATCGCAACCGCCGCCGCGTGCCTGAACTGGCATGCTGCACGGGTGGGCGCATACACCAACATGCGACCCGGGATTGCCGAGCCCGTAAAGGTCAGGGACGAAACGTGAAAGACAACTACGAAAAGCTGCGGGACTACAGCGCGGTCAAGCGCTACCACATCATGCGCACGCTCCGTACGCAAACGGTGGGCGAGCATAGCCACGCGGTAGCTGTCCTCGTCATGCAAGTTGACCCGCAGTGCACGGCTACACTGTTAAAGGCGGCGCTTACTCATGATCTCCATGAGCGCGCCACCGGCGACATGCCCTCCACGGCGAAGTGGCTCTACCCAGAGCTGGCTCGCGCCATGGAGATGGCAGAGTTCAAGTGGAACAAAGAACACGAAATGGACTGGTATCTAACCGGTCATGAAAGCGCAGTGCTACGCTACTGCGACTATCTTGAACTCCTCATGTGGTCAACCGAGGAGTACAGGCTAGGGAACCGATATGCGGCTGAGCCTATCGTCAACATCATCCGAGTGCTCGACAGGCTCGAACCGCCAACACACGAAGGGAAAATCATTTACGAGCAAGCGCGCAAAGCCGCAGAGGACATCTTTGCCCAATCCGAAAACATCAACACTGAGGTAAGTGCATGACCACCGATACACCCGTAAAAACAGCCAACGACATTCAAGTCTCCGGCGACCATTACAAGACCGCGTACCAGCATTGGGATATGCTGGTGACGATGGGGTATACGTCGCAGTACTTCGTGGGGCAGGCCACCAAGTACATCAGCCGTTGGCGCAAGAAGAACGGTATACCTGATCTGAAGAAGGGACAACACTTCGTTCAGAAGCTCATCGAGCTCACCGAGGAACATGGCTCCAAGTTTCTGCAGTTCGGCCATCTGCCGGACTGGGACATCGAGAACATGATCATGCGGCACGCCGAGCAGCACCTTCGCCGGTTCTTCGAGGCGAACGATTGCAAGACGGAAGAGCAGGCCATCTGCGTTACCATCCTGTTCGCCAACAACGTCACCGGCCTGAAGGAAGCGCACGAGGCCATCGAGCGACTCATCAAGCTCACGGTGGCCAACGAAGAAGCGGCTATCTTCGGCGGCAAGAACATGCAGAAGCCGGTGTCAGCCGACTTCGACTTCATCGAGTACACCGACCACGACACGGTTCGCTGGCGCAAAAAGGACACCGGCGAGGAGCAAGATCTGCCGCTCACTACACCTCCGGTATTCGCCAACTGGCGGTAAGGTAGGCGTTCCCCAACTTCAGGAGCAACTGCCATGAGTGCCAAAGGTGAAGCCGACAAGGCGCGCAAGGACTATCCTTGGACCGCGCGCCAGCGCCGGCAAAAGAAGCACCGCCGTCCAGAACGCAAGAAGCAACGGAAGATGTTGCGTTGGTTGAGTGGCTGATCGGTTTCATTGAAACCATTCAAGCGGACTCCCTTCCATCCGCTTGATAAACTCGTGCCGCGCAGTGCTACCGTCAAGGAGCATTTCGCGGCACAATTGTTTCTAGGCCGTACCCCGTACACGGCCGAAAGGTCTTACCCATGGCTACCCGCCGCA
>JGI10216J12902_107640057_pt1 | contig 10518 bp, 10 predicted proteins | sample KanNatreferecore_FD_12902 | JGI IMG/M metagenome (IMG submission 12902)
TTCCGGACCTGACCCGGTTGGCGAGGGACACGTCCGCCGCCAACCTCCCGGGCGAATTATGGGGCGTGCGCGGGCCGAATACAACCCGCAGATCGAGGCGGATGCACGGCCATGGCGCCAACTCCGCCGAGTAGGCTATTACTTCTTGGTCGAGCCCCAATCATCGTCTTCGAGAGATTTGGTGTTTCTACGCTGCTCGTCGATGATCTTCTGATGCTCTTCGGGAATCTTCTGCGCTCGCGACGCAGCCTGCAGCCTCTCTGGGAACCATAAGGCGATCTGTGGGAACGCGACGAGCAAGCCAATGCAGATGACCTGCAGGACCATGAACTGGAACATGCCGCCGTAGATCGTGGACAGGCTCCACTCCTTCACCACTTGTTTGAGGTAGTAGGCCGACATCGCCACCGGAGGCGATAAGAACGCTGTTTGCAATGTCACTGCCGTCAGCGCTCCGAACCAAACAAGGTCGATGTCGAGCGCCTTGACCACCGGATAAAATATCGGAAGAAACACGAGGATGATCGCCGGCCACTCGAATGGCCAACCTAGCAGGAAGATCAACACGAGCACCATAACCAGCATCAACATCGGCGGCAGCTGGAACGACAGCAGAGAATTCGTAATCCAGTTGGCCGTCCCTAGCCGCGCGAAAACGGCGCCGAAGACGTTGGAGGTGACGGCCAGCAGCAGCACCATGCTCGAAGTGGCCATCGTCGAATTGAGCGCGCGCTGCAAGCCTGCAAGCGACAGCTTGCGATAGGCCAATGCCAGGAGCAATGCACCAACGGTGCCGATGCCCGCCGCTTCCGTCGGCGTCGCCAGCCCGGCCAGGATCGATCCCAGCGTCGCGCCGATGAGCGCCAGAAGCGGGACAACTCCTATCGCGACTTCGCGCAGCATCACCGGCAGGGAATGCACCCGTTCCTCGATTGGCACGGGAGGTCCGAGCTTTGGGTCCCAGATGCTGCGGGCCATAAGATACACGATGTAGATGCCGGCCAGCAGGAAGCCCGGCCCGAATGCGGCCGCGTAAAGGTCGGCCACCGACACGCCGAGGACAGGGCCCATGACGATGAGCATGACTGATGGTGGGATCAGGATGCCGAGCGTGCCACCGGCGGTGATCGTGCCGGCGGAGAGCTTGGCGTCGTATCCCGACTTGATCATGATCGGCGATGCCATGATGCCCAGCACCGTGACGGCCGCACCGACGATGCCCGTCGCCATGGCGAACACTGTGGCGGTGAGGATGACGACCAGAAAGAGTGCGCCGCGCACCGGGGCGAGCAGCAAACGAAAGGCCGTGAACAGCCGTTCCATGAGGCCCGCCTGCTCAGTGACAAAACCCATGAAGATGAAGAGCGGCACGGCGGCGAGCAGCTCTTCCTTCATCATGCCGATGGTCTGGAAGTAGGCAAGGTCGAAGACCGTATGCCCCATTCCGAAATATCCGAACGTGAAGGCCAGGAAGAGCAGCGTGAAGGAGATCGGAACACCGATGAAGATCGCGCCCAGCAGCACGATGAGCATTACGAGCCCGATGAAGGCGTCCAGAGTCATACTTCGACCTTCTCTTTGTGCTCGAGCTCGATACCGGTGCGCGCCATGTAGAAGCTCTTCAGGAACTCGGAGAAACCCTGGATGAGGAGCAGCAGGCAGGCGAGCGGCACAACGTACTTGAACGGCCAGAGGATGGGCCGCCAAGGCGTCTGGTCGGAGGTCTCGTTGATCTGGAAGGAGTAGAGGGCCTCATTGTAGCTGATGACGCCGAGGATCAGAAAACTCGGGAAGAAGAAGATGACGTAAGAAATGGAATCAATCAGTCCCTTTGTGCGGGGCGAGAAATGCTCCCAAAAAAAGTCCGTGCGTATGTGCGCGCCTTTGTGCAGCGCATAGGCGGCGCCGAGCATGAACAACGCGCCGTACAGCATGTAGGTCAGGTCGAAGGACCAGATGGTCGGCGCATTGAACATGTAGCGCGCGAACACCTCGACGGCGACGGCTCCGACCAAGGGAATCGAGAGCCAGGAAACGATCGTTCCGGTGATGTCAGTGAATGCGTCGATGGTGCGGATGGTGATCAGCAGCGCTCGTGACGGCTCTGCCATGCTTCGGTCCCCTTCGCGTTCCCCAAATATCGCAGACGTTGCGGCTTGATTGGAAAGGAGGCGGCGCGGCTTGAGCGCCGCTTCCCTTCAGCAGCGCCCGGTCACTTCTTTTCCGGGAAGTAGTAGTTCGCCATGAACGAGTACGGCGGGAAGTAGAACCGCTTGTAGGGAACCACCAGGGAAGCGTAGGCACGCTGGCTGTCATGGACCTTCTTGAAGAACGGGTTCTTGGCACCTTCCGCGGCGGCGAGTTCGTCCCACTTCTTGATGAAGACCAGCAGAATCTCGGGCGGCGTGCGCAAGATCTGCACACCGTGCTTCTCCTGCATCTCCTTCAACGCATCCGCGTTCTGGCGCTGCCACTTCGCGTGCCAGATCACAAACGTCTCGTTGGCCGCCGACTTGATGATCTCCTGATGCTGTGGAGTGAGGGCTTGCCACACGTCGCCGTTGATCAGGATGTCACCGACCGTCGTGTTCTCGTGCACGCCCGGCGAGTAATGGTATTTCCACACATTGTGGAAACCGAGCCGCATATCCTCTACGCCGCCGACCCATTCTGCACAATCGATCACGCCGCGCTGGGCAGACGGAATGATCTCGCCGCCAGGCATGTTGACGACGGTGAACCCGAGGGCCTGCCAAACCTCACCGGCCATGCCGGTCTGTCGGCATTTCATGCCCTTCATGTCCTCGACCGTTTGGATCGGCTTCTTGAACCAACCGAACGCCTGCGGGCCGGAAGGCAGGATCGGGAACGACACGATGTTTAGCTTGAGCTGCTTTTGGTAGAACTCTTGCAGCAACTCCCAACCGCCACCGTAGTACATCCATCCCATGTAGTCGGTGTAGTCCATGCCGAACGTGCCGCCGGGGCCGCCGGTGAACAAGATCGCCGTCTTGTCCTTGCCGGTCCAATAGCCACCCCAGGCGTGGGCGCCGTCGAGCACCTTCTTGTGGGTGGCGTCGAGCACTTCGAACGCCGGCACCACCTGGCCGGCCGGCATGGCGTCGACCTTGAGCGAGCCACCCGACAGTTTGTCGACGCGCTCAGCCCACATAGTGAAGTTCTCATAGAGCGTCAGGCTTGCAGGCCACGTGGCCTGCATCTTGAGTACTTTCTGTTGCGCCTGAATGCCGCCCGGAGCAGTGAGCGCCAAGCCAAATCCCAGCGCCGCCAAGCAGGATGTCTTCCAATATGATGGCATGCGTTTCCTCCACTAAGGTTCTTGCAAGACAATGGCTTCTCTCGGCCCATTGGACTAAAGACTAACAGATTGCGTTGTCGTGTGCCGCAACAATGTTGGCAATACTCAATGGTCGCTCGTGCGCCAATCAATGGCCAACGCACAGCAAATGCTGCGCGCCTGCAGCAGCCGCTGAGGGAGCGCGTTGCGCCCCTTCATCTGGTGTGCTCATCTCCTCCAAAATCAAGGAGCCCTGGATGCCAACGGTTGGTTCGACGGTAATGCTCGATCGGCTCGGACCTAAGAGGAGCGACGCGGAGTTCCTGAACTCCAAGCTCGAAGCCCCAGGCACGCGCTTCCTGGTGCTGGCGGACCTGAAGCCGGTCATTCGCGCGAACGCGCAGCGAACCGAGGCCAAGCTCGCCTGGTTCTCCCGCGGGGAGCTGGCTGAGTTCGGATTGCCCATCGCTGATGCACTTTTTTTGGGCGTCGACGGGACGGCAAATGCCTTTTTCGCAATCGCGGTCACCGAACACCGCACGAGACATGTGCCGGGTGCGATCGAAAAGCTCCGCCCCATCGTCGACCTGCGCTCCCTTGCCATGCAAGGCGCGATGTCACCGGAGGAACTTTCGTTGTGCGGCCAAGCGCGCGCGCTGGCTCAATGGCACGAGAACGCCCGTTGCTGCGGCCATTGCGGGGGCACCACCCTGGTGAAGGACGGCGGCTGGCGGCGCAAGTGTTGGGCGTGCGGCCTGGAATGGTTTCCGCGCACCGATCCGGTGGTGATCATGTTGATCACGGACGGGGAGCGCTGCCTGCTGGCACACGAGCACCGTTACGGCGACAAGATGTACTCCACGCTTGCTGGCTTCATCGAGCCCGGCGAGGACATCATCCACGCCGTGCGCCGGGAAGTGCTCGAAGAGACCAATATCAAGGTCGGCGATGTGAAATATCATTCCAGCCAACCCTGGCCGTTTCCTCATTCCCTAATGCTCGGCTGCATTGGCCAGGCCGAGACCACCGAGATCACCATCGATAGCGGCGAGATCGCCGAGGCCCGCTGGTTCACCCGCCAGGACGCACGCCTCATGCTCGAACGCCGGCACCCGGATGGGTTGAACGTTCCGGGCAAGCATGCGATTGCCAATGCGCTGATTACGAGCTTCGTCGGCGCGGCCTGATCGGCGCCCGCAGCTACGTCAGATCTCGGTGTCGCGATGCCACGGCAAGCCAATGCGATCGACTTCTGGCGCGGTTTCGCGCTCGTCTCGATCTTCATCAATCACGTCCCCGGCATCTGGTATGAGCGGCTAACGCACCGCAATCTCTCAATCTCGGACTCAGCAGAGCTGTTCGTGTTCCTGGCCGGCTGGTCGATGGCCCTGATGGTCGGCAGCCGGAAGGAACCGATGACCGCCGGCCGCCTGGTGGCCAGGTTGGGCGGGCGCGCTCTCACCATCTACGCTGCCCAGATCCTGATATGCAGCCTAGCGCTCGCGATTCTGGCTTCGACTGCCTATCTGGTCGACAATCCGCTTCTGCTCGAGTGGAACAACGCGGCGGCGTTCTTCCAGGATCCGGCCGTCACACAGATCGGTCTGGTGCTGCTGACGCATCAGCTCGGCTACTTCGACATCCTGCCGCTGTACGTCGTGCTCATGCTTGCGGGTCCGGCCATTGCGTTGATTGATAAGTTCGCCAGACCGCTGCTCGTGCCGCTTTCGCTTGGGCTCTATTTTGCGTCACTGACGGTGCCGTTTACGGCACCGACCTGGCCCGTGCCCGGCCAGTGGTTCTTCAATCCCTTCACCTGGCAGGCCATATTTGTGCTCGGCTTTGCCCTGGCGCGCGACGAGGGGGTGGGAGCCGTTGTGCACCGCCACATAAACTGGATTAGGCGCGTTGCCCTGCCCGTAGTGCTCATTTCATCGGTATTGGTGTGGTTTAACTGGTTTCCCGACCCAATTCGGCTGCCTGAGCCCAAGTTGCTTTTTCTCAATGGCAAGAGCTTCTTGACGCCGATGCGGTTGATACAATTTCTGGCCCTGGTAGCAGTGTTTTCAGTGACTTATCCGCTGTTTGCACCCTGGGTGCCGTGGCTTACGGAGTTTCTGTCCATCCTTGGTCGTAACTCTCTGAATGTATTTTGTGTTGGGTCCCTCCTCAGCCTAGTCGGACAAGTTGTCCGATTGGTCTACACTGGGTCCTTTATCATCGATACGATCGTGGTGATGGTTGGCACAGGACTGTTGTGGTGCACGGCGTGGGTGTCGGAATGGAGAGATCGGCAAAAAGCAAGCATCTAGGCTGCGCGCTCGCCGTGTTGGTTGCTTTGGCAACGCTTCCCGCGGCCGGTGGGCGCGCTGCGGCGCAGAGCGCGCCCGAGCTACCGGTCATCGCCAAGGAATGCGGCGAAGCCAACCTCAGCGAGATGCCCCTGCCAAACAGTGCGATAGCGCTGCAGGAGCGCAAGCAAATCAAGATTCTTGCAATCGGCGCCTCGTCGACTGCCGTGCTCGGTTGGCGTCGGGAGGGCAAGCCTCCTTTGCTTGAGCAGATGCTGGAGCGGAGCATAAAGGGGCTCGACATCGAGATCATCAACCGCGGGTTTTCTGGGGAGCTTGCGCAAGCCGCGGGGACGCGCATCAAGATTGAGGTCGCGCTCAATCATCCCGACATCGTGCTCTGGCAGGTGGGCACCAACGACGCCTTCGCGCAGGTTCCAGTCGAGGATTTCGAGGCCAGCGTACGCGAGACGCTGCAATGGCTGAAGGCGCACAATATCGATGTCATCTTGGTCGGTCTTCACTACATGAAGCAGCTGGCCAAGAACGAACACTATCAAGCCATCCGCGCGAGCTTGCAGCGCATGTCCTCGCAAGAGAACGTGCTGCGTATCAGGCGTTATGAAGCCGGGGAGATTCTCGGGCGTACCCTTCGCGAGGCCGGCCGACCCGAGCCAAGCGACTTCGGCTTGAACGAGTCCGGCTACAACTGCATGGCCCAGTATGTGGCGCGCGCGATCGCCGTCGGCCTCTACGCCAAGCCCGCCAAGACGTCGCCGCCGAGCCCAAAATCGCAGTAGCTTTGGTGGGGACTCGATCTCATTTTGTCTCGATCACGACGTAGGCGTCCTCGATCGTGACAGCGAAGGTCTCGGCCACATAGGGGCCCTCGACCAGCTTGGCGCCCGGCTCGATGGAAACCGCGTAGTTCATCAGTCGCATGCGTTTGGGGTCGCACCAGGAGCGCCCGGTGCGCACGTCGAACTCCCAGCCGTGCCAGGGACAGCGGACGATCTCGCCCGGCCGCGCATACTCGTATGTGCCGGGCTCCGAGGACGAGACCACGCCCGTTAGCTTGCCGCGGGAGAGACTGCCGCCTTTGTGCGGACATTTGTCGGAAAGCGCGAACAACTCGCCTTTCACATTGAAGATGACGATGTCGCGATGGCCGATCTGCACCAGCTTGCGCGACCCCGGCGGGATATCCGCCGCCCTGGCAACGACGTGTCGCGGCATCAGGCCAACCGGTAGACCGCGCGCGCATTGGACGCGAGGACCTGCTGGTGGCGCTCGCGCGGCATTCCAGCCGGAAAGGCGCGGAACGGATCGTCGAAATCCCAATGCGGGTAGTCGGAGGCGAACAGCAACCGGTCCCAGCCGATCGATTCGATCGTGTCGAACAGGTGCTGGCGGTTCTCGGGCTCTTCCATCGGCTGGGAGGTGACCCAGATGTGCTCGCGGATGTACTCCGACGGCCGGCGCTTGAGATGCGGCACTTCCGAGCGCAAGCGCTCGTAGAGCTTGTCGAGCCGCCACGTCAATGCCGGGAGCCAGCCGAAGCCGCCCTCGATCATCACCACCTTGAGTCGCGGGAAGCGCTCGAAGACGCCTTCGATGACCAGACTGGTCACCACCGTCTGGCACGAGGTCGAATGGCCCGCGCCTTCCTCCACGTAATAGGAGGGCCAGCCGGTCCCGGTATACGGATGGCCGCCCGAACCGAAGACGTGGAAGCCGACCGGCAAGCCATGGCGCTCGGCAGCCGCATAGATGGGCCAGTAGCGGCGGTTGCCGGCGGGCTCACCGGTACGCGTCAGCATGAACACCTGCGCATAAGCCGGATCGTTGGCGCACCGCTCGATTTCACGGACCGAGGCCTCGGCATGCTCGGATGGCACCACGATCGATGCCTTCAAGCGCGGCTCGGGCCTGGCAAAGAACTCGCGCTGCCAGTCGTTGCTGGCGGACACCAACGCCGCCGAGAACTCCACATTGAGCTCGCTATTGCCCGACGCACCTAGCGGCCCGAGGATTGCAAACTCGATGCCGTATGCGTCGAGATATTGCGTGCGCATTAGATCTAGGCTCGACCCCGGCGGACCGCCCTCCTGCGGCCACGCATCTCGGCGGCAGGCCTTCGGCGCGGACTTCGGATAGGGCTCGTAGCTGAAGCCGGAGCGGCGCCTCGAGCCGTACACCTCGAGGTGCTCGCGCCAATGCGCAGACAGGAAAGGCTTCAGGTCAGCCATCGAGCGGGGCGCGGGGTGCACGTCGCCATCGATAATTTTGAAGCGCGTTTGCGCCGGCACCTCGGGACGGCGGTCGGCTTCCGCCTCGAGCACGGGCGCTTGCGGGACATCGAGCATCATGTGGGCCTCCCAAGACGGGGGTAGGTAGCGAGCGGGTTGTCGACCAGAATCTTCCGGCGCAGGGATGGGGAAATGCCGGGCGGCAGGGCGTCGTTGCCGTCGAATTGCCAATGCGGGAAATCCGAGGCGAAAAGCAACATGTCATCGCACTGCAGCTGGTCGATCACCCGGCCAATCTGCGCCGCCGTCGAAGGTCCGTCAAATGGCTGAATGGTGAGCCGGACATTATCGCGAACGAATTCATGAGGTTCCCGGTCGATCCAGGGTACCTCGTTGCGCACGCCGCGCCAGAACTTCGACAGCCGCCACATGTAGGGCGGCAGCCAAGTAACCCCCGATTCAATCAACACAACCTTGAGCTTGGGATATTTGACGAACACGCCCTCGCTGATGAGGCTGCCGAGCTGTGTATGGAAGCCGGCCGACTGCGCCGCGTAGTCCTCGAGGTAGTAGGTGGGCCAGCCCGACCCCGTCAGTGCATGGTGGTAGCTGCTGCCGGCATGGATGCCGACGGTGAAACCGTGGCGCTCGGCAGCTGCGTAGATCGGCCAATAGTGCGACTTGCCAAGCGGATGCTCGCCCATGGCCAGCAACAGCACCTGCACGAAGCGATGGTCGTCCGCCAGACGCTCGATCTCCTCGGCAGCGCGCGGTGGCGATTGGATTGGGATCAGCGCCGAGCCTTTAAGGCGAGGGTCCTTGGCGAGCCATTCGGCAGCGAGCCAATCATTGGCGGCACTCGCAAATGCGACGGCCAGATTCTCGTCGCGAAAGCCTTGCACGGGGAACAGGCAATTGCAGATGGCGTGCGCAAGGTCGAAGTGGTCGAGCGTCGCCTTGACGAGGCTGCCCGCGTTGGTGTCGGCGTTGCTCTTGCGCCAGTCGGGCCGCATGGTGAGGGGCGCATTGACGGGGTAGGAGATCGCCTCCCACGTATCGAGGCCCCGCAGCTCGACCGTTTCGCGCCAATAGTCGTTCATGTATGGGGCAAGCAACCCCGGCGTCGGCACGCGCGGGTGGATGTCGCAGTCGATCGCACCTCGAAAGCTGTCGCCCAAGACCGAACTCCCAGTGCGTCGCTGATGCAGCCTGCTCGGCTCCGTCGTCCGTGAAGTTTGCGGGCAGCGGCTGGCCGTGGTCAAGGTGTCTCGACGGAATCGACGCCAAGCACCGTGAATTACCGCCGCTGCGCGGCCGATTTCAGCAGTAGCACAAGCGCTCCAACAAGCTCCTCCGGTCGCTCCGGCTTAAGGACCACTGGGGCTCCCCGCACGGTCGTCACGTCGTCCGGTGCGTGCGTGGCGTAGAACAGGAACGGCACACCGAGTTGCCGCAACCGGCGGGCGATCGGGCGGTAGTCACTTGAACCCGGCCGCGCGTCCAGCACGGCAGCAGACAGGCTCGCCTGCGCTGCCGCCATGCCCGCTTGCTCGTCCCTCACACAAACGACCTTTGCACCCGCAGCCTCAAGCGTTGTCTGAAGGTCGAGCGCAATCAGCGGTTCGTCCTCGACAACGAGGAGCGTGTGACCCACAAGCTCGGCGCCTTTCACGAAATTCCCCCAAGCGCGGTCACACAGCCAACCCGCACCATGCCGGCCCCTTAGCAACCGATTCTAGTCAGATTGCGGCACTCTGAGACAACTTTGGGTTAACGGCCGCCTTTCCCAAGGCGAACTGCACCGGCCGTCATTGCTTGCGGTCACCTTCGACATCAGGGTGCTTGGGTCGCCTTGATTGACCAAGGAGCCATCGCGCAGGGCCGGACAATCTGCGCACGCGCAACCAAAGAAATCGGTGCCGTCACGCTCAAGGACGTCAAGCGTTTTGCCGAACAGGTCCTCAAGACCAATCGGCTCACTATGACGATCGTCGGCAAACCGAATTGGCGCCCTGAAGGGACCAAGTCGATTTGCCGAACCGGCGAAGCGTCGTGCGGTGGCCTTGCCGCCTTGTGTTGGCCAAGCCGCCGGACTGCGCTTAGGATTGTGCGCTTCCCGCTCTGGATGCACCGCCGCGGCGCGTCCCCGCACAACGCAGGTATCGCCCATGACACTCCAGCTCGATGGCTCCCTTCTTCTCGCCGGCGCCGGCAACATGGGCCAGGCGCTGCTGGCCGGCTGGCTGGAGCGCGGCCTCGATCCGTCCCGCGTCATTGTCCAGGATCCGTCGCCACCGCCCAGCGCCAAGGCCCTGCTCGGCCGCCATGGCATTGTCGCCCAGGCGGTCGTGACCTCGCTGCCCGAGCCGCCCGCCGTGCTGATGATGGCGGTCAAGCCCCAGGTGATGGACGAGGTGTTCCCGCCGCTGGCGCGCCTCGCCGGCCCCAGAACGGTGGTGCTGTCCATAGCGGCCGGACGCGCCGTCGCCGGGTTCGAGCGGCACCTCGCCGAAGGCATCGGCGTGGTGCGCTCCATGCCCAATACGCCGGCCTCGATCGGGCGCGGCATCACCGTGGCGGTGGCGAATGCGCACGTCACGGCGGCGCAGCGCGCCACCTGCGACGCGCTTCTGCGCGCGGCCGGCGAGGTCGCCTGGGTCGATGACGAGAGCCTGCTCGA
>JGI10216J12902_109999143_pt1 | contig 10517 bp, 7 predicted proteins | sample KanNatreferecore_FD_12902 | JGI IMG/M metagenome (IMG submission 12902)
CGGCCTTCTAAGCCGGGGGTCGCAGGTTCGATCCCTGCCGGACGCGCCAAGTCCTTTGGACTTGGCTGCGTCGCGGCAGTCCTCAGCCACGCCGCGATGCGTTCCACGCATCGCGAGCGGGGTCGATCCCTGCCGGACCAAGGTACGATTCAGCGGACATCGATCCCTGCCCGATGCGCCATTTTAAGAAGGAAACTTGCAACGAAATTGTAAGGACGGAGCGGGGGCGCTTCGAAAGGAAACCTTTCTTCGCGTTCAACGCTTGCGTGGAGGATCGGTAACCATTCGAATCTAGGCTCCGGCGAAGAGGCCATCCGGGACGAAGTCTCGTTTTTGCCCAAGTCGGTTCGGCGGCGAACCCGAGGGCCCGTTGTTTGACGCGCTCCGTTGAGCGATTAGGCACACCCGTCGATCCCCAAGCTGCCAGTTTCATAGCGGATACCGCAGCGTCATCCCGAGTACCGTGACTAGACCGAGTACGACCGGGACGAGGACAACAAACACTAGGAACGTGTACCCCATTACATCGCGCGCTCGAAGCTGGAACAGGCCGAGAATTGGGAGCATCCAGAACGGCTGGACGAGGTTCGCCAGCGCTTCCCCGAGGTCGTATGCAGCGACGACCCAGCCCAAATGTACTTTCAGCTCGTGCGCCGCCGCCATCACATACGGCGCTTCAATTACCCATTTTGAACCGCCGGAAGGCACGAACACCCCGAGCACCGCGGAATAGATCGCTACCAGAGTCGGGAACGTCTCCGGTGTCGACACCCTGACGAACATCGACGCCAGCTGCTCGTTCAGGTGCGTACCCGTAATCACCCCGGCAATACCAGCGTAGAACGGGAACTGCAGAATGACGCCCCAGACCGCTGGCGTGGCGTCTTGGACGGCGCGCATCAATCCGGCCGGCGTTTTGTGTAGCAGGAAGCCGAGCAGCAGCATTGCCAGGTTCAGCACGTTCAGATTGAACGCGTTGAGGGGTTCACTGGCGGCAGCGAAATACCGAAATAAGTACAACCCGCCCAGCGCGACGATGAACCAGGTCAGCAGCGGCGAGTGCTCGAGCCAGACGCCTGGGCTGTGGGCATGCGACGGTACTACGTGGGTCTCGCTGTCGCCCAGGTCGATGCCGAGGTCGCGCGCGGTGCGCGCACGGGAGGCGGGCGGCGTCGCGAACCACATTACGGTGGTCACGACAACGATTTCAACGAAGACAGAAACGAGGCTTTGCCACAGGAAAATGGTGTCGCGAAATCCGATGATTCCACCAGGAATGATGCCGTCGCCGGCAACGATATCCCGAATCTGCGGCTGCAGCGCGCCCTCGGAGGCCATCTGCAGCGCGGCAGACCCGCTCAGACCCTGTGCCCAGATGCTGCCAAGACCGAGGAAGCTCGCGGCGGCGAGCGCACGATAGTCGACGCCCTCCACCCGGCGCGCGATCTCCCGCGCGAGGACAGCGCTGAAGATCAAGCTGAAGCCCCAGTTGAACCAAGAGCTCACAAGTGCGAATAGGGTGACGAGGGCCACTGCGCTTCGAGGCGAGGTCGGCCATCGCGCGACCGCACGAATTACATGCCCCATCGGGCGCGACGTCGCCAGCACATGCCCGGTAATGATGATCAGCGCCATCTGCAAGGTGAACGGGATCAGGTCCCAAAACCCCCGACCCCATGCGTCTACAACCTGAAACAACGACGCCGGCGTGGCGGTCACGGCGGCGACTACGACGATCACCGTGGCTAGCAGGGCGAAGATAAAGGCATCAGGAACCCAGCGCTCGCTCCATGCGGTCAACGCGAGCGCGAACCGCGCCAGCAAACCTGGACGATCAGGTGTTGTGGTCGAACTCATGAGAATATTCTTGTGCCATGCACGTCCAATGGGCTTGTATCTATGTGGATATGGAGGTGTCGGTGAAACGCTTCGTTTGGGCGCTGTTCGCGGTGGCTGCGGTCTCGTCCTGTCGCGGCACAGAGACGTCCTTCATCGGCACGATCACTGACGCACGCTGCGGCGGCACGCACGACTGGGACGAGCATGGTCCGGTCACGACAGAGCGCGAATGTATCCTGGTGTGCATCAAGTCAGGAGCGCGGTACGTATTGGTGTCAGGCGGCCAAGTGCATGCGATCGCTAACCAGGACCACCCCGGGCTCGCGGAATACGTCGGCCGCGAGGCACGAGTGACCGGCAGGATGAATGAGGACGCTCTTACCATCAGCGCCCTAGATACGCCGCCTTAAACTGCGAGATTGTTGACCGCCTGACCGCGGTCCAACCTCGATACGATAGTTAAAGCCACGTTCGGTCTGCTGGGAACTACGATCTGATAGCCCGGACAGACGGCGATGCCCGAACTTCGGAAGTTCGGGTTATCGCCGGTGTCGAGAGCGAAAGAACACGCGCTACTGGTTCGCGGCCGCTGAGCTTGTCGCGCCGCCCTTCAGAAGAACCTTCTTCACTGTCCAATTATTCATGTCGGCTATGAAAAGCTCGTTCTCGGAGGGACAGGCGATACCGTGAATCCAGTTGAACTGCTTCTCCGCGCGACCTGACTCGCCGAACATTCCCAGAATCTTGCCATCCAGAGTCATCTTGTAGACCCGCCCGGGTTCAGAGTCGGCCACAAACAGATATTGTGTCGATCCGCTGGTGGTCATGCACATGGACCAGGGTGCCGTCTCGTCGGGCCGCTCTTTCGGCATACTGCCTAGCGCCGGAGGCCGGGACTTGTCGTACGGCGCGGTGAGATGCATAAAGCGGAGGAAATTTCCGTCCTTGTCGAAGACCTGGATACGGCGGTTGCCGCGGTCGCCAGCGTACACGTTGCCCTGCTTGTCCACCTGCATGCTGTGCGGGTTTCTGAACCGCCCAGGGTTCTCGTTCGCGTGTTCGCCGCCCTCGCCATAAGATCCGAATGATTTGATCCACTTACCCGTCTTGTCGATTTTGGCGATGCGAGAGTTAACGTAGCCGTCGCTTACGAAGATGTTGTCATCGGCGTCCCAGCCGATGTCGGTCGGTCCGTCGAAGTTGTTGTCGCGTGCAACTGCTTTCTCTGGAGGGTCCCGGTGATAGTGGCCAGGGAAACTGTCGTAGCCCTCGGGCCGGCGGCCGAGGTTCATGGTCACGTATCCGGCAGGGTTGAACTTCGTGACGGCGTTGGTCCCCTTGTCGACGACCCAAAGGTTGTCGTACTTGTCGAAGCGTACGGTATGGGCGTAACCGAGTCCGTACACGCCCTTGCCGAGCTCACGAACGAATTTGCCCGTCCGGTCGAACTCCCACAACTGCGTCGTTGCGGCGCCATACAGCGGCCCGCTGGTCGCGCTACCAGGATGGTTCAGCACAACGATGCTGCCCTTGGAGTTGACAGCGACGCTGAGGGTTTCGCCGAAATTCATGTCGATTGAATACTTGAAGAAGTTAGGCACGACCTCAAATGGAATTATGGGAACCGTTTGCTTCGCCGGGGCTGGCTGCGCCTGGTACTCCACCGCGGGTGTCGTCCCAATTTGGGTTCCCGGGGATTTCTGGACCGCGAACACGTAAATCGGCACGGCGCCGATCACGCACACAAGGGCGATAAGACCTCGTCGCACGACAACCTCCTTTGGTGAAACCCGGTCAAAACGATCCGAGTTGGCCGTCAACATCCGAACCCGATCGGTTAGAAACTCATCTGCACACCAAGCTTGAAGACTCGCGGCGCCAGAATGCTGGTGGCGTTCTGCCAGGCCGTGCCATACCGCGTGTTCATGACCAGCACCTGGTTGGAGTTCAGCAGATTGAAGATGTCGAGCTGCGGTTCCAACCGCAGGCTCCCGGTACGGAAGACCTTGGAAAGCCGCAGGTTCAGTTGGCGGTTGCGGCCTTCCGGAAAAATGCTGTTGTTCTCGATCAAGTCGACGGTCGACGTCGCCGTGCAGGTCACGGCGCCGCGACACGCGGCAAGGCTGCGCCCTAGCGACGGCACGATCGAGGCGTTCGAGGCGACGTAGCTTGCCAGCAGCGGAATGCTCTCAATGTCCTGATAGATGGCGCTGGTCTTGATCTGCCAGGGCAAGGTGTAGATCACCGAGAACTTGAACTGGGTGCCGGCCGACCACGGCGACTCGTTCCGGCATTGATAGAGACCGGCCTCGCGCACGTTGCCCGGGGAGAAACTGGCTTGCGGCGAGTCGACCACGAAGCAGCTGTCGGTCACGGTACTACCAGTGCTGATCCCGCCAGCAAACATGGCACCCCCCATCCGGGCCGTCACGGTGAGGTCAACGCCGTTGAACACTTCCGATGGATCACCGAAGTTCGACGCCGGCGTGACGAGGTTGTTGGTCTGGCCGAACAGCGCAGGCTTGACGTCGTACAACCCGCACACCGACTGGCCCGAGTTCGGCAGGCGGTCGTCGTTCGGCGCCGTCACGCAATAGGGATCGAAATCGCTCGGACCCACCGCTAGGTTATCGGTGACCAGGAAGTTGCCGTACCAGGTTCGGAAGTATCCGAGGTTGACAGACAGGTTCTCGCGCAACTCATGCTGAACCGAGACCGACCCCTGCCAGCTGTACTCGCGGGCGTGCCAGCCATGCGTGACCGCCGGATCGTAGGCGGTGACGCGGTTAATCTGGCCGAAGTTGGCCGCTGAGTGCGGGCCGAGCTCGATCTCCTGCGGGACGTAGTCGCCATTGATGTCATTCCAGGTCCGGGTCGAGTTCGTCACCATCGCTGCCGACGGGTTCTGGGCCGCCAGCAAACCTGCGTTCGACTGGAAGCTGACAAATCGTCCGACGAACGCCTTCAGCGCAGTGCGGCCGTCACCGAACAGGTCGTGCGCCACCCCAAGGCGCGGGCTCAAGTCCTTCCAATTGATCGCATCTGGCACGGCCGGGAAATTTCGGACCGGCACGTAGTCGCCAGCCGGCATGTTTTGCTCGGGGATCCACCCCTTGAGATAGTCGAAGCGCAGGCCCAGGTTCAGGGTGGCTCGGCCGAGGCGCCACTGGTCTTGCGCGAAGGCGCCGATGGTGTGTTGTTCCACCCCCGATTGGTAAGGCCCAGCGTAAAACGTGACCGACTGTGGCACCGTCCCACGCAGCGTGTAGCTGACGTTCTTGTTGATGAACAAATCGAGTTCGTTGTGTCCCCGACGATACTGGATCCCCGTCTTCAAGGAGTGCGATCCGGTCACGTACGAGGCGACAAATCGTGTGTTGTACTGGCCGAATGCGCTGGCCTCGGGTCCCCATGCCTGGGTGAAACCGGTGATGGAGCTGCCGGCCGAGTTGTAACGGAAGTTGCGGGCCAGGTCGAGGATCGAGATGTCGTCGTAGGTGCCCCCAGTCAGCCGGCGGACAATGAGGCCCTCAACGACAGTCCCCCCGGCCTCAAGCAGCAGCTTGGAATTAACCGGGAACGTCCAGCTCACCTGAGTCCGCCAGTTCGGCTCGTAAAGATCGTCGCCTGTTGCTTCTGGCGCCAGCGTGCCCGCTTGAATGTTGAAGTAGCAGTTGCAGTTGTACTCGCTGCTGAACATCCCGGTGATCTTGTGGCGTTCGGCAGCCTGCCACGTCAAACGCGCCGTCGTCTCGTTGTAGAAGTTGTCCTCGTAGGCGGGACGGTCCAGGTCGGGCGTGTAGAACATCGTGCCCTGGGTCGCGTTGAAGTAGTTGCCAGGCTGGTAGGACTGGCTCACCCACCGGCGCGCACTTCCGAAGAACCAGAGCTTGTCCCGCTTGATCGGCCCGCCGATACCGCCCGCAAGCTCGTAGCTGGCCTTGATGAACGGCGCCGTCGTGGCGCCGCGGGCGCGCAGTTCATCGTCCAGGTTGTCGGCCTGCAGGTCCTTGCTGCCGTAGCTGCCCTGAAACGAGCCATTGAACACGTTGCCGCCGGCGCGGGCGATGACATTGATCTGCGCGCCGCCGCTTTCGCTCTCTGCGGTCAGGCCGCCGCCGGTGAGGATGCTGACCTCCTCGACCGTCGTCGGATTGACGCTGGACATGTAGTTGCCGGCCGCGACCATGGTGCCGAAGTACTGGCCATCGCGCAGCTGCTGGAAGTCGTTGGTGCGGCTGCCGTGGACGGTGAACTGCTGGCGGTTCTCTCCCATGTTGCCGCCGACGTCCTGATTGGACGCCGACTGTGTCGCCCCCGGAATCAAGGCCACGTAGGCGCCGGAATTACTGGGCAGCGGCAGCGCGTCGCGAACCTCGCGGGTGATGACCCGCTGCTGGATGATGTTCTCCGTGTCGACGATCGGGGAAGCACCCGTCACCGTGACCGTTTCTTCGAGGGCACCCACCTTCATCAGGCCATTCACCGTCGCGGTGAACCCCGTGGTCAGCTCGATGCCTTCCCGCCGATACGTACTGAACCCTGGCAGCGTGAAGGTCACCACATAGGCGCCTGGCCGCAGGTCGATGATCCTGAACACGCCCTGCGAGTCGGTCACGACGGTCCGCACCTTCTCGATCAACGCGGGGCTGGCGGCTTCGACAGTCACGCCAGGCAGGACGCCGCCAGAATCATCGCGCACTACGCCACTGATGCTGGCACTGGCCGCGTTCTGGCCGGCAACCGGGGCCGCTGCCAGCACCAACACAAACAGGAGGGCGACATTGATCACGTGCCTGGACCGAAGATGACGCCTCGTCATGGATCCTCCTAAGACAACTTATGCACTGCGAACGCGACAGTACAGATCGACCACGGCCGTCGCAATACCATGAATTGGGTAGGCAGCTAGTCGAAGAGCATCTCGGGCACGCGATCGGGCACGGTCAAATTTGCCGCGGTAGCGCGCACGATCACGTCGACCGCGACACCAGGCGCACGTTCGACGAGCACGAACCCGCTGGGGGTAACGTCAATCACCGCCAGTTCTGTCACCACGCGGGTGACGCAGCGGACGCCCGTAAGGGGCAAGGTGCAGGCAGGCAGCAGCTTTGACTGGCCGTTCTTGCTCACATGTTGCATCGCCACGATAATGCGCCGGGCCGAGGCCACCAGGTCCATGGCGCCGCCCATGCCTTTGACCATCTTTCCCGGTATTTTCCAGTTCGCGATGTCGCCGGCCTCGCTGACTTCCATCGCGCCGAGCACCGTGAGGTCGATGCGGCCGGCCCGGATCATGCCGAAGCTCATGGCCGAGTCGAAGAAGGCGGCGCCCTTGATACACGTCACGGTTTGCTTGCCGGCGTTGATCTGGTCGGGATCCTCTTCGCCGGCCCACGGAAACGGGCCGATGCCCAGCAAGCCGTTCTCAGACTGGAACACCACTTCAATGCCCGCCGGAATGTAGTTCGCGACCAATGTCGGGATGCCAATCCCGAGGTTCACGTAGTCACCGTCGCGCATCTCGCGTGCGATTCGGCGGGCAATGCCTTCCTTCTCCAACATGATCAGGAACGCCCTCGGACCGTGCGGTGTTCGATGCGTTTCTCGTAGTGACGGCCGGAGAAAATCCGGTGCACATAGATCCCGGGCGTATGGACATGGTCGGGATCGATGTCACCGGCCGGGACCAGGTGCTCGACCTCCGCAATCGTGACTCGGCCGGCCATGGCCATCACCGGATTGAAGTTCCGCGCGGTCGCACGGTAGACGAGATTTCCCGCGGTGTCTCCCTTCCAGGCTTTGACCAGCGCGAAGTCACCATCGAGCGCAGGCTCGACCAGGTAGTCCTTGTCGCCGAACCTACGCACCTCTTTGCCCTCGGCCACGGTGGTGCCGACCCCTGCCGGGGTAAACACGGCCGGCATGCCGTAGCCCGATGCCAGGCAGCGCGTGGCCAGCGACCCCTGCGGAATAAGGTCAACCTCCAACTCGCCGCTTAACAACTGTCGCTCGAACTCAGCATTCTCGCCGACATACGACGCCACCATCTTGCGGACCTGGCGCCGCTGCAGCAACAGGCCGATGCCGAAGTCATCGACACCGGCGTTGTTGGAGATGCAGGTGAGATCCCTGACTCCGCTGCGGACCAGGGCCGCAAGACACTCTTCGGGAATGCCACACAAACCAAACCCGCCCACCAGCAAGGTGGCACCGTTTCGAATATCCGCAACGGCTGCGTCCGCGCCATCCACCACCTTCGTCATGGTCGCGCCGATACCGCAGAGTGACGGCTCACGCCTTCGGATTCTTGATGGCGTTGTATTCGAGCGTCGCGGCGCGATTGCCCTCGCCGTCCACAGCGGGCGTCAGCGTCCCGGCGAACTCCGCGTAGAAGCGCACGGTGTCCATGATGATGCGCTCGGGACCGATCCAGTTTTCGAACTTGCCCAGCCGGATGTCGGCGGCCGCCTTGCCGGGACTCATCTTGGCGTCGTATCGCTTTCGCGCTTCCGTCCGGAGCACGCGAAGGTAGTCGCCCATCTCGGCCAGGTGCTGCTTGCCACCGATCGGCCCGTGACCGGGCACGATCACGTCGACGTCCATCTTGCCGACGATCTGATCGACGACGTTGATCCAGTTGCTTGGGTGAGCGTTCTGGCAGAACGGCGCCACGTAGAAAAACCCGATGTCGCCGACGAACAGAATCTTGTGTTGGGGAAGGTAGACGACCAGATCGCCATAGGTGTGGGCCGGCACCATCGGGAAAACTTCGACAATGGTCTTGCCGTAGCGGTAGGTCACCTTGTGCTCGATCGTGGTCGTCGGCGGCAGAATCCGTCGCTCTTCGGTGCCATCGGCCCACCCCTCGCGCTTCTGCCACAAAGCGGGACCGGAGACCGCCTTCAACACCTCGTCGCGGCAATAAGGATGACCAATGATCTCGGCGCCCGGAATGTACTGATTGCCATTGACGTGGTCGCCGTGGTGGTGCGTGTTGATGAGGTGTCGAAAGGGTTTGTCGGTGACCTTCCGGATCGCGGCGACCATGGCTTTGGCGTGCATGGGCGCCGTCAGCGAATCGATCACCATCAACCCTTCATCCCCGACAATGACACCCGCATCGCTGACGGAGACGTTGTTGCGTCCGGGTCCCCCCGCCTGGATGTAGGCGTAGACGCCGGGGGCCAGTTCCTTCAGTTCGGTGTCCCAGGTTGGTGGCAGCGGAAAAGCGGGATTCGGCGGTGCGGAATAGGCGACGGGCCCTGGCATCTGGGCGTACGCGGGTTTCAGGCCGCTGGCCAAGGCCGAGGCCAGACCGAGGCCGGCGCCGAAGCTCAGTCGCAGGGCATCGCGCCGGCTCAGTTGCGGTCGTGCTACGCATTCGGTCAAGTCCATGACGCTGCTCCTCTGCCTTGTGAATCCGCTGTGGCGGCGGCCATCATCTAACCCGGCCTGCGCGCGCTGGACAATACCCTGAATTAGGTAGACCAGGATGCTTGACGATGGCAGCGGCCGACGCTAGCCTCAGCGAATCGCCATGGGAACAATGCGGTGCCTTGTCGTTCTGCTGCTGGCGGGGCCATGGGTCACACCTGCGAAGGCGCTCGCAAACACCGAACCGGCACGGCTTGCGGACTACGTGATCACAGCGTGGACCGCCAAGGACGGCCTGCACTCCGACGTGATCTGGTCGGTGACACAAGACCGTGAAGGCTATCTCTGGCTTGGCACCAACGGCGGCCTGGTGCGATTCGATGGCGTGCGCTTCGTACACGTCGAGGGGATGGGTGGCGAAGCCCTGATCAAGGCGCCGGTCCGCACCGTCTACGCAGGACGTGACAGCATTTGGATCGGTTATTCGGAAAGCGGTGGAATTAGCCGGCTCCAAGGCAGCACCGTGACAACTTACGGCGAAGCCGACGGCCTGCCCCGCGCCGTGGTCGCAGCGTTGCTCGAAGACCAGGACGGCACGGTGTGGGCCAGCACATTTCAAGGGCTGTACAAGTTTACGGGGAAGCGCTGGCAATCAGTCGGCAGTTCGGCAGGATTGCCAGAGGTGAAAGCGGACGGCCTGTATCTGGACCGTGCTGGAACTCTCGTCGTCGGCACCGCTGCGGGCGTCTTCCAACAACGGCGCGGAGCGCACTCATTCGAACTGGTCGATGCGCTCAACGACGTCGGGCCGGCATTCCGCAGTATCAGCGAGGACCGCGAGGGCCGCATCTGGCTGACCGATCCGGTGGTCGGCTTCCGGAAGCTCGGCGAGCACGTCCCGGCGCATCGCGCCGGGGAACGCGGTCGCGGCAACCGCCTCCTGTTTGATCGTGAGGGCGACCTCTGGGTCGCCACCATGGGCGAGGGGCTGTGGCGTATTCGTCGACCGAGCTTGGGCAAGCTCGAGGCGATCGAGAAGACCCGCATCTCTGGTGCGCGAACACTCTTCGAGGATCGCGATGGCAACATTTGGGCCGGCGCTGGCGATGGCCTCGTGCGTCTGCGCAAACCACCAGTCAGTCCAGTCGAAAATCTCGGCTTGGTGGAAGCGGTCGCAGCCACGGCGGACGGACGAGTGTGGGCGGCGACCGCCGATGGGCTATTGGCCTTCACTCGGTTGCCCGATGGCAACCGGGACCGTCAGCGGTCGGTCACCGGCACGCGGGTCCGAGCCATGAAAA
>JGI10216J12902_101648057_pt1 | contig 10516 bp, 7 predicted proteins | sample KanNatreferecore_FD_12902 | JGI IMG/M metagenome (IMG submission 12902)
GACGTGGGCGGAAACCGTTGCGTCCACGCGCCGCTCGCCAGGTCGCAAGTAAACGTGTGAAACCCTTGCGGAATGCCGTCGTGCCCCGCGTGATGAATCCACTGATTGGAGAAAGGGTCAAACGCGCCGCTGCCCTCGTAATAAAATCCCGGCGCCGCCACGCCATCGCGCGGGCTTTGCTTGATCCAGGTGTTTTCGGGGTGGGTGCCTAGGAAATATTCGGCGGCAGGCGCGATAAAGGAACTCATCATCAGCGCACACACCACTTTCGTGCGCAGAAATAGATCGAGCACTCTTGATGAGTTTTTCATTGAGGAAAACGAACCACGGCATTGTCAATCGGTATCTCCCTTCGGCGTTTGTCTGCTTTCGCCGTTGACGGCGGCTTCCAGTTCCCTAGCTGGCCTTGCACCTCGAATGACTCGAAGACATACGGCACGCCTTCCGCGCGCAGGAAAGAATTACCATTCGCGACGTGGAAGTGTAAGTGCGGACCGTCGGAATGGCCGGAATTGCCGAGCAACGCGAGCACCTGGCCTCGACGCACTTTTTGGCCAATACGCACGCGAATGCTTTTCGGCTGCAGATGGGCGTAGAGGGCGAAATTACCCTTCCCCAAATCAAGGATCACGTAATTGCCGGCAACATTATCAACCGTGATGGGCACGGCTCTCTTGTCAGGACCCCATTCGTTCTCTGGTATGCCGTCTTTCACATCGGCTACCACAGCATTGGCGACGGCGAGCACCTCCGCGCCGTACGAAAGCGAATTCGCATTGTTTGAAAGCCAATTCGCATTCGTTGCGAGGTCGCGGTGATAGGTTCTGCCGTCCGCATCAATTCGCGACCAATCGATGGCAAATCGCTGCGGGATTCGTGCCTTGCCGCCTACCACAACGCTCGCCCGACGATGGCCCGAGTCGTTGGACGGCCCACGCACAGCCACCCAGCCTTCGCCGCGCAACGGGGCGCCAAGAACCAGTGGCGCCTTGCGATCAACGGCGATTGGGGATCCTTCGACAACATCCTCGTTGTCGCTCGCGCTGATGGCAGTAGGTTTGAAGTAGAGCCGGTGGCGTAAATTTTTGGGAATGTCAGCGACGCTGTCGAAAGAGATCAGCAGATACATCACAGCGCGTCGCCCCGGACCGATGATTCGCTTGTCGGGTTGATCAACGGGCAGCGTAGGGTCTGTCGCCCATAAACCCGCGTGCGCGATTCGAGTTGTGAGTTCTTCATCCTGGTAACTGTCGAGAGGCTTCTTCCCTCCGTCCCTTAAGACTTCAACGCGCGTCAGCTCCAAAATATTGGTGAAGAAACTGGTGATGTGCAGCTCATAGACAAGCCATTGCTTGCCATTCGCTTTGACCGGAGCCGGCGCCAGCGGAATTTCAAGGTCAACGGGAGGCGGAAAACTGATCTTTGGTCGCCGCGAGCCCGTGTCCGAGAGAAACTCTCGCATCTCGCGACGGACTTCAGCCTCCCTTTCGATAAAGCAGTGGTGGTCCGTATTGGTGAACACGATGACTCGGCCGTTTGGAATCTCTTTGCGAAAGCGGTCGATCTGCTGCTGCTGAAACTGCCTGACTCTGCTGAAGGAAACTTCCGCATTTGTTCGTGTTGAATCGGGAAGCGTCTTAAAAAAATCCGAGACCCTGGAACTGAAACCGACCACGGCAATGTTCAGCGCTGGTGACCTGATTTTAGTGTAGTCGGGACGGGATTCTATCGTTCCCTGCATCAGCAAGCGAGTCGCTCGGCTTGGCTTCGCCTCTCTCAGAATCTTTCCGTCCGGTGAAAACACCATCATCTCGCGCAAATTGGCTTCCCACGCCTCTGACCAGAAGCTCATCCGGCTCACCCAGCGCCGAAAACTGTCCAGCGATTCCATGTCGCTCTTGGCCGGGGCCAACTCTGGAGGTAACTGCTTGTGGATTTCCGGCAGACCGGCGCGGTCGTATGCGGCATCCAGATAAACAAGTTTGATGACACGGCCGGGATGTTCGCCGGCAAACCGGGTCAACTGGTCTCCTGCCCACGAATGGCCCACCAAAATCGCACGCTCGATCTTCAACGCGTCGAGGAATTGCCCAACGTCCTCCACGAGTGTAGCGGTGTCGTAGCCCGTTTCCGGTTTGTCTGATTGGCCATGCCCACGGCAGGTGAGTCCGAGCACACGAAACTGATTTGTGAATTGGGGCGCGAGGTCGTCAAAAATGTGGGCCGTATCGCCCAGCCCGTGCAGAAACAGGATGGTCTCTCCCCGCCCGCCCCAATCCAGATAATGGAGCCTGATATTGTTTGCGGTAAGGAACGCAACCTTGTGTGGCGATCGATCGATCCACGCATCATCGGCCTTCAGTACGAACGACAACGCCACCGCAAGCGAAACTGAAAGCAGAATCGGTGGCTGTGCTTTCACAATCGTGCCTTCTTCGTCGCGCCCTGCTTTTCCGGGGTCTTCTTCACGGCTTTCGTCGAGTGGCGGGTCAACAAACCGCGTTCTGGAAGCAAGGCCACCAGTTGCTTGTGCGCCAGCAACCGATAGCTCTCATCAATCCACTTCTCCATCAGGCCGGCGGGCGGAGATTCGTTGTGGCTGAAAGTGGCTTTTACCCAATCCATTCCTCCGACTCCGTAGTGGTTCGGCTCTTTTGCCGCGAGCTTCGCTGCTTCCGGCAATGATTCGCGGAGCTTGAGCATGACGTTGTAGGAAGTTTCATCCATGCCCACGAAGAGGAACGCCTTGTTGCGCGCCTTGAACGCGGCCTTGTTGCACGAAGTTCCTTCTTCGACTTCTGGATACCGCAAAGCGATCTTGCGCAGGACTTGCATGGGTTTGCTCTCGGTTTTCACGGTTTGCATGAGAACGGACTCGCTCCTTTCTGTGAAGATGATTCTCGGCCCAAGTTCGCGTCGCGCAGTGTATTCCACCGTTCAATTCGGTGGCGGACCTCCGAAGTGTGCTGCGTGGGAGGCGTAAGCGGCTGCGTCTTCCAGCATCGCGTCAATTGTCTCGGCAATGGGACGAGCCTTGACCAAGCCGGAAAACACAGCGCGGTCGCCGATGTTGCTCGTGAGCACGAACGTGGGGCGCTGCGTGACCTGGAAGGCGTGAAACTCAGCGGTCGTGGCGCGGATGGCCTTTTCGATTTCAGCGGATTGCGCTTTGGACAGCAGCGCGGCTGCATCCAGTCCCGCCGCTTTTGCCGCGATGGCTGCGGCGATTTTCCAATCACAAATTCTCTGGCCATCGCGCAAGGCGGCGTGCATCACAGCGAGACGAGCGCGATCATCTGTGACGCCGAAACTTTTCCCCGCCTCAGCCACGCAGTTCGGCGCCAGATATTCCTTCAGCCCCGGCTCGTACCAGCCACTGCTCAGCATGAAGGGCGAGCGCACGATCGTGCCACTGCGGCGATAGAACCATTCCAGTTGCTCGCGCGAACTCGGAAGCGCCGCCTCATCGAGCAACGCAATTCTCCAACTGAACTCAACGGGTTTGCCGGCGTAGCGCTCTTTGAGTTCCGCCCACGCTGGTTCTGCCCAGTAGCCCCAGGATGAAGTGAGATCGTTGTAGCAAATGATTTGGACGTTCATGGTTCAGCACTTCGCCGATTTACGTTTTTTGCCGATGCTTCCGTGCTTTTGCACCTTGCGGATATAGTCCGGTGCAAACGGTGTCTGGCACGAGTTGTTGCCCAGGTCACACATCACCGGGCCAATTTTCTCGCCGGTTTGTATCGCCGTGTCCGTCAGTGACGCCACGTAACCACCCACGGCAATGACGAACGCGTTCATCTGATAGCGCACCACGTCGGGCGCCTGATGAATCGTTTTCTGCACACGCTGCAGAAGCTTTTTGACCGCGGTGAGATCGAGTTCAGAGTCGTCCTTGATGGAAACCAGCGCGCTCAACGTGCCCCAACCGGCGGCGGCGGTGAGCTCGCGCGGCGAGTCGATCCATTCCAGCGCTAATTCCCATCCGTGCGGGCTGCCTGCCGCGACCCACGGCACAGTCGCTCCCGACAGCGACCCGGCATAGGCCTTCTCCACCCAGCGTTGCAGGTCTTTCTTCGTCATCCGCATGTCGTCGGCGATGAGGCCGGCGAGATACATCGCGTCGTAGTTGCCGGTGTCGTAAAGGTCGAGCGCCAGTTGGTAATCCTTTTTAATGCGCTTCTGAATCTTCTTCAGTTCGCTGATGGCGACACCAAAGCACGGCTCCTTCACGCCGTAGTTTTTGAACATGAGCTGTTTGTAGCTCTCGCGTCCGAGCGGCTTAAGTTCGTCGAGGATTTGTTTTGCGGTCATAAGCGATTTGTCACGGTTCGTTGTATTCGATCAGTCTTTGCGCACGGCGGGTTTCAATGTCCACGCTTGCAGCCGGGCGACTTCGAGAATCTTTGGCGCGCGAAAGCCCTCTTTGTGAATCACCCAGCCGCCAAAAAGATTCGGCGTGTCTTTGGCAATGTGGCGGGCGGGTGCAATCGCAGTGTTGCTGCTGAAGAACACCTTGTCTTTCAGGACCGGTCCGTCTTTCTGGCGCACGCTGTAAGCAGCGGCCAGCGCAACAAGAAAGTCCGCGGGCGCAATAGCGTCCGTACCGACGAACACGCGTGCTGGAATCCGTTGGTGCGTCTGGATGAACTCGCGCACGTCTATCACGGCATCGCGGAAGGCGGGCCACGCCACGCCTGGCGCAACCGCATTGGTGATCGACGGGTTATCAGGTCCCAGCAATCCACGCACGACCATCGGGAATTTGAGCTTCCTGCCCTCCGCAAGTTGCGCGACCGCGAGCGTGAGCAGTTCGAATTGGTCCGCGACTGAAAATGCTTTGCCACCGACGACCTGAAAGTCCACGCCGCCGGCGTCTTTCCGAAGCACACATTGAGCGAGCTCGTTCAACTCCGGCTCTGTGGCGCCCGCAGTGCGCGTCGCATCGGGATAAATCGCGGGCAAGTCGCTCGCCGTGATGAAACGCACGCCCGGAACCGAGCGGATATGGTCGATGTATTCGCCAAATCTTTGGAACGCGCCCTCTGTTTCTTCGGCAGTGCGCTGCGGTGGCGCTTTCCACTCCTCGCGCGAAGGATTCGCGCCCCGCGAAAAATTCACACCGTCCCAAAACTGTTTATGCACCCACTCGCACGGATGATAGAAAATGCTGATGAGCCCGCCACCATCCCGTTTCGCGAGCCGCGCGGCCATTTCTGAAACTGTTTTCTTCGCTGGTTCGACAGCGGCGGGATCGTGCAGGTCCATGCGCGTGTAACCCTGGCCATTTCCCATGTGATAGACCGTAAGCGTGTTCGCGTACCAGAAAGGTTTGTGGTTCAACCCGACGTGCGTCCCCTCGTCCACATAACAGCCCACTCCGGATGGCGCGACACCAATCTGCTTCAACGCGGCCATGGTCTGCGGGCCCCATGAGGAGCCGGGCTGGCCATAGCACGAGAGCGTCTTCACCCCGAAGATGCGCCGCACGTCCGCCGCGCCATCGCCTTCCCGCCGCGCAAATTCCTCAATGCCGTCGAGCAGTCCGCAATCGGCGAGATATTCGGAGGGCGTCGGATGCACGGAATGAAAATCCGAGTGGTATCCGATGTCGTGTTTCCTGAGCGCGGCAATCACGTCGCGCCGCCCGCGCTTTTCGAGCACACGCGCTTTCTCGCCGACCATCTTGAACGTGGCTCGAATCTTCCTTGTGGTCAGCATTTCGGCGAGTCGTTTGGATGCATCGTCATCCGCCGGCAGCAAGTAGTCCTCGGTATCGAACCAGAGAATCACGTCGATGCGCGGTACGTCCTTCTTCTCCGCCGCGTAAAGAATGGGAGAAAAACCCGTGCAAATAAATTGAAGGCAGACGGCGAGGAGGAATCCGCTCAAGTGTCTGGATTTCATGAACCGCTTATGCCGCCACTGAGAAATAAAATCCAGAGCGCATTATGGCGGGCGCTAACGAGCGCCCGGCTTTGTCTCCGAGCGGACTACTGTCACAACAGGATGAGTATTGTTCCGCTCACCCTCGATCCAATCGCGTTCGTAAAAGCGCAAGCCGCTGCCGCCGTGGCCCTGGCCGGTGAGAATGTCGAGGTCGCCGTCGCCGTTCCAATCGATCGCGTCGGCGCCGGAGATCATTTGCGGCGATTCGCCCTGGACGATGACGACACCTTCAGGATCGGCGAACTGTGGCTCGGTATCGCGCGCACCGGAGCCGATGTTCCGATAGAAGCGAATGCTGTTCTCAAAATGGCAGCCCATGAAGTCGCGTTTGCCGTCGCCGTCCCAATCGACGAACGACCCGAGGTTCGGACGAACGTAGCTGACGCGTTTTCCACCGAAGAGGATCGGCTTCGGCTCTTCAAGCGACGGCGCCGCATCAGTACCAATGTTCCGGCTGAAGTAATAGCCTTTGTCGTCGGCGAGCACGAGGTCCTTGCGGTCATCGTTGTTCCAATCGCAGACCAGCACACCGGCGCGGCCGCCGAGTTGGATAAGTTTGCCGCCGGCGCTCAGCCGCTCCCCCGCTGCGAAGGCCGCATTCGATTTGCTACCACGGTTTAGAAATAGAGTGACTGCGCCGCTGCCGTCTGCCACGACGAGATCGTTGCGGCCGTCCTTGTTCCAATCGCAGACATCGAAGCGCGCATGGCCGCCGCTCGCTGTTACGTTGAGTGGCTTGTCCTCCGCACGCAGCCTCTCCCCCGCCGCGAACACACTCCACATCGTTCCTGTGGCAGCCGACGTAAGGAGGCTCACTTCAATTCCGGGTGTTTCAGCCAAAGCCTCCTCACGTCGGCTGCTACGAGAAAGATTCTTGAAGAACCAAACGAACCCATCCGTGTCGCCTGCGAGCAAGTCGAGCTTGCCATCGTCGTCCCAATCCACGGCACGAACGCAGTTTTGGCGGACGGCATCGGCGATTTGAAATTGCTCTGTAAACGGTCCGCCACGCGTTTGCCTCTCGAATCGCGCGGCAGTGCGTAAGCCGACGTTTTTCCAGAAACCACCGAAGTCCCGTGGCGCATCAGGCATGTTCAAATCAGCACGTTCCCAAAATCGTCCTGAAACAATGTCGAGCAAACCATCGCCGTCGAAGTCCGCGACCTTCACGCCAGAATGCGCGTCGCCAATGAGATACTTTCCGCTCCATCCCACGATTTCGCCGGGCGCAAATTCCGGCTGTGAACGCGAGCCGACGTTCTTGAAGAAGTGGACCGCGCCTGGCTGTGTTCCAGCGAACAGATCGAAATCGCCGTCGCCGTCGATGTCCGCGCAATCGAAACGCGGATTCACGAGCGCGATATCTTTGCCGCCGGCCTGGACGGCGACGGCGTTCGCAAATCGCGGCGAACCCTTTGCATTGGTGCCGGCATTGCGATAAAGCCAGCAACGATGGTTACTGCCGACGAGAACGTCTGGCCCAGAACCATCGCCGTCCCAGTCCTTCACGAAGTTGATGGAAGGAAACCAGCCGCCCGCCTGTGCGCCCCCACCTAGCGCAACGCCCGCCACAGTTTCCAGCGGACCAACACGAGTGAACGTGAGTTGGCCGCCGTGCTCGCGTGTCGTGTTCCGGTAGAAGATGATTTTGCCGGAGTCGGGCCCGTCACCAAAGCTCGGAAAGAAGTCCTGATCGCCGTCGCCGTCGATGTCGTGGAACGCCACCGTCACCCAGCTTCGATTCGATCTGGTGCTGCACGGGAGCTTGAACAGCTTGCCGTCGGAACTCAGACGACCGCGTTCCACGAATCGATTGCCGCCCGCGTTCTCATAGCAATAAACAAACGGCTCGACGCCGCCTTTGAACAAATCCAAGTCGCCATCGCTGTCGAAATCGACGAAGCAATCAAAATGGCTGGCGGCAATTTCGCGCCGACCGTAGTCCTCGCAAAAGCGATCACCATCGCCAACAAGCCCGTCGTAGTGCGTCGGTTGGCCCCGACCGGATTCGCGCGTGTCAAAGTACACTGCGTAATTGGTCTGCTTCTCGTCGAGGACGCTGAAATGAAGCGTCCTTGCGCTGCTGCCGAAGAGTTTGTCGATGCGATGCGGAACGCGCTTTGGCATTCGCTCCAATGGAACGACTTCCACCGTGTGTTCATCGAAAATGCCGGAAGCTCCTCTTTCTCGCAGCGCCTTTTGAAAATCCACTGGCACGGAAGCAGGCGAGTTCGAGCGCTTGCGTCCTTTCGGATCGACGGTGACGAGCAACCGAAAATGATTGGAAGAAGCCCACGCTGCATCGGCGGATGCAGATTGCGCACGCAACAAGAGAAGAAATGTCATAACGAAGAGAAGCGCCGTTGCCGCCGCTGTCTTCATTTGTCCAGCTTCGTCAACGCTTCCGCCTTTGCTTTGGCCATCACACTGGCCAGCGATACCGGCGCGCCGCCCTTCCGTTTGCTTTCATCCGCCGCCTCCATGAACGCGAAAACTTCAATCGTCTCCTCCGCGCTGACGGGCGATTTGCGGGTCTTGAAGAATTTCCCGATTTCCTTGCAAAGCTCCTCGTAGCCCCCGCCTCTGCTTGCCGGAACGATTGCTTTGCTGCCGAACGCCATCGCCCCGAAGTCCGCTTTGTTCTTCCGAATTCCCCGATATGTGCCGACCCGCCCGTCCGTCCACACGCCGGACACGAGGTCGGTGTCCTTGGTCTGGATGCGTGTGACCGTTTCGCAGCCCGTGCCCATCAGCGCGTAAAGCGGCTCGATGCCGTGGATGCCGTAGAAGAACATGTCGGGCGTGCCTTCCTGATAAGAACACGAACCCCACGTGACCGCGCCGACGATTGTGCCGAGTTGTTCGTTCTTCAACAGTTCCTGAATGCCCGGCACGAAGCGCAGTGACGAACTCGAAAAGCATGGCACGTCGTGCTTCTTCGCCAATTCGTAAATGGCGATGGCGTCGGCGAGCGAGCCGGCGACCGGCTTGTCGATGAACAATGGCTTGCCTGCTTTGATGACCGGAATGGCTTCCTGCAAATGAATCCGCCCATCCACACTTTCGAGCAGCACCACGTCCACTTTCTCCAACAACTTCGGAATCGTATCGACAATCTCGACGCCCATCCCGCGCAGTTGCTCGGTAAATCCTTTGACGCGATCGCGGCTGGCCGGAATGTCCGTGCCGCCCGGATAACCCGCGACGATTCGGATGCCGGAGATGTCGCCCGTGGCTTTGGGATTGTTGAAGAGCTTCGTGAATGCGGGCACGTGCGAAGTGTCCAGGCCAATCATGCCGGCGCGTAGTGAAACGGTATCGGCGGCCTTCAGAGCGAAGATGCTGATGAAAAGCAGCGTACCAGACCAAAAGTTCAGCGTGTGTTTATGCGTCCAGGTTTTCATAAGTAGAGTGCGAATGTCACGGTAAGGAATCTTTGGGGTGCGCCAGCGTCTTGGACTGCGGCAGTCCTCTGCCGCTTTTGAAGGGCGCGCCTGTCTCGAGAAAGCGCCAGAGGACTGGCGCAGTCCAAAACGTCGCGGTTCTGTGTGCGGCTTATTCACACGAGGATCTTTTCAATGACTTCGCCCGCGACGTCCGTAAGGCGATACCGCCGGCCATTGTGAAAGTAAGTCAGCTTCTTGTGATCCATGCCGAGTAAGTGAAGCATCGTCGCGTGCAGATCGTGAACGCTCACGCGATCCACGACGGACTTGTAACCAATCTCATCCGTCTCGCCGTAACTGGTGCCGCCCTTGATTCCAGCCCCCCACATCCAGGCCATGAAGCCATTCGGATTGTGATCGCGACCGCCATTGCCCTGCGAGACGGGCATTCGCCCGAACTCACCACCCCAAATCACCAGAGTGCTGTCCATGAGGCCACGCCGTTTCAAATCGGTGAGCAGTCCGTGAATCGGCATGTCGGTGGAAGCGCAGTGCTGCGAGTGATTGCCCTTCAGGTCGGCGTGCGCGTCCCATTCGCCATCGCTGTAAACCTGCACGAAACGCACGCCGCGCTCGATCAGCCGCCGGGCCATCAGACATTTTGTGCCAATGTTCTTCGACACGTCCTGGTCGAGCCCGTAAAGCTCACGTGTCTCCTGCGACTCGGTCGAGAAATCTGCCAGATCACTCGCCTCGGCCTGCATTCGATACGCCAACTCGAAACTCTGAATGCGCGCGAGCAGGTCTGGTTCGCCTTCGTGTTGCTTGAGATGCTCGCCGTTGGCCTTCTTCAGAAAATCCAGTTGCGCGCGCTGATCTTCGCGCGTGACTTGTTCGGGACGCGTGAGATTGAGAATCGGCGCGCCCGACGAACGAAACAATGTACCCTGATAGCTGGTTGGCAAAAAACCCGCGCTCCAATTAAGCGGTCCGCCCTTCACGCCCTGGCTGTTGCCGAGCACGACGTACCCGGGAAGATTCTGGCTCTCGCTCCCCAGCCCGTAAGTGATCCACGCGCCCGCGCTCGGAAAACCCGGCCGCGGGATGCCCGTGTTGATCTGGTAAAGCGCCGGCACGTGATCGTTCGATTCGCTGTAGAGCGACTTGATGAACGCGAAATC
>JGI10216J12902_102221680_pt1 | contig 10516 bp, 11 predicted proteins | sample KanNatreferecore_FD_12902 | JGI IMG/M metagenome (IMG submission 12902)
CAATCGCGAGCGCGATCGCATTGTTGTTGGTGTCGTCGTTGAGGACGCCAATCTTGCCATTGAAGTTGTAGACGCCCTGTGCCGTGGAGCTCGCATCGCCCGAAGCGATCAGCAAGCGATCGGCAGCCGGCGCGGCGGTGTTGACGGTCGTGCTCGTGTTCCCCACCCGCCAGCCGGTGAACCCGCTGGGGTAAGTGGTTGAGGCCGCGGGAAGCCCGGCGAAATTCTCGGACACAGGCATCGCGCGCGCGCCGGGATTCGTCTGTGCCAGTGCCGGGAGTGCAAAGCAGCCAAGCGCGACGATGCCCAGCCACAGCGAGATCATGCCATTACGAAACTGCGACAAAGGCGAAGGCGTCGTCATGCGATGAACCTTGAGGAAATTCACGAGGGCTCCTGATCGAGGAGGTGAAATGCAAGACTTGAGGAATGGGTTTGCTTACGCTTCTGCAAACGGCATGCCGCTCACTTGCTATTTGCAGTGCGTTGCTCAGCAACCCCTCAGCTCGCCTCGTGCACCTCGATACAGAAGAACTTCGGGTGACTTGCCCCAAATATGAATTCGTGATTGAGCCTGTTCACCAAAGTTTGGCATCGCCAATCGACATCTCGAACGGACAAGGATGCCCGTGAGGTCCCCGGCATACGTGGCGCGCATCCGTGAAGGCAGGGGAGCCACATGCGCCGATAGTCGCGCGCACCTCTCTCCCCGCAGCTCGACATATGAATGCGAACGCTGGCGCGAGCGCATCACCGAGAATCACATCAGCACCGCGTCGCACACATTAGAGAGCAAGCTCAATGCATGCGTGCGTCACGGCCATGCGCGAAGTCGTTTGCCCCAGACGCTGGGCACTTTCACGGACGCCGGGATGGTCGTGAGAACGGTGTGCATGCGCGATGAGCGATCGCCTGGGCGCGTCGTCTCCTGCTACCGCGTGCCACACCTTCGAGTTATCCGGAATCGTGCAATCTGCATGCAGGTTTGCAAGGACGTGGCGCAGACCTTGCGAAGTGCATGATCGGTGCGTTTGTCGACACAGGTTCATTGCGTAACCGCCGTTGGATTGCGGTCGCGCCGTGTGGGCTGTCGGCAGGCAACCGTGTTGCGAGCCGAGTCACACCGGAGATGGCATTTACCGCCCACAGTAGGTAAGGAGGAAACATGCTGCACACCCTGCGCACCTTCATGCGCGACGAGAGTGGCGAAGACCTGATCGAGTATGGGTTGCTTTGCGCGTTTGTTGCCGCGGTTGCAACCGCAGCGATCATCGCCGATCCGCTCGGCATCAAGACGGAGCTCGTCAAGGCCTATCAGAAGGCCCGTGACGCGCTCAAGTCTCAGAGCTAGACACCTCTCGCACGCAAGGAGCACCCGTCGTGATCTTCCCCCTCTGGATCGCAATCCCCGTTGGCATCCTGGTGGCAACCGCCAGCTGGACCGACGTAAGGACCGGCCGCATTCCGAACATGCTGAGCCTGTCAGCACTAGTGCTCGGGCTTGCGGCTCGGCTTGCGTTCCAGGGGAGCGGCGGGCTCGTGCAAGGCCTCGAAGGCGCATTGCTGGTCGGCGGACTCCTCTTCCCTGGTTGGCTCGTGGGGTGGATGGGTGCCGGCGACGTCAAACTGATGGCGGCGGTCGGTGCGTGGCTCGGTCTGCCGTACGCCTTGTTCGCATTGCTCGCCTCTCTGATTGCAGGTGGAGTGGTCGCCCTCGTGGCAGCGGCACGAACCGGCAACCTGAAGCGCATGGTGTTCGGCGCGGTGCGGTTGGGTGCTTGGCTGACGATCGGGGCGGGTCACGGTGCACCTCCCGCGACCAGCGGCGTTCGCTTTCCATTCGCCATCGCGATTCTGCTCGGCACGTCGGTGATTTTCTGGGGGTATCGATGAGGACCGCTACAAAGCATGTCGACCGTAACCAGGTGCACGGCCCCATCGGCAACGCACGCGGCGCCGCTCTGATCGAGTTCGCGCTCGTGTTCCCGATGCTGCTCGTGCTCACCCTCACCGTCGTGGATCTCAGCCGAGCGTTCTTCGTGAAGAACATGCTCGAGCAGGCGGCGCGTGAAGGCGTGCGTTCCCTGGTGGTCACGACTGTCGCGGACAGCGGCAACGTCCGCGCGCGAGTCAATCAGGTCGCCGGCTCGGCGAACATTGCCATCAAGAGCATCAGCATCACCGGCCCCATCGACCATCAGATGGGAATCACCGTGGAGTCGGAATACCGATGGATGTTCCCCGGGCTCTTCAACTGGATGGGGGCCGGCTTCACCAGTCCCGTGATGCTCCGTGGCGTTGCGTACATGCGTCAAGAACTCTAGACGAGGATCAAAACCAATGATTGCGAATCGAGGAAAAAGAGTGATCGTCGTTGCAGTGCTGCTCGGCGTCGCGGCCGCCATCTCGGGCTACTTTGGCTTGAATGAAATGGCGACACGCGCGGCGGCGGCCACCGAATCACAGTTGCGCCCGGTGGTGGTGATCGCCGCGGACATGACGTATGGGACCAAGCTCGAAGCCACCATGCTTCGGGTCGTGCGCTATCCGAAGGACGCGACTCCAGAAGGTGCATTTGCGAGCGTCGACTCGGTGATCGGCCAGACCACCAAGGTGTTCATGGGCGCGCGCGAGCCGATCACGGCAACGAAGTTGTCGTCGCGCGGCGGCGGCCTCTCGATGCTGGTCCGGCGCAACATGCGCGCGGCGAGCATCGAGGTGAACCAGGTGTCGGGTGTGTCGGGCTTCGTTCTTCCTGGCGATCGCGTGGACGTCCTCAGCACGGCCGAGGGCCGTGGCGGCAACGAGGCCGTGACGCGCACGATGCTGCAGAACGTGGAAGTCCTCGCGGCCGGTCAGAAGACGCAGCAGCAGGATCAGAAGCCGATTTCGGTGCAGTCGGTCACGCTCCTGGTCGACCCGCAGGGCGCCGAGGTCCTGGCGCACGCTCAACACGAGGGTGAGATCCATCTCGTCCTGCGTAACCCGGAAGACGACGGTCAGTCCCCAGTCGCGTCATTTTCCTCGCGTCAGATGTTCGGTGCCGTCGAAGCCCCGGTACGTGACGGCGGCCGACGGTCCGTTGGCGAGCGTCCGGCACGCAATAACGAAATGACCAAAGTACGCATCATCCGCAGCGCGGACGTGACGGAAACCCCGGCCGTTCGCGACAGCGGTCACTGAGATCAGCCCCGCGCGTCCTTGACCCGCGATCACAGGAGAACATCGATGTCATCTTTGCTGAAACTACGCATGATCCGGGTTGCATGCCTTGCGCTCGCATTGGCCTGGACGACTGGGGCGGCCGCGCAGGGTCGTGAAACCGTGCGAATCCCGCTGGGACGCTCCGAAGTCATCACCGCTCCGAACGAGGTCCGGACGCTTGCCATCGCCGAGCCGAAGATCGCAGACGCAGCGGTGGGTTCGCAGCGCACGGTGGTCGTGAGCGGCAAGTCTGCCGGTATTACGACGCTGGTGGTGTATGGCGAAGCCGGCCGGTACTCGATCTATGACGTTGAGGTCTACGTCCCCAACGCGGACAAGCAAGTGGTGCTTCACGTGCGCGTGGCCGAAGTGAACGAGACGGCGAAGCGGCAGCTCGGCATCGACCTCCAGGGCGGCGGCAACGTTCCGGATGGCGGCTTCCTGTCGGGCGGATTGTTCACGGCCAAGGTGGCTTCGCCCACGATCCCCCTCTCGCTCGGGCCCAACACCGATGGAATCCTCTCGTTCAGCCGCCCTGGCGACTGGTTCGGACAAGTTGCCTGGAAGCTGCTCGAGGAGAAGGGTGACGTCCGCGTGCTTGCGAACCCGACCCTGGTCGCGCGCAGCGGCGAGAAGGCCAGTTTCCTCGCCGGCGGTGAGTTCCCGGTTCCGATCGCGAGCGGCGGTGGTGCGGCGGCTCCGGGATCCAGCAGCGCCGTCACGGTCACGATCGAGTGGAAGGAGTTCGGCGTCAAAGTCGACTTCACGCCGACCGTGCGCGAGGACGGCAGCATCGACCTCAAGGTCGCTCCCGAAGTGAGCCAGCTCGACTTCAGCAATCCACTCGCGCTCAACGGATTCACCGTGCCGACGTTGATTAGCCGCAAGACGTCGACCACCGTGCATCTCCAGTCCGGCGAGAATCTGGTCATCGGTGGGCTCAAACAGACCGACCGGCTCAAGGCGATCAAGCGCGTCCCGATCCTGGGACAGATCCCGCTGATCGGCTTGCTGTTCTCTTCGACTCGCATCGACAAGGTCGATCGTGAGCTGCTGGTCGTGGTATCGCCCGAGACCATCTCCGGCGGTAATTCCCAGATGCCGAAGCTTCCGACCGACCGTCCGTCGGGCGTCAAGTAACGAGGGCGACGTGCGATCAACGCCACGATTCTCGCGCGCCGAGCGCGGCGCCGTGCTCATCTGGTACGTACTGTTCCTTTTGATCACGCTCTGCTTCGTGTCACTTGGCATCGACATCGCCAAGCTGGCCACGACTCGGACCCAGCTCCAGAACGCCGCCGACGCGGCGGCGCTGGCGGGGGCCTCGGCGATCGATTTCGAGGCGGGCACACTTTCACAGAGCCTCGCCATTGCGCGCGCTCAGCAAACGGCTGCGATGAACCAGGCGTTCATCGACACGCCACGGCCGGTCGCGCTCGAAGCCTCCGACGTCGTATTTCCGACACCGACCCGCGTGCGGGTCACGGTGCGCCGCGAGGGTGGAAACGCGATGGTCACGACCTTTGCCCAGGTGCTCGGTATCCGGCGGCTCGAGATGACGGCGACTGCGACCGCGGAAGCCGACACCGCAAAGGCGGTTGACTGCGGCCTGGTGCCACTCGGTGTGACGCCGAATCCGGACCAGGACTTCGTGACCGGGTGCAGCCCGGGGTACACCCTCAAGTTCGGCGCTGGCGCAGGCTCGCAGGGGAACTATGGCGCCCTGGACCTGCCGGAATGCGATGGCGGCCCGTGTGCGGGCCGTCCGGAGACCGGCGCGTCGACGTTCGAATGCCTGGTGCGCAATGGCTACTGCTGCCCCATCGAGATCGGTCAACAGCTCCCGACCGAGCCCGGCAACATGGCGGGACCGTTCAGGAAGGCGATCGAGGATCGGTTCGAAGCCGACTCGGACAGGCGCGAAGGTATCTGCTACGACGACTACAAGGGCACCGGACAACGCATCATCAACGTTCTGATCACGACCGATGCCGGCCCCGGTCGGACGTCCGTGACGGTGCTCGGCTTCAGCAGCTTTTTCATCTCGAACAAGCCGGGCAGCGGTAACGACAACGGTCTGATCGGCCAATTCCTGCACAGAATCGTTCCAGGCGATGGCGGGGGTAGCAGCATTGGCCCGGTCGCCTACACGCTGCGCCTGGTCCAGTGAATCATTTGGAGGTCTAAGTGGAATCGGTCCTGTCGGTGTTACTGGTCGTGCGTAACGATGCCGAGCGCGCACAACTCCGAGCGGCGTTCGAGGCGCTGCCGGGAGTCGCGATCTCGGGCGAGCGCGCCGACTTGCGTTCGGGTCTCGCGCTCGCACAGCAGGTGAATCCCTCGGTCCTGGTGCTCGAGCTCTCGAGCGCGGTGGACGACGTGCTCAGCGCGGCGGCCCAGTTCCGCCTGCAGTCGCCGGACGTCGCGGTCTTCCTGGTTTCGGACGCGTTCGATCCCGACACCCTGCTGCGCGCGATGCGCGCCGGGGTCCACGAAATATTGAGGCGGCCCCTCGATCGCGGCGCACTGGGTGCTGCGGTCGAGCGCGTCGCGGCACTGCGGTCGCGCCAGAACGGCAGCGGCAGCGCACCGCGCGTGTTCACGGTGTTCTCGAGCAAGGGTGGTAGCGGTGTCAGCACGGTCGCGGCCAACTTCGCGATCGGCCTGCGGCGCGCGACCGGCCGTGAAGTGGCGCTGGCCGACTTCGATCGCCAGTCGGGTGATGCCGCTTTCCTGCTGGGCCTGACGCCGAATCGATCGATCGCGGATCTGCTCGGGGGACGCATCGACTCCGCGGCGGTCCAGGATGTGCTCGCCAAACACGACAGCGGGTTGTACCTGCTCTCCCAGCCCGAAGACTTGGACCGAATCGACGAGATCGAGCCGGTTCAAGTCGGCAGCATCCTCGAGATCCTGACCCACACCTTCGAGATGGTCGTGGTGGACGCGCCGCATATCCTGGATGCGACGACCCTCGAGATCCTCGACCGTTCGAGCATGATCCTGCTCGTCGTCGAGCAGACGGTCGCTTCGGTGCGCGGCGCGCGGCGCACGCTCGATGTCCTCCAGCGACTGAACTACGTCGTCGGGTCCGATCGCATGCGGTTGGTGCTGAACCGCCATGCCGGTAACGCAGAGATCACACCCGCCCAGATCGAAGAGACGCTGGGCATGCCGGTATTCGCGAAAATCGCGAACGACCACGCCGCCGTCACCCGGTCCATCGATACCGGGAAGGCCCTATGCGACCACGCGCCCGACAGCCGGGCCGCTCGCGATCTCACGGCGCTCGCTCGCCAGCTCTCGGGCAACGCCGCATCCAGCGCCGCTCCTGCGGAAGTTCCGACCGCCCGGGCCGCAAAACCTTGGATCTTCGGTAGGAGGAAGGCGTCATGAAATTTCGTCATCGCAACGGACATAACGGTCACAACGGTCATAACGGTCATGCGGAGCACGTTGCCGCGAACGGGTTCTCTCTCTCGGCACGCGCCCCGGAGCCCGACCGCTATCAAGCGCTCAAGAAGCGCCTGCACAAGGATCTGATCGGAGCGCTCGACTTGTCGCAGCTCGAGGAGTTGACGGAGGACGATCGTCGGTCGCAGGTGGAGCGCGTGGCGCGCCGCCTGCTGATCGAGTCCGAGATCCGGCTCACGCGCTCCGACGAGGAGCGGTTGGTCGCCGAGCTGATGCACGACACGTTCGACCTCGGCCCGATCACGCCGCTGCTGTTCGACGAGGAAGTGAGCGACATCCTCGTCAACTCGCATCGAAACGTCTACGTCGAGCGTCTCGGCAAGCTGGAGCGCACTTCGATCACGTTCCGAGACGACGCCCATCTGCGCCACATCATCGATCGCATCATCTCCAGCGTCGGGCGTCGGGTCGACGAATCGAATCCGATCGTGGACGCGCGTTTGCCTGACGGCTCGCGCGTGAACGCCATCATCCCTCCCGCGGCGCTCGACGGTCCGGTCCTGTCCATCCGTCGCTTCCGGCGCCAGGCGCTGTCCATCGATGACCTGTTGAAGCTCAACACGATGACGCCCGAAATCGCCCAGTTGCTCACCGCGATCGTGCGGTCACGGATCAACGCGTTGATCACCGGCGGCACGGGCTCGGGCAAGACGACCATGCTCAACATCCTGTCCCGGTACATCTCGCCGGACGAGCGGATCGTCACGATCGAAGACTCCGCGGAGCTCATGCTGCAGCAGCCACACGTCGTGCGGCTCGAAACGCGCCCCCCCAACATCGAGGATCGCGGCAAGATCACGCAACGGGACCTGCTGCGAAACGCCTTGCGCATGCGTCCGGACCGGATTCTGGTCGGGGAAGTTCGCGGCGACGAAGTGCTGGACATGCTTCAGGCGATGAACACGGGACACGACGGCTCGCTCACCACCTTGCACTCGAACGGTCCCCGCGACGCTCTGCATCGACTCGAGAATCTGGTGCTGATGGCGGGTCATCAGCTGCCGGACCGCGCGATCCGCGAGCAAATCGCCTCCGCCATCGAAATCGTGGTTCACGTCTCACGGCTCTCGGATGGCACGCGCAAGATCATGTCCGTGCAGGAGCTGGTCGGCATGGAAGGATCGGTGGTCACGATGCAGGAGATCTTCCGGTTCGTTCAGACCGGAATCGATGGCGATGGCCGTGTCCTGGGAGCGTTCGAGGCGACCGGCATGGTGCCCCATTGCATCAATCGGCTGCGGATGTCGGGCATCGACGTTCCCAACGAAATCTTTGAACGCGGTCGTCGCGCGGAAGGTAGATCATGATCCTGATTTGTGCAGTCCTCATCTTCTGCGCGTGCGCGCTGCTGATCGTCGGGGTGTTGCAGCATCGCCAGGGCGCCGCCGCCCGCGCCCGCGACGGTCGTCTTCAGAACCTCGGCACGCGGAACCTCGCCGACATGAAGCGGGAAATATCCCGCGATCTTCGCAAGAGTGCTTTGGGCTGGCTGGATGCCGTGCTGCACTCGAACAGTCTCGGCGCTCACCTCGAGTTACTGCTCTACCAGTCGGGGTTGAGGATGCGTGGTGGCGTCCTCGTGCTGCTCACGAGCACGGCGGCAATGGCGGGTTACTTCACGGGGCTGATGGGCTTCCACCGCCTGTTGCCCGCGCTCGTATTCTTCGTGGCATTCGGATGTGTGCCGTACCTGTATGTCTGCTATCGCAAGCATCAGCGCATGCAAGCCTTCGCGAGGGAGTTCCCGGATGCACTCGATCTGCTGGTGAATGGCTTGCGTGCGGGACTGTCGTTCACGGCGGCGTTGCAGGTCGTGGCCCAGGAGTCTCCGGACCCCGTGGGCGGCGAGTTTGCGATCACGGTGGAGGAACAAGCGCTCGGGCTCGAGTTCCGTGAAGCGATGAACAATCTGATGGAGCGCGTCGACGTGATGGAGCTGCGCTTCTTCGTGACCGCCGTGCTGCTGCACCGTGAGACCGGCGGCAACCTCGCCGAAGTTCTCACGAACGCCTCCAATCTGATCCGTGACCGGTTCCGCGTGCTCGGGGACATCAAGACCTTCACGACCCAGGGAAAGCTCACGGGCGTGATCCTTGTCTGCCTGCCGATTGGCATCGGTCTGTTCACGGCCATCAGCGCGCCCGACTACTTCCGTCCGATGCTGGAGAGTGAAGGCGGCATCATGGCCCTCTGGTTCGCCGCCGGGCTCCAAGTCCTCGGCTTTCTCGTCATCTTCAAGATCGTAAGGATCCGGGTCTAGCGCCATGCTCATCATGACTTTCAGCATCCTCATATTCGCCGCCGTGGTCGCATCGGCCTACGCGATGCACGTCCAATTGGTTTCCGGGAAGGATCCTGCTGCGCTCAGACTACGCAAGATCCGCGCGGGTCGACTGGCCAATCTGTCGCCCGCGTTCGGCGAGCAACCGTCGCTGTTGCTCAAGTTGATCGCACGGCTGGGCGGTTTCTTCCCTGCCCGCGAAGGACGCGACGCGCTGAGAAGCGGGTTGGTCTGCGCCGGGCATCGTTCCGCATCCGCGCCGCTGGTGTTTCTCGGTGGCAAGATCGTCTTCGCCATCCTGCTCCCGCTCCTGTGGATCGGGTTTGCCTTCGCGACCGCACGTCCGCTCGGCAACATGCTGGCGTACTCGGTCATCCTCACTGCTGTGGGGTTCTATCTGCCATCGATCTATCTCGCCATGCGTCAGCGTCAACGCCGGGCCAATCTGCTCGCATCGTTGCCCGACGCGTTGGACCTCCTGGTCGTATGCGTCGAGGCGGGACTCGGAGTCACGGCGGCAGTTCAGCGAGTATCCGCTGAAATTCGCCGCACGAGCCCACCGCTTTCGGATGAACTCGGCCTCGTCCACCAGGAAATCCAGACCGGCGTCACGCGCACGGACGCCATGCGCAATCTCGCGCAGCGTACCGGAGTGGACGAGGTCTACTCGCTCGTTGCGATGTTGACCCAGACCGAGCGTCTGGGCACGAGCGTTGCGCAGGCGCTGAGAGCGCACGCGAGCTCGATGCGTACGCGACGCCGGCAGCGCGCCGAGCAAATGGCGCGCAAGGCGAGCGTCAAGCTGGCGTTCCCATTGGTGCTGCTGGTCCTCCCCGCCCTGCTGATCATCATTCTCGGCCCTGCCGCGATTCAGCTCATGAAGGCCCTGGTGTCCGGAAACTAGCGTCCACCCAATTAGCGATGGAGGTGATCGTCATGTCGATGCAATTGATCCTGTGGAGTTCCGCCGTGGTTCTGGGCGCGATGTGGTTCCTGCGGAAGTCGTCGAAAGGCAAGAACCGCCGTAGCTACTGAGTTTCCCCGAGACAGGGGAAATACTTCCTGCTAAGGTGCGCGCGCCATGACGGCCGCGCACGCAGGTGAACCCGCTTCCGAAATCCTCTCCGTCAAGCCGCCCGAAGTTCGCGAGCTCACGGTCCGCTCGATCCTGGCCGCGATCGTCGTCGCCGCGGTGATCGGCGCTTCCTACCCCTACGTCGTCCTCAAGCTCGGCTTCGGTCCCAACATCTCCGTGGTTTCCGCGTTCTTCGGATACCTCGCACTCGGGATCGCGTCGCGCACCTACAACCGGTGGGAGAACAACATCGTCCAGACCGCCGGAACCTCGGCGGGGCAGACCGCGTTCCTGTGCACGATCATGGCGGCCTTCGACTTGCTGCGGATGGACCCCACGTCGGGTTTCACGTTCACGCTACCGCCGCTCCAGGCGTTCCTGTGGCTGACCTGCGCCGGCGTGCTCGGTGTGCTGCTGTCCGTGCCGATGCGCCAGCACTTCATCGTCGACGAGAAGCTCACGTTCGCCGACGGCGTCGCGGC
>JGI10216J12902_105584740_pt1 | contig 10509 bp, 10 predicted proteins | sample KanNatreferecore_FD_12902 | JGI IMG/M metagenome (IMG submission 12902)
CCTGGGCCTCGACGTCGTGCTCGCCGAGCAGGAGCAGGATCGGACTGCGGTCGCCGAACGCCTGTGCGACGGCACCGAACGCCGACTCGGCACCTGGACCGTACTGCGTGACACAAGGAAGCAGGCGCTCGCCGTCAGTCGCTCGCGCGAACCCGTCGGCGATGTTTACGGCGACTCGCTCGGTACGGGTGATGATCGGTCGGATTCCCCGTAGCGCAGCGGAGTTGAGGAGGCGGTTCTCGGGGAAGCCGACTACGAACTCGGCTCCCTCTCGTTGCAGGAGCTCGACGATTCGGTCGGAGACGAGCACCCCCGTACCCTAAATCAGCGATGCTCCGTCTAGGCGCCGGCGCAGGCCGTGAGGCGGCGCCAACTCGGAAATCGAGGCCGGCCGCACCCTGGCGCTCTTTTTTGGACATCACTGGGCGCCGGATGTACCGGTAGATCGGGAACGGGGCACTATCCTTCGCCGCGGAGTGGAGATCAAGCCCTGGCAGGTCGGACGGCTCAGCGAGATCGGCAGCGACCGGAGCCCGGAGTGGTGGCGCGACTGGGCTCGTCACCCAGAGTACGGTCGCAGCTGGCGACAGATCCGCCAGCACTTCGGCATCACGGGGTTCGGCGTGAACGCCAACGAGGCGGCGGCCGGCGAGGAGCTCGTTGTACCCCATGAGGAACTCTCGTACGGAGGTCAGGAGGAGCTTTACTTCATCGTTCGCGGCCGCGCGCGCTTCACGTGCGACGGCGAGGAGGTCGAGCTCGATGAAGGCGGGCTCCTCTACGTCCCGCCCGCGGTCGTGCGCGAAGCGGTCGCCTGCGAGACCCCCACGGTCGTATTCATGGTCGGCGGAAAGCCGAATTCCTACGAGCCATTCGACTGGGTGGCGTGGAAGGGCCGCGGCGAGAACGCCGTGGGTCGCGACGACACGGCAGTGGAGAACGTCGGCAGCGAGGAGTAGCACCGCCCTTAGGGCCGCGACACGTCGGCGAGCGGTCTCCTAGGCGGTTGTGATGCCGCTTGCGCGCGCGGCTATCCCCTCGCGAACGACTGCGATGAGCGCCTCGGCCACCCTGGGGTCGAACTGGCTGCCTGCACAGCGTCGTAGCTCGTCGAGTGCGCCCTCGACGCTCTTCGCGGCTCGGTAAGACCGCTCCTGCGTCATCGCGCAGAACGCGTCTGCTGCGTTGACGATCCTCGCCTCGAGGGGGATCTGCTCGCCTGCGAGCCCGTCCGGGTAGCCGGCGCCGTCGAATCGCTCGTGGGTTGCACGGACGAGCTTCGCGACCTCGCTGAGCGCGGGGGCGGCGGAAACGATGCGCTCACCCACGATCGTGTGCTCGCGGATCAGCCGCCATTCGTCCTCAGTGAGAGCGTCGGGCTTGTCGAGTACCTCGTCCGGGATTGCCATCTTGCCGACGTCGTGCAGCTCGGCGGTCTGGCGCAATCGGTGCAGGCGTGGCTCGGGCAGGCCAAGCCGTTCGGCGACGGCTTCGGCGAGAGCGGTGACCTCCGACACGTGCGGCCCGAGGAGCGGCGAGCGCTCCTCTTGGACGCGAACGAGCGCGTCGGTCGTCTGCCGAGCCGCGGAAGGTCGCCCCTTCTGCTTGAACGCATACATCCGTAGATCAGCGGTCGCGAGCAGGTCGGACGGCGAGCGACCCTCCTCGGGAAGCACCACTGCTCCGTACGAGGCGCCTATCACGAATCCCTCGCCCTCTTCGCTGAGTGCTTCGGCCCCCATCAACGCCAGTCCGTCGGCGCGCTCACGCCCGCGTAGCGGCGCCAGGACGCAGAACTCGTCGCCGCCGAGCCGGTAGGCCTGCCCCCAGCCCTCGACGCCCGCCGCGAGCTTTTGTCCGAGCCGGCGCAAGAGCGCATCGCCGGGCAGATGGCCGAAGCTGTCGTTGTAGTTCTTGAACCCATCGAGATCGAAGAGAACAAGTGCGAACCGCTGGCTATCGCCTGCGTGGCAAGCGTCGTCGAGATCGAGGAGCAGCTGTCGCCGGTTCCCAAGACCCGTCAGTGGGTCGGTGTGCGCCGCCTCGTGCAGAGCTCGCCGCGACGTGCGGAAGCTCATCCCGGCAAGCAGCAGGAGCAAGAGGCCGGCGGCGCCCAGCCCCATCGGAGCGGCGCCGGCGTCCCCGAGCATCGAGCCTGCATGCTTCGGATCGACGGCGACGACGATCCAGTCGTTCGCGTTCGTCGCCGTTTGGTCGAGGTGCCGAAAGGCGGCCCGGTGCCCATCCAGCGTCGCCGTGCCCGCGGTGACCCCCGCGCCGACGACCGGGAGGAAGCGCCGGTCCTCCGGAAGCCCGAGCGGAGCACCGACTTGCTGCTCGTGTTCGCTGTCTACGACAACCCGTCCGGTACGCGCATCGACGATCGCGATCTCCAGGGACCCGGCCAAGGACGCCGCCTCTCGCCGGAACGACTCGACAGTGACCTCAAAGTGAACCATCGCCGCGGCGGGAAAGCCCGTTCCGGGGACCGGCGACGCGTTCGCGATCACCCACTCCTTCGTATCCGGCGAGATGTACGGCTTTGCCTGGTACACCTCGCCTGCGCGGAGCGCGAACGTCGGCCCGAAGAAGGGATTGCCGCTTTCGTCCGGCGACAGATCGTCAAGCGGCGCGCGAACGCCGCGCACGTAGCGGGCGTTTTCTGGGCCCGACCGATCGATGAAGCAGGCCTCGCCGATACTGGTCGGGTATAGCTGCTCGAGATAGTTGAGCGCCGCCTCTGCCTCCCGGATCTCGGGCCCTCGCTCCCTCACCTTGGTGAGGCGCGCGCCGCTCTTCGCGTAGAAGTCCCGGAAGGCCGGGTTGTGCGCCGTGATCAACATGATCGAGCGCGCTCGCTCGAAGTACGCCTCGAGCCGACTCGCGTCTTGGCCGACCCGGTTCGTCAACGCGTGCTCGACATCGAGCCGCTTCTGGCTGCGCTCCCTGACGCCCAGGGCGGCGCCTCCCGCCAAGAGCAAGACACCCATCACAAGAGCTAGAAAGGCCGCCGCACGCACTCTGAACGGGTACTCGGCGCCGCCGTCTCGTTCCTCGTCCCCCGTTCGGGGGGCGAGGGCGCCAAACATTCGGCCAAGCGGCCGGGACGGCGAACTGGCTGCCAGGCCCGCCGACGACAATCCGGATCAGGTGTGACCCTCGCCTGGAGCGGGATCAGTGTGTCCGGCCGCCGCCGGAGGCGGGCCCCAGCCCTAGCCCGCCGCCCGCCCTTACGCAAGGGTTTCGGCTAATCCTCCCGTTCGGGATCGAGAGGGGACGTACCAAGTACGCCCCCTCTCTCGTTTCAGTCCAGCCCTCAGGCGCAGCCGCGCACTCTGAGCTTATCGAACTCTACGACCGGCTCACCACCGGCAAACATGACGTGCCCGTTGTCGTGCACTGTGACGAGGTTGCCGTCTTGGTCGTGGCCCCTGGCGTTGAAGGTACTTGTAAAGACGAAGTCCTCCAGCGTCATGACGTTGCCCCCGAACCATGTGGAGAAGTGGCCGCTGATCTGCTGAGGCGTTTGATGTCCCTCCCACTCAACCACGTGCCGCTCGATCGCACGCAGGACGGCCCGATACTCGCTGCGGTCGAAGTGCTCGATGATCTCGTCCGGGTGATCGTTGTAGTAGAGGGCCTCGCGCGGGGAGAAATCGACCGGCGGCCGCGTGGGCGTCGGACGCGGAATTTCGCCGTTTTCGATTACTCGCGGGATGTAACGATTGTCACGATTCATTTTTGGCTCGAAACCTATGATGGAGGCGGCGGGAATCGAACCCGCGTTGTGTCCCCACCCGATTCCTTGCAATTGCAGGAGATTCGGGTGGAAGCCTAGCGACCGCCTCCACGAGATCGCCTGCGAGAGCCTCCCACGTGGAAGGCGACGTCGACGCAACTGCACGTCACACGAGCTCCGAAGGTCTACGCGAATCAGCGCAAGACTCGAGAACGGGTGATGCCCCGCGAGAGGCGTCCCATATCCGGCGGGGGATCGGTGAAGCGTGACGGAGGACGCCGAGCGCGAGATTGCCGAACGGCCTTGCCTTTTTAGATTCAACTTCCAAGGCTCGTCTCTCGGCCAGGCCTCGAGTTGAGAGGCGCTTACCCCTTGCAGGGGGAGGAGGAACCTTTGGCCCTTTGCGGACCGGGTGCCGGCCTCGGGGGCGGGTTCTCTCGTTCTACACTCCTCCGGTCCTGACGAGAGACAAGGGGTGCGGACACCATAAAGCCTCCTTCAAGGGGCCCGAACTGGGGAGTCAATGGCCAAGAGCCGGCTCTACATAGACGAGGTCGGAAACTCTGATCTGGGGGCGAGCCTTAACCCGAATCATCGCTATCTCAGCTTGACGGGCGTGATCGTTTCCTTGGACCACGTCGCGAGCGATCTTCACCCGAGACTAGAGGGACTCAAGCATCAGTACTTCGGGTCGCACCCCGACGACCCAGTGATCCTTCACCGGAAGGACATGGTCAACCAGCGGGGCCCCTTCGCAGTTCTTCAGGATCCGGATCTACGTAACGCCTTCGATGCGCAGCTGCTGAACCTGTCCGCAACCTGGACTACACCGTGATGACGGCGGTGATCGACAAGCTTGAACACCTAAACCGCTACCAAAGCTGGAGTTATGACCCGTACCACTACTGCCTGACAATCCTCTTAGAGCGTTACTCGCTCTGGCTCGGGGACCAGCACGATGCGCGAGGAGACGTGATGGCCGAGTCGCGGGGCAAGAAGGAAGACCAGCGACTGAAGAAAGAGTTCTCGAGGATCTACCGCCGGGGGACGGAAAACGTCAGTCACGCGGAGTTCGTCGCCCACCTCACCAGTAGCCAACTCAAGGTGAAGCCCAAGAGCGCGAATGTTTCAGGATTGCAGTTGGCGGACGTGATCGCCCATCCGAGCTTTGTCACTGTCAAGGCTCGGCATGAAGGGCAGCCGCTGCCGGCAAACTTCGGAGGTCAAGTCGGGCAGATCCTCGTCGCCTCGAAATACCGCCGGAGCTGGAGTGGCCGGATCGAGGGCTGGGGAACCAAGTGGCTCCCATAAAGAAGGGGCCCCGCGCAGGGACCCCCGAAGGCTAAACCTTCCACCTCCGCATAAGCGCGGATTGATCGGAGTATATCACCGGAGCGGACGTATGAGAACATATGTTCGGTGACTGCTCAGGGTTCGGCTTACATGCGCTTCCGTCGAGCTCTGGATCGAGGAAACGTGACCGAGGCGCTGTCGTCCGCCGCCGAACTCGACTTCGTCAGCCTCGCCGAGGCCCTCGAGCTGACCCTCCTCCTCGCTGACGGAAATCTCGAGAAGTACAACCGCGCTGCGCTGCGCTGGCACGTTCGCTTCGTCGAGGAGACGAAGAACGTCGACATACGCGAGAGCCAGGCAGTTCTCGCCCTTCTGATTGCGATTCCCGCCAACGCATTGGCCGCCGCCGCACTCGCGGAGTTCCTTAGCCGCCGGCGCTCGTGCGAGCGGATCGCTGAGGCACTTGTCCGCTGGTCGCGGGCGGCATAGCCGACAGACACGGCACGCCGAGACACTTGTTCGCTGGGCGATGTAGGCGTAGAACTGTCGCCCGATGGGGCGTTCGCGGATCACCTGGCTCATCATCGGGGGCGTCGCAGCCGTCCTCGCCTTCGCAGGGGTGGATGCTCTTCGCTCTTCCATGCGCGCGACACCTTCACCGGCGAGCGCGGGGAAGACTTCCGCCCTCACGACAGCGACCGAAAGCGAAGGGTCGACCGTCGTTTGGGTAGAGCGGAACGCGACCGCGGCGCGCGAGGGAACAGCAGCATTCCTCCGTCAAAGAGCAACCCTTTACCCGCAGAACTTTTCGAGAATCGATTGCGACGTCGCCTACGAGGGCGGGAACTGTTTCGCGTATTTCCCGGGAGGGTGGTGTTACGTGTTCGAGATCGTGACCAGCAGTGATACGTCCGGGTACGTTCGCCCGAGTGATCTCCCGGCCACGTGTGCGCGGCCGCACCCAAGTTCCTGAGCAATGGACGGAAGCCCTAGACCATGTCCCGCTCGGCCAGCGCAGCGCGGGCGCAATCGCGTACTAATCAGTCGTGCCGACGAGCCTCACAACGGACGGCGCTCCCCGCGGAAGCTCCTCCGTGCCGTCATCGCACGGCTGCTCGGGCGGAAGCCCTGAAGAGACGACTGGGCCGGCTGACGGCTTCTCGTCAGCAGGGCGCTTGTTGCACTTGACACACGGCCACAGAAGGCGTCTACTCGACACTGCGCACCAGGATTTGCTGACAAGAGCAGAGTGCGAAGCGATGTAAGGGGGGAGACATGAAGCGACGGGCGATCATCGTTGCCACATTGGTCGTTTGGGCGTTATTCGCGGTAACCGCGCCGCCCGCACTGGCACAAGGGACGGCAGACCTCTCCATCGCCAAGAGCGCAGACACAACCAAGGTGGCGCTTGGCCAGGATGTGACCTACACGATCACGGTAACCAACCTCGGACCCGAAGTGGCAACCGGAGTCGTCTTTGGCGACGAGGTGCCGGACCTGCTCAATTTGGTGTCCTTCAGCTGCAGCGAAGGCACCGTCGTAAACACGTTCTGTCAAGTGGACAGCCTGAGCAGCGGAGCCACCGTCACTGCAACCCTGGTGGCAACGCCTATCTCGGTTTGCAAGCGTTCGGCGAACAGGATGATCACCGATACCTCGACCGTCGTAGCGTCAACGGCCGACCCTGACACCAGCAACAACACCGCTTCCGTCTCGGTCAGGTTTATCGGCAAGCCGAACGCCGAGGAGCACTGCCACTGAGCTCGGCCATCTGGCGGTCGACGAAGAACTCGAGTGCCTCGTTGCTCATCTACTCGCTCACGACGGCGTAGACGCGCACGGTGGAGAGCTATCGCGTGCCCAGTCCCTCCTGGGGGATCCGCTCGTGCCGCTAGCTCCTACGCGCCGTCGTCGCTCGGCTGCTCGGGCGGAAGCCGCTTGGAAGAGGAACGTTTAGCCCGCTGCGGCTCCCCCGCATAGCTTGAGAGCAACTCTGGCAGGGTCATCTCCGGGGGGTTGTTCAAGTCAACTCCGGTCGAGTCGGCAAGCCGTCGCTTGAACCAGAGGTCGAAGTCGTCCTGCGACTGTGAAAACCGCTCGAGCGCCTCGGCGAAATCCCCACTCTCGATGTAGGCAACAAGGCCGTCGCCCCCATTCAGGCGCGCCATGTACCAGACTTCCTTCGTGATACCGATCCGCTGCTCCGAACGGTCGTACTCCGCCTTGTGGGACTCTTCGAGTTCATGCATGAAAGCACGGGCATCATCGCTCTTCCCCTGTAGAACCGGGATCACCAGACAGATCTGATCCATGATCACTCCTTCCTTCCAATGGCGTCACGAGACGCGGGCCCCTTCCTCGACGAGCGAACGGGTCAGTCCAGCACCGCGCCTGTGATCCTCGGGCTGTCCGCGACACGCCCCGTTACGGAAGGCATTGCCGTCAAGCGGACCGCTCACAATCTGGCCTGCACTTTGTATCGCGAGTGTCTAACTCGACGGAGAACGTGTCAAGGCGTCGTGTTGTCGGTTTGATCGACAGCCCGAGTTAGCGGCGGTCCGTCGCTCGGCTTGCTCGGGCGGAAGCCCTAGTGCCGAGCGACCAGCCACGACCGTCGGTGGAGAGCCGGGCTAAAGCCACTCTCCCTTTGGCGAAGGCCGGCGAGGTTGCCGCCGCGCCTTTGTCGGCCGAGCCCGGCTCTCACCGCTATACCGTCCGAAGCGGCGTGCCGGATTACAGCGCTGCTGTCCAGCCGAGGGGACTGCTCTCCTGTGTCCTCTGTGGCCTTCGAGAGCCGGGCTCTAGCCCCCTCTCCCGGGGCGAACATTGCGGGGGTAGCCGCAAGCCTCCGCGACTGAGCCCGGCTCTCGCTTTGAACCCGCATGTTTCCTCGTCGAAGCGGAGTTTTTCTCGCGGGGAGCTGGCTAGGGGTGTTGAAGGGCCCCCGGTTCGCGACTGCCACCCCGCCCCTCCCCCTCCGCCTTCGGGAAACCAAAACGCGGAAGGAACTAGCCGGGCGTCGCCCGAGCAGCCGAGCGACGACGGCGCTATGAGGCAAGGCCGCAGTGCGTGCGGTAGAGCCCGAATGCGTTGCGCATGAAGCTGTTCGCACGCCTCCCAATCATTCCGCAGCCTCGGTCAGAGCGTCGATCCTCGCGATGAGCTCGGGGATGCTGGGCGCAGTCTCCGTCACGCCCTGCGGGAGTGGTGGCAACGTTCCCGGGCTTAGCGGGGAGTGGGCTCCGGTCAACTCTTCATACCGGTGGAGATACTCAACGTCAGGAGTTCTGGCGAGCGCTTCCTTGAAGAGCTCCGCCGCAGCCTTGCGTGCAGACTCGCGGCTCTTGTCGAGTGTCCACAACTCATACTGGATGCGTGCGCGTTCGTGGTCCTCCGACGACCGGTCCAACATCGCGCTTAGATCCTCTGCGGCCTGATCCTCGTCGGTGAGCCCGAGGATCAGTCGTAGCTTGACGGCACGAAGCTCCGCCCGATGGTGGATCTCACGGTGCCCGGCAGCCGCTGCCAACTCGATGGCCTCCTGATTGAGGCGCCAGGCGTCCGCGTTTCGGCCTTGTCGTGCATGTAGCTCAGCTCGGTATTGAAGGTATCCGCAGAGGAAGTACTGCGCCTTGAGGGAACGGCCGAGTGCGATCGCGCGCACGAAGAGCAGGTCCGCCTCGCGGTCGCGCCCCTGGCCCGCGCAGGCGATCGCCATCTCGCCAACATTGGTGAGCAAGAGACCCGTCCAGTCGCCCATCTCCACGGCCATATCAATCGCGTGCGCGTGGCAAGCGACGGCCCGGTCGTAGTAGCCCTGCCTTCGATAGAGCTCGCCGGCATTCCCGATGATGATGCCGGCGACGAGCTTGTAGCCAATCTCGAGCGCACTCGCAAGCGCCTCTTCGAGGAAAGTGAATGAGCGAGCGAAGTCGCCTCGCTGGGCATAAAGGCCGGCGATGTCGTTGCGGGCGTGGATTGCCGCCCGCCGGTCGCCGGACTCATCTGCAACCGCGAGCGCTTCGTGCAGGCATTGCAGCGCTTCGGCGTCGTCGCCCATGTGCCAGTAGACACGCCCGAGGTTGTCGCACGCCGCGCTGATCCCCGCCCCGTCGCCGCGCTCGCGCGCGACCTCGAGCTGCTTCTGCGCGCACTCGATTGCACGCGGGTAATCGGAGAGCTCGAAGTATGCAGATCCAAGGTAGTCCAGGACGCGGCCCAGTCCCACCGGGTCGCGGAGCCGCTCGAAGTCGGCTCGTGCTTGCTCAAGCCAAACGAGCGCGGCCTCGTGCGACTCCGTGAAGGACAAGAGGTAGCCGAGCGCACAGCGAGAGCGGGCGAGATCCACATCCTCGCCGGCTGCCTCAGCCAGCTCTAGGCCACGCCGGTAGAGACTCTCGGCCCGCCGCCAGTCCCCGGTTAGTTGCGACACCTCACCCAGCTTTCGCATCACATCAGCCTGCTCTCGTTGGGGCACCAGCGGAAGCAATCGTTCGTAGTAATCGGCTGCCGATTCATTCGCGTAGGCGTCCTTCGCGGCATCCCCCGCCCGCCGGAAGTAGAGCCTTTGCTTCTCCGCGTTCCGGCTGCGCCCGAAGTGATAGGCAAGGACGTCGAGGTGCTGGTCCAAGCTTTGCCCGTAGGCGTGCTCGATGAAGTCACCGACTTCCTCGTGGAGCGTCTCACGAGCCGCAAACGTCATGCTCCCGTAGGCCACCTCTTGCGTGAGCGCGTGCCTAAAGACGTACTCGAGTTCGGGCTCTGGACGGTGGCGCGATACGAGATCAAGGCGGTCGAGAACGTCCAGATGCTCCCGGACCCGCTTCAGGGAGCCGGCTTGGGGGTAGGCGCCCGACACCCAGCTCGCCCTGAACAGCCGCCCGATGACGCTTGCCACTCTAAGGGTTGTCTTTTCGCTCTCGCCGAGCTGGTCGATGCGGGCCATGAGGAGGCTCTGGATGCTCTCCGGTAGCTCCAGGGCACGCGCCGCGCGCACGTCGTGCGGATTGATGCCCCTCGCATGCATGAAGCTGAGGAGCTCTTCGATGAAGAGGGGATTGCCCTCGGCCTGCGCGACGATCCGCTCGCTCAACGTGGCCGCGATCGCCGAAGACGCCCCGAAGAGATGCTCGAGCTTGATCCGAGCGAGGTCGTGCGCCTCCTTTGAGGGAAGCGCTTCCAACCGGATCTCTTGGAAGCTCGCTCCTTTATCGAGACTCGCTACAGGGCTGTCCTCCCTGGTGGGCGAACGGTAGAGGATGACGAGCAGCACGGGGACGCTCAGGAGATTGCGTCCCACGAAGTCGAGCAGGTCGCGCGAGGCGGGGTCGATCCAGTGACAGTCCTCGAGGACGAGGAGTAGTGGTGTCTCCCCGCTGCGATGGCGCAGACAATCGAGCAGGAGCGGCCTGAGTAGCTCGGCGCGGAGCTCCTCGTTGAGCGAGCCGGTGAGCTCGTTGTCCGGAATCGGCAGGGTG
>JGI10216J12902_100660599_pt1 | contig 10508 bp, 7 predicted proteins | sample KanNatreferecore_FD_12902 | JGI IMG/M metagenome (IMG submission 12902)
CTCATCGCGGCGGCGACCGCCACTGCTCTGCCACGAAGCCGGCCCACGTTCGGATCCCAGGCGCACTCGGCGCTCGCTGTTCGTTCGCATGTCATCGGAGACTCTTTTTAATGGCGTTTCGGCTCGAAGCTCGGTGGTAGATTTAAGCTGACCGGGCGCAGTTGCAGAAGCATTGCCTCGCCGTAGTCGGCCGCGATTCTCTCCGCGCTGATCTTTTCATCGACCCAGTCCTGTCGCAGCGCTTCCACATCACGCGCTGCGGTCGGACCAAAACCACCGCCTCCTGGCGTCTTGATGCGCAGCCGTCCACCGCGCTGAATGCGGCCAGAGAATTTGCTGGGTATGCGCTCTTCGTCGCCTGCTTCGATAAGCGTGAAGGCGCTGAAGCTGCCGTTCGCGCCGCCATGCACACCCTGGGGTGCGAACGAGGCGCGATCACCGCGCACGTTGAAGCTCGCGCCATCGGCCAGCATTTCATACTCGCGCCAGATACCCAATCCGCCGCGATGCTGGCCGCTGCCGCCGGAATCGGGCACCAGCTCGTAGCGCACGACGCGAATCGGGTAATCGATTTCGATCGACTCGGCGGGAATGTTCATCTGGTTTGACGTCCCGGTGCTCACCGCATCCGCACCATCGGCCGCCATCGAGCCGCCCATGCCGCCGCAATAACTTTCGTAGAAGACAAAGCTGCGTTGTGTGCGCGGATCGATGCCACCAAACGACACGCCGACCGGGACCCCGCAGCACTGTGCGCCGACGCGGTCGGGCAACGCCAGCGCAAGCGCACCCATCACCGCGTCTGCGATCCGGTTTACCGTCACGGAACGGGCATTCACCGGTGCCGGGTAGCGAGGATTGAGCAGCGTGCCTTCCGGAGAATAGACCTCGACCACCTGAATCAAACCGTCGTTGAAGGGTATGTCGTCCGGAAGCACGCAGCGCACGCAATAGAAGCACGTCGTCCAGGCTTTCGACAACGGCGCGTTCAGCGGACCCTTCACCTGCGGATCACTGCCCGTGAAATCGAAACGCAATTTCCCATTACCGATCGTGAGCTTGACGTGAATCTTCACCGGCTTGCTCAGGTCGACCCCGTCGTGATCCATGTAGTCGGTGAACTCATACTCGCCGCTTGGCAAAGCGAGCACGGCCGTGCGAGCTTTACGTTCGGCGTACTCGATCAGCCGGTCCATGGCCTGGCTCACGCCCTCGAGCCCATAGCGTTGCAGCAAGTCACCCATGCGTTGCTCGCCCTTGCGCAACGCACCCTGCTGCGCACGCAAGTCACCCATGAAGATGTCCGGACCGCGAACGTTGGCGCACAGCATGTCGAGCAGGGTCTTGTTGTCGAGGCCGGCATCGCAGAGCTTCACTGGTGGAATCACCAGTCCCTCCTGGTAGAGCTCGGTCGCGCTCATCGGCGCGCTCCCGGGCACCATCCCTCCCACATCGGTGTAATGAATGATGCACCCGGCGAAGGCAGCCAATTGCTCCTTCCAGAAGATAGGCTTGAAAAGCGCGATATCGGGAAGATGACTGCCGCCGCGGTACGGATCGTTCAGCATGAACACGTCGCCTGCATGCATCGTTTGGGCAGGAAATTCCTTCAGCACCTCCTGCAGCATGAAGCGCATGGAGCCCAAGTGGCCCGGCACGACCACGGGTTGCGCAACGATGCGCCCGTTCGCAGTGAAAATGGCACAGGAGGCATCCTGCGCTTCCTTTACGACTTGCGAGTACGCCGAGCGCAGCAGCGTGAGCTGGATCTCTTCAGTGATCGCATTGAGCGCGCTGGTCAGGATTTCCAGCCTAGAAGCATCGAGCGTGGCGGGTTGAGCGGCAGTCATGCGGATACCTTTATCCGGGTCAGTATGAGATTCGCCATTTCGTCGCAGCGCGCGCGCCACTGCGGCAGCACCAGCACCGTGGCATCGTCTGCTTCGATGACTGCAGGTCCGGCGATGTGGTCGTTTGCGAGCAGCCGCGCGCGCTCGAAGCACGGACATTGCACCGTACCCGTGTCGCGGAAGAATACGGCGCGGTTGCCCTTCGACGCCTGCTTCGCTGAGCCGTCGCCACGCTCGAGCGCCTGGTAGTCGAGTTGGCGACTGTTGCCGATCGCGCTGACACACAGGGTGACGAGTTGAACCACGCCTGCAGGATCACGACGGCCGTAGAGCCGCTCGTGCACTTCGTGAAATATGCTCACCAGGCTCGCCCCATCGGCCGCGGAGAGCGGCGCGTCGGACAGCCGCACATTGATCTCGTACGCTTGCCGACGGTAGCGCATATCGGCTGAGCGCTGAAAGATCACCGCCTGCGGATCGACGCCGTAGTTCCGCAGCGCCGCGCGGCCTTGCCGCTCCAGCTCTGCGTAGATTCGCTCGACCTCACGCAGATCGCCGTCGAGCACCGACGCCACATGCGTTTGCCGAAAGTCGTAACGGATATCGGCAACGAGCAGGCCTTGCGCGGACAATACGCCAGCCGCAGGCGGGACGATGACTTCATGGATGCCGAGATCGTGCGCAAGCTCCGGACCATGCAATGGGCCGTTGCCACCGAAGGCGACCAGCGTGAAGTCGCCGGGATCGCAGCCTTTCTCGACGGTAACGATACGCAGCATCTTCAGCATACTCGCATTCGCCACTTCCACCACAGCCGCACAACTCTCCTCGATGCTGAGACGGAGGGGTTGCGCCAGTTTCTCCTCCACTGCGTTGCGCGCTTGCGCGACGTCCATCCGCATTTCGCCGCCTAGAAAATCGTCGTGAGGAATGCGGCCGAGGAGGAGATTTGCGTCGGTCACCGTGACGTCGCGGCCGCCGAGCCCGTACGCAACGGGCCCCGGATCGGCCCCGGCGCTCTGCGGACCCACTTTCAATACGCCAGCATCGTCGACCCATGCGATCGAACCACCGCCGGCACCGACTTCGGCCAGATCCACGGTGGCCGCACCGACGTAATATCCGCCGCCCTGCAGGATGCGGGAGATGTTGATTCCGGTACCCAGCTCCTGCCCTGCGCTCTGGCGCACCTCTGCGTTCTCTATCAGGCCGGCTTTCGCCGTCGTCCCTCCCATATCGAACGAGATGAGATTCTTTCGTCCCAGCAGTTTGCCGAAATGCGCGGCCGCGATGACGCCCGCGGCGGGCCCCGATTCGACGATACGGCACGGCGTTCGGGTCGCTTCCGTCCAGGCGATGATGCCGCCATTCGACTGCATCATATGCAGCGCAACGCCGATGCCGGTCGCCGCCAACGTATCGCTCATGCGCTCGAGATAGCTCGACACGCGCGGGCCGAGATAGGCGTTCACGACGGTCGTGCTGGTGCGCTCGTATTCGCGATACTGCGGATACACATCACTCGAAAGCGTCACGAAGACACCCGGAAGTAAATCCCGCGCGATCTCACCGGTCCGCTTCTCGTGCGCGGCATTACGAAAAGAGAAGAGAAAGCAGATGGCCAGGGCTTCGATATTCTGGTCTCGCAACGCCGTCGCTGCGGCTACCACCGCAGTCTCGTCGAGCGCGGTCACCACCTCGCCCTGGGCGTCGATGCGTTCGGGAATCCCGAAGACTCGATGACGCGGCACGAGCGGTGGCAGCTTGCGATACGCCTGGTCGAACAGACGATATCGCTTGTGCCGTTGAATCTCCAGCACGTCGCGAAAGCCTGCGGTCACGAGCAAACCCGTGCGTGCGCCGCGACCCTCGAGCACTGTGTTCGAGCATACCGTCGTGGCGTGGGTAAACTGCGAAACCTCCGAGAAACTGAGTGCGAAACGCGTGCGTGCGAGCTCGACCGCATCCAGCACGGCTTCAGAAGGTTCCCGCGGCGTCGACGAAACCTTGAGCGTATGAATGCGTCCGCTCGACTCGTCCAACATCACGAGGTCGGTGAACGTTCCGCCCACGTCGACTGCGAGCCTGTACCGACTTGCCTGCATGCGCATCTCCTCTCGTGCGCCGAACTATGCATCCCCGATCGCGATTCGTCCATCCCAAACGCGGCGGGCGCAGAGCGCCGCGCTATACTGCGGCGGCTAAAGCATGTCACTCGTACGATAGGAGAGGCTGCGCATCGAACCTCTATGCAACAATTATGGGCCATGCATTTCATAACAGCGGACGGACTCCGGCGATCATGCACGTGATCTCCCTCAGGGCCTACGAGACACGATGAAGCTCGAGCTCAGCATTGCAATGACGCGCAACCTGCGCACGCAGGCAATCTTCGACGGCACCGTCACGGCCGATGGCATCGATCTCATCGCTACCGAGCTGCACCCATCCGAGATGTTCTGGCGGCAACTGAAGTTCGGCGACTTCGACATCTCCGAGCTGTCGTTCTCCTCGCTCATGATGGCCGCCTCGCGTGGCGACGATCGCTGGGTCGGGCTGCCGGTATTCACCACACGCCATTTCTTTCAAAACTGGATTCTGGTGCGCAAGGCCGCGGGTATCGACCGACCCGAGGACATGGCAGGCAAGCGCGTCGGCGTACCGGAGTACCAGCAGACGGCGGCAGTGTGGTCGCGCGGCATTCTCGAACACGATTTCGGCGTCACACCGAGGGACATGGAGTTCTGGATGGAGCGTGCGCCCGCGCAGAGCCATGGTGGCGCAACGGGATTCCAGACGCCGCCCGGGGTGACGCTGCATCGCATTGCGCCGGACAAGAACATCGGCGCGATGATGCTCTCCGGCGAGCTGGATGCGACCCTGCTCTACTTTGTCGATCCCAACTTGATCGATCGCAGCACGGCGGACCTTTGGCATCACCCAGACATCCGACCGCTGTTCGACCCGGTCGCGGAGGGGCGGCGGTATTTTCGGCAAACGGGCATCTTTCCGCTCAATCACGGCATGGCGATCCGCCGCTCGATCGTGGAGAAACACCCGTGGATCGTGCTGAATGTCTACAAGGCGTTCGTGCGCGCGAACGAGCTTGCCGAGGCGCAGCGCATGACGCATGTCGAGTATCACTTGGCCGCCGGGCTGCTGCCGGTCGAAGCACACGAGGCGTTACGTGCCCCGCTCGTCCGCCATGGCATCAAGGCGAATCGCCCCGTGCTCGAAACGGCGGCGCGCTACTCGCTCGAGCAAGGACTGACACCGCGACTCATTTCCCTCGACGAGGTGTTCGCACGATCCACCATGGATCTTTGACCTGGCGCCGTCACGCGGATGCGCACTGCGTGCATCCCCATCGCCGTATACCGGGAATGCAGCTTTAGTCGTGTGCTGAATCTTGGATCACACTACGCGCTGCCAAATCGCTCAGCATCGATCTCAATGTTCCTCGGCACTCGGATCGAAGCGCCTCGGGGGCTACGGACACGATCGTGCTATCGCAGGTTGTCAATGTTTGCCGGGCATCGAATAATTCGCGCTCATCAATGAGCTTCGGGGACAAACCGATGCACCACATCCGTAGGCTGATGATCGCATCGGTGGCAACGAGCGCACTCGGGGCGATCGAGGTGAGCGCGCAAGCGCAATCGTATCCTTCGAGACCCGTCCGGCTCGTCGTTGCGGTCGCTCCGGGGGGCAACCTCGATATGGTCGGGCGCGCGACGGCCCAGGCGTTGAGCGAGGGCTTTGGCCGTCCTGTGATCGTCGAAAATCGGCCCGGTGCCAACAGCACGATCGGCGCGGATCATGTCGCCCGCTCTGCGGCCGACGGCTACACTTTGCTGATGGTTGCGCAGAGCTTGCTGGTCGCGCCGCGCATGATGCCGAATCCACCGATCGAGCCAACACGCGATTTCACCGGCGTATCGCATATCGCGACGCTGCCGCAGATGCTGGTCGTGCATCCGTCCATGCCGCTGCACAGCGTCAGGGACATCATCGCACTGGCGAAGGCGCGTCCGGGTGAGCTCAACTACGGTACCTCGGGGAACGGCTCGGGCTCCCATCTCGCCATGGAGCTTTTCATGCGTCAGTCCCGGATTCGCTTGACTCGCATTCCGTACAACGGCGATGGGCCCGCGCTGGTGAACCTGATCGGTGGTCAGGTCCCCGTGAAGTTTGACAATCTGAGCACGTCCATCGGGCATGTCCGCGCCGGACGTTTGCGCGCACTCGGCGTCACGACGCCTAAGCGGACCGAGCTGCTGAGCGAAGTGCCCGCGATCAGCGAGACCTTGCCGGGCTTCGAGGCGAGCATCTTCAACGGCATGGTCGCGCCGGCCGGAACGCCGCAAGATATCCTCGCTCGCCTGCACGGCGAGATCGTGAAGTTCGCGCAGGCGCCACAGAACCGAAGCCGGTTCGCTCAGCTGGGCGTCGAATTGCAGGCGAGCCCTTCGCCCGAACACTTCAGCGGCTTTCTCAAAGGCGAGTCCATCCGCTACGCCAAGCTGCTCGAGGACGCTGGAATCGTGCCGTAGCCAGTGCTTGGCACACGCATGTCACGGCTGGCGGATAAGCATTCGTTCGCTGCAGCCCGGCGTCACCGTTCGCCGCGATGTGGCAATATCGCGAGTTTTTGCCATGAATACCCGGAGCCCCATGTTGCGCGCATCAAGAAGATTACTGTCCTGCCTATTCCTCTCCGCCGGCCTCGCTTTCGCCTTCACGGCAACAGCGCAGGACAAGCCGGCGGACTATCCGAATCGCCCGATCCGCATCATCGTGCCAGTCGTTCCGGGGGGCGGCCTCGATATCATTTGCCGCTCGATCGGCCAAATGCTGACCGAACGCTGGGGTCAATCCGTCATCGTCGATAATCGCGGCGGCGGCGGCACCGTGCTTGCGACTGATCTTGCCGCCAAAGCAGCGCCCGACGGCTACACCTTCTTCGCCGGCACGGACACGCTGCGAGTCGTCGGGGTGACCAAGCGCGTGCCGTTCGATGTGCGCAAGGCATTCGACCCCGTCGTGCCCATGGCGGGCCAGCCTTACATCCTTATCGTCAGCCCGACGTTGCCGGTGAAGAACGTCAAGGAGCTTATCGCGTACTCCATGACACAGCCCTTGAGCTATGGAAGCTCCGGCGTCGGCACCGTGGCACACATCGGTTTGGAGTATCTAACGGCGATAACGGGCGCGAAGTTCGTGCACGTGCCATACAAGGGCGGGGCGCAAGCGCTGCTCGCACTCATGGGCGGCGAGATTCAGATGTATCCCGGACTATTGCTGTCCGCAGCGTCCGCGATCAAATCGGGCAAGGCCCGTCCGCTTGCGGCGCTCAGCTTGAAGCGGATTCCCGCCATGCCGGATCTGCCCACGCTCACCGAGCAAGGCTTTCCGAATTTCAAGATCACCAACAGCTATAGCCTGTTCGCGCCTGCCGGTACGCCGCGGCCGATCATCAATGCGCTGAACCGCATCGTCAGCGACTATATGCATTCACCGCAAATGGCGCAGAAGCTGGTTGCCGAAGGCAGCCAGCCGGGCGAGCGCATGACGCCGGAGGAATTTCGCGCTTTCTTCGCCCGCGAGTATGAAGAAGTCGAACGCCAGATCAAGCAGATCAAAGTCAAGCTCTACTAGAGCAGCGATGTCGTCGCGTCACGCATGTCGCTCGGCAGCCGCCAGACTCGCCGTGCGCATCACGGTGGCTGCATTGAATCGTCGCCGTCGGCAGAGCGGCCGGACGTAATGTCGTCAAGCTTTTTGTCGTGAACGATCCACGGCATCCCGGACGCAACGTCTACCTGCTGATCCTGTGTCAGGCGCTGCTCTTCATCAACAACACGACGTTGATTGCAGTCAATGGCCTGGTCGGCTTCGCCTTAGCGCCAAGCAAGGCTCTGGTCACGCTACCGGTGACGGCGTTCGTCGTCGGTGCGGCGCTCGCCTCGGCGCCAATTGCGCGAATGATGCGGCGGCAGGGCCGCCGTGTCGGGTTCTCGGTCGGCACCTTCTTCGGGATGGTTGGCACTGCAGTGACGGCGTTCGGGGCTTACCACAAGCTGTTCTGGCTGGTATGCCTGGGGACGATGCTGGTCGGCGTCTACAACGCGTGCGGTCAGCTCTATCGCTTCGCAGCGGCGGAGGTGGCGCCGCACCGCTTCAAAGAAACGGCCATCTCCTGGGTCATGGCGGGTGGAATCGTTGGCGGCATCGTCGGACCCAATCTCGCGACATACTCCAAGGACATGCTCGCCGTGACGTTCGCCGGCTCGTATGCGGTGCTGGTCCTGGTGGCGCTGGTCGCACTCGGCGTTCTACAGTACGTGCAGTTTCCGCCGCAAACCGCGCTCGAGCGCTCCGGCGGCGGTCGTCCGCTCGCTGAAATCGTGCGCCAGCCGCTGTTCATCGTCGCAGTGCTCTCGGCAACCGTGGGCTATGGCGTGATGAATCTGCTGATGACCGCGACACCGCTCGCCATGCAGATGTGCAGTCTTCCATTCTCCAAGGCCGCACTCGTGCTGGAATGGCACATCATCGGCATGTTCGCGCCCTCGTTCTTCACGGGCAGCCTCATTCGCCGCTTCGGCGTGCTTAAGATCATGTTCGTCGGCGTGCTCCTCATGGTTGGCTGCATCGCCTTCGCACTCACCGGCAACGCCGTCATGAACTTCCTGATCGCGCTTTGCGTATTGGGCATCGGCTGGAATTTCATGTTCATCGGCGGCACGACATTGCTGACGCAAGTCTACCGGCCGGAAGAGAAGAATCGGGTGCAGGGCGCGAACGACTTCATGATCTTCGCCACGATGGCGATCTCGTCGTTCGCATCCGGCGCTCTGGTCACCACCCGCGGATGGACCCTCCTCAACCTCGGCGCATTGCCGTTCCTTCTAGTAGTGACGTTGGGTATCGTTTGGTTGGCGCGCCAACCGCGGCCGCAATCGCCGTTGGCCCGCTGGTGAGCGGGCTCAATCCGTCACGTGCGCAGGCCAGGCGCTCGCATCGATGGCTTCTCGGTAGGCATGCCAGGTGGCGTGTCCCAGCAATGGCATGACCACTGCAAGCCCGATCAACGCGGTTGCAAATCCAACCGCGGTCAACGCTACCACGCAGATCGCCCATAGCAGCATCGCCTGCTTGTTGCGCAAGACGGCATTCACGCTGGTGACGATGGCAGTCACTGCATCGACGTCTCGATCGCAGATCATGGGCAACGAGAACGCACTGAACACGAAACTCAGGCCGGCAAAAATCGTCCCGACGGCCGAGCCTACTGCGAGAAACAAGGCAAGCTGACTCCAGTCGGGATTGGCTTGCATGGGAAAGAAGACATGGACCATCGATGCTGCCCGCGCCCAGACGAGAAAGACCACGAGCAATGCGAGCGCGAACACCATGGTGGTACCCATGGTCTTCGCTTGCTCGGCCAGCGAGCGCCCCAGTGACGGCTCGATGCCATGCTCGCGCTGCCGGCTGAGAGAGTACAGTCCGAGCGCGAGCACGGGAGCGACGAACACGAAGCCCGACAACAGAATCAATACCGCCCAGTAACTGCCGAGACGCAATCCGATGGCCGTCACCAGCCACGACAGCAGAGCGATGGCAACACCGTACGCGAGGCTCGGTCGCGGCGCGGCGCGCAGATCGCTCCAGCCCGCCCGGATCCAGCCGAAGGGCGCAGTCGCGCGCAGCATCCGGCAAGGGGCAACGAATGGCAATTGGGTGCGATCGATTGCTGGGGTGCCGGAGTCGAGCGAGTCTTGCGCCAAGGCGACCTCTTCGCATGAGTCGATGCCAGCGGAAAGTATGGCGGTCCAGGATCACGACCGTCAATCGCGTGTGGGATGCGGGCGTCCCCTCGCCAAAGCCGTGAGCGCCTGCTCGCCGGCTTACACAAAACACAGGCCACTGTAGTGGCGGCGCCGTTGCGTTGCCAACGCTTGTCTCAGCAGTTATAGTCGGCGGCGTCTCATCTGCCGCACTGCGCGCCCGGTACGGCAGACACTCGCGCCGTCGGCATGAATGCCACGGCGCTTCGTACGAACAGCCACGGAGCGTTCATGATCCTCGCGTACAATGGCGCCAGCCTCGTGATCGCGCGGACCGTCGCCGCTGTAGTGTCTTTAGGGAGTCGAGGGCAGTCGCCGCACGCAGATGTCGTTGAGCCTGACTACGGTGGACCGTTCGCATTGCCCACAGACGTCTGTACCCCGCGATCACTCCTATGAGAGCTGCATGATGAGGCAGGGAGTTGCGTGGTAGGGCGAATTTATCTTGCACGCACAATACGTCGAGCCTTTTGAACAACAGAGAAGTTCACGCATCCACATAACAATTCGTGCAGCGCCGAAACCCTGCAGGACGATTTGAAGCTGGAACCCGACCTACAACCCATCGACAGCGAGCGCTGCACTGAAACGCGATGGAACTACCCGCAAACCGCGGGGGCGGCGCGCGCTGGAAGCGGCACACAAGGGAGTTGAACAACCGTGCTAATCGACCGCGTCATTCTTGTCGTCACCGTGATCATCGCAACCGTATACATGTACGGCACGACGCAGATCCCCACTTTGGAGATCGGCGATCCGCTCGGTCCCAAAGCGTTTCCACGATTGCTCGGAATCGGACTGTTTTTAG
>JGI10216J12902_100272667_pt1 | contig 10506 bp, 9 predicted proteins | sample KanNatreferecore_FD_12902 | JGI IMG/M metagenome (IMG submission 12902)
TTTGTCGGGCTGCAAGGTAGCCTGCAGGACAGAGCGAATGCCTTTGTCGACATGGCAGCCAAGAACCGCCAGTGGGCGTTTGCGTGCATCGTAAAGTTCTTGTCGGCGCAAAAGGCCAGATACGACGCTAAGGAAATAACGGCCGGCACCCTGCGCAACTATTACAAGCCACTGCGCGTGTTCTGCGAGGCAAACGACGTCGAGATAGCATGGCTGAAAATCACGCGCGGCCTGCCCAGACCGCGTAAATTCGCGCAAGACAGGGCCCCGCCAATAATTACTACGGACTTTGTCTATCTTAGGTTCATTGGCGACAGGAGTATACCAGACCACGAGTTTGGCAAGATACAGAAGGATAGGGCTAGAGAGATGCAAGAATGGGTAGCAGAGCTGAACAAAGTCGTTGACACGGGATTATTATTCTTCAGCGTTGTCGCGCAGAATAATCATTACGCGGGATTTGGCCCTGCATCTGTCAACATCTTTAGGAGACTTGTTGGACTGCCAGAAGTGCAGTTTGCAGGCGAGAAAAACCAATCAAAACTCGCAGAATTTGGAATCTAGCCGTTCAATACCCTTCTCACCTCAGGCAGCGCAAGGGCAAATCCTACATGAACGCAATCCATGGAATTGTCGTTTAGGCACTTTAGGGCCCTGCCCTTCCTCTGTACCTCAAAGAACTTGTTTTCCCTACGCGTGTCCCTAAGAATTACAATATCATCTTCAAATGTAACAAAGGAGATAGACCCTGACTCACGAAGCATATCACGGCGTTCAAGCTCCATCAATGCAGAGTCGGCCACAAACGAAGCAAACGCCAATCCTGGCGTCTTTTTTAGTTCTTTGTCATACCTTGCCTTTAGCTTGCGAAGCGACTCACCGCTTAGAGTTACAGTCTTTTGGCCTGCGCTTGGCACAGAATATCTAAGAAGGGGCAATTAATAACGTTATTGCATAACCCTAGACGTTAGTTAACGGTTACTAACCACTATCTTTTTATGCATTGATGCTGCCGTATCAATTCATGCCGGCCACATCCGGAAGAAAAGACAACCCAAACCCATTACTGCTGGAATACATGTGCTCTCGTTGTAATGCCCTTTTGAAAAGCACGGCTGCCACGATTGATAGGTTTGCTGTAAAGGAGGACTGCCCGTCATGCGGCATGCCGCTTTCACAGACGCTGACAGTGCGGAAACCCAAGGCTGCTCATGTATCCACCATGCCCAACCGTCCGGAATTCAAACATGCCAATGAGTATCCGCGCCTCCGATTTGGCATACCCGAACTAGACAATACCCTGACACCTCTTGTGGCCGGCGATACGCTCTGCATTTCAGGCCCGCACGCCACTTCTTTGCTGGAAGGTTTGTGTTGCCAATCACTTTTGCCTTTGCGCGCTGGCGGGCTTGAATCAGAGCGTGTTGTGTATGTAGATGCTGGCAACACATCGCAGATCTATAGGTTTGTTAGGCTGGCACGGCTGTATGGCCTCGATTACCGTAATGCACTGAAGCGGGTAGTACAGACCCGGACCTTTACGATACACCAGATCGCATCAGTCATCATCCAAGAGTTGGCAGCCGCAGTCGAATTGACCAAGGCAAAAGCAGTCTTTGTGTCAGATTTGTTTGAACTTTTTTTGCGCGAGCCGAACCATGATGTAAAAGAAGCAGAGCGACTTGCTGCAGAGATGGCAAAAGCGTTTTCAAAAGTGGCTGCCACGACTGTCCTGGCCATATCGCTCACACGGCCAAGCCCATACGACAGGATCTTGTTTAAAGATGCCCGGGTAAAGCGTCTAGCATTTGCAGGAGACAGGGCCCAATACAAGTCTCTTACATACAAGGAAATCTCATTGAGAGTACCTGCAAATGCTCTCCTACTTGAGGCATGATGATGAGCAATGGGCAGGACAATACCTTCTTTCAGGCTAGCTCATGCTGAGGAAGAGGTGAGGTGGAGACGCTTCAGGGTCGCTCTTGACAAAAGTCAGCGGCCAATCTTTGACGCAATGTTTGCCTCGTCGCGCCTGTACCTATCAGCGTGCACGTGTGCCGCACGTCCTGTACCTTTGCATAGCGTGTTGATGGCCATCCTGTTTCACCATCAGAAAAGGCTCGATGCACTCGCACAGCAAGCAGGAGGTGTGGCAAAATGAGCCTCTTCCCTGACAAGGACAACCTCAGTCGTGAAATCGAATCATGGAAGGGATTCGCGATGGCTCTAAGGGGAGACGACAAGCGCAGGTTCGAGCGGCTTTTAGAAGTCTGCTACAAGTACGCAGCCGCCATAGGAGCAAAGCCCGAATCCCTCTCTACGGAGGCTCTGCTTATGGCCATAATACTTGAACAGGAAAGGACTATTCGGCGACTCGAAAAGACTCATGGGCTGAAATGACATCAGCGGAAGTCACAGGATGGCTCTTTGATGCCTACCCTGTAGGGCCCAGGATGGTTTTCTGGATTAAGACATTGAACGGCAATGCGGTACGTATTACGGATGATTGGGCTCACAGCATCTACGTTGGTTGCAACAACACAGAAGAGCTCATGGCGCTAGCCAAGTCCGATGCCGTAACAGAACTTGTAAGCAGCTGCCAGATTGTCAACAAAAGGGAGCGAATTACGGAATTCCACCAACGACAAGTGCTTCGGCTGACGCTAAAGGACTCGGCAAGGGCCCTCACACTCGGCAAGAGGATAGAATCGCTGAGCAAGTTTGGCCAGTTTCGACTTTACAACGTGGATGTCTTGCCGGCGCAATCATACTTTTATGAACATGATTTGTTCCCTTTGGCTCTGTGCGAGTTTACACAAGGAAATGGCTGGTCTCTAAAGGAGGAAGGAGGCGGAGTGTGGTCTACCACTTACACGGTGCCAGAGTTTAGGGAAGTCCAGCTCACAGGAGCCGTACAGAAAGAAAGCAAGTTGGCCAAGTTTTCTGACAACCTTCATCACCTGAGCGTGAAGATCAAGGAAGATTCTGAAGTCATAACTATTGAGTCTTCATCAGAGGCCGACATGCTGCAAGAACTGAACAGGCTTGTAAAGAAGCTCGACCCTGACATCATTTTCACAGTGGACGGCGACGCATTCTTCCTTCCCTATCTTGCGCACAGAGCAGCAGAGAATGGTGTCACCCTAGTCCTTGGCCGTGACCCTGAGGCTCTGGTCAAGCCGAAGAAGGATGGGATCTCATACTTTTCATATGGCAAAATCAACTTCAAACCCACAGCAGTCAAGCTGAAGGGGCGGATGCATCTGGATGTCAACTCGTCATTTGCCTATTCTGTGGGTGGCCTACACGGCCTGTATGAAGTAGCGCGCATTTGTCGGTTGCCGCTACAGAATGCATCTAGAGCATCGATAGGCAAGTGCCTAAGCTCGCTGCAGTTCTACAACGCATACAAGCAGAACCTGCTGGTGCCTTGGAAGCCGGTTATCGCAGAGCACTTTAAGACTCGGGAAGAATTAATAATTGCAGACAGGGGCGGCCTCATCTTTGAGCCGGAGGTGGGGGTGCACGAACAGGTAGCGGAACTGGACTTTGTAAGTCTGTACCCAAACATCATGCACAAGAAAAATCTGTCCGCAGAGACAATAAAATGCACCTGCTGTCCTGATTCTACACTCCGAGTACCTGAGCTAGATTACAATATCTGTCAGAAAAGGAAAGGGCTCATTCCAATATCTCTTGATATCGTCCTCAAAAAAAGACGGGAATACAAGCGGCTAAAGAGTAGCGCACATGGAAAGGAACGGGACATCTTCGATGCCCGGCAGACTTCATTAAAATGGATACTCGTGACTTCATTTGGCTACCTTGGCTTTAGCAATGCCAAGTTTGGCCGCATTGACGCTCACATAGGGGTGTGTGCTTTTGACAGGCAAGTGCTGATACAGGCCGCGGATACGGCGGAGCAGCTTGGCTACAAGGTGTTACATGGCATTGTCGATTCGATATGGGTCAAAACGACCGGCGCAAAACAGGAGCATTATTCATCGCTCAAGGCAGAGATTGAGAAGAGCACAGGCTTTGACATCGCATTTGAGGGTGTCTACAAGTGGCTGGTGTTCCTCCCATCAAACACGAATCCCGACCTCCCTGTAGCCAATAGATACTTTGGAGCCTTTGAAGACGGCAAGCTGAAGATAAGAGGCAGTGAGGCTCGGCGGCATGACACACCCACATTATTTTCAAAGTGCCAGACAGAAATGCTTGAACGCATGGCCATTGCCAACAATCTGGTCGAAGTGAAGAACGCCATGCCGGAGGTAGAAGACATCTTTTGGAGATACGCAACTCAAATCCGTCTAGGCAAGGCTTCACTTGAAGACTTGGTATTTTACAGGCGAGCATCAAAGGCATCGGGCGAGTTTGAAGAGAGAAGGACAGTAGAAGGAGATGCGCGACATCTGTTGGAATCCGAAGGCAAGCCCATCAAGGCAGGCGAGGGATATGCCTACATTATCACTGACTCTAAAGCGCATCACGGTTCTAAAACTATGCCCTTGCAGATGCTTGACGAACATACATCGTACGACGTGAAAAGGTACGTCGAATTGCTTGCCCGTGTGGCAAATACCATCTGCAATCCATTCGGGTATTCTATTGAAGAAACAAAGGTAACCCAGAGGACACTCTAATAAAAATAAAGATAGAGAAAGAGGTAACACTATTTGATTCTAAAATAACTCTCTGGCCCTTGCAGGGATATGCGGGATCAGGCCAGAGACCGTAGTCCCAACTTACGGAAAGGGTAATACGCATGTCACCTATTTTAGGAACACCTAAAAATTCAGGTTAAATTACGTCATATGTCGTATGTTCAGCGCCCCGCTGGGGAAAAAACTCCTTTAGTTCAATCCGGGTAGCGGCACTTATGAAAGTCGCTCGAATGAAAATAACACCGCATTTGTGGTTCGACAAAGAAGCAAAGGAAGCGGCAGAGTTCTATGCCTCTATATTCCCGAACTCAAAGATAGCGAATGTGGCGACGATAAGAGGCACGCCGTCAGGGGATTGCGACGTCGTTTCATATGAACTCTCAGGTCAGGCGTTTATTGCCATAAGTGCAGGGCCTCTTTTCAAGTTCAACGAGTCCATTTCGTTCGTGGTACATTGTGATACCCAAGAGGAAATCGACTACTATTGGGACAAGCTTTCTGCAGTTCCCGAGGCCGAACAGTGCGGCTGGCTCAAAGACAAGTATGGTCTCTCTTGGCAGATCGTTCCCGCTATTATGGACGAGATACTAAAGGATAAAGACGAGAAGAAAATAGCACGAGTAACTGAAGCGTTCCTCAAGATGAAGAAATTTAACATTGCGGAATTAGAGAGGGCATGTTCCGGGTTGTGAGGAGAGAAAATTCGGCCGAGCGCAAAAGAACGTTCAAACTTCCCTGCATGACTTTTAATAATGATCGAGGGGCAGATGCAGACTCAATCTCATCCTGCAACTTGCGATAGGTTAACAGGGTACGTCAACCCATTCATTAGGGGATGACCCAAGCAGATCTCTATTGTGAAGAACTAAAGACTCAATCTATCCGGGACTTAGACTTGGCGAAGAGATTGGTAGGCTCGCGGGTCAATGCGGAACATGTCGCCTGGCTTTCCGAGCAAAGCTACGAGAAAATACTAAAGTATGCTTTTGCAAGCTACCTCGCCGCCCAAGGCACACGAGTTGAAGTGATAGATGGAAAATTGCGGCGGACATCCTTGGCAGGCCAGCAATGGAGGCTTAGCACCCTGGATATAGCCCGAGATATCTCTCGCGGTTTTTTCGATATGTTATTGGGGAGAGAGAAAAAAATAGCGGGAGATGGAGAAAAGCACCCTCATAGCAGGTTGATGATTGCCACGCCGATTGATCTTTGGAAAAAATTTGAAACGTCGACAGAAAAAATAATCGACCAGAGTGCGAATATGATAGAATCCAGCTTACTTTTGACTTCCACTATTCAAAACTACACTAGTCAAAATTTCTTGGATTCCTCTTCATCTTGGACATTCGCAAAATCATTTTTCCAGCCTTCGTCATCCGAACCAACAGAAAGAGGTGCCTCATCATCATCCCTTGAAGATTATTTGCGAAATAACATGGAGGGTATTAGAGGAAAGTTTTCAATTCAAGGCTTTGATGAAGCGACAAACCTCGTGATTCGGCTTACGAAGGCATACTATTCTTTTGTTCTGCGAGCCATCATGATGGCACCCTGGCTTTTGCCACTTTCAGAGGCTTCCCGCTACCCGATGCCGGAATATCATTCAGAGAATTTAAAAAACTTTCGAGAATTTGAGCTACAGCTGCTTGATTTCTATGCGACTGTGTGTGTAGAACTTGAGAGGTTAATAGAAGCAAGTGGACACTTTAACGAGGCGATCGCTGACCTAAGGAGATTTACGGACCACTAATTAGCACTCTATTAAGTGGAGTTATGCATCTAGCAGAATATATCATAATCCCAAAAAATTGACTTGCTCTGTCGGCATGCACGTCGTAAAGCTCGGGGTGCCGCTTACGAAACCGTTTCTTCCGGCTATGTTTAAGTTCACCGGAAACGATTATAGCTCCTCTCCTTGTCCCTTGACGAATACAACCGAAAGAGAAAGTTTGCAGATACGCCAGAGCCTGAGGGGCCCGCTCCCGGCAAATCTGGTAGGCAGAATCGCCGGTTCGTCATTCAGAAACACAATGCTAGTAGACTTCATTATGATTTTCGGCTGGAGACAGAAGATGGTGTCCTAAAGTCATGGGCTGTTCCCAAAGGCGTTTCGATGAATCCGGAAGTGAAGAGGCTTGCAGTCCTTACTGAAGATCATCCTCTGGATTATGCATATTTTGAAGGAGTAATTCCAAAAGGGAATTACGGTGCAGGCACAGTTATCGTGTGGGACAGCGGGACATACTCAACCGAAACTAGTTTTGGGCGTCAATTCGAGCAAGGCAAGATACGATTCAACCTGAGCGGCCAGAAATTAAAGGGAGGCTTTTCGCTTGTCAGAATGAACAAGAGCAACGACAAGGGAGATGATAATGGTAAACAATGGCTGCTAATCAAGTCAAAGGACGAATTTGTGGCAAATGAAGATCTCACTTTGACACGGCCAGAATCAGTTTTCGGAAAGACGACATTGTCACGGCCAGGAAAAAAGAATGAAAAAATCGGGAAGGAAGGGCCCCTCGACAAGAATATCGACATTATGACGACTCCGATCCGCCCGATGCTGGCAGTCCCTGTTGACAAACCGTTTGACGATAAAGATTGGGTTTTTGAGGTAAAGTGGGACGGAGTAAGATGTATCTACATTAGAGATAAAGCTGGTAAGGTTCAAAGTATTCAGGCAAGAAAGGGCTCATCAATAAGCCACCGATACCCAGAAGTGCTTGAAGGTGCAGACTCTGCCATCCAATGTGAAAATTCTGTCGTACTCGACGGGGAACTCGTGGTACTGAATGATAACGGGCATCCAGACTTTCAAAAGCATCAACAAAGGATGAATGTTGATTATCCTCGGGAAATAGCGAAGCTATCAAGAGAAATTCCTGCCACGTATTTCGTGTTTGATATTCTATACCTCGACGGAAAAAGCCTTGAAAGTCTTGAGTTTATCGAGCGCAGAAAGATTCTTTCCCAAGTAATTGGGGCCGGGAGTAAGAGGATACGAATATCCGACTTTATCGAAGAGGCTGGTATAGCGCTATTCAAGCAAACGACCAGCTTGGGACTGGAGGGAATAGTAGCGAAGTACAAGCATGCCAAGTACATCCAAGGCACACGATCCGACAGTTGGCTAAAGATAAAGAGCATCCAGACTCAGGATTGTATGGTAATCGGATATACGCCAGGGGAAGGAAATAGAGAGGGATACTTTGGCTCTCTTATTCTCGCAGCATACAGGGAAGGCAAGCCACGTTTCGTAGGTCACTCTGGCAGTGGTTTTGGTCTTGACCAGCTGGCATCAATCTATGAAAAACTCTCAAAAATACAGGTGAAAGTTTGCCCGATAGACGGCATCCCCTATGTAAACAGGACGCCCGTATGGGTCGTACCTGAGATTGTGGTCGAGGTCAAATTTAACGGATGGACACGAGACAAAATCATGAGGGCTCCGATCTTCACAAGGATTAGAGATGACAAGCCGCCATCTGAATGCATTATAGAAGTATCGAAAGATACAGAATCAACGGTTGAACAGGCAGAAGAAACCGCCCGGGAGCCAGAACAACTAGAAATTACCAATTCCGACAAAGTATTTTGGCCAGCGACTAAAGAGCATAGACTCCTAACAAAAAGCGACCTTGTCCAGTATTACGAGGACGTTAGCAAATTCATACTTCCCCATCTGCGCGATAGGCCAATATCTATGAGCAGGTATCCGGATGGCATAACGGGCAAGTCATTCTACCAGAAAGACTGGAATCAAAAAACACCTGACTTTGTAAGGACTATTCAGGTATTTTCAGAGACGAGGAACGATACCATCAACTATGTAATTTGCAATAATAGGGAAACATTGGGTTGGCTTGCTAATCTGGGATGTATTGAAATGCATCCGTGGTACAGCCGTGTTTTCGATTACAAGGCATGTACAGCACAGGCCAAGAAAGGTAAAGTTCAGGGCCCGGCGCCCCTAGATGAAGACATCTGCGGGCTGGATACGCCAGACTATGTTGTTTTTGATCTAGACCCTTACATTTACTCGGGCAAGGAAAAGGCAGGTCAAGAACCCGAGTATAATTTACAAGGATTCAAGGCAGCCGTCGAAGTTGCCTTGAATCTAAAGGATCTCCTGGATGAGATCGGTATCAAAGGCTTTGTAAAGACTTCTGGCAAGACAGGCCTGCATATATTTATCCCCCTGACTCCGGACTACTCGTACGGTCAAACAAGGAACTTTGCACAGATAATAGGCAAGATACTCTTGGTCAGACGCTCAGAGCTGATCACGATGGACTGGAATACTTCAAAGAGGGAAGGGAAGGTGTTCTTTGATTATAACCAGAACGCAAGGGGCAAAACGATAGCATCCGCGCTTTCCCTGCGTCCTAGTTCTTCGGCGACGGTATCGATGCCCGTTAAATGGGAAGAGCTGGCGGACATTGTGCCCACAGATTTTACGATCGAAACTATTTCTGCGCTCCTAAGGAGTCGAGGCGATGCGTGGAAGGACATCCTCAGATACAGGCAGAACATTGCTGTCCTGCTTGAGCGCGTCTCCTCCATTGGCCTCTAGAATCACTTTGTTTTGCTTTTACGAACACTTGCTTTAAGTGCCTCGAGGAGGTCTTTGTTGTCATCAACTTCCGCCGTCGGCTCACTGGCGATATGCTTCTTTCCTTGCGCCTTGGCAGATATCAACTCGTCGAGCTGCTTAGCGTATGCATCAGAATATTTGCTTGGGTCAAATGATTCAGCAGTAAGATTCTCGACCAATGCTTTTCCGAGCGATATTTCTTGCTCATCCATCTTTGCCTTCGATGATGACGCCCCAGAATCGAGCCCCTTGATTTCGTCCATCGGCCTGATCTCATCAAGATAATGCAGCTGATGCATAACGAGCCCTCTTTGATATGCTCGTAGGGCAACCAGATGCTCCTTCTCTCGTAGGACAACTTTGCCTATTGCGACCTTTTTTGTTGCGTTGAGAACCTTCACAAAGAGAACATATGCCTTATCCACAGTCTTGGTATCAGGCGCGACGTAAAAGCTCTTCTGGATAAATACTGGATCTAAATCGTCAGCCTTGATGAATTCCTTAACATCAATAGTCTTGGTAGTTTTTATTTTGATTTTCTCGAAATCTTCTTTCTCGACTAGCACATACTTGTCCTTAGAAACCTCATAACCTTTCTGAATTTCACTCCACGACACTTCCTTGTCCTCGACGGGGCACCAGCGCTTGTACTGTATTCTATGTCCATTAGGACAGAGCTGGTTGAACGAAAATTCTTTGCTCTCTGAAGCAGAATATAGCTTAATCGGAATATTGACTAGTCCAAAGGATATGCTACCCTTCCAGAGACTTTTGGCCGCCATCCCGGATTTAAATTCCACAAAATTGTATATAAGAGCTATCGAGCTAGATTCAGCTGAAAGACAGCTAAACTTTGTTCTTAATTTTGACAAACGTGCATTTCATTTTTTATCAGAAACGTATTTTGAAGTAGCATTACTTGAGTTTAAGATTGCCATACCGTAAATGGCGCGAAAAAACGATAATTTAAGATGATGAGAAGGCTCGAGGCCTCTGACGTAGTTGCCAGAGGGAAGCCATGTATACCTGAATATGTTACATCAAGGAGCTATTTCAGGGGAGCTTTTAGAGCCATTTCAATACGGCAATAGACGAAAGAAATAAGGGGTAATTCGGGGCTTGCGCTATTATTGTATATATTTGAAACGAGAAAAGTGAAAAGAGAGGCACTGCAGGGATATGCGCGATCGGGCCAGAGACCGTATTCTTGCGGAAATTATAATTCCATTGTCACCTATTTTA
>JGI10216J12902_103763106_pt1 | contig 10504 bp, 10 predicted proteins | sample KanNatreferecore_FD_12902 | JGI IMG/M metagenome (IMG submission 12902)
ACCTGATGATCGTGGCCGGCCGGGTGAGCCAGAAGATGGCGCCCGTGCTGAAGCAGATCTACGACCAGATGCCGGAGCCGAAGTGGGTGATCGCGATGGGCGCCTGCGCGTCCTGCGGCGGCGTTTTCAATAACTACGCCATCGTGCAGGGGGTTGACGAAGTGGTGCCCGTGGACATCTACGTCCCCGGCTGCCCACCGCGGCCTGAGAGCCTCATCTACGGCGTGCTCCAGCTCCAGCGCAAGATCAAGAAGTCCGGCAAGATCGTTGACGAAGCCTAAAGAAGCGTGATGGCTGACGCCGCAAGCATCCAGACCGAGCTAACGAAGATCCGCTCCGCAGGGAGCGACGCCGTCCAGTCGGTCGAGGAAAACCCCGTCATGGGGACCCCCTGGATCACGGTGAAGCCGCGTTCCATCGTGAGCGTCCTTAAGATCCTCCGCGACGACCGGGCGCTGGACTACAAGCTTCTAACGGATCTTACCTGCCTCGACCGTCCCGAGCGCGAGAAGCGCTTCGGCGTGGTCTACATCCTGTATTCGGTCACCCACAACAAGCGCCTCTTCTTGAGGGTGTGGGTAGGAGAGGGCGAGGCCGTGCCCACCGTCAGCGCGGTGTTCCCCTCCGCGAATTGGGCCGAGCGCGAGGTATACGACCTCTTCGGCGTCATCTTCGAGGGGCACCCGGACCTGCGCCGCATCGAGCTGCCGGACGAATGGGAAGGTCATCCGCTGAGGAAGGACTACCCATTGATCGGCCGCCGTCCCGTGATCCTCTACAACGACGTGAAGGACATCCTCTAGGCCAGCCATGGAAACCGAGACAGTCACCGTCAGCACGGTCATCGGGGACCTCCCAGCCACTCCGACGGGGGACGCGACCGAAACGCTGACCCTGAACATGGGGCCGCAGCACCCGTCCACGCACGGTGTTCTCCGCCTGGTGCTGGAGCTGGACGGTGAGACGGTGGTCCGCGCGGAGCCGCACATCGGCTATCTCCACACCGGGATGGAGAAGACGATGGAGAACGAGGCTTACCAGCAGGCCATCACCATCACGGACCGGATGGACTACCTGTCCGGGATGAACAACAACCTGGGTTACTGCCTGGCCGTCGAGAAGCTTCTCGGCCTGGAGATCCCGCCCCGCGGGAACGCGATCCGCGTCCTGATGTCCGAGCTGCAGCGCATCGCCAGCCACCTCGTCTGGCTCGGGACGCATGCGGTGGACATCGGCGCGATGACGATGTTTTTCTACTGCTTCCGAGAGCGGGAGATTCTCCTCAACTTCTTCGAGGAGGTTAGCGGTGCCCGCCTGACGCCGGCCTATATCCGGGTCGGCGGGGTCGCGATGGACCTTCCGATCGGCTTCGAGGAGAAGGTCGCGCAGTTCCTGGGCCTCTTCCCCGACCGCCTCGATGAATACTGGACCCTCCTCGACGAGAACCCCATCTGGAGAGACCGGACCGTGGACGTTGGCCTGCTAAGCGCCAAGGACTGCCTGGCGTACGGCGTCACCGGTCCCGTGCTGCGCGCCTCCGGCGTGGCTTACGACGTGCGCAAGGCGATGCCGTACTGCGGGTACGAGCAGTACGACTTCGAGGTGCCGGTGGGCCAGAACTGCGACGTGTTCGACCGCTACCGGGTCCGGATGGAAGAGATGCGCCAGAGCATTCGCATCCTGGAGCAGGTGCTGCGAACGATGCCGGACGGCCAGACGAACGCGGACGATCCGAAGATCGTCCTGCCGCCCAAAGAGCGCGTCTTCTCCGACATGGAGGCGCTCATCCACCACTTCATCCTCGTGACGCGAGGCTTCCCGGTCCCGCCCGGCGAGGCGTACGCCTCCATCGAGTCGCCGAAGGGAGAGCTCGGCTACTACATCGTCTCGGACGGCAGCGAGAAGCCGTACCGCGTGCGGGTGCGGCCGCCGTCGTTCTACAACCTCCAGTCTCTGCCGCACATCGTGACCAACAACATGGTCGCGGACGTGGTGGCGGTGATCGGGAGCCTGGACATCGTGCTTGGGGAGATCGACCGGTAGATGCTATCGGAAGCCGCCAAAGAGAAGATCCGGGAGCAGATGAGCCGTTACCCGGTGACGCGCTCCGCCCTGGGACACGCCCTCTACATCGCGCAGGAGGAGTGCGGCGGCTGGGTCCCGCCGGAGGCCGTCTACGACGTGGCCGAGGTGATGGGCATGGAGCCCGCCGACGTCCAGTCGATGATGAGCTTCTACGTGATGTACAACAAGGCCCCGATCGGGAAGTACCTGTTCGAAGTCTGTCACAACATCTCGTGCGCGCTGCTGGGCTCCCGGGGGCTTCTCGAGGTGATCGACAGGAAGTGCGGCATCAGGCCCGGAGAGACGAGCGAGGACGGGATGTTCACGCTCAAGAGCGTCGAGTGCTCGGCGGCCTGCGGCGGCGCGCCGGCCGTGCAGCTTAACGGGATGTACCACGAGTACATGACGCCCGCGAAACTCGAGCAGCTGATCGACGACGTGCGGGCCGGGAAGATCCCTGCGGATTCCATTTACAACGCGGTGTACTCCGCGGACATGACCCCCCGGGAGGGTGCTTGACATGCCTCTAGCACGAATCCTCACCAAATGGGTCGACGACCCGGAGCAGATCGGCATCGAGAAGGCCATGGAGCGCGGCTACTACAAGGCGGCGCGCCGGGCGATCCTCGAGATGCAGCCGGACGAGCTCATCGAGATCGTGAAGGCCTCCGGCCTGCGCGGGCGGGGTGGGGCCGGGGCGCCGACCGGGATGAAGTGGGGCTTCATGCCGAAGGCCCCGACGCCGGAACGGCCGAGCTACCTGATCTGCAACGCGGACGAGTCCGAGCCGGGCACCTACAACAACCGCGAACTCATGGAGAAGGACCCGCACCTCCTCATCGAGGGGATGATCATCTCCGCCTACGCCATCCGCTGCCGGACGACGTTCATCTACATCCGCGGGGAGATGGTGCTGGCGGCGAAGATCCTGGCGGACGCCATCGCCGAAGCCCGGCGCAAGGGCTTCCTGGGCGAGAACATCTTCGGCTCCAAGTTCTCGACGGACATCATCCTGCACCGGGGCGCGGGCGCCTACATCTGCGGCGAGGAGACGGCGCTGATGGATTCCCTGGAGGGGCTGCGCGGCCACCCGCGCGCCAAGCCGCCGTTCCCCGCGGTCCAGGGCCTCTACGGGATGCCGACGACGATCAACAACGTTGAGACGCTCTGCAACCTGCCGTACCTGGTGAACGAGGGGGTCGAGTGGTTCCGCGCCATGGGCACGGAGAAGAGCCCGGGCACCAAGATCTTCTCCGTCAGCGGCCACGTGAAGAAGCCCGGCAACTACGAGATCATCATGGGCACGTCCATGAAGGAGCTGATCTACGACATCGCCGGCGGCATCCGCAACGACAACGACCTGAAGGCGGTGATCCCCGGCGGCGCCTCGATGCCGATGCTCCCCAAGGAGATCTGCATGGAGGCGAACATGGACTTCGAGAGCCTCCAGGCGGCCGGCTCCATGCTCGGGTCCGGCGGGTTCATCGTGTTCGACGACACCACGGACATCGTACAGGTTTGCGAAGTCATCGCCCGCTTCTACAAGAACGAGAGCTGCGGGAAATGCGTCCCCTGCCGCATCGGGACGGACTGGATCCACAAGATCATCAGCCGCATCATCGCGGGCCGCGGGCGGCCGGAGGACATCGACCTGTTGAAGGGCGTGTGCGTCAACCTCGGCGGCGAGAAGATGATGGACAGCCGCAGCTACTGCCCGTTGGGCGACGCCGCGGCGTGGCCCATCATCTGGGGCGGCCTCAAGTTCTTCCAGGACGAGTTCGAGCACTGGATCAACCACAAGGAGTCACCCGTCGGCCTCCCGGCCGGCTTGCCCGCTCCCGTGTAGCCCCGAATCCTCTATGAGCGCTGTCCGCGAGATTGTAGACGAGCACGAGCTGTACCCCGTGCACGAGGAGGACACCGTGCTGGAGCGGCCCCAGCACGAGCGCCAGGTACGATACCTGAGGGACGCGCTGACGGCGCGGTTTCCGGAGCGCTGTGTGACCGGCGAGGTGTGCATGTACTGGGTCGAGATGGCGTTCGGGCTCTACCGCGCTCCCGACGTCCTGGTGGTGGACCGCCTGCCGCCCGCCGAGCCGCCGCCGGTTTACCTCGGGTGGAAGGACGGCCCCGCCCTACTCGTGATCGAAGTGGGGAGCAAATCGACCTTCAAGGAGGACGAGGGCCCGAAGGTGGACCGGTACCTCCTCGACCTGGACGTGCCCGAGTATCTTTACTTCTGGCCCCATCCTAACCCCAGACGCCGGCGGACTCGGATGTGGCGGTTGGTAGACGATCAGGTCGCGGACGTGGCGCCCCTGCCCTGCGGGAGGTTTTACAGCGAAACGGTCGGACTGGAGTTCGGAGTCGACGCTGAGGGGATGCTGCGGATATACGAGCGAGGCGGAAACGCACTGCCTGACTCGGTGGAACTAAAGCGAATGTACGAGGCGGAGCGCCGGCGGGCAGACGCACTCCAGGAAGAGCTGGACCGGCTGAAAGCGCAGATTCAACAGCTCCCCGCGAAGTCACGTCGGCGGGGGCCAGGAACGGGGCCGGGAACTACGGATGTCGATTGAAACACAGGCGCCCAGCGTCCCGATGGTGACGCTGAACATCGACGGGAAAGAAGTCCAGGTCCCGAAGGGGACGAACATCATCGAGGCGGCCCGGAAGCTGGGCATCGATATCCCGTACCTGTGTTACCATCACCAGCTCACGCCTTTCGGCGGATGCCGGCTCTGCCTCGTGGAGGTGGAGAAGGTTCCGAAGCTCCTCGCCGCGTGTAACACGACCGTCGGGGACGGAATGGTGGTCCGGACGACCACGGACAAGGTGAAGTCGCAGCGCGCCGGCACCATCGAGTTCATCCTGCTCAACCACCCGCTGGACTGTCCCGTCTGCGATAAGGGCGGCGAGTGCGAGCTCCAGGACCGGACTTACGAGCACAGCAACTCGCTCTCCAGGCTCACGGAGCCCAAGATCCACATCGAGGACTACGACCTCGGGCCGCTGATCGTCCGGAACCAGGACCGCTGCATCATCTGCAAGCGGTGCGTGAAGGTGATGGAGGAGATCGTCGGCGACCCCGTGCTGGAGTTCGGGCAGCGGGGCGTCACGACCGAGGTCTACACGTTCGAGCACTCCCACTTCCCGGCCGGCTTCTCCGGAAATACCATCCGCGTGTGCCCGGTCGGGGCACTGATGAGCAAGCCGTTCCGGTTCAAGGCGCGGCCATGGGAGCTGATCAAGACGCCCAGCATCTGCAGCCTGTGCAGCGTGGGGTGCAACCTGCGGGAGGACGTTCGCGAGAACCGGCTGCTGCGGGTGGTCGGGCTGGAGAACCCGCAGGTCAACGACGGCTGGCTGTGCGACCGCGGCCAGTTCGGTTACGACTACGTGAACAGCCCCACCCGCCTGAGCGCTCCAAAGGTGCGCGGCGCGAACGGGCAGTTGGAGGACGCCTCTTGGGAGGAGGCCCTCACGCTCATCGCCGCGAAGCTGCGGGAGGTCAAGGATGCCGGCGGCGCCGGCTTCGGCGCCATCGGCTCGGCGCGGGCCGCGAACGAAGACAACTTCGTCCTTCAGCAGTTCACCCGCGAGGTGATGGGGTCGCCGAACATCGACCACCGGATGGGCAGCACGCGCACGGATTACGCCGCCCTGAAGCCGCAGCCGGGCGCCATCGAGGCGCTCTCCAGCGCGGACGTCGTGCTGATCCTCGGCTGCGACCTCACCGCCGAAGCGCCCGTGCTGGACCTGATCCTCAAGCGGACCGTACTGCCGAAGAAGGCGAAGCTGATCATCGCCAACCCGCGCAAGACGGAGCTGAACCGTTTCGCGGCGCAGTGGCTGCAGTACGCGCCGGGTGAAGAGGTGGCCGTTCTCAACGCCCTGGCGGACGCCGTGGCGGGGCGCCCCGTCGCCGAACAGGCGATCCGCGATGCGGCCGCGCTATTCGGAGGCGCCAGGCTGGGGAGCGTCATTTTCGGCCAGGATCTCGCCGACCGGGGCGACGGCGCGGCCGTGCTTGCCGCTATTCAAGGCCTGACAACGGCGGCCGGGCACGCCGGCAAGCCGGGATTTGTAGCGCTGGAGGCGGTGCGTGAGGCGAATGCCTGGGGTGCCCGCGAAATGGGGGCGCTGCCGGGTGCAGGACCAGGTGGCGCGCAGACGGACCCCGGGATGTCCACCGGTGAGATGCTCCAGGCAGCGATCGACGGCGGGCTGCAGGCCCTCTACGTGATCCAGTCCAACCCGCTCGTCGAGTATCCCGGTCCCGAGAAGGTGCGGCGGGCCCTGGAGAGCGTGCCGTTCCTGGTGGTGCAGGACCTGTTCCTCACCGAAACGGCGAAGATGGCGCACGTCGTGCTGCCGTCCGTCTCCATCGCGGAGCGGAACTGCACGCTTACGAACGTGGAGCGCCGCATCCAACGCGCCATCCGAGCGATGGACCCGCGCGGCGCCAGCAAGCCGGAGTGGCAGGTGCTGAACATGCTGGCCGAGGACCTGGGGCAGCCGCTGGGCTACACGAATGATGCCAGCGTTACCAAGGCCATCCGTGCTGCGTTGGGCTCGGCTGGACACGATGGACAGAGTGGACAGGGTGGACAGAGTGGACAGGGTGGACTCGAACCGGTTGGGGCGGACTTCCCGCTGCGGCTGTTCACCGGGCACCTGATGTTCGACCGCAGTACTATCCAGCGCGAATCTACGGTGCTTCCCGCTCTCGCGCCGGAGCCGTTCGCCGAGCTGCACGCGTCGGATGCCGCGCGGCTAGGTGTTACGGCGGGCGACGCCGTGGCCGTGGTCTCTCCGTACGGGCGGCTGGCGCTAACGGCGAAGGTGACGGAGGACGTGCCTGCCGGCTCCCTCTTCGTGCCGTCCGGGTACTGCGCGGCGCCGGCCGCAAGCCTGTTTACCGAAGGATCGAACGTCGTCCCCTGCCGGGTAGAGCGCGCAACGACCTGATGCCACCGCCGATGCCGTTCACCGTGGCGCTGATCGCAGCGCTCGTCAAGATCGCCCTGATCGTCGGCTACATCATGATCGCCGTGCCGATGGCGGTCTGGCTGGAGCGGAAGCTCGTTGCGGACATCCAGGCGCGCATCGGGCCGAACCGCGTGGGGCCGTTCGGGCTTCTGCAGGCGTTCGCGGACGGCATCAAGCTCCTGTTCAAGGAGGCGATCACGCCGGTGGAAGTGGACCGCCTGCTCTACTTCGCGGCGCCGATTGTGGTGATGATCCCGGCGTTCGCTGTAGCGGCGGTGGTGCCGTTCGGACCGACTCTCCATGCCTTTGGGTACGACCACAAACTCGTCGTGGCGGACCTGCCGGTCGGGGTGCTCTTCGTGCTGGCGGTCACCTCGCTGAGCGTCTACGGAATCGTGCTCTCCGGCTGGTCTTCGAACAGCAAGTACTCGCTGCTCGGGGGGCTGCGCAGCTCGGCCCAGATGGTGAGCTACGAGCTGCCGATGGGCCTGTGCGCCGTCGCGGCAGTGATGATCGCGAGCTGGCGCTTTACGGAGGGCCACGGCTTCTTCAGCTTGAGCCTGGCCCAGATAGTCGACGCCCAGCAGGGCTGGTTCTGGAACTGGACCGCGTTCAACTGGCGCTTCGGTTTTCTGGGCTTGCTCGCGGGCCTGATCTTCTTTATCTGCGGGCTGGCGGAGACGAACCGGGCGCCGTTCGACCTGCCGGAAGCGGAGTCCGAGCTGGTGGGCGGCTACCACACCGAGTACACCGGGATGCGGTTCGCGCTCTTCTTCCTCGCCGAGTACGCGGCGATGATGAACGTGGCGGCAAGCACGACCGTGCTGTTCTTCGGCGGCTGGCGCGCCATCTATCCCGATCCGTTCCCGGCGGGCAGCGTGCTTTCGGTGCTCCACGGCGTGCTCTGGTTCGGAGCGAAGATCTGGTTTATCATGGCCGTCTACATCTGGATCCGCGGAACGCTGCCGCGGCTGCGGTACGACCAGTTGATGGAGTTCGGCTGGAAGCGGCTGATCCCGGCGTCGCTGGGGATCGTGTTCGTCACGGCCATCGTGCTGACGTTTGTTTTCCCGATGAGGCCGCCGGCATTCCTGATCCAGGCCGCGCAGGCCTCTACTCCGGCGCCTCCCGGTAATGCACCGGCGGGCAACGCTCCTCCGGTGAATCTGCCGGGCGGGCTGCTGTCCGGCAACACGCCGGGGATGGGCAACGCTCCCGCGCCGAACGCTCCCGCCGCGAATGCTCCTGCCGGGAATCTGCCCGCGGCAGTGTCACCGGCCGGGAACGCTCCCGGCAGGACGCCGGCCGAGACGCCGTCGGTCCCGGCGAACGTGCCCCCACCCTCGAACGTCCCGGCCAACGCGCCGGTAACCACTCCTCACGCGAATAGTCCAGCCCCCTCTGGAGGGCGTTAGATATGTCGTTAAAGCAAGAGGCCGTCAGCCCGGTCAACCGCCGGACAAGTTTACTTTCGAAGGTGAGCGCCCTGGTGCAGGGGCTCAAGACCACGGCGGTGGAGGCGATCTCCGGACAGCGAATGACGCAGCAGTACCCGGAAGAGCACTACGTGCCGTACCCGCGGTTCCGGGGACGGCACGTGCTGCGCCGTCACGAGAACGGCCTGGAGAAGTGCGTCGGCTGCGCCCTCTGCGCGGCCGCGTGCCCCGCGCACTGCATCCGCGTCATCGCCGGGGAGAACACGGACCAGCACCGCATCTCGGAAGGTGAGCGGTACGCAGAGGTCTACGAGATCCACATGCTGCGGTGCATCTTCTGTGGCTTCTGCGTGGAGGCATGCCCTACGGAAGCCCTGGGCATGACCGGCGAGTACGAGCTGGCAAGCTACAGCCGCGAGGCGCAGCTCTACGATAAGGGGCGCCTCCTGGAAGCGGCGGCGATCAACGACGGGTCGATGCGCGGTGAATGACGATGCGCGGTGATGTGATCCTGTTCTGGGTAACGGCGGCCATCTCGGTGGGGACGGCCTTCGGGGTGGTGCTGCACCGGAACCCGGTGCGGTCCGCGCTGTTCCTGGTGATCAACTTCATCTGCCTGGCGGTCCTGTACCTCATGCAGAACGCGCAGGTGCTGGCCGTGCTGCAGATCCTGGTTTATGCCGGCGCCATCATGGTGCTGTTCCTGTTCGTCATCATGTTGCTCAACCTGGGCGGCGAGATGGCGACTGCGGACCCCCTCGTGGGGCAGCGGTTCGTCGGCGTGCTGTTGGGACTGGCACTGCTGCTGGGGATCGGGTGGGCCATCAACAGCGTGGGCACCCAGACCGGGGCGAACGCGGTGAACACCATCGCCGCAGGGCGCGCCGCTATCGCCGCGCAGCAGAACGTGACGCAGCCCCAGCTCATCGGGTGGGACATCTTCACGAAGTACGTCTACCCATTCGAGCTGACGTCGTTCCTCCTCCTGGTGGGGGTGATCGGGGTGATCATCCTGACGAAGCGGCAGCCGGCCACGGTGACGATCGATGGCAATCCCTAGCACCTACTACCTGGCGCTCAGCGCGATCCTCTTCACCATCGGCGCGGTGGGCGTGCTGACGCGGAAGAACCCGATCGTGATCTTCATGTGCATCGAGCTGATGCTCAACGCCGTGAACCTCACCTTCATCACGTTCAGCCGCAGCCAGGGGTTCGACGGCCAGATCTTCGCCTTGTTCGTTATGACCGTGGCGGCCGCGGAGGTGGCGGTCGGCCTCGGGATCATCGTGTCCATCTTCCGCCAGCGCCACAACATCGACGTGGACGAGGTGAGCCTTCTGAAGGGCTAACAGAGGCAGTAGGCAGTAGGCAGTAGGCAGTAGGCAGTAGATGTCATCGCTCATCTGGCTCGTACCCCTGTTCCCGCTGATCGGCGTGCTGATCAACGGCCTCGTGCTCCCCTATGCGCCTGCCGCGGCGCAGCGCAAGTGGAGCGGGGTCGTCGCGTCGCTGGCCGTGGCCGCGTCGTTCGTGGTGGCGGTGGTGATCTTCGCGTCACGCGGGTCGATCCTGGGGAGCCACGCGTGGCTGGACTCGATCCTGTGGGACTGGATCGGCTCGCCAAAGCCGAGCAGCGGGGCGCCCGCGATGGGACCGTCGGCGGTGATCAGCGCGGACCTCTACATCCCCGTCGGCCTGCGGATCGACGCGCTTTCGATGACGATGACGCTGGTCGTCACCGGCGTCGGCATGCTGATCCACATCTTTTCGGTGGGCTACATGTCGCACGACGAGCGGGTGCGCCGGTATTTCACCTACCTGAACCTGTTCACGTTCTCGATGCTGCTCCTCGTGCTGGCGAACAACTATGCGTTGATGTTCGTGGGCTGGGAGGGCGTCGGGCTCTGCTCGTTCCTGCTCATCGGGTTCTGGTTCGAGAGGGTCTCCGCCTCGCAGGCGGGGAAGAAGGCGTTCATCGTCAACCGCATCGGCGACTTCGGCTTCCTGCTGGG
>JGI10216J12902_107521722_pt1 | contig 10504 bp, 9 predicted proteins | sample KanNatreferecore_FD_12902 | JGI IMG/M metagenome (IMG submission 12902)
TACACGTGCTGGCTGAAGTTCAAGGGAGGCAAAGGCATCGCGACGTCCGCCGGGATGCTGGCCGCGTTGGTCCCGATGGCATTCATTATTGTCCTGGCCGTTTGGATCGTGATGTTCGTTGTGACGCGGTACGTCTCGATGGCGTCGATCGCGGCGGCGGTGGCGTTGCCGTTTGCGGCTTACTTCACGAACAACAGCGGCACCGTCGTGCTGGTGACCGCGTTTATGGCGGCGTTGGCGGTGTACAAGCACCGCTCAAACATTCAGCGTCTCCTCAACGGCACGGAAAGCCGCTTCGTGCGCAAACCCAGGGAACAGCACCCGTGAAGATCGCCGTCTTAGGCGCGGGAGCGTGGGGCACCGCCCTCGCCCGTCTGCTCCAGGAATCAGGCACGAACGAAGTGACGCTCTGGGCGCACGAACCGGCGCGCCTGGAACAGATCGCCCAGGCGCACACGAATGAACTTTACCTTCCGGGAATCACGCTGCCAACGGACTGGACACTCGAACCCGACCTGGCAAAGGCGGTGGCCAACTCCGAATGCGTGGTCGTAGCCGTGCCGTCAAAAGCGTTCCGTGAAGTGACGAGCGCGCTGCGGGAGTTTCGAGGGCTCGTGGTGAGCGTGACGAAGGGGATCGAGTACGAGACCGGGCTGACGATGTCCGGGGTGCTCTGCCAAACCGCCCCGGGCGCGTCGGTGGCGGCGTTGTCGGGTCCGACCCTGGCGCTCGAAGTGGCCAAAGGGGTTCCGAGCGCAATTGTCGTGGCCAGCCGCAGCTCGTCCGCTGCGCACACCGTCCAGGCGCTCTTTCATCGACCCACGTTCCGGGTCTACACGAGTGGTGACTTGCTCGGGGTCGAACTCGGCGGCGCACTCAAAAACGTCGTCGCGATCGCAGCGGGAATCGGCGACGGCCTTGGTTTTGGCGACAACTCGAAGGCGGCGCTGATTACGCGCGGGATTGTCGAGATGCGGCGGCTCGGTGTTGCCTGCGGCGCAAAGGCGGAGACGTTCTCGGGATTGAGCGGGCTGGGCGACCTGGCGGTAACGTGTTATTCCCGGCTGAGCCGCAACCGTGGTTTTGGCGAGCGCCTCGGACACGGCGAAGACGTCAACCGGGTCATCGCCAATTCGATTACCGTTGCCGAAGGCTATCCAACGGCGCGTTCGGCTTATCGACTGGCGCAACAGCTTAAAGTGAGCACGCCCATCATCGACGAAGTCCACGCCGTGCTTTACGAACAAAAGAATGTCGCGAAAGCGCTGCTCGACCTGACCAATCGGGAGTCCAAGGCCGAAACCTGAGCTATCTCTCCGGGCCGGGAAGCGGTTTCGTGAGATCGCCGAGCTGCGCCGTCACATTCGCATGGCGCTCCTGCACTTTTCGAACGAAGCGCGTGGCTTGCGCCAGGAAGTTCGTGCGTTCCGGTTCGCTGCGCGCCGCGGAGGCAAGACGGGTGGAGGCGGCGTGGACGCGATTGGAAATGACTTCCACCTTGAAAAGGTTGGTATAAAGCGAGGCGACGCGTTGTTTGTAACGCTCCAAACCTTCAGGCGGTTCGAGCACGGCGCGAGTCAGCACGCGGTCGGCCGGCGGGATCAGCGAAATCGTATTGCGAGTAAACGAACCGTCGAGTCCGTGCGGGATCATTGTAAAGCGATGCGAGTCGGGCTCGCGGTAAAGGCGGTAGTTGTTCCGATTGAGCGCATAGCTGTCGTGCTGGGCAATCAGCATGCACACCGCCAGGGATGAGAGGAAGTTCTCCACGTCCAGCGCATCGTCGAGCGCCGCCAGGCGAGACTCGACTGGCGAACGTGCGGCTGTGACGAGTCGCTTGAGATCCGCCTGGTCCGTCGGCGGGCCGCTGTCCTGGTCGAGCGCGCGATCGATATCCTTCGCGTACGCCTCGTAGAGGGGGCCGTTTGGATTGCGAAAGTGCTGGCGCAGGAAGGTCTTGTTCATCGCTTCGATGAGAACGTAGAAACCGAGGTCGCGCTCGTTCACCTCGACCCGCGCGAAGGTCACGCGCCCGACCGGCACTCCGGCATCACGATAGAGGCTCGTGCAAATATACTCCGAAAGATAACTGCGGTCCTGGCTGGAATTGTTGAGCAGGATCTTCGTCAGCCCGCAGAATCTCTGGTGATCGGCAAATTCGTCGAACTTGACCGCGAGACTCGGCCTGTCTTCGAGCGGACGAAAGCTCCCCTGACCTTTCAGACGCACGCCCACCGGCTTGAACCCCTGACCGTCAACGGTGATCGCCGCGCGCACGTAGGTGCGATTGTCCGCCTTCAGCTGGTGCCACTCGGCGGGCTCGATGTGAATCTTGAACTGCCGCACGGCCGTTTCGGTGAAGAGTTCGTGCCCGGGCGGGTCGGCGGCAAACGCGGGCGCGAGCGAAGACAGCACCAGAGCGAGAGCCACGGGAGGCCAAACGAGGTCGCGTGATCGCGCATTCACAATGTCGCTGTGTCGATGAGATTCCCACAAGATGGGCCGGGATTCAATTCGGTTTCCTTCTGGCCTTCTCGAATGAAATCAGTACTGTCGTGAGGATGAGATACCGCCCATCCCTGGTCACGCTGCTCTCCATCATCGCCCTGATCGTCGTGCCGCAGGGCGCATCGCGCGCGCAGCAGGCGGTCAAGCCCGCCACAAAGCATTCGCTTTGGAAGGTTGAGGGCAGGACGAACGCGATGTATCTCTTTGGGTCGATCCATTTTTTGAAGAAGAGCTTCTATCCCCTCCCCCAGCCCATCGAAGACGCCTACAAACAATCGCAGGTGGTGGTCTTTGAGGCCGATCTTGGCGAAATGAGTTCTCCCGAGGCCCAGTTAAAGATGCTCCAGAGCGGACAGGCACCCGAAGGGGAAAGATTGAAGGACGTCCTGGCCAAGGAGACGTATGCAAAACTGGAGTCGCACCTGACCGAGGCCGGATTACCGATCGCTGTCTTCGAACCGTTGCGCCCGTGGATGGTGGCAGTGGCGCTGGTCAGCACCGAAATAATCAAACTCGGCTACAACCCGGAGGACGGGGTCGATAAATATTTCTATGGCAAAGTGAAGAAGGACAAAAAGGAAATGGTGCCGCTCGAAACACTGGATTTTCAACTCGGCTTGTTCACGAGCCTCACCAAACAGGAACAGGATGCGATGCTCCGCGAGACGCTGCAGGAAGTCTCGAACTTCAAGAAAGACATGCAGGGAATCATCGACGCCTGGAAGACCGGGGACACGCAGGGGCTGGACAGGTTCATGCTCGAAGCGATGCGGGACTATCCGCAGTTGCACAAGAAGCTGCTCATCGACCGCAACAAGCAATGGGTCGACAAATTGCAGAAGCTGCACGCGAGCGGGAAGACTGTATTTGTGGTAGTGGGCGCGGCGCATCTCGTCGGCAAGGATAGCGTGGTCGATTTGTTGAACGCGAAGGGCTTGAAGGTCCGGCAACTCTAAATCCGAGATCTGCCAGAATATTTCGGCTTCGCCAGCGTCGAACCATCGATCATGAAGACCAAACCGAGCGTTCACAAAGTTCCCCGTCGCGATTTTCTGCGCAACACCGCCTTCGCGGTGGCTGCTTTCAACATTGTGCCGGGTTCTGTTCTCGGGTTGCGCGGGCAGACCGCGGCCAGTGAAAAGCTGAACATTGCGGGCATCGGCGTGGCCGGCCAGGGCGGGAGCGACATCACGCAATTTCCCAACGACAACATTGTCGCGTTGTGTGACGTCGATTGGCGGCACGCCGCGGGCACGTTCAAAAAATTTCCCAACGCGCGCCAGTGGAAGGACTGCCGCGAGATGTTCGACCAGCAGAAAGACATCGACGCGGTGATTGTCGCGACGCCGGACCATATGCACGCGTTCGCCTCGATCCTCGCCATGAAGCACGGCAAGCATGTTTACTGCGAAAAACCGCTGACGCATTCCGTGTGGGAGGCGCGCCAGGTAGCGACGTTTGCGCGCGAGAAGAAGCTGGCGACGCAAATGGGCAACCAGGGACAGGCCTCCGAAGGCACGCGGCGGCTTTGCGAAATTGTCTGGAGCGGCGTGCTCGGGCCGATCCGCGAAGCGCACATCTGGACCGATCGCCCCTCCAACGGACTGCTCAATGAATACTGGCCGCAGGGCGTGACGCGGCCCGGCGATTCGCCTTCGGTCCCTGACACACTTGCGTGGGACCTCTGGCTTGGGCCTGCGCCCGCACGGCCTTATCACCCGGCCTACGTGCCGTTCAAATGGCGCGGGTGGTGGGATTTCGGCACGGGCGCACTTGGGGATATCGGCTGCCATTCCTTCGATCCTGTCTTTCGCGCACTTAAGCTTGGGCATCCGATCAGCGTCGAAGCCAGTTCCACGCGAGTTAACACGGAGACGTATCCGCTCGCATCCATGGTCACTTACCATTTTCCCGCGCGCAGCGTTGAGCCCCAGAAACACAACGCCCACCTCACTACGCCGGAAGCGCAAGCGGCCTCACGCGTTGAAATGCCCCCGCTGAAGCTGGTTTGGTACGATGGCGGCTTGCGCCCGCCGCGCCCCGCCGAGCTCGAGGAAAACGAACAGATGGGCGCGATGGGTTCGCTGCTCATCGGCGACAAGGGAAAGATGCTCACTAATATGGGCCGGGGCGCAGGGCGGTTGCTGCCTAAAGAATTGCAGGATGCCGTGGCTGCGCGCGACCCGATCATCCCCCGTTCGCAGGGCCACTACAAAGAATGGGCGGACGCCTGCAAAGGCGGCCAGCCCGCCGGCGCGAATTTCAATTTCGCAGGTCCCCTCGCTGAAGTCGTGTTGCTCGGCAACGTCGCGTTGCGTCCCCAGTTGCGCGAACAACTTGTGAAGCACAAGCTGCTGTGGGACCCGGAGAAACTCGAGATCGCGAACCTTCCCGACGCCAACAAGTTCCTCCGCCGCGAATACCGCCAGGGCTGGGAAATTTAATCTCCGATCTTTTCGGAGGGGCGAGTTTCGTCGGCCCTCTGCGGCGTCCCACCGCGCCGAAGACCCTGGAAGGACCCAGGCTCGGCTGCGCCCGCCCTCGTCATTCCGTCTTCAGGATCACACCACGATCTGCTCTCGACTCGAGATATGGGTCCCCCATCCCATTTGCGACTGCACCTGGCCGCGCTTAGTTTTTGCGCGGGACAAAGGGTTATGGTCAAAGCATATCGCAAGGATACTTACGAGGAGGAACAAGGGCGGGCAGTGGATTTCAACGCGGCGATGAGCGCGGGTTTGCTCATTGGCTTGCTCATCGCGCTCTTTCCGCGAGGCAGTCCATGGAGCGGTATGACGTTTTTCTCACCGACGGTGATGGGGCGCACGCTGACAGAACTGAGAGGATCTTTTCTCCTGTCCCTCGGCGCTCACCTCGCCCTCTCCATTGGTTATGCCATCGTCCTTGGCCTAATCGTCGAAAAACTCCGGCGTGTCAAAGCCGTGGTCGCCGGCGGCATCATCGGTGCCGTGTTGTTCCTGCTTAACTGGGCCGTGTTCAAGTTCCTCGTGACGGACGGCACGACACTGGAATCGCTGGTGCTGTTCACCCACATTGCGTTCGGTTTAATGGCCGCAGGAGCCTACAAAGGCCTCTCCAAACCCGCCGTCGTCCGTGTCATCTCAGGCGATTCAGAGCCGCGCTAATTTGGGCCGTTCTCTCGCTGCCCTCAGGAGGCTTGCGTGTCGGAGCCTTCCGCCGTGGCCACCTTTTTCCTGCCGAAAAACTTAGCCACGAAACCGATGACGGCGATCCCCCCGATAATCAGGAACTTTTTCATCGCAAGGATTGCGACGAACAACCCTTTCAGCAAGCCGGTCTTGGTCGCGACGGTGCCAGCGACCAGCGCGGCGAGTCCGTATTTCGCAAGTTTGTCCGTGCCGGGCGTGTAATCTGCGTAACGATGGCCGTCGTTGAAGTCCACCATGGCGAGAATCTGCGGCGTCGCTTTTTCGATGTCGGCCAACTGCCCCATGCTGGCGACGGCGTTGAGTTCGAGGATGCCTCGCCGACCGAGGATGCGCAGGCTGTAGTTCAGGGTATGTTCGCCCTGGCTTTCGCCGAATTTCAGTTCCTTGGCCCAATAGAATTTGTGCGTCTGCCGGTCATAGCGGGGAGCGGCGGCCCAGCCAACCAACTCGATGGCCGGGTAGCCGTCCTTGACGCGCTCAGCGCTTTCTTCCCTCGTCGCTTTCTGCATCTGTTTCAGGAGCTTCGTGTAGTTGATCTTTTCGGCATCGTCATCCTTCACGTAACCGTCCTCCTGATACCCGATCACCACGCACCAGGCTTGCGGGGCGAACGGATCGAATCCCGAAGGCACGATCATGCCGAGAAACTTTTCCGACGACGACGGATTGCCCCAAATCCCAGTCAGCAGCGTTTCAGTGCCGGCAGGATCGACGTAACGAAAGTCCTCGGACAGATTGATCGCAGCCAACCCGTCCCCAAGGACGATCTGTCCCTGTTGATATTTCAAGCGCCCGGCAAGCGCGCGGAGCTGGGCCATCTGCGGGTCGCCCTCCGTGGCCGCAGAAAGCCAATGAAGTGATGCAATCAAAAGGATCAGTGCAAATCCAATCGGCGTTTTCATTTGCGTGAATGCATGCTGTCGTGATGCGAGTTCGTGTGTTAACGGCATCGTGCCTGATGGGTGATCGAATGTAAAGGCGTGTGAGGTGGTCGGTTTGAAACAGCAACGCGGCGTTTACGGCCATGAAACGCTTCCTCAGGCCTTTGTCTTCTTCGCGCCGACGTTCTTCGACGCCGCCTCAAGGACCGTTCGTAACAAGTCAACGTTCGCCGCCGCGAGACACACGCTGGTCGAACCTTGTTTTCCCCAGGCGCCCGCGCAAGGGGCGAAGACTCTGGGCGCTTTCTTGAGAAAACTCATTTGCTGCTCCGGCGTGAGCTTCACCATTCCATAGCCGTCATCCGGATAACCGAGCGAGGCAAAAATCCTCTCGCCGATCCGAAAATCCGGATGATTCATGTGGGAAGACTCGATCGCTCCCGAAATCTCAAGGGCCAGGCTGCGAAATTTGTCTGCGGTCATGCCATGATTTCTTTTTGATTGCGACCCGGGATCCTCCACCACATACAGAGGCAAAGTTCTATTTGCTCTGCAGGGTGCCAGGTACGATCGGTGCGTTCGTTTTTATCTTCACGGGCACCATGGCGCCTCTCAGTGGTGGCAGAGGCGGTGGCGAACCGAACACACTGCCCGGCGGCTTTTGAGGAATGACTTTGTCGTAGGGGCCGTGGGGCCATGCCTTGACAGGCGGCATCTGTGCCCATGCACCCAAACACATGCCAACCATCGCTGCGATTGACGCAAGGCACAATTTCATACCAGCTATTTGACTGAGCGTGAGCATATTCTGTTCACGGCAACACGCATGCTTTGGGATAATCCAGACAATCCGCTCGCCGCTGAGATCCGTCAGGAAACAGCCGCAGCCTATTTCGCGGCGTGCAAAAAAATGGTCGCTTCCCTAGAGGCGCTGAAAGCCTTCGATCAGGCTCATCCTTCACCGACTCGGGACCAGGGGCAAATCACGCACCGGGCCAGGCTGCTCGAGGAGGCGATTGAACGGGTTTTCTTCGTCGTCATTCAACGGGAAGCCATGAAGCTCTCCGGCTACGAACAGTTTTTCGACAATTACGAAGTCCCGGACGAAGTGAGAACGCGTCTGGGAACACGCCGGGGGAATGAAAACGACCATGCCAGGAGCGACTGAGGGGCTCACTTCGATCCCTTGCGCAAAGAATTCCTATCCTGGCGCAAGGGGTAAGGGGTAGTCTGGCAACCCTCATTCCAGTTCCTTCGACTGGGATTTTTGGGTGCTCAGCCCGCCAGCTTCGGTTGGCGGGTTCCTGTTGCCAGGGTCCGGCGACCGAAGCAGAGGCGGCCCCGCGGTTCGCGACACCCTCTGGCCTTGTTTCAGCGGCTGCGTCTTCGGTAGAATGCCGCCGGTGTTTCTACCACGCATACAGCTTGCTTTGCTGCTGGCATTTGCCGTTCCAGTATGGGCACAGGCCCCACCCCCGCCCGTTCCGCCGTCATCCGCCACGAATCAACCCGCCGTTCTTCCCAAAACCACGACGAACGGGCCTGCACGTCCAGCGACCGTTGCTGCGCCGACCAACGGAGTGGCGACAGTGACCAAAACGAACACGGTGGCGGTCACGAACGCGCCGGCCTCTCCGGCCCCGATGCCCTCCACGAACGTGGTAAAGGCAACGACGAATACAGCGGCGCCCGTTGTAACGAACGTTGCTGCCCCGGCGCCGAAGCCTGTCACACCGTTCTCACCGGCGTTGCAAACCCTGCTCGCGTCCGCGGAAAAGGGTGACGTCAACGCGCAGTTCAAGCTCGGCATGGCTTACCTGTCGGGGAAGGAGGTCCAACGCGACCCGGCAAAAGGGGTGGAGTGGCTGCGCAAAGCTGCGGAAGGAGGAAATACAGCGGCGCAGTTCAACCTGGCGGTGTTGCACTTGCAAGGCTCTGGCGTCGCTAAAGACGTTGGCGAAGCCATCAAGTGGTTCACAAAAGCCGCTGAAGGGGGCGACCGCTCGGCCCAATACAATTTGGCAGTTTTTTATGCGAACGGCCAGGGCGTGCCGCAGGACAACGCGGCGGCGGCGAAGTGGTTTCGCGCCGCGGCACAGGCCGGCGATGTGCGCGCGCAATTCGCTTTTGGAAAGGCGGCCGCGGCCGGTCTAGGCATGCCGCAGGATTTGCCCGAAGCGTATCTCTGGTTGAGCGCCGCGGCGACCGCCGGCGACCGAGCCGCCAATGAACTTCGCGAAGAACTGCTGGAGAAAATGTCGGCACTTCAGCTCTTCGAAGGGCGGCTGCGCAATGCGCGACGCGGCGACGCGGAAGACCAGTATCTGACTGGTAAAGCGTATTCCGAAGGCACCCTGGTGAAACCGGACCTCAGCGAGGCGGTCAAGTGGTGGCGTGAGGCTGCGGCGCGAGGCCACGCGGAAGCGCAGGCCAGGCTTGGCCTCGCGTTGCTTGAGGGCCGCGGCGTGAAAAAGGATGCCGCCCAAGCGTACCAATGGCTCCGAGCTTCCGCCGATCAGGGCCATATCATCGCCCAGCTGCACGCGGCCAACGCGCTGATCGAAGGCAACGGCGTCGCCCGGAATCCGGCCGAAGCGGCGCGATTGTATCGCAAGTCGGCACAGCAGGGGGTGACGCAATCGCAGGCACGCCTCGGCCTGCTCCTGCTGAAGGGCGACGGCGTGGCGCAGAACTTTTCGGAAGCGGCGCAGTGGCTTCGGCGCGCCGCCGAAAAAGGCGAGCCGCTCGCCGAATACAACCTGGCGGTGCTCCTTGAAACGGGTCGCGGAGTCAAGGCCGACCCGGCAGAAGCCGCCAATTGGTTTCGCGCCGCCGCCGAACACGGCAACGCCGACGCGCAAGAGCGAATCGGCCTGGCGTTTTGGCAGGGCCAATCCTCGTTCGGAACCAACGCGACGGAGGCCGTGCAATGGTTTCGCAAAGCGGCCGACCAGGGCCACGCCCGCGCTCAATCTCACCTCGGATTCGCCTACAGCGAAGGGCGAGGCATTGAAAAAAATCCAACGGAAGCCGCGAAGTGGTTTCGGGCCGCGGCCGAAAAAGGCGAACCTCGGGCGCAGTTGAACCTGGCACTGCTGCACGAGACGGGAAGAGGCGTCGCCAAAGATCTCGCGCAAGCCGTGCGCTGGTACCGGCTCGCGGCCACCAATGGCATCGCCGAGGCGCAAGTCAATCTTGGCACAATGCTCGCCGCCGGCACTGGTGTGGAACAAAATCTGGCCGAATCCCTTCTCTGGTTTCGCCGCGCGGCGGAGAACGGCGACCGCACGGCACAGTTCAATTTCGCGGTGATGTACGACCAGGGCCGCGGCGTCGCACGCAGTGAGGCGGAGGCATTGAAATGGTACTTAAAAGCAGCGCAGCAGGGGCACGCGAGGGCGCAATACCACGCGGCCTACCTCTACTCGCAGCAGAATCCTGCCAACGATGTGGAGGCCGCGAATTGGTTTCGCAAAGCCGCCGAGCAAGGAGAGGTCGCGGCGCAGTTCAATCTTGGCGTCATGTTTGATACCGGCCGCGGCGTAAAACAGGACGTCGCCGAGGCGGCGCGCTGGTTCCGCAAGGCCGCGGAAGCGGGGGACCCCCAGGCGCAACTGAACCTGGCAACGCTTTACGATACCGGCGAAGGCGTCGCGCAGGATGCAAAGGAAGCAACCCGATGGTATCTCAAAGCAGCGCAAAATGGTATTGCCGCGGCGCAATATGCCATTGGCGCGCGCTACGCAGACGGCGACGGCGTGCAGCAGGACGTGATCGAGGCCTACAAATGGGTCGCCCTGGCCTCGACCGGCGGCCATCCCGACGCCCAGATTTTTCTCGCCGCGCTCGACAAGAAGCTGTCCCCGGAACAAAAGACGCGGGCAGAGCAACTCGTCAACGCGGCCAGGAAGTAACCGCTTGGAA
>JGI10216J12902_104891498_pt1 | contig 10502 bp, 3 predicted proteins | sample KanNatreferecore_FD_12902 | JGI IMG/M metagenome (IMG submission 12902)
GACGGTTCGGCGGAAGGTTTCCCGGGTGCGGCTTCTTTTTTCAGCAGCGGGTCGAGATTGCTCGTGCCGTCGGCATTCTGCACGACGTTGAGAGTGGGCGAGGCCACAGTGACCTCGTCCACTTTGATGTTTCCACCGATAATGCTCCGAAGACTGTAACGGAGGCGGACCTCCTGTACCTGCAGCAAGGGATCCGGACCGGTCGTCTTGACGGCGAGACCCTTGAGGACGACCTGGGAGAACGGACTGACGGAAATGTCGGTGACCGTGATCTCCGCGTTGAGCGACTTGCTGACCCGGGGCAGGACGACGCCTTTTATGAACGCCGAGCTGGTGGCGACGAAATAGAGAACCACGAGCAGGACGACGAGGCTGCCGGCGGCGATGGCCAGCTTGCGGAGCCAGCCCCGGCGCTTCGAAATGGATGGGACGGTCTGTTTGGTTTCGGCCATAACAAAAGTTAGAGATGGGCGGTTGCGGCACTGTTCAAATTCGAGTGTTTCAAAGGCCGGGATAATCTAGCCGAACTGCCCCTGAGTCCAAAGGCGAAAGTTTGCTACCCGTTTATCGAAGCAAACGGTCAACCCTCCTCGCGTGCAAAAATGCGGTAATAATTGCTACACAAAAAACACAATCTTGGAGCCAACGACCAGGTTCCGACCGGTCGCTCCCAGATGAAGTCGTGACGAATCGGTTTCCGGGTTGTCTTTATGCGGTGAAGCGCCAATTTTGCCTGGTGAAAGTCTCCATCATCGTCCCCGCCTTCAATGAAGAGAAGCTGATCGATCGGTCGCTGGCGAAGATCAAGGCGGCCACGGCGGCGTTTTCCGGGTTGGGATGGGAAAGTGAGATCATCGTTTGCGACAACAATTCAACGGACCGCACGGCGAAGATGGCGCGGACCACGGGCGCCAGAGTTGTGTTCGAGTCGGTAAACCAGATTTCACGGGCGCGGAACCGGGGCGCGGCTGCTGCGACCGGAGACTGGCTGATCTTCGTGGACGCGGATTCGTTTCCGAGCGTGGAATTGTTTGCCGATGTGGGGCAGGCGATTCAGGGCGGCAAATGCGTGGGCGGTGGCGCCGCGGTCGTCATGGATGAGGCCGCCGGCCTGGGAACGCTTCTGGTTGGCGTGTGGAACGTGCTGAGCCGGCTGAAACGGTGGGCGGCGGGATCATTCGTTTTCTGCGAGGCGTCCGCCTTCCGACAGTTGAACGGGTTCAGCCAGGAGTTGTATGCCGCCGAGGAGATCGAATTCAGTGTGCGCCTGAAGCGATTGGCCAGAAGTCGTGGCAAACAGGTGGTGATTCTCCGTCGCAACCCGCTGTTGACCTCGGGGCGCAAGATGCACCTTTACTCATCTTCAGAGCATCTGCGCCTGATGTTCCGGACCCTGATTCACGGCGGCCGGAACCTTAAGAAACGGTCCGCCTGCGCGCTTTGGTACGACGGGCGAAGATAGCGCCGCGATTTACTCGCGACCGATCTCCGTTCCTTCCAAGTAAAACTCAAACACCATTGCGGGCTTCCTGTGCGCTTCATGCTGTTTCAATGCACCTGCATTGCCCAATTCCGAAGTTGAGGTGTGTTCGAGCACCACTATCGCAATAACTTCCTTGTTTTCAAGGCTCTCGCCGGCGGTTTTTTCCTGGTGCGGGACTAGCTTTAGGCTGCCATTCCGAAGTTAACCGTGTAGTAAACGTGTGCGCAGAGCCAGCGAGGTTTTTTGCCACGGGAGAGTGGATCGTCAGAGGCGAATCAATCTCCCTGCCTTCTCTTTATTGGTTTCAGATTTCACCCATTCCAGAGACTTTGACTAACCAGGATCGTTTATCCTCCGCGAGATACGTGGCCCGCGTTTGCCGCCGACGGCTGAAGACATGGCTGGGGCGGAGCGTCGCGTTGGCCTGCCTGGCTTTCGGTCTGCAGCTGTCGGGCCAGGAGTTGCGATTGGAGATTGAACCGGAATGGGAGGGAAATCCGGTCGTGCTCGGACAAACTCTCCCGATGGGCCGGGTTGATGGAATGTCCCTCAGCCGCGTGGATGGTTTGCTTTCCCGACTGGCCCTCCGGCGCGCGGATGGAAGCTGGCTGGAGTCGGGCCGCTGGCACGTTCATTTCTCCGCCGAGAAGGGCCGGCTTACCGCGAGAGCGGACGGTCTCCCGGCGGAGGAGTTTCACGCTATCCGTTTCCAGGTGGGCCTGGATGCGCAGACAGACGCCACTGACCCGCAGGTCTGGCCCGCGGATCATCCCCTTCATCCGAATGTCTGTGGTTTGCACTGGGGTTGGCGATCCGGCTACGTGTTTCTGGCGCTGGAAGGGCATTGGGCGCCGAGGAAAGGAGAGACGAGCGGATTCTCGTATCACCTGGCCGGCGCGGAAAAACCCATGACCGTGGAACTTCCGGTCAGGTTCTCCGGTGTCCGGCCCACCACGATTCGTCTGAGCATGGATGTGAGCCAAATCCTGGCTGCGGGCGATGTGGTGCGCGAATCTTCATCCACTCACTCGCGCAGCGGCGATTCACTGGCGGCGACTTTGAAGGATCGGGTGACACGCTCGTTCGCGGTGAAGACCGTGAGGACCGATCTCTACCAACCGGCGGATCTGGTCCAACCGAAGGCGAAGTTGTTGCCGGCGGGCGTCACGCCATTCCGGCTGTCAGTTTCGGAACGGTTGCCCAAGGTGAAATTGCCCGAGGATAACCCGCTGACGGTTGAAGGAGTGGGGCTGGGCCGGCGGCTCTTTAATGAACCCAGGCTTTCCCGGAACAATGCGCAATCATGTGCATCCTGTCACGAGCCGGCAAAAGCATTTACGGACGGCCAAAGCCACAGTCTCGGCGTCGGCGGCCAGCGGGGTCGGCGGAACGCGATGTCATTGGCGAATCTGGCGTGGGCGGACGGGTTCTTCTGGGACGGGCGCGCGAAATCTCTTCGCGAACAAGTGTTGCTCCCCATCCAGGATGCGCACGAGATGAACGAGACTCTGGACCGGGCGGTCGCGAAGCTGGAGGCGGACAATCAATACCCTGTGCAATTCAAGGCCGCCTTCGGCACGCCGGGAATTACTTCGAATCGCATGGCCCTCGCGCTGGAGCAGTTTCTCCTGACCCTGGTCTCGCAGGACTCGAAGTTCGATCAGGCGGCACGCAAGTTGGATCGGTTGACTCCGCAGGAACAACGGGGGCTGCAGTTGTTCATCACCGAGCACGATCCCGTCCGCGGGTTGAGGGGGGCGGATTGCTTTCACTGCCATGGCGGGAATCTTTTCAGCAACGGGCAGTTCATGAACAATGGACTGGAGGAGCGCGCCGGTGATCTCGGGCGGATGGAGGTGAGCGGGTTGGAAACGGACCGCGCCAGATTCAAAGTACCGACCTTGCGGAACGTGGCGTTGACGGCGCCGTACATGCACGACGGCCGGTTCGCGACCCTTGAAGAGGTGGTCGAGCATTACAACGGCAAACTGCACCGATCCCGAACCCTTGACCCGAACCTGGCAAAACATCCCGAATCAGGTCTTGGATTGAGCGCGGACGACAAGGCTGCCCTCGTCGCTTTTCTCAAGACGCTCACGGACGAAACGTTTGTCACCTCGTTTTCCGCGGTTCATCAGCTTTCCCAAACCCAGTAAAACCTATGCGTACCCTTCATCCCAAATTCATCCGCGTTGCGGCCGCTGCCTTGTGCGGCACGTTCCTGCTCTCCGGTCAGCCGCCAGTTGTGCGTGCTGATCCCGACCCTCATGCGCAAGCGGACACTTTTGCGGCGGAGGCTGCCGCGCTCCTTCCGGTGGACGACCGACCGGTCGCGGTTGCGGCTCCGCCGACGCCAACCCAGAGAATCACATTGGGCGACTGGAGCGCAGTGATCCCATGGACCCCGCACATTCCCGTTTCTGCGGCGACATTACCGGACGGGCGGGTGCTGACCTACGCCTCTAACCAGCGCACGACTTTCCCGTCGGGTCCGGAGTTTACTTATGCGGCCACCTGGAATCCGGCCACGGGACAGTTCGTGGAGTACAATCACCCCTCGCACGATATGTTCTGCGGCGCGCTGGTGATGCTGCCGGATGGACGAGTGCTGGTGAATGGCGGGCGGAACACCACGGTGCGTTCGAGCATCTTCGACTGGAGAGTGAACACCTGGACGCGGACGCCGGACATGAACGATCCGCGCTGGTACAACACCACCGTCGCGCTTCCGAACGGCCGGGTCTGGACGGTGAGCGGCAGCGGGGGTTCGGGGACGGCGGAACGCTGGGATTCAGCGAGCGGCTGGAGCCGGCTGACCGGCATCAACTGGAACACGGTCACCAGCGAACCCGGCTACATCACCATCTGGCATCCATTCCTGCTCCTGGCACCGGACGGGCGCATGATTCATTTCGGTCCCACCGACACGATGCACTGGGTCGTGCCGGATGGGAGTGGCTCGATGAGCAACACGGGTACGACGGTGCCCGGTGCGCACTATCCCAAGGAAGGCTCGTGGGTGATGTACAATGAAGGCCGGATTCTCGTGGCGGGTGGCGGCGCCAACACGACGGCCAATCCGAGTGACGACACCACCGGCACAAGCTCGACGGTGGCCTACACGGTGGACGTTCGCACCGGCACGCCGGTGGTGACGCCGACCGCGTCGATGAGTTTCGCCCGTCAGTTTGCCAACGCCACGGTCCTTCCCAGCGGCGAGGTGCTCGTCATGGGTGGCAACACCTCCGGCCTTAAATTCAACGACACCGGTTCCATTCTCACTCCGGAAATCTGGAACCCGAACACCGGCACGTGGCGCGTCGCCGCGGAAATGTCGGTCCCGCGCAACTATCATTCGCTCGCGCTGCTCCTGCCCGATGGTCGCGTCCTGTCGGGGGGCGGCGGCCTGGGCGGAGGTGATCATCGAGACGCGCAACTTTATACGCCCCCGGCGCTGTTCAACGCCGATGGCACGCTCGCCACCCGACCGACGCTCGCTACCGCCCCCGCCACGATCGGCGTCGCCACGACTTTTACAGTGACCGGCACGCCCGGCCTCCAGAAATTCAGCTTCATCAAGATGTCCGCCATCACGCATTCAGTGAACACGGATCTGCGTTATCTCTCGTTGCCGTTCACCGAAACTTCGTCGGGCACGTATCAAATCACCGCGCATTCCAGTTTGAACGTGATGACTCCCGGCTACTGGATGCTCTTCGGCCTGAATGCCGCCGGCACGCACTCCGTTGCCAGGATCATCCTGGTCGATGCCATCAACGCCGTGAGCGTCGCCGAACCCGGCAACCAGTCCTCTTATGTGAACCAGGCGGCATCGCTGCAGATGATCGGCAGCGGTCCCTCGGGCAGTGTGCTTACCTGGTCGGCCACTGGTCTGCCAGGCGGGCTCTCCATCAACGCCGGGACCGGACTGATTTCAGGCACTCCCACCGCGCAGGGTACGTTCGCTCCGCGCGTCACGGTGACCGACGGGAATACGTCGGATTTCGCAGACTTTACCTGGACCATCCAGCCGACCACGTTCAGCCGGAACTATTCGACGTTTGCCGGGGCCACCGGTCTGACGCTGAACGGCAACGCCGTCATTTCGGGCAGCGCACTTCGGCTCGCCGCCAACTCCGCCAACCAGGTCGGCTCCGCCTTCATCTCGACCTCGCAAGCCATCGGTCCCAATACCTCCATGAACACGCGCCTTGTATACCGGATTCATGGCTCTGCGGACGGCGCCGACGGTCTCACGTTCATGATTCAGGGTATCGGCCCCAATGCCATCGGCGGCTTGGGCACCGGTCTGGGTTACAGCGGGATCGGCCAGAGTCTCGCGATCGAGATCGACAATCATCAGGGCACCGGCGACGCCAATGCCAACCACATCGCAGTGGTGAACAATGGCGACGTGACCGTGCACCTGGCCACCTTTACGCCCGGCTGGGACCTGGAGGATGGATTGAGCCACACGTTGTGGATCGAATACGACGGTCCGGCGAATCAACTGCGGGTCTTCGCCGCGCAGGGAGTGGTCGCCAACCGGCCCGGGACGCCTGCGATCACCCTGTCGGTTAACCTGCCGGCGCTTGTCGGCAGCCAGGCCTGGTTTGGCTTCTCCGGCGGGACAGGCGGGCTGTTCAATAATCACGACATCGAAAGTTGGAGCATTTCTCTCAACGCCTTCGCCTTGCCGGCGCCGCCTGTTCTCACCGCGCCCGGCAACCAGGTCGGCGTCGTCGGGAACCCGGTCAGCCGCCAGATTCAGGCGACCGATCCCAACGGCGATCTATTGACCTGGAGCGCCTCGGGTTTGCCCGCGGGCCTTTCCATCAATCCCGCCACAGGTCTGATCTCCGGCACTCCCACCGCCGTCGGGGCCTATTCATCGACCGTCACCGTCACCGACGGCAACACGACGCCCGTCAGCACGAGCTTTACCTGGACGATCAATAACGTGCTGACGCTCCAGCCTCTGTCAGGAACCGTCGTTCCCGCCGGAACCACGGTCTCGCTCACCGCTCAGTCATCGGGCGGGTTGAATCCGCGATACCGCTGGAGTTTTGGTGACGGCACGCCGGACACGGCTTTCTCCAGTTCGCCCACGACCTCGCACACTTTCGCCAATCCCGGCCGTTACCTCGTCACCGTCACGGCACGCGACGACACCGGCCGCGAGGTCACCAGCAGCTACCGGCAGGCAGTCCACGCCGTATTGACAGCGGCCAAACCGACCGCTTCGTCCAGTATCGCCTACGAGGACCGCTCCGGCGCCAACGACCGACTGTGGGTCGTCAACCCGGACAACGACAGCGTGACCGTCTTCGACGCGGTGACGCGCGGAAAGCTGGCCGAAGTCAACGTGGGCCGCGCGCCCCGCACTCTCGCCATCGGTTCGGACGGACGCGTGTGGGTGGTGAATGCCGAATCGGCGACGATCACCATTCTTACTTCGACCTTCTCGCTCTCCCAGACTGTGAATCTTCCGCGCGGCTCGCGTCCGTATGGTGTGGTTTTCGATCCATCCGGCGCGAACGCCTACGTCGCGCTGGAAGACGGCGGCAGGATTCTGAAGCTCAACCCCGCCAATGGCGCCACGGTGGCATCGCTGGATGTCGGCTTGCACGTCCGGCACCTGTCGGTTACCGCCGACGGGTCGGTGATCCTGGCCTCTCGGTTCGTCTCACCGCGATTGCCCGGCGAGGAAACCGCGTCACCGCAGACCACCGTCGGCGGCGTGAAGCATGGCGGGGAAGTGCTGGCCATCAACGCCGGGACCTTCACGGTGGATGAAATGGTCGTGCTCGAGCACAGCGAGGCACCCGACACCTCCAATTCTGGCAAAGGCATTCCCAACTACCTCGGCGCGGCGGTCATATCGCCCGACGGCCTGAGCGCCTGGGTGCCTTCCAAGCAGGACAACATCAAGCGCGGCACGCTGCGCAACGGCGGCGTGCTCACCCATGACATGGCGATGCGCAGCATCGCCTCCCGGATTGTCATGGCCAGCCGCTTGGAAGATCCCGCGGGCCGCATTGACTTCGACAACGCCGGCATCGCGAGCGCCTCGGCCTTCGATCCCAAGGGCAACTTCCTGTTCACCGCGCTTGAAGGGAGCCGTGAAGTGGCGGTAGCCGACGCCTGGGCCAAGCAGGAGATTCTGCGCTTCGACGCCGGCCGCGCTCCGCAAGCCCTGGTTCTTTCGCCGGATGGCCGCACACTTTACGTTCAGAACTTCATGGACCGCACGATCACCCTCCACGACCTCAACGCGCTGGCGAACGGTTCTGAGACCGCGCCGCCCGCGCCGGTGGTGCTGAACTGCGTGACGACGGAGAAACTCACGCCCCAGGTGCTGATCGGCAAACAGTTCTTCTACGACGCGCGTGACGTTCGCGTGGCCTTTCAGCAATACGTCAGTTGCGCCGCCTGCCACAACGATGGCGGCCAGGACGGGCGCATCTGGGACTTCACGCAATTCGGCGAAGGCCTGCGCAATACGATCACGCTGCGCGGCCGCGGCGGGGTCGCGCACGGACCCCTGCACTGGACCGGCAACTTCGACGAGGTCCAGGACTTCGAGGGGCAGATCCGAAACTTCGCGCTTGGCACGGGTCTGATGAGCGACACCGATTTCCATGCCGGCACGCGCTCTCAACCGCTGGGCGATCCGAAGAGCGGATTGAGCGCGGACCTCGACGCGCTTGCCGCCTACGTCGGTTCGTTGACCGCGAACGGCAACAGCCCGCACCGGAACTCCGACGGCACGATGACCAGCGCGGCGCTGGCCGGTCAGTCCGTCTTCCAGCAGCAAAACTGTGCTCAGTGCCATACCGGTTCGAAATTCACGGACAGCGCACTCAACGTGTTTCACAATGTTGGCACGCTCAAACCCTCGAGCGGACAACGCCTGGGCGGGCCTTTGACCGGGCTGGACACGCCAACGGTGCTCGGATTGTGGGGGACGGCTCCCTATCTGCACGACGGTTCGGCGGCCACGCTGGAGGACGCGGTTTCCGCGCATAACGGAGTTGCCCTCAATGCGACTGACCTGAGCAACCTGGTCGCTTTCCTTAGTCAGCTCGATGACACAGGAACGGCCGCGCCTGCGACCGTGACCTGGGCGAATCCCGCCTCGATCACGTACGGCACGGCGCTCAGCGGCACGCAACTCAACGCCACGGCCAACACACCGGGCACGTTTGTTTATAGTCCTCCCGCTGGAACCGTCTTGAATGCCGGCAACGGCCGAATTCTGTCGGTCACTTTCACACCGACCGACACGGCGAACTACAGCCCGGCCGCCAAGACCGTGACGATCAATGTGTTGAAGGCACCGCTCACGATCACAGCCCAGAACAAGAGCAAGGTTTACGGGGCGGCGTTACCCGCGCTCACCGCGGCGTACTCCGGATTCGTCAACGGCGACACGTCAGCAAGCCTGGACACGCCAGCGAGCCTGAGCACTACCGCAACGTCTTCGAGTCCGGTCGGGAACTATGTGATTACCGCCGGCGGCGCCGCGGATGCCAATTACACCATCACGCACGCCAACGGGACTCTGACCGTAACTCGGGCTGCCTTGACCATCACGGCCGATAACAAGAGCCGGCCGGCCGGTCAACCAAACCCGCCGCTCACGGCGACCTACACCGGCTTGGTGAACGGAGATACGCCGGCAAGTGTGGATACAGCCGTGGTCTTGAGCACAACGGCGACCCAGTCGAGTCCCGTCGGCACTTATCCCATTGCCGCCAGCGGCGCGGCGGATGCCAACTACACGATTACGCACGTCAACGGCACTTTGACCGTGACGTCCGCGTTCAGCGCGTTTGTCAACTTCCAGCCTTCCTCGTCGCCGGTTCCATCGGGCTATTTGATGGACGCCGGAAACGCGTATGCCAACCGTGGCAACGGGTTTGCCTACGGCTGGAACGGGAACAACACCGGTTTCACACGCGACCGGAATGCCTCGCTGTCACCGGACCAGCGTTACGACACGCTGAACCACATGCAAAAGGCAGGCGGCGCGCGGGCATGGGAAATTGCTGTTCCGAACGGATCGTACCAGGTGTTTGTGGTCGCCGGCGACGCGAGCCACTACGACAGCGTCTTCCGGATCAATGTCGAGGGTGTGCTCACCGTCAGTGGCACGCCCACCTCGGGCAGTCGCTGGGTTTCCGGAACGAAGACGGTCACGGTGAGCGACGGCCGGCTGACGGTGAGTAATGCCAGCGGGTCGAGCAACAACAAGATTTGCTTCATCGACATCACCAGCGTGGTCGGTGGCAGTCCGGCGTCCGTGGCCACGCCCGGACAACCGAGCATGACCCTGTTGGGCATCGATGGAACAGGGGGCGTCACGCTGCGGATCGAGGGTAAAGCCGGACAAGCGGTCGCAGTGGAAGTGTCCGCAAACCTGACCGACTGGGCGCAAGTGGCAACGCTGGAGAACGCGACCGGTACGACCGAGTTCACCGATGCGGGAGCGCCCGGGCAAACGCGTCGTTTCTACCGCGCGGTGTGCGTGTCGGATCCGCCGATCCGCAACCAATAACAGGCGCAAGCCTGTTTTCAGACAGCATCGGAGTGTCGTGGTGCGTGATCGTGATTTTCACGGTGGCGGCCGGCGAGTTTGCGGATTTGCTCTCCGAGCCATTTGATTGCGATAGAATCTGGCCACTTCCCTCGGAAGCGCATGCCAGTAGGCTCCGGCGTAATTGCTCTTCACGTAGCGAAGAAGGCCTTCATATATGCCGGCGTCAAATTCGCTGATCCTCGACGTGTGCCCGTCCAGCGCCAGGTAGTCCGGATGCACGTTCAGCAACGCCATTCCGCCCTGCGCGGCGACCCAGTCCAGTTTCGCCTTCCAGATGTTAATGGCATTTTCGCGGAAGATTAGAAACAAAGTAGAATCCTGGGGCAGAGTGTATGCCATCTCAACGTAGCCCTCGCCGGGCTGGCGCCCGGACACCCAAAAGGGAAAGATCGTCCCCACCCCGTCCGGTTGCGGCTC
>JGI10216J12902_103822988_pt1 | contig 10499 bp, 13 predicted proteins | sample KanNatreferecore_FD_12902 | JGI IMG/M metagenome (IMG submission 12902)
TTCAACGCGCTGACAACCGCAATGGGTTCCTATCCCGACAGTCTGGAAATAATCATTTCCACGCAAGCCGCCGACGACAACGATTTGCTTTCGATCCTGATTGACGACGCGTTGCGCGGGGATGACCCGTCAATGATTTGCCATTTGCACGCGGCGCCCGCGGATTGCGACGTGATGGACCCGGTTGCATGGAACATTGCCAACCCGGCAATGAAATACGGCGTGCGTGACCGCGCCGACTTGGAGCGACAGGCACGCGAAGCGGAACGGTTGCCGTCGCGGCAAGCCGCGTTTCGCAACTTCGTTTTGAACCAACGCATCCGCGCAACGGAGCATTACATCCCGCCCGCGCTTTGGGACGCGTGCAACGGCGAAGTGTTGGAGGAAGTATTCACAAGCGGGACGCCGGTATATGGCGGACTGGATTTGTCGTCGCGGCATGACTTGACCGCGTTTGCGTTGGTCGCGCAGGACGAGGCCGGCGATTGGCACGCGAAGTTGTTTGTGTTCACGCCCGCGGAAACGTTGGTGGAACGCACGCGCACCGACCGCGCACCGTATGACGTTTGGAAACGGCAAGGTTTGTTGGAAGTGTTGCCGGGCGCAATGCTGGATTATGCGGACGTGGCGTTGCGGCTTGCGGAGATTTGCGAAACCTACCCCGTGACCAACATTCAATTTGACCGCTGGCGAATCAAGGAATTGAAATTGCAACTGTCAAAAATCGGGGTGGCGCTTCCGCTTGTGGAAATGGGACAGGGGTTCAAGGATTTTGACGGCGCCGTGTCCGCGCTTGAAGCCGTGGTGTTGAACCAACAATTGCGGCACGGCGGGAACCCGTTGTTGCGTTGGTCCATTGCGAACGTTGCGATAGCGCGTGACCAAGCCGGCGCACGCAAGTTTGACAAGCGGTTGAAAACGCGGCGCATCGACCCGGCCGCCGCCCTGGCGATGGCGTTACGCGGCGCGACGCAACCCACCGAAATTGCATCGGTTGAAACTTTGATTGCGTAGGACTACGGTTGACGCGCGTTCCCCTTCCAACTTCGCAAGCCGCGCCGCGCAACCGGCGCGGTTTTTTTTGGAACGGAAATAACCGGGGATCACGCAACGTCACGCAACGTCACGCGGTTTGCGGGAATAGCCGCTATGCCGTACACGGTGCGCCATGGGCGCGGCGAAACCTGACTTGCGGACGATGATTGCGGCGTGTGAAGCGGCGCCCATGTCGCGCGCCCAAATCGCGCGGGAAGCCGGGTTGAGCCGCGCACACGTGACCATGATTTTGAACGGGGAACGCGGGCGCGAACCGCGGCATGCAACGTTCGTCCGGGTGGAAACCCTGCATGCCCAAGTGTTAGCCCGTGTGAACAAATAACGCGGCAGCGTTCGCGCAGTCCCCCGGGAGTGCGCAAACGTGTCCCGACAGGTCCGCGCCAAATACGTTGACCACACGTTAGACCTAACCACGATGACGGTTCGCGCCTTTGAAGATGAAAAAGGCGTGCGCGTTATTGAAGGCATCGCAACAACGCCGAACGTTGACCGCATGGGCGATGTGGTAATGCCGGAAGGCGCCGTTTTCCAATTGCCAATCCCGCTTTTGTGGCAACACAACCCGGCGCAACCAATCGGCAACGTAACCGCCGCCATTGTCACGCCGGAAGGAATCAAGGTGCGCGCGGAGATTGCCGCGGCCGGCACGTTGAATGCGATTGATGGTCATTGGTCCGAATTGAAAGCCGGCTTGGTCCGGTTTCTTTCCATTGGTTTCCGTGAATTGAAAAGCAAGGCCGGAAAGACGGGCCGTGTTTTCACGTCATGGGAATGGTTGGAGCTTTCCGCCGTCACGATTCCCGCGAACGGCGAAACCGCAATAACTTCCGTGCGCGCTTATGCCGTGCCGACGCGTGACGCGCAACCGCGTCCCGTATGCGCCGCCCACGTCCACCAAGCAACCGCAAACATTGGCAGCGCATCCGCCGCCGCAACCGTTGTTCGCAACGGGGCCGCACCCATGAAACTTTCCGAAAAAATCGCGGCGAAGCAAGCCGCAATCGTGGAATTGAAAGACCGTCTAAGCCTGTTGACCGACGACGAAACGGACGGCGAGCTTGACGAACAACGCCAGGCCGAGATTGAAGAATTGTCGGTCCAAATCGAAAGCGAAACGCGCCAACTTGGTTCGTTGCAGGCCGCGGAACGTTCGTTGGCATCGCGCGTGAACCTCCCGACCGTGCCGGCCGTTGTTGTGCCGCGTAGCGTTTCGATTGTCACGCCGAAAGCCGCCGTGAAAGGTGACTTGATTTTCAAGGCACTAACCGCCGCGTTCTATTCGCACAACGAACGCCGCCCGTTTGACGACGTGTTGCGCGCGTATTACCCGGGACACACGGAGCTTGAAGCGTTCGTCAAGGCAACCGCCGCGCCCGCTGACACCGTGACGCCGGGTTGGGCCGCGGAGCTTGTGGCAACGACCGTTGGTGATTTTCTGGATTCGCTGCAAGGCATGTCCGTTTATGCCGCGCTATCCGGGAAAGGCATTCGCTTTTCGTTTGGCCGCGCCGGCAAGGTTGTTGTGCCGGGCCGCGCCACGACTAACAGCGAGCTTGCGGGCGACTGGATCGGGGAAGGCGCACCAATCCCGGTCAAGCAAGGTTCCATTTCCGGTGTCACGTTGACCCCCAAAAAGCTTGCCGTCATTTCCACGTTCACGCGTGAATTGGCGATGCATTCGACGCCGCAAATTGAAAGCGTTATCCGGTCAATGATTTTGGAGGACACGGCGGAAGCGTTGGACAAATTCCTTGTGGACGCCGTTGCGGCATCCACCGTGCGCCCTGCCGGTTTGCGTTTTGGTGTCACGTCCACGCCGTCAAGCGGCGCGACTGCCGCCAACATCAACACCGATCTAAAGGCATTGATGACGCCGATTTTTGCCGCGGGTGGCGGGCGCCGACTTGTGTTCATCATGCATCCCGTCCGCGCCGCCGCCCTGGCGATGGTGCAAACCGCAAGCGGAACGCCGGTCTATCCCGACCTGCAAAACAATAATCGGTTGCTTGGTTACGAAGTCATTACGTCAACCAACATTCCGAGCGACATTGTTTTGCTTGTGGATGCCGCCGACTTCGCAAGCGCGACGGGCGACGTTCCGGCGTTCGACGTGTCCGACGTGGCAACGCTACACATGGCCGACCCGGCAAGCCCGATTTCCACGGCCGGCACGCCAAACGTTGTTGCCGCCCCGGTGCGTTCGTTGTGGCAAACCGCAAGCATCGGTGTCCGCATGATTCAAGACCTTTCGTGGGCCATGCGGCGAACCGGAATGGTCACGGCGCTTTCCGGTGTTGCGTGGTGAATCAAACGTGCGGCGCGGCTGAAAGGTCGCGCCGTTCGTTTAAGCGGAGGACCGAAACATGGAACGCCTGACATTGCGTGAATGGATCGAATTAATTTGGCGCGTGATGCTGATTGTTTTAGTTGCGTTGCTGATTGCCGTTTTGTGGAATTGGCCGAAGGCAACGCACCTGCCAACACTCCCCGGCGCGTCGCAACTCCCCGTTTATATGCAATGCACGCCGACGACGAACCCGCCGCCGGCACGCAGGTAACGAACCGAAGCGTGCGCCCGGCCACGTCATAAAACCCGGGCCAAGTGTCGGCGCCCATGGGACGCGCGACACACGGCGCCGGCCGCGCCCCCTGTCCGCCGGCCGGCGCCAATCTTTTAACCGGAGGATGCCGCCGTGATGCTTTGGGTTTTCAAACGCGACCCCGCGTTGAACAACGCGCAAGGGTTCGTTGACGTGCCGGACGTGTTGGCCGACCGGCTAATTCAGGAAGGCAAAGCCGCCGCGCAATATGACTTGACGTTGGAGCGCGAGCCGGAACAACCCGGCGACGGCGAGGAACCAACCGTGCGCGTCGCCAAGGCGAAGGCGCGACAGGAGGCAACCGAAGCCGGGCGCGAAACGGACGCGCCGCAGGACGCCGCACAAGGCGATTCCGAAGCAATGGAAAACGGCATGCGACGCGGGCCGGGCCGCCCGCGGAAGGCATGACCCATGGCAACCGGGACCGATCTAGCGGCGCGTCAACCGTCACGGTTACGCATGGGGGTGCAACGCATGTTGGCGCGTGCGTTGCCAACGTGGGTTTATCCGGGGCCGGTCACGGCCGAGGGAATCTATACGCAGGACTCCGGGTTTCTGCCGTGGGACTTCACGTTGGGCTATTGGCAGGAAGGTTACAGGGGCCACATAACGCCCGAATGCGCCGCGGTTGAAGCCGGCGTAAGTGCATACGCGCAAACCGCTGCAATGCTACCTGGCGCGCATTGGCGAAGCCTTCCCAACGGTGGACGCGAACGCATTTTGAATTCGTCCATTGCGCGCGTGTTGCGCCGCCCGAATTCCTACCAAACGCGAAGCGACTTCATATTGAACCAAGTTCGCGCGCTGTTTTTCCGCGGCAACTGTTACGCCATTGGGGAATATGACGCGGACGGAAAAGTAACCGCGCTGCATCCGATGATGCCGACCGTTTGCCAACCGTACATTGACCCGGAAACGCAGGACGTTTTTTATTCAATCGCGCCCACGGACTTGACGCCGCGCGATGGACAGGGTTGGCCGTATGACCCGCAACGCATGATTCCGTCGCGGTTTGTGTGGCACGTGAAATTGCACACTCCGCGTTCGCCATTGATTGGCGACACGCCGCTAACCGCCGCCGCCTACGCGATCCATGCGAACAACGCGATAAACACCCAACAAGCGCGTTTCTTTCAAAATATGTCGCGCCCGTCCGGCACGCTCAACACGGAATTAGTGTTGACGAAAAAGCAAGTGGACGAGTTGCGGATGCTTTGGAACGAACAAAGTTCCGGCATGAACATTGGCGGCGTTCCGATCCTGTCCGCAGGTTTGAAGTGGACGCCGCTTTCAATGTCGGCCACGGACGCGCAACTAATCGAATTCTACAAACTCAGCGTCGCGGACATTGCGCGGGTGTTGCGCATTCCGTTGCCGCTGATTGGCGAGCCTGAATCGACATTCGCGAACACGGAAGTATTGATGCAATTTTGGATTGCATCGGGGTTGGGGTTCCTGTTGGAGCATTTGGAATTGTCGTTGGATCAATTTTTTGGTTTGCCTGCCAATGAATATTGCGAATTTGAAACGTCGGCGCTACTCCGTAGCAATTTCAAAGAACGGATTGAGGGTTTGGTGCGCGGCGTCCAAGGCGGCATTTACACGCCGAATGAAGGCCGCAACTTGGAAGGCTTGCCGACAGTGGAAGCCGGCGACGAACCGCGCATGCAACAACAGGTTGTGCCGCTGACTTATTGGGATAGAAAAATGGAATTGGAGGAAGCCGCGGCCGAGCGCGAAGCATCCGCGCCGCCGCCGCAACCCCCTGCCCCACCCGCGGCCAATGACGACGACGACGACGACGACGCGGACCCGGCCGCCGCCGATGCCAAATGGTTTGACGCAATCGTGGGGCGCGGAACATGAAACCGGACGAACGCGAAGCATTAGGCCGCGCCATTGCGCGCGTCATTGACACGCGGGTTGCCGAAATGCGCGAACGCATGGCGGCCATTGAAACGCAATTGGCCGAAGTGCCAACCGCAATTGAACGGTGCGCGCCGCGTGACTTGGTGGAATCGGTGTGTCAGTCATTGGAAACCGCGCACGGCAACACGGAAAAAGCGCAATCCGAATTCCGCGCCGCCCTGGCGGACGTGACGGAACGGTTGGGCGACGTAAACGCGGACACGGAAACGCGCGTGCGCGAAGCATCGGCCGAAGTGTTGGAAGCCGTGTTGCGCCGACAACAGGAAGCCGCGGCCGAAGCAATCGCGAGCATTCGCGATAAGGCGTTGGAAGCGTGGGCGCGCGTTGGGTCCGTCAAAGACGGCGAGCGCGGACCACGCGGCAAGCAAGGCGAACCCGGGCCGCCGGGAACGCTCGCGCAGGTTCGCACGTGGCAAGCCGGGGAGATTTACCGGGCCGGTGAATACGTTTGGCTCCCGCCCGGACACCCGCACGGTTGGGCAATGGCATGCGCCATGTCCGAAACCTACGACATTCCCGGCGACGACGGCGCCCCATGGGAACCGTATTTGTTCCATGGCGAACGCGGCGAGCCGGGCGCGGGAATGCGTTACCGCGGCGCGCACGTGACAGGCGGCGAATACGCGTTGGGTGACGTGGTGATTGGCGAGGCCGGTTCCGCATGGGTGCGCACCGTGGAAGGCGTATCGGACGCGCTACCGGGCGACGGATGGGGATTGCTTGCGAAGCGCGGCGAACGCGGCACACGCGGCAAGCCCGGCGCGAACGGCGCACCCGGCCGTCCTGGCGCGGACGGTGTGGGCATCGCGGACATTGCAATTGAAGGTGACGCGTTGGTTGTGACGTTGACCAACGGCGACGTGAAGGCATTACAAATTCCGGTGTTGTTCGTGAGGGGTGCGCCATGAGACTGATTCGCACCGAATACCACGCGGACACGTTGGCGGCGGCGTTGTTGCCCAAATTCAAAGAGTGGGCGCGCATTGACCACAACGACGACGACGCATTGGCAACGTCCATGTTGGCCGCGGTTATCGCGTCATTGGAGCGGCAATGGGACATTGCGTTTGCGCCCGCGCGCTATGAATGGCGCCCGTATGAAACCAACGCGGTGCCGCCGGATCGGCCATATAACGCGGCATGGCCGTGGCGTGCCGGCTATCCGTCGCCTAGCGCGTGGACTTACGTTCCGGTTCCAATCCGCGGCATTTCGACTTTCAAGGTTCTAAAACCGCCATACACGGGCGGCGCTAATGACGTGTCCGCCAATTTCGTTTTGGCCGGTGATTTGAATTATGCAACCTTCGGGCAAACGTTTTTGCAGGCGAAGGCCGGCACAACCGGGTTGCAACCGGACTGGCAAGTCATTTTGGAAACGGAGGGCATTTATCACGACCCGGAGGACACAAGTTATTTGCCGCCCGCGTTGTGGAACGTGGTGGCGCGTTATGCATTGTTCGTTTGGGAAAACCGCGAAAGCGCCATGCCAACGAATTTGCAGGAAGTGCCGGACTTCCACGACCGCGCTTGGGCAGTCTTTTGGGCGCCGAGGGTTTGAGCCGTGCGCGTCGGGCCATTGCATGACCGGGTGCGAATTGATCGGTGCGTCACGACGAAGGACGCGCTTGGTGCACCGTCGCGTGCATGGGTGGCGCTTTGGACGGCCGCCGCGCAAATCGACACCGTAAGCGGGCGCGAATACTTCACGGGGACGCGCGAGGAAGCCGCGGACTTGGTGCGCATTCGCATGCGTTACCACCCGCTAGGAATGAACATCACGGCGGACGCGCGCGCGGTGGACGTGCGCCGCGGGATCACATACGCAATTCAGTCCGTGTTGTTTGACGACAAACGCACGTTGTTGACGTTGGCGTGCGCATCGGGGGTGGCCGATGGCTGATTATTTTGAAATGAAGGTGGACGGGTTGGCGGACTTGCAACGCAACTTGGCCGAATTCGGAACGGAACGCATCGTGGGCCGCATCATTAAAACCGCGATGCAAGCCGGCGCGCGAGTTGTGCGCCCGCATGGCGCATCCAACGCCAGGTCGCTTGGGTTGGGTGCAATCCAATTTGTGAAGCGCGACCGCAAGGACGGCGGCAGTTATCGCGTTTATGGACGCATCCCGCGCGCTTTGAAAGTTGGCCGCGCATACAAACCCCGCGGGTTCCCGGACCTGTACCGCGTCAACGTGGTTGCGCGTGGGCAACGGCAACCGGGCATCTATCGCAACCGGGCGCCGCATGCGCACCTTATTGAATACGGGTTCAACCACAACCGCCACGGCAAAGGCGGCCCGCACATTCCCGGCCGTCCGTTTCTAGGCCCGGCATTGAACACGACGGCGCCGCAAGTGACGGAACGCATTGCGCAAATCATGGCGCGGGAAATTGACCGGGTGAGGTTCAAAACATGAGCGTTGAAGCGCGCATGTTGGCCGAGCTTGAAGCGTCGCAGGACGCGGCGTTGGTGCGTGCACAAAAAACGTATGGCTACGCGCCGCAGGACGACGAAAAGGAACCGACCCGGCTTCCGTTGTTGGTGCTGCAACGCGCCCAAGCGGAATGGATAACGGACCTTTGCGGCACGCAGGACGGCGCATGTTTCGTGACCGTCATTGTTGTGCACATCGCACGCGGCGCGGAGGAAGCGCGCACGCAGGCACAAGCCGCGCGATTGGTGTTGTTGACCGGCGCGGAGGAACCACAACTAGAAAGCGAAAGCGAAGAATACGATTCCGATTTGCGAGGTTGGTTGGTCACTCAATCATTCCGGGTTTGGGACGACGCCCCGGAAGTTGCAACACCATGAAAGAGGACAACCGCCATGGCTGCTTTTTCAACCAAGGGGCTGACTGTTTGGCTGCAAAAAAAGCCGGGCAGTTCCCCCGCTCCCGTAACGATCACGTCCGCGACCAATGCAAAGCCGTCCGTTGTGACGGTGGCCGCGGGCGATATAACCGACTTCAAAGCCGGCGACGTTGTAATGGTTGCCGGCACCAACTTGAAAGCGTTGGACGGCAACACGTTTGTTGTTGGCACCATCACTTCCAATTCATTCCCGTTGCAGGGAAGCGACGCAAGCGGCGAAACCGCGGGCGCAACGGGCGGCAACCTGACCAACTATTCAACGGCGGACATGGTGGAGTTTTGCGTTTCGTCCATTGAATACGCGCAGGCCGCCGCGCAGGCGATCAATGTTGGAACGACGTGCGATCCAACGGCGCAAATCGCGGGCGAGCCGCAGGCCGGCACCGTGTCCGTCACGGGTTTTCAGGACTACACGAAGGATGGTTTTTTGGAATTCATGCGCGCCGTCAACGACCAATTGCCGCGCATTCTGCAAATCAAGTTGCCGGCGACGGCGACCGCATCCGGCGCCGGGCAAATCGTGTTCCCAAGCGCGACCGCAACCGGGTTTGGCGAAACGTTCACGGTTGGACAGGCCGCCGGCTTTACCGGCGAATTCACGTTGGGGACGAAACCCCTTTATGTGGTGTGACGCATGGATGACAACAGAACCCGCGAAAAAGTGGACGCGCCCGAATTGGGCGCGTCCGTGTTCCTAGTGGAAACGTCGGTTGGCGAGCTTATGCCGTTGTTCGACATTGCCAAGGAAGGCGACACGCCGCGTTTGATGCTGGCGTGTTTGGCGGCATCACTTGAAGTTGACGGCAAGCGCGTGACGGAACCGGAGTTGCGCGCGCTTGGTGCGAAAAAGTGGCGCGCGCTTATGCGACTAGGCCCGCGCGCTTTGCGCATCAATTCGATTATTGACGACACGGAGGAAGGCACGGAGCCGGCGCAAAAAAAACCTTAGACCCCATGCGCCGGGTGTTGCATTTGATTGCGTGCCGCGTGGGGATGCCGGTCTATCGAATCGAACGCGAAATGCCGGCGCATGAGTTGGTGGACTGGATTTTGTTTTTCCAAGCGGAGAACCGGGACAGCGAACCCCGGAGTGTGGATGACATTGGCGGCGATGCATTCGCGGCTGCCATGGGTGCCGACGTTGGAGGGTTGAACAATGGCGAGCAAAGCGGGCCGGCTGCAAATCCAACTTGAATTGGAAGTTGCGCAACTGAAACGCGACCTGGCGGCCGTGTCGAATCAAATCGACCGGAGTTCGCAGGAATGGAAGTCAAGCGTTAGCGCGTTTTCGCAAGGCTTCAAAGATGCATTCAAGTTTGCCGGGATCACGGCCGCGCTTGCCGCAGTCACGGGCGCCGTCAAAAACACCATTGACGAAATGGGGCGCATCGCGGACGAGTCCGCAAAGATCGCGGACACGGCCGAAAACTTCCAACGCTTGGAACATGCCGCCGCGCAATCCGGCGTGGCAATGGAGGACGTGACCAAAAGCGTTGGCAAATTGCAATTGGAGTTGGGGAAGATCGACGCGGGCGGCGGCAAGGGTGCCGCCGCGGCGTTGCAAAACTTGGGCATCACACTTGACGAGTTGCGCAAGCTTTCCCCGGCCGATGCATTCCTAAAGGTCGCGGGCGCGGTTGGCGAGATTCGCGACAACAGCGAACGTGCGGCGACAGGTGCGGCGTTGTTTGGCAAGGGTTGGCAAACCCTTATGCCGTTAATCAAGGACGGCGAACAAGGCATGCGCGATTTGGCGGACTCCGCAACCGTCATGTCCAACGCCGCCGTGGCCGCGGGTGACGAATTCGGGGACGCAATGGGCGCGATGCAAACCGCCGTGCAAACGCTGATTGGTGAAGCGTTGGCGCCCGTGTTGCCCATGCTGACGGCGCTTGCAAACGAAACCCGCGCGAGCGCCGGGGAAGCGGCCAAATCCACGTCGCAATTCGACGCAATGGGAACGTCAATTGAATTCCTTGGAAAGTTTGCCGTTGCGGCTGTAACCGGGTTCAAGTTGTTGGGTTCCGTCATTGAAACCGTTGG
>JGI10216J12902_102707515_pt1 | contig 10494 bp, 4 predicted proteins | sample KanNatreferecore_FD_12902 | JGI IMG/M metagenome (IMG submission 12902)
TTCTCGCGAGCGAGCGCGAATTTAAAAATTCGTCGAGATATTTAGGAAACGCTTAAGTTTTCTTTCAGAATGCCGGGGTATCTCTTCCGGGTATGCGATAGAAGAAGGCCGAGTAGGAGGGCGGGTCCTCTCCCTCTTCGAAAGCCTGCTCAACGTCAAGGTTCTCCGGGCGCATGCCGGAGGACCGCTCCGCCTCACCGAGCTGCAGGAAGTGATCGGCTGGTCGGCCGAGGCGACCGTCCGCGACGCGATCAGGAACCTGCAGGATTGCGGCGCCTTGGTGAAGCAGCCTGCGGAAGGCCAGCGCAATGCGGTTGCGACCGCGCTGGGCCCGGCCGGGGAGGACATGCTCAACGCCGCCGAGGTGCTCGAGCGCTGGCTGTGCGAGTGCCCGGCTGGGCCGATCGAGCTCATCACCGATCACGCCGCGGTTGCGGTCAAGGCGCTGGCCGGCGGCTGGAGCTCGAGCCTGATGCGGGCGCTAGGCGCCGGCCCCTCGACGTTGACCGAGCTGAGCAGCCAGATACCTGAGATCAGCTACCCGGCGCTCGAACGCCGGATCGGCTGGATGCGGAGCACCGGGCAGGTGGAAGCGCTGCCGAAGGAGCCTCGCGGAGTCCCCTACGCCCCGACGAAATGGTTGCGCCGGGCGATCTCCCCCCTGGCCATGGCCGGCCGCTGCGAACGGCGCCACATGGAGGGCGGCCCGCCGATCACCGAGGTCGAGGTGGAGACCTCCTTCCTGCTTGCCCTGCCGATGGCGCCCCTGCCGGAAGACCGCTCCGGCTCCTGCGTGCTGGCGGTGCAGACCGAGTCAGCCGAGGTCGACCAGCGCCTTCCGCTCGCCGGCGTCAGCGTCGAGCTCATCGACGGCGGCCCGGCGGTCATCTCCCTCGACCTCATCGCGCAACCTCGCACCTGGGCGGTGGGCACGGCGAGAGACTGGCTCGACGCGACGATCGACGGCAACCTCGAGATCCTCCGCATCGGCGGTGAGAACCCCCAGCTCGCCGCCGACGTAATCAGCGCCATGCGCTGCGCATTGTTCATCGATCGGTGAATACGTGGGCTCGCAAGCACGCGAGTCCGACATGCTGCGATTTGCAGGGAGTTTGTCGCCCCCTTTTTTTCGGAACCGCCGTGTCAGGTGTCCGACTTGACCGATCAAGGGTCCTTGGGTTATCCCTTTCGGCGCAAAACTCGGGGCCCCGACAGGTGAACTGCCGAGGCCCCGGCTCAATCAGCCCGACCCGGTCAGTCCCACAGACGCCCAGGGAGGGCTCTCAAGAAAGGTACAACCATGTTCAAGAAGTTGACGCTGGTCGCCATGTCGGTGGCTGCTCTGGCGGCGTTCGCCATTCCGGCCGTCGCTCAGGGGGCGGAGATCACAGACTCCCTCGGCGAACCGGCCCAGAACATCACAGCCTTTAGCACCAACACCGTCACCACCTCGGGGGGATCCTCCCTTGAGTGCGCGACAGTAGATCTCGATCTGACGCGTACAGGCACAGGGACATATCACGGTACCGGATATGCAAAAGGTCACATAAATGAAGGACCCACTCATCTGAAACACACCTGCACAATTGAACCCGAAGGAACGATTGCCACAGTTGAATCCGTCACTGTGAAAGACGTTCATATCAACGGAGGCGGCACCGGCACGGCTGAATTCTCATTCACATTCAAAGTTGCCGGAGTGCTGATGTGCACCAGTGGGGGCAAAGTCAACCTCACCTACACGCCTACATCAGATGAAGCTAGTGTCAGTGGCAAAATCAAAGGCAGCGAAAACACTGCCTTCGGATGCCCGCCCGAATCTGAAATCACCGGCGATTTCACAATCACCGATGAACTCGGAGAACCTGTCGTAATCCATTAAAAATATTGATCACTGGCAAGCAATGAAGTAATGAAGGTGCCTGGCCGAAGCCATTACTGCTTCGGCCAGGCCGGTAACAGCAAGTTCCTTGACAAGACTGTGAAGGACCTATATAAGTCGCTCGGAAGTTCTGGGGATATATGCACAAGGATCAGAGGACGGGATCGATCCGGTGGGGATGTTGGCTTTCCCTTACAGGTCTCCGGCCATAGCGAAGGGGAGAGTATGAACGTGGGTAGATATGCCAAGGTGGGTCCTCTGGGCTTCTGCATTGCCGCTCTGGTGGTGTTTGCGATGGTGCTGCCGAGTGGAGCGGGCGCTGACCCCAAAGCCCACCTCGCCACGATCGGCTCCTCCGGCTCGCTAGGTGGTCAGTTCACCCAGGCCCGGGGCATTGCGGTGAACCACGACACCGGCGACTTCTACGTCGCGGATGGTGGCAACGCCCGGATCCAGCAGTTCTCGGCCTCGGGGAGCTTCATTCGCGCTTGGGGAACCGACGTGATCGCAAGTGGCAAACCGGGAGACACCGGGACCGGGTTCGAGATTTGTAACGCCGTTCCAGGGCCTACTCCTGGGGAAAACTGCAAAGCGGGTACTACGACGCTTGGAGCAGCCGGCCAGGTCGCGCAGCCGATGGGCGTTGCCGTGGATCAAGCCACCGGCTACGTCTACGTCACGAGCAACACCAACCGGCGCGTCGACATCTTCTCGAGCAATGGGGTCTTCGCCGGCGCATTCGGATGGGGGGTCGATACCGGGGTTGGTGCGCTCGAGCTGTGCACCACTCTCAGCACCTGTCAGCAGGGTGTGGCCGGAGCTGGGGCCGGGCAGTTTCCCACGAGCCTGATCGCGAGCTCGCCGGCGATCGATCCCTCGGCGCCTCCGGGGACGGTTTACGTCCCGGAGCAGGGCAATGCTCGCGTCTCGAAGTTCGCTACGACCATCACCAGTGGTGCCCTTTCCTCCGTCAGCTTCATCAAGGCATTCGGTTGGGACGTCGCCCCCGGGGCGGTCAGCGAGGAGCAGGAAATCCGCATCCGCGCCACCGGCGGGCAATTCAAGCTGAGCTTCGAAAGCGACACCACGCCTGACCTTTCCTTCGACGCGACGTCAGGAGAAGTTCAGGCTGCGCTGAACGCCCTGTCTTCGATCAGCGGCGGTGGCGGAAGCGTTTCGGTCTCCGGCGGTCCGGGCGATGCGGGCGGCACGAGCCCCTACGTCATTCGGTTCGACGGCGGGCCGCTTGCGGGCGTGAACATCCTTCAGGAGTTGGTGGCGTCGAACGGGACCGCTCCTCTGGTTGGAACTGGGGCATCCGTGCTGACCCGAGCCAACGGTGGAACCACCACCGAACTCGAGTCCTGCACCGTCGCGTCCGGCTGCAAAGCCGGCTCAGCCGGCGGCGGTTCCGGGCAGTTCACCGGTGGGACCCCTGCCGCGAGCGCCGGCAGCCCTTCCAGCGCCGCTGTCGATTCGACGGGAGCGATCTATGTCGTCAGCGGTCCCTTCAACAACGCTGCAAATGACTGCACCGCAGCTGCCCCGTGCCGGATTCAGAAGTTCAATTCGTCGACGACGGCCGCGGTCGATTTCGGTCCCGCCTCGGGTCCCGGTCAGATAACTAATACCACCAGCCTTGATGCCGGCAACGTCGCCGGTCTAGATGTCGCTGTAGACCCCGACACCGACCGGGTTTTCGTCAATCTCAAGTCCAGTTCCACCACTTACCAGGTGCGCGAGTACGACAGCGCCGGAGGGCTGATCGAGACCCATCCTCCTAACGCGCTTACTAGCGTTGCTCTGACCAACAACCATGGCTTGGCAGTTGGAACCGAAGATCGCGTTTACTCGAACCTGATGGCGACGTCGGTCTACATCCTCGGTCCGGTCCCGGATCCGGTTCCGACAATGGGAGTGGTGGGCAACGTCACCGCAACGACCGCCGATCTTGAAGGGGCTGTGGACATCCCATCCCCCGGGTCACCCACCTTTACAACCGGATTTCACTTCGAGTACTCAAAAAATGGTGAGGATTGGGAGGACGTAACGGCCGATCAGCACCCCGGAGACGGCTCCACCGGTACCCACCCGGTAGCGGACATCGCCGCCGGTCTCCAGCCGAACACCACCTATCAGGCGAGGATGGTAGCCACCACCGGCGGGGATGACGTATTTTCGGAGAAAGTCACTTTTACCACCGAAGAAGCCCCCCCCGCCATTGCTCGCTCATATGTCGAAGAGGTGACGGAGACCAGCGCTGAACTAGGCGCTCATATCGATCCGCAGGGACTGCCGACTAAATATCACTTCGAGTGGGCGACGCAGGCTGAGTGGGAAGCGACGGAAGAATACCCGCATAGGGCACCTGCCTTCGATCGGCAGCTGGGAGGCGGAAACGAGGTCGTGATCGTGCGTGAGGAGATAGACGGCCTACAGCCCGCCTCCGTGTACCGGTTCCGCGTGGTGGCCACCAACGCGAAAGAAGAGGTCGCCGGTCCCGCTGTTCGATTCGAAACTTTAAATGAGTGCGGCCTCTTGGAGAATCGATGCTACGAGCTTGTATCGCCATCCGACAAGGGTCCGGTGGCCTCGGCCGGTGACTCGGCCGTTCTAGGAAACCGATTGCAGTTCCAGGCCGCTGCTGATGGGCCGGCCATCGCGTATAACCTCGCCTTCGGGCTGCCGAGTGCGACCGCCGGTGGTGAAGTCCTGTACCAGGGTGAGCGGAATTCGACTGGCTGGGCCGCCTCCCAGGTGGACCCGCCATCTCTCGTCGTGCCTGGGATGTCTCCACCTAGCGCGGCTAACAGCAATCCGACTTTTCCTCTCGGCCTATCGGAAGACCTCGGCTGTTACGTCTTCAACAGCAACCAGCCGCTTACCACCGATACCCCTGCGGCCACGCTTGAACAGGGGAAAGGCGTTGTGCATCTGAGAAAAGACGGGGTGCTCAGAACGGTTACGACTATCCCGGCAAGCAATGGCGATAGCGTCTTTCGTGACTTCATCAACCAGTACCTGTTCGTAGGAATGGCTGAAGCGGGCGCTGACCGATGCGAGCGTGTGATCCTCCGCTCGGAATTCCATTACCCCGGCGCGTCGGGGCAGGGCGCCTGGCGATCTTACGAATGGAGCAGGGGGGAACTGCGAAGCGTAGGGATCGTCCCCGGGCCTGGGGGGCTGGAAGAGGCGGAAGTGGTTCCCGGCTCCCCGGAGAACTTCAACTCCCTGCCGGCGGCTGGATTCGAAGTGCATAACTTCCGCAACGCGGTCTCACTCGACGGCCGGCGTCTGTTCTTTACCGCAGTGTCACGGGTCGGTGGCGACACGGGCGCCAAAGCCGTCTTCGTCCGCGAGCTCAAAGGGGAGGCTGTCGGTGACGTAGCCGCCGGATCGGCGATCGTCCAGGGCTTGGAGCCGGGCGATGGCCAGCTGCTGCCAGGGCAGGCGGTATATGGTGCTGGGATTCCCGCGATGACGACGATCGTCAGCGTCGACACCAACGCGGGCGAGTTGACGCTCTCGAATCCGGCCACTAAGTCCGGCGTCGCGGTGCGCTTGGAGGCCTTTACCGCCACCGACGTCTCCCAGTCGCAGAACCCCGGAGTCACGAATACCGGCAACTCCCGGTATGAGGTCGCTTCGAGAGACGGTCGCTACGTCTTCTTCACCGCGCGTCGCGGCCTCGACCCCGACGGTGAAAGCGGCGGTCCTGCCAGCTGCACGCTGGGCTTTGGAGACCCTAACGGACCGGGCTGCAGTCTCTACCAGTACGACGTTGAGGCGGGAGAGCTGGTCGATCTATCGATCCCTCAGCCGGATACCACTAACAGTAACGGGCCCGGCGTCGCCGGGGTCCTGGATGCCTCGGAGGACGGCTCGCACGTCTATTTTGCCGCGCGGGGACAGCTGATCCCGGAAGCGGGAAGGACTGAGGCCGAGAACATCGCCGAGAGCACCTACAGCATCTATCTGTGGACCGGCGGGGGCCTGAAATACGTTGGCTCGATTGGTACTTTCGAAGCGGAGAACACTGCCCTGACTGCTTCAAGCATGAAGGGAATCGCACCTCGGTTCACCACGCGGGTGACGCCAGACGGTAGCTACCTCCTCTATCAGTCATCTACCGACTCCGCGGACTTCACTGGCGAGGGCAGGCGGGAGGCGTTCCTATACAGCGAGCAGGCCGAGCAGACCATGTGCCTCTCGTGTCGTCGGGATGGCCTGGCCTCGGTTGCGGACCCGACGTTCAATCCGCTCATGGCCAACGGAGAGATCGAAAATAGAACCAAGCCGCCCACCACTTTGGTGGAGAACGAAGACGGTGGAGCCACCGTGTTCTTCCGATCGCCGAACCGGCTGGCAGTGGGGGCGACCGAGGGTAGGCTGAGCCTGTACCAGTGGAAGGACGGCCAGATAGCGTTCCTGGCCAGCTCGGCGCCGAGCGCGGCGCGGGAACTCACCTTCGCCGGTGCAAGCCGCGACGGACAGGACGTCTACTTCACCACGGTGGATCAGCTGACCTGGCAGGACACGGACGGCAAGCTCGACGTATATGACGCGCGGGTCGGCGGCGGCTTTTCACAGCCGCCCGCTCCGCCGCAGGCATGCAATCCCCTGGTGGAAGCGTCATGCCAGGGCAGTGGGCTCGTGAGCCCGCCGGCTAGCACCGTGCCCGGCAGCGCTGCGCTGCAGGGACCGGGCAACGTTCAGCCCGCGCCGGAAAAGGCCAAAAAGAAGAAGGTCAAAAAGAAGAAGAAAGCCAGGAAGAAGGGGCAAGGGAAGCGGCGCAGTGGCAGGCAAGCCACCAAGAACGGGAGGGCAGGGCTGTGAGCGGTCTCAGGCTGCGTAGCGCGTTGCGGGCATGGGGAGTCGGCGCGATGGTGATGGCTCTTGGGGTCCTTGCTTTCGCAGGGACGGCCACCGCCGCATCTCCGGGTTGGAAGCTTCTCGGGATAACTGCCCCCACCCACGTGCCGCCGGTGAGCAGCGAGGTGCAGACCGTCTCCGTCGATGCCACGGGTGGCACCTTCACGCTGACGTTCGAAGGTCAGACCACGGCGCCGATGCCCTTTGACGTCGCTGCGGGCGATCTCCAGACGGCCCTCGCCGATCTCTCCTCCATAGGTGGGGCCGGAGGGTCGGTGGAAGTCGACGGCGGGCCCGGCGACGCGGGGGCGACCAAGCCCTACGGCGTCCGCTTCCGCGGGTCGCTCGCATCGACCGACGTAACTGCACTGGTGGCGGACTCGAGTGGCCTGACCGGGGGTGCGGCCTCGGCGAGCGTCACGACGACCACCGTCGGAGGTGAGCCCGGCGAAGGCAGCCTGGCGATCTATCCGAGCAACGTCGGCGGAGCGCCGACCGCCGGCACGATCACGTTGAACATCGGCCCTCTTCCTGCTGGGATCGAGACCGCAGGATCGGCCATCGGCAGAGATTGGACGTGCACCCCTGACGGCGCCGGGCAGACCAGCCTGACCTGCCTCCGCAGCACTCCTGTGATCGAAACTTCGATGGCCGACCCCGTGATCCTCCCGATTCGGGTCGTCGGCTCGCCCGCTCCGACGTCGGTGGTGCAGACGTCGATCGAAGGCGGGGGGGCGGCCGGGAGCTCGACCTACGCCATAGACGTCACCGTCTCCGATTCCAGGGCAGAGGCGGGCGTGCAGGCGGCATGGGCCGGCGCCTTCGACGACGAAGGGAAACCCGCCACCGAAGCGGGTGCGCACCCGTACACCGCGGCGACGTTGTTCTTCCTCAAAACCAACTTGACCGCGTTCGGAGATCCGATCCCGGCGGGGGACGTCCGGGACCTCTTCGTCGATCTGCCGCCGGGGTTCATCGGCAACCCGCTGGTTACCGAGCGCTGCCCGCAGACCCTGCTGATATGCGAAGACCCCGCCATGCAGATCGGAGAGGCGGCGCCTCTCCTCTCCGAATCACCGGTCGGCGCGAGCGGGATCAACTGGGACCAGACCTTCAAGGTCGAAAACGACATGCCCGCCAAAGGGTATGCGGCGCAGTTCACCTTCAAGGTGGTCGACAGCCGGATCAGCGCCCTCGGCACGCTGCGCAGCGACGAGGACTACGGGGTGACGGTGGTCGCGCCCAGCATCCTTCCTCATTACGAGGTCTACGGCAGCTACTTCGAGCTGGACGGCCGGCCGGCAGCCGCTGGCGGGAAAGCCTTCCTCACCAATCCAACGGACTGCGCAAACGAGGCCGTCACCGCGCCCATAACGACGTTCACGAGCAACTCCTGGCAGGCCCCGACGATCTTCGACGAGTGGATCGTCGACATCCCGCCGGTCGTGGGCTGCGAGGGTCTCGAGTTCAAACCCGCATTCAGCTTCCAGCCGTCGGCTCAGTCAGCGGCGACTGGGGTTGCCGCGACGGCGCACCTGCAGGTGGACCAGGAAGGTCTCCTGGACCCCGCAAAACGGGCGACCCCGCACTTGAAGGACTCGGTGGTGACGCTGCCGGTCGGGTTCACGCTCAATCCCTCGGCCGCCGATGGCCTGGAGTCCTGCTCGACCGAGCAGATCGGCTACGTGGGCGGCGGGTTCCCGATGCCGAACCCGATGCGGTTCGACAAGGAGCCGGTGGCCTGCCCGGACGCCTCGAAGATCGGCACGGCGGAAATCAAAACGCCGCTGCTGGAAGACCCGCTGAAAGGCACCGTCTACCTGGCTGCCCAGGACGACAATCCGTTCAAATCGCTGCTGGCGATGTACATCGCCATCGACGACGAGCAGACCGGCACCGTGGTCAAGCTGCCGGGCGAGGTCGTGCCGAATCCGGTCAACGGCCAGCTGGTCGCAACCTTCGCCAACAACCCGCAGCTGCCGTTCGAGGACCTGATCCTCAGCTTCCGCGGCGGGGGACCGCGGTCGACCCTGGCGACGCCGGACGTCTGCAGCACCTACACGACCAACGGTGAGTTCACGCCGTGGTCGGCGCCGGAATCGGGTCCCCCCGCGCAGACGCAGGACTCGTTCGAGATCACGACGGGCGTGGGCGGTTCCGCCACCTGCCCGCGCACCAAAGCGGAGCGGCCGTTCAGCCTCGGCTTCGAGGCGGGGGCGACGCACCCGGTCAGCGGAGCGGCCTCGCCGTTCACGCTGCGGATCACCCGCCCCGACGGCAACCAGGAGCTCGACCGGATCACCGTCTCCACGCCTCCCGGCCTGATCGCCTCCCTGGTCGGCGTCGGCACCTGCTCCGAGGCGCAGCTGGCCGCAGCACAGGCGCCCGGCCGGACCGGCAAGCAGGAGATCGCCGACCCGTCCTGCCCGGCCTCGAGTCAGCTGGGAACGACGACGATCGGCGCCGGCGTCGGCTCCAACCCGATCTACGTGAAGACCGGCAAGGTCTACCTCTCCGGCCCTTATAAAGGGGCGCCCCTGAGCTTCGCCTTCGTCGTTCCCGCCGTGGCCGGGCCGTTTGACCTCGGAGTTCAGGTCGTCCGCACCGCGCTGCGCATCAATCCGCAGACGGCGCAGGTGACCGCCGAGAGCGATTCGATCCCGCAGATCCTCAAGGGCATCCCGCTGCTGGTCCGGGACGTCCGCGTCGACATCGACCGCCCCGGCTTCATCCGCAACCCGACCAACTGCGAACCGATGGCGGTCAGCGGTCAGGTGACCGGGGGCAGCGGCGCGGTCGCCAACGTCGCCAGCCGCTACCAGGTGGGCGACTGCGACAAGCTCGGCTTCCAGCCGAGCCTGAAGCTGCGCCTCCAGGGCGGCACGAAGCGCGACAAGTACCAGAAGCTGACCGCGACCCTGACGGCGCGGCCGGGCGACGCGAACATCGCCTTCACCTCGGTGAGGTTCCCGCGCTCGATCTTCCTCGCGCAGGAGCACATCCGGACGGTCTGCACGCGGGTCCAGTTCGCCCTCGACAGCTGCCCGCCCGGATCGGTCTACGGATACGCCGAAGCGGTGACGCCGCTGCTCGACCAGCCCGTGCAGGGGCCGGTCTACCTGCGCTCCTCGAACAACGTGCTCCCCGACCTGGTCGCCGCCCTGCGGGGCCCCGATCACCAGCCGATCAAGGTCGAGCTGTCCGCGCGTACCGACTCGAAAAACAAAGGCATCAGAAACACGTTTGACATCGTCCCCGACGCGCCCGTCAGCACCTTCGTCCTGCGGATGAAAGGCGGCAACAAGAGCCTCCTCGTGACCTCGCGCGACATCTGCAAACGCAAGGAACGGGCGACCGTGAAAATGCGCGGGCAGAACGGGATGGTGCGGAACTTCAAACCCGTCCTCCAAGCCGATTGCGGCAAGAAAAAGCCCTCGAAAGGCAAAAAACGGGGCGGAAAAGGCCGGCGTTGAGGGCCTTCATTGCGCGGCCGCCCCTGAATGATTAAAAAACTTAATGTTTTATAGTACGATGCTGTTCGGGAGGCGTGCAGCCCTTTTCCCAGGCTCGCACTCCTGACTCGAGAAGGTGCGCGGCCGGCGCTTGGCTCCATCCGACGAGCAGCCGGCCCGCCTTTTCGCAAGTCTTCATAGCCGGATCGACAAGATTCCTTGACGGCTCCACAGTAAAGTGCATAGAGTCGAGCAATCGGCCAGAAAACTCACGCGAATTGGGGAATG
>JGI10216J12902_100567536_pt1 | contig 10493 bp, 8 predicted proteins | sample KanNatreferecore_FD_12902 | JGI IMG/M metagenome (IMG submission 12902)
CTTTCTGCGATCTGGCTGGTGCTGGCCTTTGGCATGTTGCTGCTGCTTGGCAGGCGTTTACGGCATGGTGACTTTTTCTCATCGCTTTTGTATGTTTCAATCATGGTGGTGGTGGGCGATCTTATTGCGCTGCTGTGGTGGGGCGAAGCGTTCCAATTGATCGCCATCCTGAGCATCATGCTCCTGCTGGCAGGCATACTTTTGATTCGAATACTCAAGGATTGGAACGCGGCTGGCCAGGCATTTTTCCTGTTTTCCCTGACAACCACGATACTTTACCTCTTGTACGCGTTCGCAGTGACCGCCTTCAGCCCCAGTTCTCCCGCGGCCTTCATTTTTTCGTTCCTGTTGTTCCTGCTGGAAGCAGCAGCCCTGCTACTCTCCCTGAGCTATGCCTTCGAGGTGTTGGATGTCCTTTGCCGGGTACGCTGGCGGCGTAAAGTAACTTCGAAGCCGATGGGCAAATATGCTCCAATGGTGTCCTTGCACGTTCCTGCATATAACGAGCCTCCGGAACTGGTCGAGAAGACGTTGCGCGCCCTGGCTGCTTTGGACTATCCCTCCTATGAGGTCATTCTGATCGACAACAACACGCCAGACGAGGCAACCTGGCAACCGCTGGCAGAAGTGTGCAAGGAGCTCGGTTTCAAATGCCTGCATCTGGACCGCTGGCCAGGTTATAAATCCGGCGCCTTGAATTTCGCGCTCGCAATGACCGACCCGCATGCAGAGATCATCGGGGTGATCGACGCCGATTACCTGGTCCAGCCGGACTATCTGCGCCGCATCGTGCCATATTTTGAGGAAGCCGGGATCGCATTTGTGCAAACGCCGCAGGATTATCGCGAATATCAAAAGAATCGATTCTTCCAGGCGGTGTACGATGGTTATAAATATTTCTTTGCCTTGTCGATGCCCTCTCGGAACGAGCGGAATGCCATTATCTTTTGTGGAACGATGGGGCTGTTACGCAAGAGTGTGCTCCAGGAAATTGGCGGCTGGGATGAATGGTGCATCACCGAGGATGCGGAAACCAGCCTTCGTATTTTGAATCGCGGCTACACTTCGCTTTATATAAATGAAACCTTCGGGAGGGGGTTGATGCCGCTTGATTTCGAAGGCTTGAAGAAACAACGTTTCCGTTGGGCCTTCGGGGGTGTTCAGATCCTGAAGAAGCACTGGGCAAAATTGATGCCCTGGGCGCGTTGGGCAGATCCACAAAACCAGATGACCGGTATGCAGCGCTATTTCTATCTGATGGCAAGCCTGCAGTGGTTCAATGAGTTGCTTACTTTTGCGTTTACGACCATGGTGTTGATCAGCGCCGTACTGACCATTAGCGGCAACACCTCCCTTTTGCGGCCAACGACAGAAGCGCTTGTGCTTCTCCCGATCGTGTTGATCGGCGTCAATCTTTTCCGGGCGCTGTGGGGTCTGCGTCACGCACTCGCCATATCATGGCAACGCGCCATCCATGCGCTGACACTGTGGTTTGCCCTCACGTGGGTGGTCTCATTGGCATGTGTCCAGGCATTGGTGCAAAAACGCGGCGTGTTCCTGCGGACTCCCAAGACGCTCACGAATGCAGCTTGGGCCAGGGCAATACAGGTATCAAGTTGGGAAACCCTGGTGGGCGCAATTTGTGTGGTGAGTGGACTGGGCGTAATCGTCAGTTTTCCTTCCCTGCTTGCCCTTGGTCTGTTTCTGCTATGTTTATCGCAGGCTTTGATCTATCTCTCGGCTCCGTCGCATAGCCTGCTTAGCATGGCAAGCGTGCGCGGTCTGCCCTTGCAAGAGTCGGACCGGGCCAATATTTCCGGCAATTTTGCCAGTGAGAGCCGGCTTGGTTTACAGGTGGGTCTGGTGACATTGACGCTGCTTATCTTCGTATTCTCTGCTTCCATGCTGCCCACCTCAGACCGTGTGCCCTTATGGTATTCCATTTTCAATCCGGAACCACTCATCGTTCCACAGGCAGAGCTGATCAATTGGCCGCATCCCGGCCGGCGGCCGCCCAAGGAACCCAAAGGACCCAAAGACAAGAAACCGCCCAAGAAGCAACACGACAGGGTTCAGGGTTTTGTGTCGCCTGCTGACCCAGCCGCGCCCGGCCCCAATATGACCCCCTGAATTTGATCTAACTCCATCCAAAACTTTTAGATTCCCAGCCCAGCAGGTCGCCTTCGACATGCTCCTTGAGACCGACCCGCTCCATGATCCACATGATATGGGCGCGATGGTGCATACTGTGAGTGATGACATGCCCGATGGTGCCGCCAAACGTCTTCAATGCGGGCGGTTTGTCGAGGATGTCGGTAAAACAATCGTCGAAACGCGCTTCGCGCACGATCTTATGTGTGATGTTCGCGAAATCCCTGCTGGCGATGCTCAACCGCTCGATCAACTCAGGAATGGAAGTTCCTTCTTTATTTTGAACAGGGCGTTCCCATAGCAAATCTGTCCAGACCTCCATATTATCGATGATGTGAATGAAGGTCTGGCGCAGTGTGTTGTGATCGATGTCGAACTCCTGGTCCAGCAGGGCGTCCGGCAGGGCTTGACAGGCCAACAGTAACTGGCGTGTAGTCCATGTATCGTGAGCGAGCAATCTGTCGACAATATCCATGTGTCAGCCTCGATAATGATCATGCCTTAGAGTACAACTCTATGGTGTTGCCATCCGGGTCGCGGACCGCGACCTGAACTTTACCATCGTTGTGAATGATTTCGCCTTCCGTTTTCCCGCCGTACTTAAGAACGATCTCGGTCACCTTTTGAATATCGCGCACGCCAAATCCCAGCTGATGGACCGGGTAATTTTCGAAGTCAGCCTCTTCACGGATCGGTACGAACTTCAGCGTGATCCCGTTGAGATCGCCGAAGCGGGATCGAATGCCAAAGGTGTCCACTTCCTTGAAGGGAATTCCGAATGCTTCAGAATAGAAAGCTGTCATCGCGTCCATGTGGTGAACGCGGATCGCAATGCTCGCGAGTGTGTTCGAGTGAGTCATGGGAAACTCCTGCTTTTGTTTTCGAACGGACCACTGGCTTCTTCGAGTTTTTTGTCGCACTCATCGAAGCCGGCCTGCCATGCTTTTTGATAGGTTTTTTCGTCAAGTTGGGAATTGATGGATTGAATTAAAGGTGCGAGCCAGTCCTGCTCCGCTTTTGTGGGCAGCCTGGGAGACTTCCTGAATATCGCGATGGCCGCGCCCAGCCAGGCTGCGGCCCCTTCATGCAGCCCTCCTGCCAGCGCGATATGCGAAAAACTGACAAGGCACAGGGCGGTATTCCAGATGTCCCCGGTGTGCTTGAATATCTGTAAACTTGCCTTGAAATGCTCACGCGCATCGTTTAAATTCCCCAGCTTCAATGCTCCCCATCCGGCCATCTGGTGAACCCTGGCAGGGCCGGTGAGATCCTCGGCGGAGTGTAAAAGACCCAGGCTTTGCTCGAAGTTATGTTGCGCCTCCTCAAGCCTTCCCTCGCTGTGGAGCAGGCTTCCATATACAAACGTCGTCCACGCCAGCCCGCGTTGGTCGCCGGAACGTTGAAAGAGCGCCAGGCTTTCGGAAAGATGTGTCCGCACCTGTTCAAACTGCCCCTCCTGCAATGCAATCTGTGCAAGGTTGTTGAGCGCCCAGGCGAGGTTCCAATCCGCGCCCAGCCTGCGGAACAGTTGTATGCTTTCGTGAAGCATTTGAGCTGCCTGTTCCGGCTCATTCTTCATGGTGTATTGCGCAAGGTTGTTCAGCACCCACGCCTCACCATATTCGTCTCCCAATTGACGAAACAATGCCAGTGCGCGCTCCAGCCAGTCTTTAAAAGGAATTGAGCGCGATGCTGCCATCACCCCCATGCCATTCAATGTGTGAGCCAGGGATGGAGTGGGCTCGTCCGACCCAGGCTGGGTTAACAGATGTTCGATCCAGGCATGGCCCTCTTCGAGGTCGCCATGCATTCCCCAGAACTCCCAGAGACGTGCAGTGATGGCAAGCCCGACTCGCGCGTCACCAGGCTTCGAACAAGCCCAGGCCAGGGCGGCCCGCAAATTGGCTTGCTCAAGGATGAGCCCTTTGAGTGCGTTTGCCTGGCTTTTTGTGCGCAGGGATGGGACCATATTCGTGACCATTGCGGCATAATGGGTGGCATGTGCGCGCTGACAGGCTGTCCATTCATCGCGAGCGCTCAGTTGTTCAAGGGCATATTCCCGTAACGTGGTGAGCATCTGAAAGCGCGGAAGCGCATGTGCGCGCTCTTCACGCCAAAGCAGGTTTTGATCCACGAGCGAAGTTAATGCATCCAGGATGTTAAATTTTTCGGTATCGCCACACACCGCTTCAATGGCCTCGAAAGTGGCGCCGCCTGAAAAAATACCAAGCCGCACAAAGAGTTGTCGTTCCGTTTCGTCGAGCAGGTCATAACTCCAATCGATGGCCTTGCGGATGGTTTGCTGACGCGCTGGCAGATCCTGCGGGCCATGGGTCAGCAAGTCCAGGGTGGACGAGGCCTTCAGGCGTGCAAGCAATTCGTGCGGTTCAAGGAGTTTGCAGCGGGCGGCTGCGAGTTCGATTGCAAGAGGAATGCCATCAAGCAGTGCGCAAATCTCAGCCACTGGGCGGGCATTCGCCTCGGTAAGTTGAAAGCCCGGCTGGAGGGCGTTCACGCGTTGAACGAACAAGTCGACAGCGGGGGAAGAGCGCATCAGGTCGTGAGCGGGAGGCAGGTGATTCAAGTCAGGCACCTGCATCGATGGTACGCCATACTCGAATTCGCCGGAAAGATTGAGACGGGCGCGGCTGGTTACAAGCACCTTGAGCCCGGGCAGTGCCTCCAGCCAGGCGCGCACATCCAGGGCGGCAGGCAGGATCTGCTCGAAATTATCCAGCACGAGCAGCGTTCGTTTTGCGCGCAAATGATCCAACAGCCGTTGGCGTACGATTACTTCGCTGTGAGCCGAGATATCCAGTGCCTGCGCGACTGCCGATGCAAGCATCACGGGTTGTGTGATCGATTCAAGTGATATCAGATGGACATGGCCATCAAATTCTTCTTGAAGCATGCTGGCGGCTTGAATTGCCAGCCGCGTTTTGCCCACACCGCCGGGTCCGGTCAGGGTTAGCAGGCGCACGTCCGGTCTCAACAACATTCCGGTAATCTTGTTTATTTCGTCAATCCGGTCGATCAGTGACGTCAATGGCAGGGGGAGGAATGCATGCTGCGAAAGGCGGTGCCGGCTGATCTCGATGCCGCGTGCAAGCGACATCAAGTGATCGCGTTCCCCGCGATCGACCTCCAATTCCGCGATTAATAACTCGGCAAGCTGCCTGGACGGCTGTCGCTGCTGCGATTCGATTTTCTTGATGGTCTCGGGAGAGCAGGCGATGCGCGCGGCCAGATCGTTTTGCGTCAGATCGAGCGCCTTGCGACGCCGTTTCACCCAATGTGCAAAGGTTTCACTCATGTTGTATCCGAAATTGTCCCCCATATTGTACCGCCGGTATTCCCGCGAATCGATGGATAATATCTCAAATTAAACCCAGGAGATGAAGATGAAAAGATCACTTGCTATTTTTTTGATGTTGACAAGCCTGCTGTTATCGACGGCCTGCAGCGCGGCTGCCTCGCTAACGCCAGAGGAATTGCAGGAGGCGATTTTCGTCGCCGCCCGCGAAGAGGACGCGAAGGCCATGAAACAATATATCGATGCCGGCGCGGATATCAACCAGGTCAACGGAGATGGAGTGACCGTCCTGCAGATCGCTGCTCTGCGCGGAAATCTCGAAATGATCGAACTGCTGCTTGACGCCGGGGCGGATTTCGATGTCCGCACATTCCATTATGCGATCAAAGGATCTGGAGATAATGTGGATATTGTGCAGGCTTTCATCGATCGCGGCGCGGATGTTTCCGGGCGCGATGATGGCACTCCCGGACACTCACCGCTGATGCATGCGGCCGAGCATGGTCATCTGGAAATCGGGAAGTTATTGCTTGCGAACGGGGCAGACCTCGAACAGGTCGACGACTTCAATGACCCGGCGCTGAACGTGGCGGCTTTCCACGGTCAATTGGAATTCGTGAAAATGCTGGTGGACATGGGAGCAAAGCTCGATGTGATCGGCTACAGAGGCAGAAATGCCCTTGGACACGCGATTGCCAACCGACACGAAGAGGTGGCCGCCTTTTTGAGGGAGGCAGGCAGTCCCGAGTAGGTGAAGAATCTTTCACTGTTATTAACGATACATCAGGCGAGGTCTCATTGTCATAATCTGGTTTATGCAGGAAAACGACAATGAGACCTCGCCTGCTTTTTAAATAGTGTTTGGGCCAGGTTATGGGCATGATCATTTCCTCCAGGTGAGTACGGTGCCGCCCTGGCCCTGCATGATACTTCCGGGAAATACCCGAAGCCCCCATGGTTCGAGGTGCAGTGCAGCGAACGAGTCCGATGTTGGGCTATTCCAGACCTCAACGTTGGCCGGGTCGTAGCCTACAGGTGGCGGGGTCTCGAGAAACAAGTTCCAGACGTCGGTGCGCGTCTTGTCGTCGAATGCCCAGGTGGCACGGCAATCGGCCACGCATGTATCGTGAGTAGCAGACCAGTAGTTCAGGGAGATATACGGACTGGCCTTGAGATGGGCTACTTTCGAAGGCGAAGGGCCGGTGGCGATCCAGCCGGTTAGACGGGAACCATCCCACTGCCAGATGGGGTGGAGAATGCGGGAACGGGGACGACCCTGTGCATCCACAGTCGCGGCGCTGGCCCACACGATGCGATGGGCCATTTCTACAAAGGCGGGAGCTACTTCAGTCAATTTGTGCATTGGGTTTCCCTCTGGGGCATGATAAGTTCTACCATGCCTCATATTTGATTTTCTAAGGAAAGAGCTTGCCCCAGCAGGGCGCCCCGCCGGCCAGAAGTTCCAGGCCAGGCCTCATCGGCTGGTCGCAAGGCTGTGCATCGAAGGCCTGCGCGATCTCCGCGGCGGCAGGAGAAAAATAGACGAAGACCTCGCAGTGCAGGCGGCCTTCGGCGTCGTTTCGAGTGAATATGGCCATATCCGACGGTTGGCCAGCAGACTCAAAGAATGGCAGGAAGGCCGCGCGGATTTGGTCCAGCGTTCGAGAGGCCATGATCACATCGCCGAGGTGTTTGTAAAACCATCTACTCATGGCATTCTCTGCTGTTGAACAGTTGTTTGTGCGGTGTGTGATGCATTATAACCAATCAATGCCGTCATCCTGATCCTGCCACGGAGTTTACGAATTGCAGATTCGGAAAATCAGGGCAAGTATTGCACAGTAACAGCCAATAAATGGATGCAGGGATTAATTTCGCCAATTATCAAAGCAGAGTTATCGGAAACATCGATGCTTCTCAAGGGGGAGCCAGAATATGTCTCTGGGATTTATATACTTAGCACATCCATCCCTCCCGCTACTTCCTGCGGAATCCCACTGATGGTCTCAAGCGCTGTCCCCTCCCATGCTAGTTGAACCGCCGGTGAAGATGTTGTACGGACAGCTTCCTGCTTTCTGCTCCAATCGCGGATATTGAAGCCGAGATTAAGTTTGGTGTCGAAAACGCTGTTGTCTTGAAACCGTAACTGGACGTTTCCGAATTCGAACCCCTTATATTGCAGGAGTCCCCAGCCAGCTTGTATCAGAAGGTGAACTTTCTTTGCATTGGGAACATTGGTGTTCAATGAAATGGTTGTACGAGGAGTTTGGAAGTTGGAGCAAGTTGTAGATGCTTTCCAGCCAATTTCAAAGGGAACAGCGGGTATCCTTGCAAAGACCCCTAGTTCATTTGGGTTCAAACCTAGGTTCGGTTGTGGTGCCAACAGGTCAGAAACAGACTTAAGAGAGATTTGCTGATACTGGGTATTAAGATGTTTTACAATTCTCCAGTTACCTTGCTGTGCATCTCCCGGGTTAATGATCAACGCATAGACAACGTTGTTTTGCAGTATTATCCAGCCCTCCTCGAAGCTCTGAAGGTGCATGGCGTTGCCGGTAATGTCCGAAGTTGGAAACCCCAAATTATCTCGAACATCCTGGTTGTCACACCATACCTTTCCAAACCCGCGAGTTGGTTCTTCGCGCCCGTCCGGCGATGTTGCATTGCAGACTGTCTCGGGCATGCCTGAGACCCAAGTGTCCCTGTATATCTTCCAAAAGGTCCCCTTATTAAAAAATACATAGATCTCTACGGTGTCTGCGCGCCAGAGCATGAATCCATTATCAAAAGCTTGGTATGCCCCTTGCAAACAAGCCGGCTGGGATAGTTTTTTCGATCCCAAGTTCTCGCTAATATCGCTGTTTTCGGCAAATGCATCTAGGAATATGTCGTTGACATTATCTATCGGTTCACATGCAATGGAATTGTCGTTGACCTCGGGCGTCTGAGATGTAGGGAAAACAGTAAACGTGGGTGAAGCTGGAATCGCGGATGCGGTAAGTCTGGCCTCGGCAGTTTGTGTGATTTGAATGGGTAATTCAATTTGCATTCGCGTGTTGTTTGCGTTGATTACGGCTGGTATTATGGCTGCTAACACGATGGCCGCAGCTGTAATAATAGCAACGACGATTCTTAGGTCTAATCTCCGTTCGGGATTCTTTTTGCGTTTCATGGGGACATCTCTCTAAGTAGGCAAGTATCGATTGTTGAATAGAATATGAGTTGATACTTATAAGCCAAAGCGCACCATTTGTTGGTAGTCTTCTGTGTCACCCGACTTTCAATGAATTATAAGGCTATGTCGCCGTGGTGGCAACAAAATTTTCATCTTCACGATTAATCGTTTACAATTTCCATGCAGTCCGATATCAGACTGAGATAATTCCGTCTACATTAGCAAGGAGTTGTAAATGGCTGCTGTAAAGAAAGTCACCAAAAAGAACGGTAAAAGCGTCTGGAAGACCTGCAGCCGCGGGCACAAGTATCGCGGGAGCCGCTGTCCATACTGCTGGAAGCGCAACCAGGCTGGTCGCCCGACAAAGTAGATAAGAAGACCGGAAAATTTTCATGGCCCAACCTCTTGCCCTTGTCACCGGCGGCGCGCAGCGGCTCGGTAAAGCTTTCGCGCTAAGCCTGGCGCGCATGGGATATTCGATCGCGCTGCATTATCGCGGTTCTGCGGACGAGGCGAAGAAAACCGTCAGGGAGATCCGCGCGCTGGGCGTGGATACATTTGAAATTCGCGCCGACCTGACCGTCCCGAAGAAGATCGATTTCCTGTTCGCATTGGTGGATGAGTTCAAGGCTCCGTTAAAGGTCGTGGTCAACTCTGCAGCGATCATGCCGGTCGGAAATCCACGCGAACTTGAACTAAAGGATTGGGACTCAGCGCTCGACCTCAACCTGCGTGCCCCATTTCTGCTGGCCCAGCAGGCTGCAAAACGAATGACCTCCGGCGGGTTGATCGTCAACATCACGGATATCGGCGCGCAAAAAGCCTGGAGTCGTTATCCATCGTATACGGTCAGCAAGGCCGGTTTGGAATCGCTTACCAAATTGCTCGCCCGCGCGCTGGCGCCGAACATTCGCGTCAACGCGATCGCGCCAGGCCTCGTCCTTCCCTCTGAGGTGGTCACAAAAGAACAATGGGATAAACTTGTCGAGCGACTGCCTCTCAAACGCGCCGCCACGCTTGCCGAGATTACATCAGCTCTCGAATTTCTCATCAAAAACGAGTATATTACCGGTCAGACCATTGTGGTGGATGGTGGATATTCGCTCATATAACCCGGTGGTCGCGTGGCGCGCAGCGCATATCGAGACCACATGATCAAACACAAAAGAATGACATCCAAAAAGACCCTGTTCACTGATCTACTCATCAGCTTGTTCCTCATTCTCTTCGCGCTTTTTTACGCGTGGCGTCATGTGGATTTCACAATCCCGCCGTTCGAAGATGCCGCCATGCTCATGCGTTATGCGCAACATTTTGCGGGTGGCCATGGCATTGTATGGAACATCGGTGAACCTCCGGTGGATGGCGCCACCGATTTTCTTTTCATGGCAGCCTCAGCGCTGTTCATCAAGTTGGGTTTGAGCGTTGGTCAGGCTGTTCGCGGCATCGGTTTCATTTCGCATTTACTCACTGTGCTGATCGTCTATTGGACGAATCGACGCGTGCATAACGCGAATATTTTTGCCTCATTATTTGGTGGATTGTACCTTGCCGTTGGAACGGGACTCTCCTATGTGGCTGCATACTTCGGGACGCCCTTCTTTGCCCTCGCGGCCGCTTCCACATGGACCTTGGGCCTGCTTCTGATCAAAAAAGAGAATCCGCCATTCTGGCTTTCCCTCTCCTTCGCCCTAAGCGGACTGGTGACCGGGTTGATTCGCCCCGAAGGAGTTGTCCTCGCTTCATTGATACTGCTGGCAGTGATCGTCATGCGTGGACTTAAGAATTCGACATCGGTTATTGTTCCCTTTGTTGTAGTATTTCTTTTACTGGGCGGGTCATATTTCCTGTGGC
>JGI10216J12902_100364910_pt1 | contig 10488 bp, 8 predicted proteins | sample KanNatreferecore_FD_12902 | JGI IMG/M metagenome (IMG submission 12902)
ATGAACCGCTTCTATCCCGGGAAGGCCGACGGAACACAGACCGAGCGCGCGTCCTTCCTGATCACGCGCGAGGTCGTCGAGAAGTGCGACTACTTAATCGACCTGCACGGCGGCGACCTCGACGAGGACCTGCGGCCGTACAGCTACTGGACGAAGACGGGGGACGCGAAGCAGGACGCCGTCTCGCGCGGGATGGTCCTCGCCTTCGGCCTCGACCACATCATCATTTCGACCGACCGTCCGAAGGACCCATCGGCCTCGCGCTATCTCGACAGCACGGCGGCAACGCGCGGCAAGCCGTCCATCACGGTCGAGGCCGGCCGCGCCGGCACGGTCGAGGCCGACGACGTCGCGGCGCTCGTCGACGGGTGCCTCTCCGTGATGCGTCACCTCAAGATGGTCCCGGGCGCCGCGTCCCCCGTCGAGAAGCCGGTCTGGATCGAGGCAGTGAAGACAGCGACGAGCGAGGAGGCGGGTCTCTTCTTTCCGACGGTGCGGCGCGGTTCCTTCGTCGAGCAGGGCAGCCGGCTCGGATACGTCACGGACCCCTTCGGTCGAACCGTCTTCGAGGCGCGCTCGCCGGCGGCCGGGATCGTGCTCTACATCTGCGCCGTGCCGTCGATGAAGAAGGGCGACACCGTCGCGAACATCGGCATCGTGGCCTCTTCCCCGCCGCCGTGAGCACCCTTCCGGACGAGCCGCGCTGGCTGGAGCGCTCGGCTCGCTGGAGCCTCCCGACCAGGATCGTCTTCCGGTTCTGCGTCCTCTACTTCGGGCTCTACGTGGTCCTCACGCAGATGCTGACGACCCTCTTCTTCGTTCCCGGCGTCGACCTGCCCGACGTCGCCATGCTGCCGCCGCTCTCGACGGCTGTGACATGGGTCGCGAAGCACGTCTTCGGAGTGACCAGCGAGCTCGTTATCAGGGGCAGCGGCAGCGGAGACAAGACCTATGACTGGGTCCTGGTCTTCTGTCTCCTGGTCCTCGCGGCCGCGGGAACGATCGTGTGGTCGGTCCTCGACCGCCGGCGGCCGAGCTACGTGCTCCTGCACGGCTGGTTCCGGGTGCTCCTGCGCTTCGCGGTGGGATCTACTTTGCTCAGCTACGGCGTCATCAAGGTCGTTCCGCTGCAGATGCCGTACCCGTCGCTCATCCGCCTCGTCGAGCCGTACGGCGACCTCTCGCCGATGGGAGTTCTCTGGGCCTCGCTCGGAGCGTCGCCGGCGTACCAGGCCTTCACCGGCTGCGCTGAGACGCTGGCCGGGATCCTCCTTCTGCTCCCGCGGACCACGCTTCTCGGGGCGCTGATCGCGCTCGCCGACGCGATCCAGGTGTTCGCGCTCAACATGACGTACGACGTGCCCGTCAAGCTCTTCTCCTTTCACCTGATCTTGATGGCCGTCTTCCTCATCGCGCCGGCGACTCGTCGACTTCTTCATGCTCGACCGGACCGCCGGTCCTTCCACGCAGCCGCCGCCCTTCCGGTCGAGGCGCGCCAACCGCGTCGCCCTGATCGTCCAGGCCGTTTTCGCGCTGTATCTCCTCGGCGCCAACTTCTACAGCGCGCGCCAGAACTGGTTCGAATACGGCGGCGGCGCTCCCCGCTCGCCCCTCTATGGAATCTGGGACGTCGAGGAGATGGCGAGCGACGGGACCTCGCGGCCTCCGCTCTTGAGCGACGCCGAACGCTGGCGGCGGGTGATCTTCCCGTCACCGCAGGCCGTGGCGTTCCAGCGCATGGACGACTCATTCGACCGCTTCTGGGCGGCCATTGACTCGGCGTCGCGGAAGATCGACCTCACGAAGGGCGAGGACAAGAAGTGGAAGGCCACGATCACCTACGAACGGCCGGCTCCGGAGCGTCTCGTGCTCGAAGGAGAGATGGACGGCCACAGGTATCGAATGCAGCTCCGACTGACGGACCACACCAAGCGCCTGCTGGTCAGCCGCGGTTTTCACTGGGTCCAGGAGTACCCGTTCAACCGCTGAGCGGATCCCCCTTCCGCTCGTGCTCGGAGCTCCGCTCGATCTTGCGGGGCTCGCTCCCCGTGACGTCGATGAACACGTCCGCGACGTAGGGAAGCGCATCGCGGATCTTTCGGTCGAGCGCGTCCATCGCTCGGCCGAGCTCCCCGATGTCCAGCGACGGCGCCGGAATCGCCCTGGCGACGACGATGGCCTCCTCCGGTCCCGAGTACATCGCGCGGAGCAACAGGACCTGCTCGATCGCCGGGTCCTCGTCGAAGATCGCCCGGAGCCGTTCGAGATGCGCGACGGGAATGGACCTCCCGACGAGGAAATCCGCGAACGGACGCGCGAGCGCGAACGCGGTCACCGCGAGGAGCACGCCGATGAGAAGCGACGCGATGGAATCCGGGACGCTCGTGCCCAGAATCCAGCTCAGCGCGAGACCTCCCGCGGCGAGCAACAGGCCGGTGAGCGCCGCGCTGTCCTCGACGAGGACCGCTCGCACGACGGGATCGCTCGCGCGGGAGATGTAGCCCCACACCGAGAGCCCGTAGTCCTTCGCCTGGCTCCGCGCCTGCTTGAGCCCCTGTAACCACGACGCACCGTCGGCCACGAAGGAGACCCCGAGGACGATCCATGCCACGAGCGCGCCCTCGACCGGGTGGACCGTTTTCAGCCTCGAGACCGCGATCGCGATCGAGAGACAGCCACCGATGAGAAACGAACCGATCGCCGCCATGAAGGCCCAGAGAAAACGCTCGCGCGCGTGGCCCAGCGGATGCGCCTCGTCGGGAGGCTGGCGGGCGCGATACAGGCCGATCGCGAGGAAGACCTCGTTGACGCAGTCGGCCGCCGAGTGCGCCGCCTCGGCGATCAGACCGCTCGAGTGCGTCACGAGCCCGGCGATCAGCTTCGCGATGCCGATGACGACGTTGGCGATAAGAGCGATGACGACGGTGCGGCCGCTTTCGCCCTCCTCGGCTCGCCGCAGCGCGGTCGCGGAGCGAGGCGGAGGCAGGAGCATCGCCAGGCTCACCTTCCGCTTGCGGGGTTGTTCCTTCGCCAAGGGAGTCATAGTTTGCACCGTGACAGAGGCATATGCTCGCGCCGTCGGAAAGTCATCGCGACCCGGAGGTCGACCATGTGCCGTAACGTCCGCACTCTCGCCAACTTCGAGCCGCCGGCAACGTCGGCGGAGATCCGCGCATCTTCACTGCAGTTCGTCCGCAAGATTTCCGGCGCCAACAAGCCGTCGAGGGCGAACGAAGAGCTCTTTGCCCGGGCGGTGGACGAAGTGGCCGCGGCGGCCGAAAAGCTGATCCGCGGCTGGGTGACGAGCGCGCCTCCCAGGGACCGCGAAGTCGAGATCGCGAAGCACATCGAGCGGTCGCGGCTGCGGTTCGGGAAGGAGCCACGGCGGACGCCGATCGACCCGATCCGATAAGCCTGCCTTCTGAGGCCACGTCAGAAACCGCATCCATCCCTTCCGGATCTGTGTTCTAGAGGGGAATGTGGCGGGCGCTGTACGGAATCCTCGCCGCGCTCGTCATGACCGGCGTGGCCGGCGGTCAAGAGGTTCGACCGCCGACGTGTGAGTCCTGTCAGTCCCTGGAGGACGCGTGGTGGACGGGTCCGATGTTGGCTCCCTCGGCCGCGACATTGCCGCGCGGGCATTTCCTCCTTGAGCCCTACGTCTACGATGTGAGAGTGCAAGGCCGCTACGACGGCGACGGCAGCCGACGAAGCGCTCCTGACTCGAATGGCTTCGGCTCGCTCACGTACATCCTGTACGGGCTTGCGGACCGCGTAGGCATCGGAGTGATTCCTGTCGGGGGATACACGACGGTGAGAGGCAGCGCCAGCAGCTCCGGCGTCGGCATGGGCGACCTCACGCTCCAGGCTCAGTACCGGCTGACGTTGTTCCAGCCAGGCCGTCGCGTCCCAACGATCTCGGTCACCGTGCAGGAGACGTTCCCGACGGGGAAGTACGACCGGCTCGGCGACCGGCCGAGCGACGGTTTCGGAAGCGGCTCCTACATAACGACGCTGGCGCTGTATTGCCAAACGTATTTCTGGCTGAAGAACGACCGCATTCTGCGCACTCGCTTCAACGTGTCGCGGTCGTTTGCCAGCAGCGTGACGGTGCGGGACGTCAGCGTGTACGGGACGGAGGAAGGATTCCGCGGCCAGGCCAAGCCCGGCGGATCGTGGTTCCTCAACGCGTCTTGGGAATACAGCCTGACGCGGAGCTGGGTCCTCGCGCTCGATGCCACGTATCGGCACGACAGCAGCACAAGCGTCGTCGGCCAAGTCGGTTCCGGACAGGATGCTCGCCCGATCCGGTTGGAATCGGGATCCAGCGAGGCTTTCGGCCTCGCTCCGGCGGTGGAATACAGCTGGAGCCCCAACATTGGTGTGCTCCTCGGCGTGCGCGTGATTCCGGCAGGCCGGAACACGGCTTTCACGATCACGCCGGCGGTGGCCGTCAACATCGTTCACTAATCCGACCGATACGCCCGGCCTCCTTTCTTTCCGATAGCATTCGCCCAGGTCCCGATGACGAACGAGACCCAGTTCCCGACACTCGGACTGCCGGATGTCTCGCCCGACCTCCCGCCGCCTGCGGAGATCGGCGAGTTCAAGATCCTCTCCGTCCTCGGGAAGGGCGGCATGGGCGTCGTCTACGAGGCGCAGCAGCGGGACCCGGAGCGTCGCGTCGCGCTCAAAGTGCTGCGCGGCGGCCGGCTGGCCGACGAGATGCAGCTGCGTCTCTTCCGGCGCGAGGCCCAGACGCTCGCCCGCCTGATCCATCCGAACATCGCCGCGCTCTACGAAGCCGGCCGAACCGACGACGGGCTGAGCTTCTTCACGATGGAGCTCGTCCGCGGCGAGCCGCTGGACAAGTACGTCCTCGAGCGGATGGGCGGCGAGCGCCCCTCCCCTGCCCAGCTGCGCGACCGGCTACGGCTCTTCGCCACGATCTGCCGGGCCGTCGCCCACGCTCACCAACGCGGCGTGATCCATCGGGACATCAAGCCTTCGAACATCCTCGTCGTCGGCGACGAGAAGCCGGAGGGATCGTCGCCGTCGATCTCGCTCAGCGGTCCTCCGGTGCCGACCGTGAAAATCCTCGACTTCGGGCTCGCGCGAATCGCGGACACGGACGTGCAGGCGACGCAACTCACCCAGATGGGCGACATCCGCGGCACCCTCGCGTACATGAGCCCGGAGCAGGCTCGCGGCGATTCCCGCGAGATCGACCTGCGCACCGACGTGTACTCGCTCGGCGTGACCCTGTACGAGACGATCACGGGACGCTTCCCCTACGACGTGAAGACGAGCTCGCTGATGGGCGTGCTCAAGATCATCATCGACGAACCGCCGAAACCGCTGCAGCAGACGTTCAAGGGAGGCTACAAGCTCGATCCCGACCTGTGGACGATCACCGCGAAGGCGCTCGAGAAGGATCCGGACCGGCGCTACTCCACGGCGGACGCGCTCGCCGAGGACATCGAGCGGTATCTCGCGAACCGGCCGATCCTCGCGCACCCACCGAGCACGGCGTATCAGGTCCGCAAGCTCGTCTCCCGCCATCGTTTCGGGTTCGCGACGGCGGCCGGGTTTCTCGTCCTGCTGGTCGCCGGCGCCGTCGTCCTCGCGATGCAGGCCGACAAGATCCGTCGCGAGCGTGACCGCGCGACGCAGGAGGCCGCCCGGGCGACGGCGATCAACCAGTTCTTGCAGAAGACCCTCGGCGCGGCGGACCCCTGGCAGCGCGGCTCGCGCGGCGTTTCCCTCGTCGACGCCCTGAAGCAGTCGGAGAAAAAGGTCCACGGGTCGTTCAAGGGGCAGCCCCTCGTCGAGGCGGACGTGCTCGAGGCGATCGCCCGCACCTACCATGGCCTCGGAGAGTACGCCGACGCCGAACGGCTCCTGCGCTCGGCGCTGGCGACCCGAGTCGCCGCGGAGGGACGAGAGACCGACGGCGTCGCCGAAACCCTCAACACGCTCGGCAGTACCCTTCAAGTCCAGCGGAAGGCCGACGAGTCGGAGAAGCTGCTTCGTGAGGCCCTCGCGATCCGGCAGAAGCGGCACGGAAGGGAGAGCGCCGAAGTCGCCGCGACTCTCAACGAGCTCGCGCGGACACTCGTCAACAAGAGCGCCTATCCCGAAGCCGAGAAGCTCGCCAACGAGGGACTCCAGATTCGCGAGCGCATCTTCGGGCCGAACAGCAGCGAGGTCGCCGAGAGCCTGCGAACGCTCGGCAGTCTCTATACCGAGCAGGAGGAGTGGAAGCGCACGGTGGAGGTAGAGAATCGCCAGGTTGCGATCCTGCGCGGGCTGCACGACGATGGCCCGCTCCTCGCCTCGGCGCTGAACGACCTCGCGGTCGCGCAGACGCAGCTTGGGGACTTCGACGCTGCGGAGAAGACCTTCGCCGAGTCGATTCGGATTCTCACCTCGGTTCTCGGCGAAGACCATCCCGAGTACGCGAGCACCCTCGAGAATCTCGGCAACATCTGGTACCGGAAGGGCGAGTACGCGCGGACCGCGGAGAACCTGGAGAAGGTCCTCGCGATCCGGCGACGCGCGCTCGGCGACGATGCCGAGCCCGTGGCGCGCACCACGGCCAACCTGGGCAGCGTGTATGCGTCGTCCGGCAACGACGTGGCGTCTCTCCCGAAGTTCCAGAAAGCCCTCGAAGGACTGACGAAGTTCCTCGGTCCCGATCACCCCGACGTGGGCTCGGTGCTGATGAGCGAGGCGGGAGCGCTGATGCGCCTGGGCCGGCTGGACGAGGCGGAAGCCGCGGCGCGGCGCGGCATGGCGATCCGGCTCGCAAAGTTCCCCGAGTCGAGCATTCCGGTCGCGCTCGGGCGCACGCGCCTGGGGCAGATCCTGACGAAGAAGAAGCGCTACCCGGAGGCCGACGAGCTGCTGCGCCAGGCGGCGGACAGCCTGACGGCGGCGGGCGAGGGAGCGGCCACATTCCGGAAGAACGCGATCAAAGCCCGCATCGACCTCTACCAGGCCTGGGGGAAGACGGCCGAAGCCCGCGCGCAGGAGGCGCTTCTGGCCGACGCCGGCACGAGCGCAAAGAATTAGAGGACTGATTTCCGGATCAAAAGCGGGCGAGCTGCCCCGCATCTCGCATCGGCAGCCAGAAGTTGATGCCGTCGCTGCAGGCCCGAAACGTGCTCGACGGAACGTCGAAGGCGCCGATGAATTCGAGGCTCGCGGCATTCCAGATGTACACCTTCGTGCCCTGAAAGTCGGTCACGAGGATGCGCTGCCCGTCGAAGGCCGCGGCCATGATGCTCTGGTCCGTCCCGGGTGTCGAGAGCGTCTGAATCACCGTACCCGTCGACGCTTGCACGACCTGCACCGCCCCCGGCGCGCCGTTGCTCGTCGGCACCCAGATGTTCGCTCCGTCAAAGACGGGAAAACGGGCCTGAATGGGAAAGTCGACGGTCTGGAGGACGGCTCCCGCGGAGTCGAGCTTGAGCAGAGACAGATTTGCGGTTGCCCACATGTTCGAACCGTCGAACACCAGCCCGGCAAGACCGAACGGACCGGCGACGTTCGTCACCTGCCAGGAGCCCGGTTGAACGATGGAGATCGAAGTATTGTTGCCACCGCTCCCGGCGTTGGTCACCCAGATGCGGTTGCCGTCGAACGCGATGTCCAGCGGGTTGATTCCGAGGTCGGCGACAGGGCTCAGAGCGCCGCCCGGCTGCGTCGGGTCGATGGCGTAGAGCTTTCCCGGATTGCTGCCGCCGACCACGAAGACGCGACCCATCGCCACCAGAAGGGAGCTTGCCCCGGTCGCACCGGTCCACGTGTCGAGGAGCTTTCCGTCGCTCGCCCGGACTCGCGAGACCGATCCGTCCGTGAGGTTGGCCGTCCAGATGTCGGCGCCGTCGGCCGCCGCCTGGAACGGTCCATTGCCGACGGTTGTCGCGGTCACCGCGGCGCTCGAGGCCGTCGTCCACCACTGGCCGAGCGCCGCACGACGTGAGGAGCGCGCCAGGCTCTGGTTGAGGCCCTTCGTGACGAAGACGGCCGCCTGTCCGCGCGTGACGGGATTGTCCGGGGAATAGGTCGTCGGCGAAGTCCCCGCGGTGATGCCGACGTAGTACATCTCGAGAACGTAGGGACAGAACGTCGGGGAGACGTCGGTGAACGGACCGCATTGATCCTGGACGAGGTGAATCGCAGCTCCCGCAGAAACCGTGGACAACGCGACCGTCAGCAGAATCGTAGCCCGGCGGATCTTGCGCATTTTGCCCTCGTATTCTTACAACTTGACGCAGACGTTCTTCGCTTCGGTGAAGAAATCGAGCGAGTCGAACCCGCCCTCGCGCCCGACGCCGCTCTCCTTCATTCCGCCAAAGGGAACACGAAGATCCCGCAGCAGCCACGTGTTGACCCACACCGTCCCGCTGTCGATCGCCGCGGCGACCCGATGGGCCTTCTGGAGGTCTCGGGTCCAGACGCTCGCCGAGAGCCCATAGCGCGTGCTGTTGGCGTAGGCGATCGCCTCCTCGGGAGAATCGAAAGGCGTGACGGTGACGACGGGCCCGAAGATCTCCTCCTGCATGACGCGCGTCCGGCAGTCGAGGCCCGTGATCACCGTCGGCTCGAGGAAATAACCGTCCCGGACGCGTTCGGGGAGATTCGTGGGACGCTTTCCGCCGACGAGGATGCGGCCCCCCTCCTCTTTCGCGAGCTCGACGTAGCCTTCGACCTTGCGAAGGTGCGGCTCGCTCACGAGGGCGCCCACCTCGGTCGACGCCTCCTGCGGATCTCCGATGCGAAGCTTCTTCGTCGCCGCCAGAAACCGGTCGAGAAACTCGTCGTAGATGGTTCTCTCGACGAACAGGCGGGATCCGCAGAGACAGATTTCGCCCTGGTTGGCGAAGCTCGACTGAATCGACGTGGGGATTGCCTGCTCGAGATCGGCGTCCGCGAACACGATGTTCGGGTTCTTCCCTCCGAGCTCCAGGGACACTTTCTTGAAAAGCGGTCCCGCGTGAGCCATCACGTCCGCGCCCGTTTTCGTTCCTCCGGTGAACGAGATGAGCGGGACCTTCGGATGCGACGTGAGGGCGCGGCCGGCGCTCCCTCCGGGGCCGTGCACGACGTTGACGACGCCGGGCGGAATGCCCGCCTCCAGAGTCAGCGCGGCGAGCCGGTCGGCCGTCAGCGGTGTGAGCTCCGAGGGCTTGGCAACACAGCAATTCCCCGCGGCGATGGCCGGAGCGATCTTCCAGGTCAGAAGGTACAGCGGCAGGTTCCAGGGCGAGATCAACCCGGCGACGCCGAGGGGCTGCCGGATCGTGTAGTTGAGCGCCCGATCGTCCGTGATGTGAGAGCGCGTTTCGGCGTGCAGGATCGCCGTCGCGAAGAAGCGGAAGTTCTGAATGGCCCGGGGCACGTCCATCCGGCGCGCGAGCGCGATCGGCTTCCCGTTGTCTTCCGACTCGAGCCGCGCCAGCTCGTCGAAGTTCTCCTCGATGAGCTCGGCCACCCGGATCAGGAGCCGGGAGCGTTCCTCGGCGGGGGTCCGGTGCCAGGCCTCGAAAGCGCGGGACGCCGCCGCGACCGCGGCATCGACGTCCTCGGGACCGCTTTCCGGGATTTCGGCGATGACCCGTCCCGTCGCGGGGTCGACGTCCGGAAGGTACCGTCCCGAGCAGGGCGGCCGGAATTGGCCGTCGATGAAATTGAGGATGCGTTTCACGGCACGGAAATCCTATCGCGCGACCGTGGCGCCTTTGTCATCCCGAGGGCCATGAGGCCCGAGGGATCCCGGACTGCCGCGCGACGGATGCCGTCGGCCCTTGGTCTGCCGGTCACAGGATCCCTCGCTCTCGCTCGGGATGACGGCGCAATTGAATCGCCTCGGGCCTCATGGTACGAAGTCGCTCAATGGAAAAAGAAAAGCCTCGGGGTCCTCTCTACTACGCGGACTACCTCCAGCTCGACCGTCTGCTGTCCTGTCAGCAGATGCAGAGCGCTCTCCATGGAAAACCCGCCCACGACGAGATGCTGTTCATCATCGTCCACCAGGCTTACGAGCTGTGGTTCAAACAGATCCTGTGGGAGCTCGATGCGGTGCTGGCGACGTTTCGAGGCGCTTCGGTCCCGGAGGAGGAGCTCGGGCAAGCGGTCCTGCGGTGCGGGCGGATCGTCGAGATCCAGCGCGTCCTGATACAACAGGTCGACGTTCTGGAGACGATGACCCCTCTGGACTTCCTCGATTTCAGGGACCAGCTGATCCCGGCCTCCGGCTTTCAGAGCGTTCAATTTCGCCTGATCGAGAACAAGCTCGGGATGCGGCGCGGAGACCGGCTTCAGATCAACGACGCCCCCTACACGTCGCGGTTCACTCAGCTGGACGCCGCGCGTGTCGTGGCGTCGGAGGAGGAGCCTTCTCTCTTCGATTTGATCCAAAGTTGGCTGGAGAGAACGCCTTTTCTCCACTTCGGCGATTTCGATTTCTGGCGGGAGTATCGG
>JGI10216J12902_103196228_pt1 | contig 10482 bp, 9 predicted proteins | sample KanNatreferecore_FD_12902 | JGI IMG/M metagenome (IMG submission 12902)
CTGCTGCTTCGCTTGCGCGAAGGCAGCTGGCTCATCTGCGCGGCCGGCGACGAGGGCGACCTTTCGAAAGCCACCGAGCGGATTCTGAGCAACTACGCCCAGATCAGCCGAAACCGTCCGGAGGGGCGGCTGCCGGAGCTTCGCATCAGGTCGATCGGAACCTGGATGCTCTCCGGTCGGCCGGAGGGACTGACCGACGCTATTCGCGGTGCTTACACGTTGAGCCCGGAGGGGCGTGAGGTTCACTAAGCCCGGCTGGTCCGCGTTCGATCAGACGGTCCGGAGGAAAAGTTGAAGGTCTTAGGGTCACGTGTCCTGATCGTCGACGACGATCGCGAGATCACTCGGGCGATCGGCCTCAGGCTGAGCAATGCCGGCTTCAAGCCGTTGATGGCCTTCGACGGGCAACAGGGCCTCGAGATGGTCCTCGGCGATCGGCCCGACGCGATCATCCTCGACCTCCGCATGCCTGTCATGGACGGCTTCACGCTGCTCGAAAAGCTGCAGAACTCTGTCCACACCCGCAACATCCCGGCCATCATCCTTTCAGCCGACGCCGCCGACAAGGCGCGCCTGAAGGCGCTGCGCGCCGGCGCCACCTATTTCGTCGAGAAGCCCTATCGTGCGCAGGACTTGATCGAGGCACTGAGTGTCACCCTCGAACGCCGCCGATCCAACACCCTGCCTCCTGATACACGTCAGATCGAAACCGCCTCATCGGAATCAACCGAAAGCACTCCCCTTCCCACTGAACCGCCGGAACGCAGTAAGGAGCGTAGTAAAATGTCCGCCACAGCAGCAGCACCTGAACCAGAAGCAAACCGCCGCGTATTGATCGCGGACGACGATCCCGCGGTCGTGCGAGCGCTTTCCGTTCGCTGCAGGAAGCTCGGCCTCGAGGTCGAGACGGCGGAGAACGGACTGCAGGCCATTCTCAAGGCGACCCGCAACCCCCCGCGGCTGCTGATCCTCGATATAAACATGCCGGAGGCGGACGGTTTCCGCGTCTGCGAGTGGCTGCTCGACCCGACGCGGCCGCCCGTCGACGTCGTCATGCTGACCGGCCGCGACGATTCAGACACGCTCATGCGCTGCGATTCCTTCGGCGCGTTCTACGTTCCCAAGAATCACGAGACCTGGGACACGATCAAATCGATCATGGGCGAAATACTGGACATCGACGAGGGCACGCTCGCTGCAGTCGGCGCACAGCGAACCTCCTTCGGAGGAGAAGCACCTCCCGCCGTTCGGGAGAAGCGAAACAAGGTGCTGATCGTCGAGGACGACGCCGACCTTGCGCGCGCACTCGACCGGCGGCTGAAGAAGTGCGGCGCCGAGACGCTGATCGCCTCGAACGGCATCGAGGCCTTCCGCATGGCGACGAAGGAGCTGCCGGACGTGATCATCGCCGATTACGTGATGCCGGAAGGCGGTGGCCATTACCTGCTGTGGCGGCTGAAGAGCACGGATGCGACGAGGCACATCCCCGTCATCATGATCACCGGACAGAGCTTCGAGGCCGGAACCGAGCATTCGATGGGCCGCGAGACGACTGGCCGCAGCGGCGCCGTCAAGATGTTCCACAAGCCGCTCGATACCGACGCGCTCTTCCGCGAGCTCGCGCAGCACTGCTCGATACAATATCAGCCGCACAACTAGAGAGCCGGCGCTTAAAGAAAAAGCCGCGGCCATCGCCGCGGCTTTCGCTTTAGAACTGGATCGGCCTACAGCTTGCCCAGATCGCCGATCGCCCAGGCGTAGTCGGCAGAGGTTCGCTCGATCAGTTTTCCGACGCTCATCGGCCTGCCGAAGAGATAGCCCTGCCCGATACCGCATCCGAGCCGGATGAGCGCATCGCGATCGGTAGCTGTTTCGATCCCTTCCGCCACGCAGGTCGCGCCAGTCACGCGCGCAAGCTCGACGATGCTCTGGCAGATGCCTGCATTCATTTGGTCGGTGGCACAGCCCTGAACGTAGCTGCGGTCGAGCTTGATCTCGGAGAAGGGAAACTGCTTCAGCCGCGCGAATGAAGAATAGCCAGAGCCGAAATCGTCGATCGCGAGCGCAACGTTGTAGATCTTGAGCTGCACCGCCGCTTCCGCAACCGCATCGATTTCCTCTACCGCTTCTCCCTCGGTTACCTCCATGATGAGGCCAGGCCATTTCGGGTTGCGCGGATGGTATTCGCGGACGACGTTGGGAAGGTGCGGGTCGATCAGAGCCTTGGCCGGGGCATTCACTGCGAGACGCAGGTTCCGACCCGCTCCAACCATTACTTCCCAGTCGAGGAAAGCCTTCTTCACCACGAACTCGGTCAGACGGTTCAGCGCGGCGCTCGTCGCGCCCGGAAGAAAGGCAGCCGGACTGAGGTTGCCATGAACGGGATGATTGACCCGGGCAAGGCCCTCCGCCCCAACGACGCAATTCCGGATGAGATCGACCTTCGGCTGGTAGGCCATGTCGAGCCAGTGCGCGTCGAGAGCTTCGTCAAGGTCGACACGGACCGGTTCCGCGGCCCAAACCGTCGGCGGCGTTTGCGCCTCCGGCTCTACGGTCAAATCCGAAGACGGCGCGCTATTGCCGCCGTTGAAGATCTGCCTCACCTGCTCCGACCGGAACGGCTTTTTCAGCGGATCGAGCATTTTCAGGCCGTTCCGCTCGCCGATCGCCTTGATGTCGTCGAGGATCGTGGGGTCCTTCCCGCTGATCAGCTGCACCGCCCCGTTGAAGCTGCCCTGCTTGAGGATACGGATGCCATCGATCGCGTCGGAGCGATCGAGGTGTACGTCGAGGAAGATGACGGCCGGATGCGGTGCCTTCAGGGCACTTTCGAGTGCATCGGCACTCGCGAGTCCAAGGCTGTTCACGCCGATCTTCGAAAGCACCCGTGAAATCAGAACGCGGATATCAGGGTCGTCGTCGAGGACGACGCATTCGTAGCGACTCTCCGCAACGGCCGATGCGAGCGAGTTCATGATCGTGCCAACGCGAACTGTGCCGTGCCTCCACTGCGCACGTCACTGGTGAAATTGTTCGGCCTTCTCGACGCCTCGAATGCAGGATGCGGGGCGCGAGTTAAGATTCTGTGCTGAAAGGGTATTACCGGTAGCAAACGCGCGCCTCCACCCAATCGTGATGCATCTAAGACGTGCATCTGCGACTCCCCGCTGACGCGGAGATGGTTAACAAACCCCTAAGGGGAGAGTCTGCGGTCCTTAGTGCTGCGCCGACTGACGCGCGGCACAAGCCGGTCCAAAGCCGCGCATATAATGACGCTCCGGGCGATAGCGTGGCACAATGAGATCGCGCACGCTTCTCGGAATGGCCTGAAACAGTCTCCGGATCATCATCTTCGCGCGTCGCTGACGCTTCCCTAAACGCGGCCGCTACTCAGGGCCGTTGTCGAAGGATGCTCTAGCGCCGAATCCATTGCAGGATGCTTACGTCAAACCCCGAAACAGGTTTCGTTCGAAAAATAGTAAAATTGTGGTTTCCAAGTTACGCATCCGACACCCATGGCGCTCAACGCATGGGCGGGCCAAAGACCTCGCGGCAGTGAAGGCTCTCCCACCACTGCCTGTTCGACGTTCTGAGAAGAACGTCCCGAATGCTGCCGTCCGGATAGGTATAGATGCGCACACCGCATTCAACGTTCGTCATGTACCAGTTGAGAGTGTAGCCCTCCCACCAGGCCGTGTTTCCGATCAGCTCCGAGTCCGTGTGTCCAGGCACGTAGGCGCTGCCGCGGCCGGTGAACCAGAGGTAGGCCATCGTGCCGTCGGCGACCTTGTGCTTGGCGACGGGCGCTCCCCATTCGTGGAAGAAGGCGTCCGCCTGTACCCCGTGATATCGGGATTTCCAGCCAAGGTTCGGCGCAGTCGCGCAGCCGAGAAGCAACGCGACAAGCGAAACCGGCAGCGCCCATCTCAGCATGTCGCCCCCAAATCAGATAGCCCTCCAAGCTTCGCGGCAGACGCCCGAGAGATCAAGTGCCACTTTGCGAGAGGCTCTCAGCCGTTCGATGTTGTCTCGCCGACTCCCCTGCCCTAGCTATCGGCCCATGGCGGCACCAATTGCGCACGCGTCGGGCCGAGAATCCGGCCTCGATGTCGGCAGCGGGTTCGCGGAGCTGCTGGCGCGCTGGCGCAGCGGCGGCAGCGCAAGTCCGCCATTGGTAATGGGCATCGTCAACGTCACGCCGGACTCCTTTTCCGACGGCGGGCTCTTTCTCGCGGCGGAGGCGGCCGTGGCGCAAGGCGAGCTTCTGGCCGGCGAAGGCGCTGTCCTTCTCGATATTGGCGGCGAGTCGACGCGCAAGGACGCCATCCCCGTCGGCACCGAGGAAGAGCTGCGGCGCGTCCTCCCGGTCATCGAGTGGCTGAGCCATACGCGAGCACTGATATCGATCGACACGATGAAGCCGGCGGTCGCTGAAGCTGGCCTGAAGGCCGGCGCGACAATCGTCAACGACATCCGTGGGCTGCAGGGCGACCCCGACATGGCGCCGCTCGTCGCCCGCTTCGGAGCCGGCGTGATCGTGATGCACAATCCGGGTGTGTTTGGCTCGTCGGAGCCGCTCGATGGCGATCCGATCGAGGTCTGCCTTGCCTATTTCAAGAAGAGCATCGGTATTGCGCGCCGCGCCGGCATTCCCGAGGACAGGATCGTGCTCGACCCGGGGTTTGGCTTCGGCAAGTCGCCGGAGCAGAATCTGGAGCTACTGGCGCGGTTCTCCGAGCTTCGTCAGCTCGGCTTTCCGCTCCTCGCCGGCACCTCGCGAAAGTCCTTCATCGGCCGCGTGATCGGACGAGAAGCGCCTGACCGGCTGATTGGAACGCTCGCGACCAACGTGGTCGCGGCCCTTGCCGGCGCGGCAATCATACGTGTCCACGACGTGGCAGGGCACATCGAAGCGATGCGCATGGTGGCGGCGATCAGCGCCGCGCGACCCAATGTGGAAATGCCCTCTCCATGACCGAAGCCGTCCTCGGGCTTGGCGGAAACATCGGCGACACACGCAGCGAGATGGCTTCCGCTCTCCATCGTCTGGGCATGAATTCCAGGATCGATATCGTCGCGGTGTCGCCGCTTTATCTCACGCCGCCCTGGGGGAAGATCGACCAGCCACCCTTTCTCAACGCGGCTGCACTTATCGAGACGTCTCTGCTGCCGCGCGCCTTGCTCAACGCCATTCTGGACGTCGAGCGCGAACTCGGACGCGAGCGGGGCGAGCGCTGGGGACCGCGCACGATCGACATCGATATCCTTGTCTTCGGAAATGTGGACGTGGACGAGCCGTGGCTGCACATTCCGCACCCGCGCCTGAAGGACCGGGCGTTTGCGCTGGTGCCGTTGATCGACGTGATGCCCAACGCGATCGTGGAGGGGCGGAACGCCACGGAGTGGCTCTCACTCGTCGGATCTGCCGGCATCACGAAAATCGCCGATGCGGGCTGGCACGAGCCCGACATGACGTCAGTCAGTCGTCGTACTTGATATAGGCGTGCCTCGGATCGCTTGGCGTGCCCTCGAGCGCGCCGCCCTCTTTACTCGGCTGCCAGAGCACGACCTCTTCGATCTTTCGGGCGAGCGCAAAATCCTTGTCGGTGATGCCGTTTGCCGAGTGCGTCTTCAGCGTCACCTCGACCCAGGCCCAGGCGACGCGGAGGTCGGGATGATGCCAGGCGGCCTCGGCGAGGTGGCCGATGGCGTTCACCACCATCAGCGTCCCCTTCCAGCCGTTCGTCTTGTAGCGCCGCACGATGTAGCCGCTGTTCAGCGACCAATGCGGAAGTTCGCGCTTCAACCGCTCCTGGATCTCGGCGTCGGTGTAGGTGCGCTCAGCCTGCTTTTCGGTCATTTTGAACGTTTCCCGCGTCCGGCCGGAACCTGAAGATCGCCGTCATGATGGAAGCGCCGCGATTGGGTTACAATATGACCCTCTATCGGGGTTATCCTGACTTTGATCTGGACCACGGAAAGGCCGATGCGCGGCATTCTCTTCGACAAGGATGGCACCCTCCTCGACTTCGAGGCAAGCTGGTCGGCCGTCTATCGAGAGCTTTGCCTCGACCTCGCCGAAGGCGATGCGAGCGCAGCCGAAGCGATGCTGCTTGCCGGCGGTCTTGATCCGGTCACGCGCCGTTTCAGATCCGGCGCAACGCTTGCAGCCGGAACCACGGTGGACATCGTCAAGGTCTGGTATCCGGAATTCAGCGACGACGAAGAACGGGCGATGGTGGAGCGCATCGATCGCGTCTTCCACGACAACGGCATCCGTTGCTCGGTTCCAGTGCCGGGACTGGCCACGACGCTTGCCGAACTGGGGCGAGCGGGCCTTACGATGGGCGTCGCCACCAACGACGGGACCGCGGCGACGCGCGCGGCGCTGAGCGCGCTTGGAATCGAAAACTACCTGCCGCACGTCTACGGCTACGATTCGGTGCCGAACCCAAAGCCCGCGCCCGATATCGTGCACGCTTTCTGCCGCGCGATTTCCGCGATACCGCGCGACATAGTCGTGGTCGGCGACAATCCGCACGACCTCGAAATGGCGAGAAACGCAGGCGCAGGCGCGGCAATCGGAGTGCTGACCGGAAACAGCGGCCGCGAGGATCTGCTGCCACTCGCCGATGCCGTGTTACCGAGCGTCTCCGACCTTCCCGACTGGCTTCGCGGGCACGGAGCGCGGTCAGCTAGAGCGGATTAGCCACCCTTCCGCACTGAATAAGCCCACCAGCCGGAAGACCGCGCTCCAAGGTCCCCGGCACCGAGTGTCCGCTTGCTTACCTTGCCGAGAGCCGCGCGGCGGTGCGTTTCACGGGATCGCTCCCGATCTTGGGATCGTCAGTGAGCGCCGGCCGTGGCAGCTTGACCTTTGTCAGCCAGAAATCGGTGATGCTCTTCACCAGGCTGTCGAACTCGTCCAGCTGCACCGGCTTGGTGAAGTAGCAGTTCGCCTGCAGTTGATAGCTTTTCTCAATATCAACCTGTGCCGAGGAGGCGCTCAGTACGACGGTCGGGATCGTCTTCAGTCCAGTATCCGCCTTGATGCACGCCAGAACTTCGCGGCCATCCATTTTGGGGAGGTTCAGGTCCAGCAGGATCAGGTCGGGGCGAATGGCATGCACGTGAGGTCCCTCGCGCCTCAGCACCGCCATGGCCTCCACCCCGTCGGAAGCCACTTTCAGATTGATGGCCCTGCCGGCATCGCGGAAGGCTTCGCGCGTCAGCCGAACGTCACCGGGGCTGTCTTCGACCAGGAGGACCTCCAGGGGCAGACCCTCTTCTCCGATATCTTTCATGACTTCTTCTCGCTTCCTGCCAAGGCAAAGCTGAAGGTGGATCCCTGCCCGGGCTGTGACTCAACCGAGATGCTGCCGCCGTGGCGCTCGACGATCTTCTTGCAGATGGCCAATCCTATGCCGGCGCCAGCGAACTCTTCCCGCTTATGCAGCCGTTGGAACATGCCGAAGATCCTCTCGAAGTACTGAGGGTCAATTCCCAGTCCATTGTCTTTGACCGAGAACACCCATTTCTTCCCGCCATTCCGCGCGGCGGTTATGTGTATCTGGGGAACCCCTGGGCTTTGGTACTTGATGGCGTTGCCGACAAGGTTCTGAAATAGTTGAGTGAGCTGCACTTCATCCGCGAGTACTACGGGCAGCTCATCGTGCGTCACCAGCGCGCCGCCTTCCTCAATCGCGCCGCGCAGGTTCAAGAGCGCCTGCTGCAATGCTTCCTCGCTGGAGATTTCGACCAGGTCCTTTCCTTGCGATCCAACGCGCGAATAGGTGAGGAGATCCTGGATCAACCGGTGCATGCGGTTGGCCCCGTCCACTGCGAAGGCAATGAACTCGTCGGCATCGGAGTCGAGCCTTCCCTTGTACCTTCTCGCCAGAAGCTGCGTGTAGCTCGCGACCATCCGCAGCGGCTCCTGCAGATCGTGAGAAGCGATATTGGCAAACTGCTCCAATTCTTCATTCGAGCGGTTCAGCTCCTCCATCTTCTGCAGAAGGTGCGCTTCGGCCTTCTTGCGCGTGGTGATGTCGCGAATCGCCGCCGTCACCAGGATTCCTTCAGCGCTTCCAAGCGGGCTCAGCATCAGCTCGATCGGAAACTCGCTGCCGTCCTTCCGCCGCCCGTGCAGCTCAATTCCCGTGCCGATCTGCTGTGCCAGCGCGTCTTCGGCGGATCGAAGACCGTCCGCGATCAGCCGTTCCGCGAAGCCTTCCGGAATAATGTTCTTGACCCTCTGCCCGAGGAGCTCGTTGCGACGGTAGCCGAACTGCTTCTCCGCCTGCAGATTGAGAAGAACGATCTCTCCGCCCTGGTTCACCACCACCATCGCATCGGGAGCCGCTTCCAAGAGCCCGCGGTAGCGGCCCTCCATCTGCGCCAGATACTTTTCCGCATCCCTGCGCACGCTGATGTTGCGGATCGCCGCCGTCACCAGGGTGCCTTCGGCGCTTTCGAGCGGACTCAGCATCAGCTCGATCGGGAACTCGCTTCCGTCCTTCCGCCGCCCGGTGAGCTCGATCCCCATGCCGATCTGCTGCGCCAGCGCGTCCTCCGCCGATCTAAGATCGTCCGCAAGCAACCGTTCGGCGAAGCCGATCGGTATGATATTCGTGACCTTCTGGCCGAGGAGCTCATCACGGCGATAGCCGAATTGCTTCTCCGCCTGCAGGTTGAGGAGAACGATCTCGCCGACCTGGTTCACCACCACCATGGCATCAGGAGCCGCTTCCAGCAGCCCGCGATACCGGCCCTCCATCTGCGCAAGATGCTCTTCCGAGGCCTTGCGCACGCTGATGTCGCGAATCGCCGCCGTCACCAGGATGCCTTCAGAGCTTTCGAGCGGGCTCAGCATCAGCTCGATCGGGAACTCACTTCCATCCTTCCGCAACGCAATGAGCTCGATCCCTGTGCCGATCTGCTGCGCCAGCGCGTCCTCGGCGGAGCGAAGGTCGTCGGCGACCAGCCGTTCGGCGAAGCCGATCGGAATGATATTCGTGACCTTCTGACCGAGAAGCTCGTCGCGGCGATAGCCGAATCGCCTTTCTGCCTGAACGTTCAACAGGACAATTTCGCCGCTTTGGTTCACCACCACCATCGCGTCGGGGGCTGCCTCCAGGAGCCCACGGTACCTGCTCTCCATTTGTCCGAGATGCTCCTCCGCGGCCTTGCGCACACTGATGTCGCGGATCGCCGCCGTCACCAGGATACCTTCAGCGCTTTCCAGCGGGCTCAGCATGATTTCAATCGGGAACTGGCTTCCGTCCTTCCGCAGCGCGGTGAGTTCGATGCCTGTGCCGATCTGTTGCGACACCGCATCTTCCGCGGAACGGAGGTCGTCGGCGACGAGCCGCTCGGCGAAGCCTTCCGGGATGATGTTGGTGACCTTCTGTCCGAGGAGCTCGTCGCGCCGGTATCCAAACTGCTTTTCTGCCTGAAGGTTGAGCAGAACGATCTCGCCGGCCTCGTTGACCACTATCATGGCGTCCGGAGCTGCCTCCAACAGCCCACGATACTTCCCCTCCATCTGCGCCAGATGTCTTTCCGCGGCCTTGAGCACGGTGATGCTGCGCATTGCTTCCTTGGTGCCGAAGCGGCGAGGTGTTCCTGACACCGCGGCACCAGTAGTTCCCGGCGGGAAGTCGGCAACGCCAGCCTTGCCGTCCGACGGCTTGATCGCCACGGGGCGCTGGCTTGCGTGTGTTTGGGGCTCGTTAAATCGACTCATACCCCCATATGGGGTGTGCGGCGCTCCCCACCGTATAGCGGCAAAGAATACAGACAAGCTTTTGTGCAAATATTTGGATTAATTTGACAGTGAATGACATCTGTAGATCAAATAGTGCTACTAGTCGCTTAAGTTTTTGCAGGTTCTCTGTTTGATATTTCCTAGCTTTCAACACACGAATCCGGCGTCGTTGTGAGCTTACCTTAAATAATCGCGGGCCCAACAGACGCGAGTGCCACGTCTCAGAATCGATCCTCCAGCCGGCCTTTCCAGATCGCGAGCGTCACCAGCATCCGGCGCACCCAGGTCGCGGTCGGAAGCTGCGGGATCGAAAGCTCGGTGAAGGCCGAAATCCGTTCGGTCCTGCCTTGAACCGCTTCCGCCAGGAGCTTTCCAATGAACGGCGCCAGCGCAACGCCCTGTCCGCTGTAGCCACCGGCCGCCCAGACGGCTGGAGCAATCTCGCGGACGAACGGGAGTCGCGGCGCGGTAACCGACACAACCCCGCCCCAGCCGTGCGCGAGCGGCACGGTTGCGAGTTGGGGATAGACTTCGAGAAGGTGCGGGCGGACGAACGAGCGCACATCGGCCGGAATTTGTCCGGCATCGCTTTCGCCGCCGCCAAATACGAGCCGGCCGTCGGCGGTTTTGCGCCAGTAGCGGACCACGAAGCGGCTGTCGGCCGCGGACTGCCCGCCGGGCATGATCATGTCTCCAAGCACCCCGAGCGGCTCGGT
>JGI10216J12902_101262502_pt1 | contig 10478 bp, 12 predicted proteins | sample KanNatreferecore_FD_12902 | JGI IMG/M metagenome (IMG submission 12902)
TCAGTCTTCAAGCGCGACCTGATCCAAACGCTGCGCGCCGAGTAGCCGCGCAGGATGTGGCCCTGCAATCCTTCCGTCGTTGTGTTAAGCTTGATCCTCCTGCCAGCCCGCCTTCCCAATCCATCAAGCGGAGCCATTTCATGCGTGGCATGCTCTCGATTCTCCTTTCCATCCTGCTCGCCATGTTCTGCTGGGGCATCTACGGCCCAGTCCTCGCCCGAGGTCAGATCTTCTACCATTTCAACTATCTGCACGCCTTTATCTGCGTCGGCCTGGCGTACTTCTTGATAGCCGTCGTCGCTCCGATCGTCTCGCTGCAACTGTTCGGCGAAAAGGGGCATTGGACGGGCACCGGAACGATCTGGAGCCTGGTCGCCGGCGCGGCGGGCGCGATCGGCGCCCTTGGCATCTTGCTCGCACTGCATTCCGGAGGCAGCCCGTTGTTCGTCATGCCGCTGGTATTCGGCTGCGCCCCGATCGTGAATACGTTTCTCACCATGTACATGGCCAAGACCTACAAGCAAATCGGCCCGGTGTTCATTGCCGGCTTGATCGTTGTGCTGATCGGCGCGGTCACGGTGCTGGTGAATAAGCCAAGCTCGGTTAAACCTACGACCGGAACTGTGGCTCAATCGAGCGGAGAAACCGCGGCCGAAAAAACCCCCGACACCAAACCGAGCAGAATGGCCGCCGCCGGGGAATTCGGTCTGGTCGTTCTGTTCACCGTCATGACCGCGCTCGCCTGGGGCGCGTACGGCCCGACGCTCCACAAAGGTCAGATGGCCATGGCCGGCAGCCGGCTGCGCCCGCTGATCTGCGTCGGCGTCTCCTATTTTCTGATCGCTGTTTTAGTGCCGCTGCTGATGCTCAGCTTCCACCCCACCACCGACGAGATCACCTTCGGCGGAACTGTCTGGTCCTTGCTCGGAGGCGCGGCCGGTGCCATCGGCGCGCTAGGCATCATCATGGCGTTTAACTTCGGCGGAAAACCCGTCTACGTCATGCCCCTGGTCTTTGGCGGGGCCCCGGTCGTCAACACGTTCGCCAGCATCGTCCAGGCAGGCACCTACTCGCAAATCGGCCCTCTCTTTTACGCAGGCCTGCTACTCGTCATCGGCGGCGCGGTGACCATTCTGATCTTTGCCCCCAAAGGCAAGCCGCACGAGCCAGCGCCCTCTGCACCGGGCTCGTCGAAGGCTGAAGCACTGGCGCACTGACCATGACTCCCCACAATGCGATGCGCCGGATCGACGCCCTGCTGGCCCACGTTTGGATGGTCCGCCAGTTCCTCAAACATTCCGACGACGCTGTCGACGACGAAGAAGCGCAGGCAATCCAGCGCACGCTGTACGATTACCAGCTCGCCGTCGGCGCGGCCTGGAAAGAGCAGGATGTGGAGGCCTATCTAAAGCTCGCCCGCAAGAAATTCGCCAAGCTCCGCGATGCCAGTGCCGAATTCACGCGGATTCAGCCAGAAGTTTCATCCCACACCAACTTCCAAATGGCCGCCGCCTCGCTGGCCACGGCCGTCGCCGAAATCGGCGAGATTCTCGAAAGCATCGCGACCGCTCACCCTCACACGGCCACCGACGATTTGTCAGATGACCTCTTGCCCTAGACCGGTCTCGCTAAAGTCGGCCCAAATGCCATTCCCCTTAATGGTCAGTCATCCCGAGCGTTGATGTCATCCTGAGCGCAGCGAAGGATCTCGTCTGCTGTAACGTCAGCGCCGTATCACGTCGCCCGCGCATACCCAAACCATTCGATCTGCCGGCGCGGGCAAAACTTCAAACCATGCTCCTCGCAATACGCGCTCAGCCACGGCTCTTTTTGAGCCAGCTCCGGCTGCATGACTCCCTGGGGCATCAGCCAAACCCTCGACCGGTCGATCTCCGTCAGCCGGTCCAAGTAGTCCTCGACCTCCTGAAAATCATCCGGCGTGTCGATCACGAACTTGAACTGATATTCGTACCGGGCAATCAGCGAGCGAATCACCTCGGGCCGATCCCGCTCCCGTTCGTGCCGGCGGGCCCAGCGCGCCGACGAGTCGCCGCGAGGCCCCGAACCGGCCAGCTTGGGGCTGATCGACATCAGGTCGCAAACCACCGGCAAATCGAGCGTGCCCGCCGTCTCAATCGTGACGTGCCTGTCCGCGTCGCGAAGTCGCTTCGTCAGCGGAATCAGCTCGGCGAACAGCATCGGCTCCCCGCCGGTCAGCACCACGCGCTCGGCGCCGAAATCCAGCACCTGCTGCAGCACTTCATCGACCGATAGATCGTCTCCTTCGGGCAACCACGACGCGAACGGCGTATCGCAAAACCAGCAGCGCAGGTTGCAGCCGCTGGTGCGCACAAACACGCTTTCGGCGCCCGTCAGAGCTCCCTCGCCTTGCCGCGATTGATAAAGTTCCGCAACTCTCACGCCGCAACTCTCATTGTTGATACACCAGCGGATCGATCAGTCCGGCATCGGCAAAACCGTGCAAACGCAAAAGACAAGCATCGCACTGCCCGCAGCTCGCGCCGCCGGCGTCTGGGTCGTAGCAGCTATGCGTCAGCCCGTAGTCGACACCCAGCTCCGTCCCTCGCCGGATAATCTCGGCCTTGGTCATGCGAATCAGCGGTGTGTGAATCTTGAACTTCGCCGAGCCCTCGACCCCGGCCTTCGTCGCCAAACCGGCCAGCCGCTCGAACGCCGCAATAAACTCCGGCCGACAATCGGGATATCCGCTGTAGTCGACCGCGTTAACGCCGATGAAAATATCCGATGCGGACAGCGTTTCGGCAAACGCCAGGGCCAGCGACAAAAAAACCGAATTCCGCGCCGGCACATAAGTGACGGGTATCCCGACTCCCATCTCGTCAGCAGTGCGCGATTTTGGCATCTGCATGTCGCTCGTCAGCGCGCTGCCGCCAAATTGCGCCAGGTCGATACTCAGCCTTACATGCCGACGTATGTCGAGCGACTTCGCCACGCGATCGGCCGCCTCCAGTTCAAACCGGTGCCGCTGGCCGTAATCCACGCTCAGCGCGAACAATTCGTACCCGTCGGCGCGTGCAATCGCGGCTGTAGTGGCTGAATCAAGACCTCCGGAAAGTAACACGACAGCAGAGGGCATGGACGAAATCAGATTTCGAAAAAGGGATAAAAAAAGGCGGCCCTAGCCGCACTATACCCATCATGACACAATGAATTCCGTGAGAAAAGGAGCCACAAAGGAGCCCACTGTGCCTGAGCAGTTTCGCGACATTCTGGAAACATTTGACAATCAATTCCCCGGACGGGACTACACGATCGAGATCGTCTGCCCGGAGTTCACCTCCGTCTGCCCCAAGACCGGCCAGCCCGATTTTGGCACGCTGACGTTCACCTATACGCCCGAGGCGAAATGCGTGGAGCTCAAAAGCCTCAAGCTCTATTTGCAGCGCTTCCGCAACGAAGGCATCTTCTACGAGAACGTCACCAACCGGATTCTCGACGACCTGGTAGCCGTGCTCCAGCCCCGCCGCATGACGCTGGTCGCGGCCTTCAGCGCACGCGGAGGCATCACCACGAATGTTACGGTGACGCACGAAGCCACACGGCAAAGTCGATAGCGATTCTAATACGACCGCTTGCTCAGCCCGGCCGCTTTCCACTCGTCAAACAGCGCCGTGCACTGCTCGCGCAGCAAACCCGAAGCGAGCTTCACCCGGCTGCCGCCTCGCTTGAGAATCTCCTCCGCCCCAACCGCCAGCTCGTTGAACCCTGCCGCGGCGGCGTCCGCGATCGTCGCGCCGTAATAAACAGCATCAACCCTGGCCCAGTGCAGCGCAGCCATGCACATCGGGCAAGGCTCACACGTCGTCGCCACCAGTGCGCCGAGCAGATGCACCTGCCCGGTTTGCCGACAAGCTTCCCGCAGCGCCGTCACCTCGGCATGCGCCGTGATGTCGGTCGTCAGCCAAACTTGGTTATGACTGACCGAAACGATCTGATCGCCAACGGCGATCGCGCATCCGAACGGCGTCTGGCCTTTGGCAATCCCATCCTGCGCCTTGCCAATCGCCAACCGCATCAACGCTTCTGGTTCGATCATTGCATTATCGTGGTGCCGGTCTCTCGCCTGCCTTGGTGGTCGATCCTGCAGCCGAGACCGCTGCACGACAACGATCATGTGTTGGAAAACTGATGTGCAACCTGCTTAAAAATCTCGTACATCGCGTCGAGGTACTCGCGGGCTTCATCGTGCGACATCACCAGCGGCGGAGCCACGCGCAGGACCTTCCCTGCCAGGGGTCCCAGCAAGTGAATCGCACGCCCCCGGCTATCTCCCAGGTAACACGCTTCGATGCAAGCGTTCGCTACCTGATCCACGCCATGACTTCCGATCCCCTGGCATTCAACTCCCCACACGGTTCCTTCGCCACGCACGTGGGCGACGGCCCCCGTCTCGCACAACCGCAGTAGCCCTGCCTCGAAGATCTCAGCCAACCCTTCGGCGTTCTCGAGCGCGCCGGTGTACTCAAACTCGTCGAGCGTCGCCAGCACCGCCGCGCAGCCTAACGGATGAGCGCTCCAAGTGTCCGAGCCTTCGCCATAGCGCATGTTCGCAAACAGCTCGGCGCGCCCCACGACTGCGTCGACAGGCACGCCGTTTCCGAGCCCTTTGCCTAACACAACCATGTCCGGCTCGACGCCATAAGTGTCAAAGGCGTACATCGAACCCGTACGGCCAAAGTTCGCTTGAATCTCGTCCAGGATGAACACGATGTCCCTCTCGCGGCAAAAGCGCTGCAGCAATTGCAGATATTCCTTCTGCGGATGATACGATCCGGCGCCCCCCAGATACGGCTCCGTGATCAACGCGCAAATCTGCTCGCCGTGCTGCTGCCATAGCGACTCCAGCTCGCGCTCGTACGGCGTCAGATCGATCGGCTGCCGGCGACGCTCCACGCTCCGGCACTCGTCCATCGGAAAGCTGATGAACTTCACGCGCGGGTCGCGGTACGGATCCTTCTCGCTGCCGGTGACTGCCCCAGCCAACCCCTTCTTGCCATGAAAGCCATGGCGGGTTGCCAGGATGATGTCTGATCCCTGTCTCCTACTGGTGCATGCCCACAGAGCCTTCTGAATCGCCTCGCTCCCGCTGGCCGCCCACAAAACGTGGTCGAGCTGAATTCCCCCGTCGTAGACCTCAATGCTGGCGACCAGTCGGTCGGCGGCCTGCACTTCAAGCTCCGTCACCGCGTTGTAGGCGGTGAGCGGAACGGCCGAAAAAAATTCTTCGTGCGTGTCAAAGTCGTCCAGTCCCATGTATCCCAGCACGCTTCGCCACCAACGGCTGGGGTTGTGGCCAAGATTTGCGACCAGCACCCCCGACGTGAAGTCTGCCAGCTTCCGTCCCTCCGGCGTGTAGTGGTAACAACCCGCGCTGCGCGCAATCACGGCCAGGCTTGGCGAAAACGTTCGCTGCGACTTTGGCTCCAGCTCCTGGAGCTGTCGACGAATTTCGTTCGATTGCTCTTCGCCTGGATGCTCAATTCGAGCGTCCGTAGCCGGTTGTTTGATGCTCATATCCGCGTTGGTCGCTGAGCCAGGTTGTGATGATTCAAACTTTGCCCGAGTACAAAACCCTCGCCTCTGCGTCGCCCGGCAGCCGCAAGACGAGTCCGCCGTGCTGGCCGTTCACTTCCACGACTCCATTCGGCCGACCTTCGGCGTGCTCGGCCAAAATCGCTTCCATCGCTTGCACTGCGGCGACGGTCTGTCGATCTGCCGAAAGGTCATTGTATTGCATCCGGCGCGCGGCTTCGAGCCGCTGCGAGCGCTCGTCCTTCGCTCCGCCAAACTCGACCGCCGCCACTTCCCGAAAGAATTGCTCGATGACCTCAACGCCATAGCCGCGCTGCGACCGCTCGCCCCACGGCTCCAAAAACTGCCCGTTGTAATGGTTATTGATCGTGATTTTGCGATCCCCCGGAGTGCGCCCTTCGATGGTGCACTCCACCCCGCGCTTGCGGCTGTGGCCGTTCCACACTCCGTTGTCGAATCGAAACTGCACTTCCTGCTCGACATACCCCGGAAAGTTATCCGGCGTGACCCAGCTCGTATGAATGTCGAACGCTGCCTCACGGCCGTCATCGTACTGATACATCAGCCGCAGTTGCGTCGAATCCCACGTATTGCCACCGGCGGGTCCGACAATCCCGCGCTGCCCAGTGCACGCCACTGATTTCAGCCGTCCGCCAAACGTGAAATCGATCAGCTTGATGTAATGCACGGCCACATATGTGCCCGGGTTGCGACCCGCGATCCACTCGCTGAACTGCCCCGTCGCGATGCTCTTTGGCTCCAGCAGCGAGCAATAGCCGTTGTTCACGTGAACCAGCTCGCCGTCAGCCACCAGCGTCCGCAGCTTCTTGTGATCCGGATCGAGCAGCTTGTGATAAACGACTTTCGCCAGCGCGCCGTTCTCCGTCGCCAACCGCTCTAGCTCATCGAGTTGTTCGAGCGACAGCACCGCCGGCTTTTCGATCAGCACGTGCTTGCCAGCCGAGAGCGCGGCTCGCGCAACGTCAAAGTGCCGGTCATCCGGAGTGGCTACGCAAACTACGTCCACGCCGCTCGCCAGCAGCGATTCGACGCTGCGCGATCCGGAGAAGCTTTGAAACCGGGTAATGCCTCCCGGCGCGCTCGCCCGATAATCTTCCGCCCGCTTGCCTGTCCGGCTTGCCACCGCAGCTAGCGCAACGTCGCAAACGCCAAACCCGCGATCGTACAACCCGCGCTTGTCTGCAGCCTCCAAAAACCGCCGATACGTCTCATCGAAGATCATGCCCATCCCCACCATGCCGACTCGCAGCAAGTTCTTGGGGATTGGACCGGTGGATACGTGGTCAGTGGGCATGATCACAAGATAACCAGCCGCCCGGCTGGTTGCCATGCAAGCAGTTTTGCGGTGCGGCCGTCTCGGCTAAAAAGTCTCGAAGCCCATTGCCGGAAAGCTTTAGAAGTGGACTGCATTTCCCTACGAGTCGTAAGAACAGCCGCGCAACAGCTCGGCGAGAGACCGTGTCGACTGGTCGCGTGCCCAGGCATCCATGAAGTCTTCGTCATAGAAATCGGTTCCAAAGTCGTCGGCGAATTGAGATAGCCGAGAAGTGTCCCTCTTTGTGTAATCCATCTCGACATAGTTTCGCAGAGCCTCATGGGACGGAGCGATACCCACCCACAACGACACACAGCGCCCGGAACCCTGGTAAGCATCGTTGCCGTCTCTACTGGTAGTAATCTGCCGGGTGAGAACTCATCGCGCAAGCTTCGCTTCGCCACTGCTCCTGTGCGTGCTCAAGGGGGCCACGGCATTTCTACAGTGATAACGCCCATGTAGCGTAGCCTCACGGCGGAATTCCAAGGGCCATGCTGCCCCGGTTTTTTGTCATGGCGAAAATCGTAGAGCAAGACGGCCGAGTTTGCGTCGACAGGCAGTACGTCCCCGCACAATTCGACAAATTTCGGTGTTATAAGTTCGGCGTAAGAGCAACGATACAAGAGGTTGGAAAGCGATCGAGTCGGCCGCTCGTGGAATGAGGTATCCATAAAGTCCTCATCATAAAAATCAGTTCCGAAATCATCTGCAAGCTGAGAAAGCCGCGAGGTGTCACTCTTGGTGTAATCCATCTCGACGTAGTTCTCTAGAGCGTCTCGCGAAGGCGAAACGCCAACCCATAACGACACGGTGCCCGGGATGTCTCTAGCCATTACTAATCTCCTTTTTTTGGTCTCAATCCCGGCGGCAAGGCCTCAGCGCCACCTTCAAGCCGGTGGTTGGCCCACTTTTGAAGCTTCGCCTTAAACGTGGCAAAATCGGAGGAGGAATCGATCATTTCGAGAATTTGATTGTGCATTTTCTGTGAACCCTCACCTTTGTGGCCGCCCGGCGGATTCCTAAATGGGAGTTTGGGAATCAGTGTCCGCATTTCCGCGAGTCGCTCTGCAGTCAGTCCCCACTCTTTAAACTTTGGAGTTCTGGCGATCATGAGCCACTCATGTTGTCCTCTGGGCCAGCGCAGTCCCTGTTCAATATCCTTTCTCATTCTTGGGCTCTTCCACATCGTCGCCAATTCGTCTGGGGTCAGCTCATTAAACCACCAACGGAAGGCCGTCGGATTGTCGTCAACGCGTGGAACTTCTAGCAGGTTCGGGCGCGGCAACCTCGCCACTGGCGGATCAATTGCAACCTTCTCGCCAGCGGCAGCGCGCTCGACTGCACTCTCCAATGTTTCCGGACCATATTTGGCTCCTGGCCGGATCGTTAACTTGCCGCCGCCTTTTGGTGGTCAGCTTCGTCCCATTCAACAATTTCAAAGCTGTGGCCCTCAAAAAACTGCTCGACGCGCCGCCAAGCGTCGCGCTCTTGAGCTTCTTTCAGTTGTAATGCCCGCAACTTTGCTTCGGCGCCAACTGAAATCTGCGCCGCCCATTCCAACACCTCGCGCTGGCGCCGTGCTTCGACCTCTGCAATTTGCAGTTTGCGCAACTCGGAAGCGTGCGAAGTTGAGACTTGAGCGAGCCGCTCTAACTCGTCGCGCTTGGCTTTCGCCTGTGCCGCCGAACTTACAATTCGCGGAATTGGCTTACCGTGAATCTCTTGCGCGAAAAGCCAGGCTTCACTCGGCGGCGACTCTTTGATGTCGAAAGTCTGTATGGGACGATCCATAAACATCTTCCTCAGTAGCGCGCAAAGAAAGCCCGCACCAAGCGCAAATTGCAAATGCGCTCGTTGCGGGCTCTTTGGATACTCGTTTTCCTGTCGAGCTCTTAGGATACCCGGATCACTCGCGACGAAGCTGGCTAGCGATCGTCTTGCTAACTGGTCAAAACTCTACCAATGTTGGTGGCCTAATTTCTAGCCAGAAGTCGTCCAATGCACTACCGGATCGAAACGATGGCAAAGCGATAATCAACGCTAACTGCAGCTGTAGTTGGGTGAGGTTGAACCCGTGGAAGCCACTTGTCAGTCTTTGCCCAGCCGCCCACAATGGCCCCTTTCCTCGGCAATTTCACCACCGGATACTTCAATGCCCGACGCCAAGCCCAAAGTCATCATCAGCGCCTTTGGCGACGAAACCGCCAATCAGAAGACTGCCCAGCAGCAGTTCTCCGCGCTCGCCGCCTTGGGCTTGCAGTATTACAGCCTACGATTCATCGACGTCGGCGGAGGAATCAAGAACGTCCTGGACCTCACCAAGCAAGAGATCCAACAGCTCCGCCATCTCGAAGACGAGTACGGGCTGAACGTCACCTGCATCGGCTCCCCCATCGGCAAGGTTAAGCTTGTCGACAAGGAAGACGGCACCAAGAACCGCTACGTCCCCTTCAAAAAATATCTCGATAAAGAAGTCAAAAAGGCGTGCGACCTGGCCCACGCTTTCGAGACCAAGCTGATCCGTGCCTTCTCGTTCTATCATCCCAAAGGGAGCGATCCGCAGCAGTACGTCCCCCAGGCCGTCGACCAGCTCGGCCAGATCGCCGACCTGTGCTTGCGTTCCGACTTAACGATCGGCATCGAAATCGAAGCCAATCTCGTCGGCCAGACCGGGCAACTGCTCGCCGAAATCTGGAAGCAAGTCGGCAACTCGGCCATGCTGCTGATCTTCGACGCCGGCAACGTCATCACGCAGGGCTATACGCCCGGCGAAGTCTTTGAGCAGTACCTGGCGATGAAGCCAGGGCTCGGCTGGATGCACATCAAAGACTATCGGCATCCCGAGACCAGCAAACGGCAATCGCACGTCGACGAAGACATGCTCAAGCACTTCGTCCCCGCCGATCTCGGGGACAGCGCTCACGAGGCGATTCTGCGCGACTTCCGCAACCACGTCCCCAAGCTCGAGCAGAAGCTCCGCCGCCGCGGCATCCCTGGAGTCTTTCTCGATCTGGAACCGCACGTGAAAGCCGGCGGCCAGTTCGGCGGATTCAGCGGCCCCGACGGAATGGGCGTCGCTTTGCGCGGCCTGTGCAAGGTTCTCGACTACGTCGACCTCGACTACCACCTGACCGACTTCGAGGACGTGCTGGCCGCGCGCGGTTTCTAGGCGCTGGCTTTACGCTTCCAGCGCTTCGACGTCCACGACATCAGATGCTTGAGTCTTGCTGACGGCGGTCTCCTTCGGACGGCGTTGTCGCCGGGCTGACATGAAACGCTTGGTGCCGCGCAGGGCCAGGAAGGTCCAGAACAGCGTCACACAAGCGCCAACTCCAACCAGGCTCAGCGTCAGGTAATCGTCCGGGCTGCAGTTCAAGCCGCCAAATACCGTTAGCCCCCCTGAAACCGCGGCCACAACCCACCGCCAGGCCGCTTCCCGGACCGAACCCTTGCTGGCGTGCGTAGCAATGGCCGCCCGTGTCTGCAGGTTCGCCAGCTCACGCATCTTCGACAGATCCGCCGTTTCTGGAGGCGCGATCTTAGTCCGCTCGGCTCGTGGGGCGACCTT
>JGI10216J12902_101587116_pt1 | contig 10478 bp, 8 predicted proteins | sample KanNatreferecore_FD_12902 | JGI IMG/M metagenome (IMG submission 12902)
TGGCGGTGGCGGTGGCGGTCAGCTTCTGAGCGAGCGTTCGGACTCACGGTTCCGGCCATAACCCGCCATCGTTCCCAGTAAGGAGGGCTTGGTCAGTCCCGATCACCACGTTCGACGCCTCGATTCGGACGCTGGGCCGCCCATCGCATAGCCGACTTCGCGGCTTCAGTGGGCAGAGTCGCGACTGCCTGCACGCCCGCGCGATCTCCAAGGTGATTTGCGTGCTGACTGGACCCTGCACGATGTCGACGATCTTCCCCGGCAGGACGTTGCGCGCGCTGATCGTCATCTTCGCTGCAGACGTCTCTGCAACCGGCAATCTTTGCCGCGTGCAGTGGGCCTGCGCTCCGCCTCAGGGAGGGCCAAGCACCAATGACGAGCCCGTGCACCATCGAGGTGCACATCGCCTGACCTCGGCCATCCTTAGTGTTTTCCCTGAGGCGAAGACGGCACAGACCTTTCAGAATTGAATCTGACATGTCAACTTATATGATGGCATGTTAGTTGCGACAGGTCTGTCACCCCTCATCCCTGGAGTTGTCAATGAGCAATCCCCCGAATCGGCCGTCCCTTGGTCGCAGGCGCGCCCTTCAAGCCGGCGGCGCCGGCCTGACCGCCCTGGCTTTTCCGGCAATCTGGACGCCAGCCCGCGCACAGGACAAGCGCATCGTCGTTCGGGATCCGGGCGGCCCTTACGCCGACGGCTTCAGCGAGGCGTTCTACAAGCCGTTCAAGGCCGCGACGGGCATCGAAATAGTCTCCGTGGTCGCGCAGGCGGACCCGACGGCGCAGATCAAGACCATGGTCGATGCGAAGAACTATGCGTGGGACATGGCGCTGCTGAACCGTCAGTCGGCTGATGTGCTCACCGACCCCAAGACCGGCATGTACCTGGAGGAAGTGAAGGTCTCCGCGCCGGAGATTCCCGAGAAGTTCCGCTCGCCTTACCTTATTGCGACGCTGGTGCTGCAAACGGTGCTCGCCGTGCGGACCGACCGCTTCCAGGGCCGCGCGATGCCGAATTCCTGGGCCGATTTCTTCAACGTCAAGGACTTCCCGGGTCGCCGTGCGCTGCGACGCAACCCCGCCGACACCCTGGAGGAGGCGCTACTGGCCGCCAGCGTCAAGCCCGGATCGCTTTATCCGCTGGACCTGGAGAAGGGATTCACCACCCTGAGCCGCGTGAAGAAGGACGTGCAGGTGTGGTGGACCAGCGGCGCGCAGACCTCGCAACTCCTCAAGAGCGGCGAAGTCGACATGTGCCCCACCTGGAACGCCCGGGCGCAAACGGTGATCGACGAAGGTGCGCCCGTGAAGATCATCTGGAACGAAGGCCTCTGGAGTACCGAGGGCTTCGCCATTCTGAAGGGCACGCCCAAGGCAGCGCTCTGCCGGGAATTCATCAAGTTCACCTGCGACGCGAAGCGGCAGGCCGTGTACACCAAGCACCTCGCTTACGGCCCCTCGAATCCGGAAGCGTACAAGCACATCGACCCGGCGCGCGCCAAGGCACTGCCTGCCTTCCCGGCGAACCTCGCCAGCTCGGTCCAGATCGACGGCCGCTACTGGGCGTCGAACAAGGACGCGGTCACCGAGCGGTTCAATACCTGGCTTCTGGCGTCGTGAGCGCTGCCATGTTCCGCGACAGCATGAGCCGGCCAGCCGGTGAGATCGACGGCCGGCACGTTGCCGCGACGCAGCCGCAAGCGCCGGCCGTGAAACTTCGCATCAGCGACGTCTCGAAGAAATACGGAGACGCTTTCGCGCTGCGACCCAGCGACCTCGACATCCGTCAGGGCGAGTTCGTGACGCTCCTGGGCCCGTCCGGCTCCGGCAAGACGACGTTGCTCATGATGATTGCCGGCCTGGTGCACCCGACCGGTGGTGACATCTGGATCGACGGGCGCAAGGCCACCCGCCAGCAACCGTACGAGCGTGACGTGGGCATGATGTTCCAGAGTTACGCGCTCTTCCCGCACATGACCGTGGGCGAGAACATCGCCTTTCCGCTCAAGATGCGCCGGGCGTCGCCGGAGGCGATCCGCACCGCAGTCGATGACGTGCTGCACCAGATCAAGCTGCCGCACATCCGCAACCGCTTTCCGTCCGAGCTTTCGGGTGGCCAGCAGCAGCGCGTGGCGCTAGCTCGTTCCATCGTGCACCGGCCGTCGGTGGTGCTCATGGACGAGCCGCTCGCTGCGCTGGACAAGGCGCTGCGCGCGCACATGCAGCTCGAAATCCGGCAACTGCAGCAGGAGCTCGGGATCACCGTGCTGTACGTCACGCATGACCAGGAAGAGGCGATGACGATGTCCGATCGCATCTGTCTCATGAACGAGGCACGCATCGAGCAGGTGGCGACTCCGTCCGAGCTCTACTTTTCGCCCCGGACCGTCTTTGCCGCCGGATTCGTCGGCGAATCGAACGGCTTCGACGGACAAATCGAAGCCATGGACGGTGCCGTGGCCCGCGTGCGGCTTTCCTTCGGCCACGTCAGCGGCCGCGTGATAGGAGCCACGCAGGTGGGGGACTCCTGCAAGGTCATGGTCCGGCCGGAAGCGGTGAGCTTCACCCCTGCTGCTGCCGGTTCCGGACACAACGTGATCGCGGGCGAAGTGACGTCCCACGTCATCGCCGGTGCCATCGCAAGGACCTACGTTCGCACGGCCGACGGCCAGGTGCTGGTCGCGACCGAGCTGACCCGGCGTGCGGGTGCGGCTCCATCCGGCCGGGTGGAGGCAACCTTCCGCACCGAGGACACCCTGGTGTACGGAGGCGAATCGTGAGTCGCGCGGAAGGTACGACCGGGCGCTGGATCGGTGCGGCACTCCTTTCTCCCACGATGCTGTTCCTGGCCGCGACCGTATTCATCCCGGTGGCGCTGCTGCTGGCCGCATCCCTCAACGGCCCATCCGGGTTCTCCTACGTTTCCTTCGAACGCCTGGTGAAGGCGCCCGTGTACGCCCAGGTCCTCGGACACAGCGCCTTCCTGGCCGCAGCAGCGGCTTCCGTGAGCGTGCTGGCCGCATTCCCGGTTGCCGTCGGCATTTCGCGGGCCAGCAGCGGCTGGCGCCAGCTCCTCTGGATCGGCGTCCTCCTGCCCTTCTGGACCAGCTTCCTTGTGCGCACGATCGCGTGGATCGTGGTGCTCGGACGCAATGGCCTGATCAACAGCACGCTGCAACAAGTCGGGCTGATCGACCAGCCGCTGGAACTGCTCTACACCAACATCTCGGTCGTGATCGGCCTGGTGCACGTGCTGCTGCCGCTGGCAATCCTGACGATGGTTCCGGTGATCGAGTCGATGGACAGGCGGCTCGTGCCTGCCGCCTGGACCCTCGGCGCGCGGCCGGGGACGTCCTTCTTCGTCATCTACTTCCCCCTCTGCGCGGCCGGCTGCACGGCGGCCTGGCTGACCACTTTCGTGTCCGCGCTTGGCTTCTTCATCACCCCGGCCCTGCTGGGCTCGCCGAAGCAGACCATGGTGGCGCAGGTCATCATCCAGCAGGTGCAGGAGATGATGGATTGGGGCTTGGCGGCCGCGCTGGCACTCCTGACGCTGCTGGCGACGCTGCTGGTGTACTGGGTGTACGACCGGCTCGTGGGTCTCTCCAGCCTAGCTGGAGAGACAACGCGCTCCGAGGTCGGTCATGCGATGGGCGGACTGCGGAACCTCAAGGCGGCCATCTACTGGACGCTGGGGCGATGGACGGACGCCGTGCTGCGCAGGCTGCCGCAACGCGATCACAGTGAGGACCAGCGCGTGCCTTTCGGGGCCTTGATCGTGCTCGCAGCGTTGACACTACCCGTGCTGCTGCTGCTGCCGGAGTCGTTCACGAGCAGTTCCTTCATCGACTGGCCGCCCAGGGGATTCTCAACGCGCTGGTACGAGGACATCTTCGCTTCGCCCGTCTGGGCCTCAGCCCTGTGGCGGTCGCTGGGAGTGGGAGTGGGTGCCGCGGTGCTGGCCAGTGCCATCGGCATTCCCGCTGCCTTCGCCTTCGCACATCACAAGGTGCCCGGACGCTCGCTCCTGCTCGGCGCAGTGCTTGCGCCCGTGATCCTGCCCCGCATCATCGTGGCGCTCGGCCTGTTCTACGTGCTCTCCAAGCTGGGCCTGGTGGGGTCGTCGGTTGCCCTGGCCGTCGGTCACGCGGCGCTGGCGCTGCCCTTCGTCGTGATCACCGTCATGGCGACGCTCAAGTCCTACGACCGCCGCCTCGATGCGGCAGCCAGCGTGCTTGGGGCGCGCACGGGCGCCCGGCTCACCCGGGTGACGCTGCCGATCATCATGCCGGGCATCGTGTCCGCATTTATCTTCGCCTTCGGCACGTCCTTCGACGACCTCACGCTGTCCCTGTTCGTCAGCGGCGGACTGTTCACGACCTTGCCGAAGCAGATGTGGGACGACGCGCTGCTGAAAGTGAGCCCGTCGCTGGCCGCGGTCTCGGTGCTGCTGTTCCTGGGCGTAGTCGCCGTCATGGCCTTGAGCTACGCGGCACGTGCCATGCTTGCAAAGAGGCGATTCGCCTGAGGGAGGAAAGCAAATGACAAGAAACATCGCCGTCATAGGCGCCGGGATCGTAGGCGCAGCGTGTGCTGCGCGGCTGGTCATGGCCGGCGAAAAGGTGACGGTCATCGACCGGGTCGGCCCGGGCGAGTCCTGCTCGTTCGGCAACGCTGGTGGCCTGAGCCCGAGCATCAGTTTTCCGCTGGCGACGCCGGGCATGTACCGCCAGATCCCCGGCTGGATGCTGGATCCGGATGGTCCGCTCGTCTTGACTTGGAAGCGCTTCCCGGCCGCCGCGCCCTGGCTGCTGCGCTTCTTGCGGGAGGGCCTGCCTCAGCGCTCGGCGACGGCAGCCAAGGGTGTTCGCACGATGATGCGGGAGACCTTCGAGGACTACGAGCCGCTGTTCGAATTCGCCAATGCGAAGTCACTGATCCACCGGGTGGGGCAGTTGTACCTGTTCAGCACCGATGACGGGTTCGCCAAGGAGGAGGGGGCGATCCGCGTCCGGCGCGAACTGGGGTTCGCCGACGAAGTGCTCGATGCGGACGGCCTGCGCAAGTACGAGCCCGCCCTGGCGCCGATCTTCAAGCGCGGCGTGTTCCTTCCGACCCATGGTCACTGCTCCAATCCGCAGCGCCTCGTGCAGTTGCTGATCGAGGCCTGCGTGGCGGCCGGAGCGCGCGTCGTGCGTGACAGCGTCGCTTCCATCGAACTCGATGCCCCGGGGGTGAGGCTACGTGGCGTGAGTGACGTCTACAGCGCCGATCGCGTAGTCCTCGCCGGAGGGATCTGGTCAAACGACCTGGTCCGCCGCTTCGGAGCCCGCGTGCCGCTTGAAAGCCATCGCGGGTACCACATTCAGGCGCCGTACGGCGCAGTGCGCCCCACTCGGAACGTGGCCTGGTCGGAAATGAAGACACTGGTCACCCCGATGGACGGGGGAATCCGGATCGCTGGCACGGCCGAAATGGCCGGCCTCGAACCGCCGCCCACGGCGCGCCGCTTCGAACTGCTGAAGCAGGTGGGACGGCAGATCTACCCTGCGCTGGACACGTCGGCGGCGACGGAGTGGATGGGGCACCGGCCGTGCACCCCCGATTCGCTTCCGGTGCTCGGAGCCCTGAAGGGTGCGCCGCAGATCATCTGCGCCTTCGGCCATGGTCACATCGGCCTCTCGGGCGCGGCCTACACCGGCCGAGTCATCCAGCAAGTCGTGGCGGGCACGGCGGACGAAGAAGAGATCAAGCGCTTCGCGTATGACAGATTTCAATAACGGTAACGGAAGGCGGGACATGTTCGAAGCCTCAAGCTCCACCAACCTGGCTGACGAGGCGGGCACTCTGCAGGAGCGCCTCTTCGAAGACCTCAAGCGCAAGATCATCACTTGCGAGCTTCGACCGGGCGCCGACGTATCGGAAGCCATGGTCGCCGAGACCTACGGCTTGTCGAAGGCGCCAGTGCGCAGCGCCTTGGCGCGCCTGAAGGAAGCCGGGTGGCTCCAGAGCCTGCCGCGTAGGCGGCACGTCGTCGCACCGCTCACGATCAAGGACGTGGACGAAATCTATAACGCCCGCGCCCTGATCGAACCGGAAACCGCGCGCCTGGCTGCGGGCCACGTTTCGAAGTCGTACCTGCAGGCGCTCAACGGCGCCTGCGTTCGCGCCTACGACCTGAACGACGAGGAGGCCAAGCGCGAATTCCTGTTCGCCAACGCGGCGTTCCATGTCGGGATCGCCAAGGCATGCGGCAACAGCCGGCTGGCGACCATGCTGGCTCAACTCCATGAGGAGTCGTTGCGCGTCCTGTACTTGAGCGTCAGCGCAGTGCAGCGCTCCGAGGCCTGGCGCACTGGCCACACCTCCATCATGGAGACGCTCTTGAACGGCGATGGTGAAGCGGCGGCGCGTGAAACGCTGGAGGGCATCGAGCGCAGCCGCCAATCGGTGATCTCCGTGCTGCACCAGAACCGCGAACAGTTCGGCATCACGGGCAAATAAGGCTTCAGTACCTCATTGTGCGCCTCCATCCGGCCGCCCGCGGCTGGGCGGAATCTCTCGTCCCTCATTCTTCATCACACGCTCATGAACCAAGACATCAAGCGCATCAACCCCGGCCGGCGTCTTTCCGACGTCAGCGTCTTCAACAAGGTGGCCTACCTGGCGGGCCAGGTGCCCAAAGCCAGCATCGACGAAGGCATCAAGGAACAGACGGCCGAGGTTCTGGCCACAATCGACGACCTGCTGGCCCAGGTCGGAAGCAACAGGAGCCGGATCCTGACTTGCCAGATCTTCCTGAAGGACATTGCTCAGATCGGCGAGATGAATGCCGTGTGGGAAAAATGGATCCCGGAGAGTCACACGCCCTCGCGGGCCACGGTGCAGGTCGTCATGGGCAACCCGAAATGGGGCATCGAAATCGTTCTCGCAGCCGCATTGCAAGACTGATTCAAACCACCGACCGGAATTCATCATGGCTCACGCACTCAAGTCCCCCACTACCAAGCCGGCCGGCGAGGCCGATACGCCCCACGTCCGCAAGACCGTGGAAGAGATGTTGAAGGACATCTCCGTGCGCGGAATCGAAGCGGTTCGCGAATACTCGAAGAAATTCGACAACTGGACGCCCGCCAGCTTTCGCCTGACACAGGCGCAGATCGACGAATGCCTGGCGCAACTCACGCCCCGTGAGATCGAGGACATCAAGTTCGCGCAGGCCCAGGTCCGCAACTTCGCACAGCACCAGCGCGACGCGATCCGGGACATCGAGGTGGAAACGCTGCCGGGCGTGGTGCTCGGCCACAAGAACATTCCCGTGCAGGCCGTCGGCTGCTACATCCCGAGCGGCAAGTATCCGCTCGTGGCGTCCGCCCACATGGGCGTCGTCACTGCGAAGGTCGCCGGGGTACCGAAGGTGATTGCTGTCTCGCCCCCGTATGAGGGGCGTCCGAGCCCCGCCGTGGTCGCGGCCATCCACCTGGCCGGCGCGGACGAGATCTATTGTATTGGCGGCGTGCAGGCCATCGCGGCCATGGCCATGGGCGTCGGCGAGTTCCCGCAGGTGGACATGCTGGTGGGCCCCGGCAACGCGTACGTGGCCGAAGCGAAGCGGCAACTCTTCGGACGCGTCGGCATCGACCTGGTTGCCGGCCCGACGGAGACGCTGATCATCGCGGACGACACCGTGGATGGAGAACTCGTTGCGACCGACCTCCTCGGCCAGGCGGAACACGGACCCACCTCGCCTGCGGTGCTCGTGACCACATCCGAGAAGCTGGCCAGGGACACGCTGGCCCAGATCGAGATCTTGCTCGAAAAGCTGGACACCGCGCGCATTGCCCGCGCCGCCTGGGAGAACTACGGAGAAATCATCGTATGCGAGTCCGAAGAGGAGATGGTGCGCGAGGGCGACCGGATCGCATCAGAGCACGTGCAGGTGATGACGAGGAATCCCGACTATTTCCTGCAGAACCTGCGCAACTACGGTGCCTTGTTCCTCGGCGAGCGCACCAACGTCGCGTACGGTGACAAGGTGATCGGCACCAACCACACGCTGCCGACTTCCGGTGCGGCGCGTTATACCGGTGGCCTGTGGGTCGGCAAGTTCCTGAAGACCTGCACTTTCCAGCGGGTGCTGACCGACGAAGCCTCCGCCCGCATCGGCGAGTACTGCTCGCGGCTCTGCGCCCTCGAGCATTTCACCGGCCACGGGGAACAGGCCAACATTCGCGTCCGACGCTTCGGCGGGCGTGAGGTCCCGTTCGGCGGGGCTGCTTCCTAAGACCCGAGACGCCGGGTGCCGGTCTAAGAGCTGCGATGCGCGGTGCGCATCGCAGCTGCACCGATCTGCATTGGCCTTGCACGGAATCGCTCCGTACAGTGGGCCCCCAAGAAGGAGCAGAAGATGTCCATCCCCATGCGCACTGAACGTGACTTCCTCGGTGAAATGGAGATACCCGCCAACGCGTACTGGGGCATTCACACGGCACGCGCGGTCGAGAACTTCCCCATTTCGGGCACTCCGATTTCCGCGATGCCGGAGCTGATTCGAGCGTTCGCATTCGTGAAGAAGGCCGCCGCGCAGGCGAACCTGGAATTCGGAATCCTAGACGCAGACCGCTGCGACGCGATCCGCGCCGCATGCGGACTGCTCCTCGATGGGGGCTTCCGCGACCAGTTCATCGTCGACGTCGTACAGGGCGGTGCCGGCACTTCGACCAACATGAACGTCAACGAGGTGCTTGCCAATGTCGCCTTGGAGCAGCTCGGGAAGCAGAAAGGGCAGTATGAGCTGCTGCATCCGAACGACCACATCAATGCGTCCCAGAGCACGAACGACACCTACCCCACGGCGGTCCGGCTTGCGTTGTGGATGGGGATCGACCGATTGCTGAGGGCGATGGCTGTCCTTCGGGAGGCGTTCGCCCGCAAGTCCGCGGAGTTCCAGGACGTCCTGAAGATCGGCCGAACCCAGCTGCAGGACGCCGTGCCAATGACACTTGGCCAGGAGTTTTCCGCCTATGCCGTGATGTTGGAGGAGGACGAAGCGAGGCTGCAGGAGGCGCGTGCGCTGATCCAGGAAATCAACATGGGCGCCACCGCGGTGGGTACCGGGATCAACGCGCCTGCAGGGTACGCCGACCGCGTCTGCCGGCTCATCGCCGAAGAATCCGGCGTGCCGGTCAAGAAGTCGAAGAACCTCGTGGAGGCCACCCAGGACACTGGGGCCTTCGTGCAGCTTTCCGGTGTCCTTAAGCGTGTTGCGACAAAGCTGTCCAAGACTTGCAACGATCTTCGCCTCCTGTCCAGCGGACCGCAGGCCGGATTCGGAGACATTCGGCTGCCGGCTCGGCAAGCGGGCTCCTCGATCATGCCCGGCAAGGTGAATCCCGTGATCCCGGAAGTGGTGAACCAGGTGGCATTCGAAGTGATCGGCAACGACTTGACGGTGACAATGGCCTCGGAAGCAGGCCAGCTCCAACTCAACGCCTTCGAGCCAATCATCGGCTGGAGCCTGTTCAAGAGCATCGACCATCTGGCCAAGGCATGCCTCACGCTTGCGAGCCATTGCGTGGAGGGAATCGAGGCCAATCGCGATTTGTTGGCGCGCCGGGTGCGGGAATCGGTCACTTTGGCCACGGCGTTGAATCCGGTCATCGGATACGAGCAGGCCGCGCTGATTGCCAAGACGGCTGTGGCGAGCGCCAAGCCTATCGACGAAGTAGCGCTGGGACTGAAGATCCTCACCAGGGAACAGCTCGATGCCCTGCTTGTCCCCGAGAAGCTGACGCGACACGCAAGCTGAGTACCACCGCACCAGGGTGTGTGGGGGAAGCTGGCGTTCGCGAATCTCTCACATCGAGATGCCGACATTCACACCGGAGTACGGTTGCGACGGCGGACACCATGGCAGTCCTTAGCCTTGGGACGGCAACTTTGGGTCGGCAGTTCCAGTTTGCTGCTTTCGAGAGCAGCCACTGGCGGCCGCTACTGCATGAAGTTGCCTGCAAGCTGCTTGACGGGGTGGCGAGAGTCAAGTTTCGATGTGGACCGGTCCTCCGCGCCTCGAAACGCTTACCGACCGGTCTTGGCAACCGCCGACAGTTGTCCGCCAGATTCGAACGGCAGCAACCAGTCTGAAGCGGTCGTTCGATACCCCAATCCGACGGGCACCTTCTGGCCGGGACTGCCAGTTCATCGTGTTTCTCGAAGCGGTCCTTCGCGACAACAAACTGGCCACCACCTGGTTGACCGAGCCGACGGATCCGCGGACTGCGGGCGCATCCTGCGGGACCCTCAACTCGATGGGAGACCATCATGGGAACCGTAGCCAACGCCGTTCATCGCGGGCCGTGGAACAAGGGCAAAATCGTCGGGCAGAAGGCGCCATTCGAGCTCAAGGACATCTGGGCGTTGCGCGTCCGGCTGCAGATGGAGAACCGGTTGCGTGAGCTGGCCCTCTTCAATCT
>JGI10216J12902_102069861_pt1 | contig 10468 bp, 15 predicted proteins | sample KanNatreferecore_FD_12902 | JGI IMG/M metagenome (IMG submission 12902)
CGCCCGCCGAGATCAACGCCCTTGCGGCGGGCGCGGATTACGGCTGGCCTACCCCGCATGCCCGTAGCGTCGCGCCGGCGGCTACGCTGCCCGCAGCCCATCGGGGCGCGGCCGGCTGCGCGATTCAACAGGGCACGCTCTACATCGCAACCACCGATGGGCGGGCGCTGCTGGCCGCGCCGCTGACAACGCCGGGCCGCGTCGGGACGATCGACGTCGTGCATCTTGATCAGAGCTACGGCCGGCTGCGCACCGTCGTCGCCGCCCCGGACGGGGCCCTGTGGCTCACTACCTCGAACCGGGACGGCCGCGGGCATCCGATTCCGGACGATGACCGGGTGATCCGGCTCGTGCCGCCGCCGCTGGGCGGCGGTTCGCCGGCATGAGGGCGGCGACGTCCGCTGTCCCGGCACCGCGATCTGCGGCAGACTCAGCGCCGTGACCTACCCATCTGAGCCGAGCGGCTATCCGGCCTATCCCGCTCAAAACCCAGTTCGGCTACGCGGCCAGCGCGCCATCCAGGTCGGCAGCATCCTCATGGCGGTCGGACTCGTGCTCGTCATTGTGGGCGCTGTGCTTGCCAACACCAACGCGTACAGCAAGGTGAACGGCTTCCAGCGGGTCGCCGTCAGTGCGGGTAGCGGCACCGTCACGTTCGACAAGGCCGGCGGCTACGTGGCCTACTACGAATCGGACTCAGTGACCAACAGCACCAACCAGAAGGTCCCGGAGATTCCGATAACGCTGACGAACCAGTCAACCGGGCAGCAGTTGGTCCTGACCACCCCGTACGGAAACCGCTCGGACGGCAAGATCAAGTTTCTGCATTACGACCACGACGGCCACAAGGGCGTGGCGATGTGGCAATTTCACATCGACCAACCCGGCACCTATCGGGTCGAGTTGGGCCACAATCCCGCGGCGGCAAGCGACGCCACGGTGGCATTCGGGAAGTCGATAGCTCAGGGTGTGGTGCTCGCCGGGAGCGTAGTCATCGTTGGAGTGCTACTGCTGATCGGTGGCTTGATCACCCTCATCGTGGGGCTCGTCAAGCGCCGCCGGCACAAGCAGGAGCTCCGTACCGCAGGGTACGGTGGACAGCCTCCCGCCTGGCCACAGCAGAACTGGCCCCAGCAGGGCTGGCCGCAGCAAAGCCCGCCCCAGCAGGGCTGGCCGCAACAAAGCCCACCGCAACAGGGCTGGCCGCAACAAAGCCCACCGCAACAGGGCTGGCCACAGCAGAGCCCCCCCGATCAGGGCTGGCCACAGCAGAACTGGCCGCAGTCCGATCGCTAGCTGCGCTTGCGGACGATCAGCTGCGCACCAGCGATCCGGGCAAGCACGTAGATCGCGAAACTGATCGTCGTAATCCAGACGCTGGCCTTGACCGATGGCGTCTCCAGGCTCGCGAGCAGGCCACCGACGCTGGCAATCAGGGCGAACGCCACGCTCAGGCCGGTGACGACCGCCGGACGCGCGGAGAGCCGTTGTGCCGCCGCCGCGGGCGTGATCGCGAGGCTCAGCACGAGCAGCGTGCCCACGATCTGCGCCGCCTCGGTGACCGTCAGCGCCAGCACGACCAGGAACGCCAGCCCGACCATACGTACCCGTACGCCGCGCGCCTCCGCGACCTCCGGGTCGACGGAGGCGAACAACAGCGGCCGGTAGAGGGCCGTCATGGCGACGAGCACGCCGCCCGCCACGGCGATCAACAGCCAGATCTGATCGTCGCTCACGGTGAAGATCGACCCGAACAGGATCGCCGTCGCGGAGTTGGTGAAACCGTGGTACTTGCTCAGCAGCCAGACGCCGACGCCCAGCCCGAACGCCAGGATCACGCCGATCGCAGAATCGCGTTCCCGTTCGCGTACGCCGAGCAAGCCGATCGCGATGCCCACAATGACCGTGCCGATCAGCGCGCCCGCGACGGCGTCGTCTGCCAGGACAAGCCCTGCGGCGGCGCCCGTGAACGATAGTTCGGCGGTGCCGTGCACGGCGAACGCGGCTCGCCTGGTGACGACGAACGGGCCGAGCAGCCCACTGGCGATCGCCACCACCGCGCCGGCGATCAACGCGTGCTGGACGAACGCGAACTGCAGGTAGTCGCCTATGACCATGTCCGGGCGCCCGGCATCTCGTGGTCGTCGTCGACCGGGTGGTGATGGTGGCTCGCGAGTGCGTCGCCGTGCGCAGCGTCCGGGGCACCAACCACGACGATGCGCCCGCGCACCCGCAGCACATCGACATCTACCCCGTACAGCGCCGACAGCGTCTCGCTCGTGAGCACGTCGTTCGGCGTGCCGATCGCCCAGCGCCCCCCGACGAGATAGAGGACGCGGTCGACGAGCGGCAATACCGGGTTGATCTCGTGCGTCACGAACAGCACAGACGTGCCGGCGCTGCGCCGTCGCGCGTCGATCAGGGCGCTCGTCGCCTGCTGATGTGCCAGATCGAGGCTGAGCAGCGGCTCGTCGCACAGCAGCACCCGCGGATCACCGAGCAGCGCCTGAGCAATTCGCAGCCGCTGCTGTTCACCCCCGGACAGCGTGCCGAGCGGCGCATCTGCGAACTGCGCCGCACCCACCGACTCGATCGCCCGCTGGACCCGCGCTCGGGACGCGCGGCTGGGGAGCGCCGTCCCCCACTGGTGCCCGTCGAGGCCGAGGCGCACCAGATCGCGGCCGCGTAGCGGGATGTCACGGTCAAATGCCTTCTGCTGCGGGATGTATCCCACCACGTCGCTGCCCCGGCGCGGCGTGCGTCCGCACACCGTCACCGATCCGGACGTCAGCCGTTGCAGGCCCAGCAGCACTTTGAGCAGGCTCGTCTTGCCACTGCCGTTCGGGCCGAGGACGGCGACGAACTCACCGGGCGCGATCTCCAGGTCGAGCCCGGACCACAGTTCGCGCGCGCCGAACCGGAGCGTCGCTGCGCGCAGCGAGACAGTCGGACTAACCACCGAGCGCCGCCAACAAAGCCCGGGCCTGGTCGGCCTGCCAGGTCTGGAAGTTCTTCGCATCCGCCGGCATCGTCTCGGTGACCCCGACCACCGCAACGCCGCTGCTTCCAGCCAGCTCCTTGAGCCGCTGCGTCGTCGGACTAGTGACCTGGGCGTTGTACAACAGTGCCTTGACCTTGTGGTCTTTCAACGCCACGTCGAAGGCTGCGATGTCCGCGGGGCTCGGGTCGCTGTCGTTCTCGATCGCCTCGGAGAAGGACGCAGGGGTGCCGAGCCGGAGCCCAGCCGCCTCGACGAGGTAACCGGGAACGCGTTCGGTGTAGGCGATTGCCGCTCCGCCGTACCTGGACTTGATCTGGTCGATCACGTCGACGGCCTGCTGCTCGCCCTGAAGGAACGTCGTGAGGTTGGCCCGGTACGCCGCCGCGTGAGAGGGATCTTCCGTTGCCAGTTGCGCCTCGATCGCCTGCGCGGCCTTCCGGACGTAGCCGGGGTTGTACCACAGGTGCGGATTTGCGTCGTGCCCTGCGCCTACGACCGTTGCGACGTCGAGCACCTCGCGGTCCGATTTCGGGGTGGCCGCGAGCAGCTTGGCGATGAAGTCGTCGTAGCCCGCGCCGTTCTGGATCACGAAGCTGGCGCCGGCAATGGCGGCGCCGTCACGGGCGTTCGACTCGTATTGATGCGGGTCGGCGTTGGGGTCGCTGATGATCGATGTGACCTGGACCGCGTCACCACCGATCTGCCGGGCGATATCGCCCCAGAAGTTCTCCGCGGCGACCACGCCGAGCTTGCCCGCCGGTGCGTGCGACGTGGCGCCGGGCGTCACCGGCAGGTTGTTCCCGGCGCCGGAGTCCGTCGTTCCGCGGCAGGCTGCGGCCACGAGCGCGGTGGTCGCAATCGCAGCTAGCACACCCGCCCGCCGCTTCATCGGCATCCTCTCGATCTGAATATGGGAACCGTTCCCGATATGGATACCACTGTACCGGCAAAATGCTGCTGCTGAGAAGCGGGATACGTTCAGTGCGAGCAGTCGGCGCACACGCCGAACACCTCGACGGTGTGGTCGACGGCGGTGAAGCCGTACTTCTCGGCCATGGTGGCGGCCCAGCGCTCGATCGCCCGGCCCTCGATCTCTTCGGCGTGCCCACACTCACGGCACACGAGGTGATGGTGGTGCGCCTGCCCTGCATCGCCGCAGTAGCGGTAGGTGCTCTCACCCTCGGGCGTGTGGATGACGTCGACGACTCCGCCGTCGGCGAACGCCTGTAGGTGCCGGTAGACCGTAGACAGGCCGACGGGCTCACCCTCGGCACGCAGCCTCGCGTACACGTCCTGCGCGCTGCGAAAACCACCCGCCTCCACAAGGGCGTTCTGCACCGCTGCGCTCTGCCGCGTGTTCCGATGACGACTTACCGCTGCCATGCTCAAAACCGCCGTTCCGTATCTCTCCGTCACGGCTATCGTACCGGTAATCGTTCCCGTTAGCAGGTGGTCTCGGCGACTATGTACCTTGACGGTTACGTATCCAATCGGTTACGTTGACGCCATGGATGCCGTGCTGCACGCGATCTCGGACGCCAGCCGGCGCACGGTGCTGGAGGCTCTCGGCGACGGAGATGCGACGGCCGGCGAATTGGCGGCACTGCTTCCCATCGCGCGCCCCGGAGTCTCACGACACCTGCGCGTACTTCGCGAGGCCGGGCTGGTCGAGGCGCGTCAGGTCGGGCAGCGCCGGCTGTACAGCCTGCGGCCCGAGCCGTTGGCCGAGGTCGACGGCTGGCTCGCACGCTACCGATCGCTGTGGGAGCAGCGGCTCAACGCATTACACACCGAGATCGCCCGCGGGAAGAAACAGCAGAGGAGCAGGAATGACGCAGCAACGCACGGGAGCCGGCACCATCGTGGGGTCGCTACGAGCCGTTGACGGCAAAGCCGTTATCCGCGTGGAGGACCGGTTCGACACCGATGCCGACGACCTGTGGTCGGCCCTCACCGATCCACAACGGCTGGCGCGCTGGATCGCCGACGTGGCAGGCGAGCTGCGCCCGGGCGGCGAGTTCCGGGCACGCTTCACCAGCAGCTGGGAGGGCCCCGGACGAGTGGACGTGTGCGACCCGCCGCGGCGGCTCCTGCTGACCATGTCGCCCGGACAAGATGATCAGACGATCATCGAGGCCGAGCTCACTCCTGACGGCGATCGGACGCGGCTGGTGGTCGAGGAGCGCGGGCTACCACTCGACGCGGCAGCGGGACACGGCGCGGGCTGGCACGCACACATCGAGGACCTCGCCGCTCATCTCGCGGGCGAGCCACCGACGAACTGGCGCACGCGCTGGCTCGAACTGACGCCCGCGTATCGCGAACGAGCACGCGACCTCGCATGATCCACGCGACGCTGGACAGGGACGTCGCGGACCGAACACTGATCGCCTTCCTGGACGCCCAGCGCGCCCGGGTACTGGCTGTCGTCGCCGGCCTCGACGCCGAGCAGTTGGCAACACCGGTGCTGCCGTCGGGCTGGACGCCGCTCGGGATGATCGAGCATCTTGGGCACGCCGAGCGGCACTGGTTCCAGGAAGTCGCCCTCGGCAGCGCCGAGCCGCTGCCCTGGGCCGACGACGCCGACGACCAACGCGGGCCGTTCACGACCGCTCGGCCGCCGCACACGGTGTTCGTGTTCTACCGCGACCAGATCGAGCGGACGAACGCCGTTCTCGCCTCGACGCCGCTGTCCACGCCACCGCGCGGGCAGCACAACCAGGGCAGCGCCGACGACGTCACCGACCTCCGCTTCATCGTCTTGCACATGATCGAGGAGACCGCTCGCCATCTCGGCCACCTCGACGCCGCGCGGGAGTTGCTCGATGGCCGGATCGGCCTCGGCCAGGACAACCTCTGAGACCGCTCAGCTCGGGACGGTCATGGAGACCGGCAACTGGGTGTAGCTGCCGGTTGGGCTACAGCCAGCTCTGGTCCTTCGCGAGTTCGCCGGTGACGTCGAGTGCGCGTTGGATGACTGGCGGTTCGCCGCGGTACCAGATCGCGTCGAAGGTGAGGGTCGCGTTGAGCTCGGCGAGCTCGACGAGGGTTACGCCACGCGGCAACTGCTCGGCGAGAGAGGCGTTGATAAGCGCTACCCCGCGGCCGCGGGCGAGGTTGCCCCAGACGGTGTTGCCGGCCGCCTGCTCGTCGAGGGCAGGTTCGAAGCCCGCCGTGCGGCAGGTGCCGACGACGGTGTCGTAGAAGCCTGGGGCCATGTCGCGTGGCCAAAGCTCGAAGCGCCGGTCGGCGAGCGTGGCCAGGCCGATCCGTCTGCGCCGCGCGAGCGGGTCGGTCGTGCTGAGCGCGATGCGTAGCGGTTCACGACGGACAGTTCGGGTGTGAAACCCGCTGGGGTACGAGGTCATCGGTGCGATGGCGAGGTCGTAGCGCTCAGCGAGCAGCAGGTCGGCGATGTCGGCGCCGAACACCTCCCGGGCCTCGACTGTGACCTGGGGGTGCACGTCGTGCAGCCGAGCCAGCAGCCTGGGGATGGTGTCCCACACGGCCGTAAGCGTGTACGCGAGCCGCAGCGTGCCGAGCTCGCCGCGTGCGGCCGCGCGGACCCGCCGTGCGGCACGGTCGGCGGCGGCGAGAATTCGGCGGCAGTCGGCGAGAAACACCTGTCCCTCCGCGGTCAGTTCCACTCGTCGCGGCGTGCGGCGCAGGAGGGTTACCCCGAGCGAGCGCTCGAGCGCTTTGATCTGCTGGCTGACGGCCTGCTGGGCGATGTGCAGGTCGTCGGCGGCTCGGGTGAAACTGCGCCGCCGTGCCACGGCGGCGAAGGTGCGCAGGTGGCGCAGTTCGAAATCCGAAGCAGCTCCCACGGTGCCAACGATACGCGGCCGGCACGCCGGCAGGAACAAGCGGTGCTTGTCGTCGGACAACAAGCTGTGCTTGTCGAGCGCTGGAGCCGGGGATAACGTCGGACGTGCCGTTCAAGGAGGTGAGCCCGATGGCAAATGATCAGAGCGCCGCCGACCACCACATGCGGGTCGATCGCGTGTCGTCGCGCCCGAAGCAAGTGCTGATCTTGGTCGCGAACCCGACGACATCGACCACCCTGGGCTGGCCGGTCGGGTTCTGGGGGGCCGAGGTAACCCATCCGTACTACGAGCTGACGCAGCGCGGCGTTGCCGTCACGATCGCGAGCCCGAATGGGGGCAAGGTCGAGATGGACTCGCTCAGCGACCCACGCGATGAGTCGAAGTGGTCTGCGGACGACCTGATCACGATGGGCTTCCTCAACACCCCTGAGCTGGTGGCGTTGTTGCAGGACACGCCGAGGCTCGCGGACGTGGACCTCGACACGTACGACGCGATCATGGTCGCCGGTGGGCAGGCGCCCATGTTCAGCTTCCGCGACAACGAGGAGGTGCACGACGCGATTCGCTACTTCTACGAGGCGGAGAAGCCGACTTGCGTGTACTGCCACGGAACGGCGGCGCTCGTCGACCTTCGGCTTTCTGACGGCAGCTACCTCGTCGACGCCAAGACGGTCACCGGGTTCGCGAACGTCGAGGAAGATTTCAGCGACGGGTTCGTCGGACAGCGGGTGATGCCGTTCCGAGTTGAGGACGAGCTAAGGCAGCGGGGAGCGAACTACGTGCAGGGCGGTATGTTCAAGGCGTTCGCGGTGCGCGACGGCCGGCTGATCACCGGGCAGCAGCAGTACTCCGCCAGAAAGGTCGCCGAGATGTTGATCGAATCGCTCGGTATCTGACCCTGAAGCGCCGCCCGCAATCAAACGTGGAGCACAACACAGAAGAGGAAGGGCGCCGAGAATTGACTGCCGCAGACCACTCGCCCATTCGCGCCGACGCCGTGATCACGGTCCATCAGTACCAGCCCGCCGCCTACGACGAACCGGCCGACGGCCCGGCACTGACCCGGATCCACGTCGAGGAAAGCTTCACCGGCGACATCTCCGGTGAGGGCGTCGTCGAGTTCTTGCAGGCGGCACACTCCGACGGTTCGGCCAGCTTCGTCGGGATCGAACGCGTGGCCGGCGTCGTCGGCGGCCGGCGCGGGACGTTCCTCCTGCAGGACGCGGGAACCGTGCAGGACAGCATCGTCAGCGGGGACTGGTTCGTGGTCCCCGGCTCGGGAACCGGCGAGCTGACCGGGCTGCGCGGCACCGGCGGTTTCCGCGCGAACCTTGGTGAAGGCGCCCAGGTCCACCTCGACTACTGGTTCGAATGACGCCTGGAGATCCAGACCGCACACGTGCCCGACTCCTCTGTGCGACCCGACATGCAGCAAGCACGAAACGCCAAGCTGGTCGCAGTCCTCGGCGGCAGACCTCGTGACCTGCGTTGCGACCAAAGCCTGATCACGCCGGAGTACCCGGCCGGGATCGGGTTGCGGCATCGCAGGGGCGATGATGCCGCCATGACCGATGAGAACGCCGCTAAGGGCACCGGGTCTGAGCTCCCCGAGGAGGTCGCGCGGTGACTGCGCCCGCTGAGCGGTGCGCACGCGTTGGTGCCGGCGTGGCTGCGCCCGCACCGCGGCGAGCAGCGATGGACGGTGCTGGCTGTGATCGCGATTGCGATCGGGATACAACTGGCGTTGCCCGACAAGTTCGTGCTGCGGCCGCGCACCGCCGCGCCGTCGTTGGAAGCCGCACTATGCCTCGTGCTTGCCATCCGCAACCCGGGTCCGCTGCAGGTCGACCGGCCGATATTGCGCCGCCTGTCGCTGCTGTTGGTCGGGATTCTCGCAATCACGAACGCGGTCTCGACAGGGCTGCTGGTGCACGCGATCGTGACCGCGGAACAGGTGAGCGCGGCGAAGATCCTGGCTTCCGGAGCGGGCATCTGGCTGACGAACGTAATCGCGTTCGCGCTGTGGTACTGGGAGTTCGACCGCGGCGGCCCGGTCGCGCGCGCCGCCGGCGGACGCGGGCGGACCGACTTCTTGTTCCCCCAGATGAGCGATCCGCGGCTGGATCCGCACTGGAGCGCTACCTTCATCGACTACCTGTACGTGTCGTTCACGAACTCCACCGCGTTCTCACCTACCGACACCATGCCGCTGTCCCGGTGGGCCAAGCTGCTGATGCTCGTCCAAGCGCTGATATCACTGGTCACCGTCGGACTCGTCGCGGCCCGCGCGATCGGCCTGCTACCCGCCGGCTGAGACACCCGCCCCCGATCTAGCTGAATGCGCAGAACTCGTTGCCCTGAGGGTCGGCGAGCACGTGCCAGTCGAGGTCGCTGCCCTGCGGGCGCAGCAGGGTGGCGCCGGCGTCGACAAGAAGCCCGACGTCAGTGGCCTCGACGTCCCAGTGAACGCGATTCTTCACGGTCTTCGGTTCCGGCACCGGGTTGAAGTCCAGTGTGAGCATGGGGATGCCCGGGATCTCCGACACGGTGGCCCAGCCCTGCGGGCTGATTTCGACCGGCGCATGGAACACGCCGGCCCACCAGGTGGCGATCGCTACGGGGTCGGCGCTGTCGACGACCAGCCCGTGCAGGCGATCGGGTGGCACTTCGTCGCGCAGGAATGCGCAGAACAAAGTTCCTTCCGGATCGGCCATTACCGTCCACCTCGACTGTGACTCAACGACCGTGGCCCCGAGTGCCTCGAGTTCGGCGAGGCTGGTCACGTAGACGTCGAAATGCACCCGGTTCTTGGCAGTGATCGGCTCGGGTACCTGGTTGATCCAGATGGTGTGCCGGGGCGTCGGCCCGCTCAGCCAGCCGTCGCCATTGTCCTGGACGTGCCAGTCGAGGCGGAGCGCCTGCGCCCAGAATCTGCCGAGTAGCTGCGCATCGACGGCGTCCAGCACAAGATCCTTGAACCGCGCCATGGCCATCAGCGGCGCTCCCGTCGTTCATACCCGCGGCCGGGATGCCACGACTCGATCACCAGGTGGTCCGCGGGCGTCCCGAGCCGGGTCAGCGCCACCTCAGCGATGTCGATGCGGAAACCGTCGCCGTCGCGTACCGCACGTCCGGCGACCTTCGCCTCGCCGGGCCAGCCGCCGGGGTCGTCCGGCGGCGGGTCGACAGTAGGGCTGTGTACCGCCAGGCGCGGGTCGCGGCGCAGGTCCTGGCCCTTCACCGAGCGGGCCATCGACCCGAACCGCAGCTCGCCGTCGGCAAAGCTGAGCTCGATGCCGCTGATCCGTGGCGAGCCGTCGGAGCGGAGCGTCGCCATCGTCTTGTGTTTGCGTGCGTCGAAAAGCGCCCGCACGCGCTCGGCGAGCTCAGGTACCTCACGCTGTACGTCGGCCCAACTGGTCACTGACGGGACACTAGCGTCTGCGGCTGACAACGCGGCGCAGCCATACGGCCAATGCCCCAGCGACGGCGAGCGCCGCGGCCACGATGCCGATCGGGAAGGGATCCCGGCTCTCCTGCTGCTCTTCGGGCGTCGACGTCGGGTGCGGCGTCGGCGAGGACGAGGGCGTCAGCGACGTGCCGGCAGCGCGCGGCAGCGGCAGGGCGTACACCGCCGAGC
>JGI10216J12902_102413362_pt1 | contig 10468 bp, 9 predicted proteins | sample KanNatreferecore_FD_12902 | JGI IMG/M metagenome (IMG submission 12902)
AGCTCGTCCAGCGCCGCACGCGCTCCTGTGGTGTGGCTGCGGCCGGCCGCCATCACGACCGTCCAATGCGTCGTCGCAAAATAATTCTGCGGCCTCGGACCTTCCGCCGCACTCGTGGCGTTTGTGGGCATGACGGCGCGACTCTACTCGCGCCTCCCGGGATGCCAATGTGGAAAATCATGCGCAATTCATGCGCACCGCTGTGGGTCGCGATCCAGCTTCGCCGCCCAGCGACTTCAATCTCCGCGCGATTCTTCGCGATCTGTTTCGGCGCGAGCACGCCACGCCAGTTTGTGTTTGGATAAATCAGCGACTCGCGGCCCAGCACGCTGCCGGGGTTGAGCACGGCGTTACAGCCGACCTCCGCGTGAATCGCCAATGATCGCGCCGAACTTCCGCAGCCCGGTGTCGATGGTTTCTTCAGCAGAATGTGCGTTATCGCACGCGCCACATCAAAATGACGCCAGTCGCGGTGAACAGGAGATTGGGCAGCCATGCCGCCAGCCACGGCGCCATGTAACCGCCGCTGCCCAGCGCCAGCGCCAGGTCTTTCAAAATCAAAAACAGGAAACAGATGAACACGCTCGACGCCACACCGACAAAAGCATTGCGCCGTCCAGGGATGGCCCCGAATGGGACCGCGATAAACACGACCACGAGACAAACCCACGGCGCCGCCAGCCCTTTGTGCAAGAGCGAGAGGATTTTTTTGGACTGACCCCGTTCCAGCCTGGGGTGCAGCTTCAGGTAATCGAGGATTTCCCCCGACGAAAGCTGCACGCGCCGCAACGAGCGGAAGCTGTCGTTAATCGCGCTGATCTTGATCTCGCTCTTAATGATGCGCGGTGTCTCGGTCAGTTCCGGGATCGTGAGCAGATTGGTTTTGAAGATGTGCGGCACCGCGCCGACTTCCGCCGAGAATTCCATCAGCTCCGCGTTGGTGAACACCCATTGGCGGTTGATCCATCGGGCGCGTTCCGCGGTCAATTGCAGGCGCGTGCCGTTGGTGCGCCGCCAATCGAATTCCGGCTGAAGCATCACGTAGGCTTGCAAATGAAACGCGCCGATGCGCCAGGTGCGATTGGCCACGGGATTCACAAAGAAAAAGTTTCGCCGCCAGATTTTGTCGCCGCTTTTTGACTGATCGACGCCGTGCCGCTGCATCACGCGCTCGGCTTGCTCGACGCCGTCGGGCAACAGCTTCTCGTTCACGAAGAACACGGTGAGGCTCACGACGAGGCCGACGGCGAAGTAGGGCGCGGCGATTCGCCACAACGGAATGGCAGCGGCGCGCATGGCCGTGAGTTCGTTGTGCCGCGCGTGCGTGGTGAGCGCGTAAAGCAACGCCAGCAACAGGGACATCGGCATGACGTAGCTCGCCACGAGAAATTCCGGGATGCGATAAAGGTAGTATTCGGCGATGTCACTGGCGGACAGTTTTGCCCTCTGGAGATCCCCAAGCTTCTCGGAAAGGTCGAATGCGATGAACGCGATGAGGAAGAAGCTGAGGCAATAGACCAATGGCATCAGCAGTTCGCGGAGCAGATAGCGGTCGAGCAAACGCATCCGAGCGCGGACGGTAACGATGGGGCAAAGGCAAGGCAAGAGACGGGGCGCGGATTTCAAAACGGCGGAGAGTCAGCACACAAGCCAAAGCTCCAGGCCCGCCTCGGTCGCAAATTGTAAAAACTGGCGCGGCTCCAGCCGTTGTGCTGTTACGGCGCTTGCCAGCAACGGTTCAATTGCTACGCTCGGCAGCCATGAAAAGTTTCTGTGTTGTTTTATCGGCCCTTGTGTTGTTCGCCACGCTTCCGGTGATGGCGGCTGACGCGGCAGCGAAGGGAAAAGTCGTTCACATCGTCGCGTTCAAGTACAAGAAAGCGATCACTGACGCGAAAAAGAAAGAAGTCGCGGACGCGCTGGTCGCGCTCAAAGGAAAGATTCCACAAATCATTTCCGTCCAGCACGGACCGAACATCAGCAAGGAGGGTTTCGACAAAGGCTTTCACGAAGCCTTCATCATCACCTTCGCGAACGAAAAGGACCGCGACGTTTATCTCGAACACGACGAGCACAAGAAATTCGCGAAGCTGCTCGACGGCCTGCTCGCGGATAAAGGCGTGTTCGTGTTCGACTTCAAGGAGTAGATGCGTCGCGACCGTGCGCGCAGTATGACCGTCCACGGTTCAGACAAGGACAGCTTCATCAAGATTGAAAAGCGGGCGAGCGAATATCCCGTTTATCGCGTCAGCGCGTCTCTGCGCGGACACACGGTGCGCAACAGTCATATCGTTCTGGAACACCCGGAAAGATTTTTGGCGGCCTTGCAGGAATTCGAGCGCGCACGTTCGGGAAGAGCGGAACTGATCGGTTCGGAAGATTTCAAGCTGACGGTCGAGCCGGACGGCGTCATGGGCCACGCGTGGATGAAGTTTTTCGTGGCGAAAGGGATTCACGAATTCAGCGGGCAAACGGGACGGTCTCGCAGCGGACGAATTTCCATTGAAGGCAGTTTCGCGCTTTCGGGAGGTTTCGTGAGTCAGTTTGTCCGGGATTTCGAGAACCTGCTGTCTGAGTCCACGCACTCGAAAGACTGAAGCGGTTCTCCCTATTTGGCTGTCACCACCACGTAATTGCGTTTGCCCTTGCGCAGGAGCAGGTGCTTGCCGAAGAGAAGGTCATTCGTCGTCACCGTCCGCTGCGCGTTCGCCTCGCGCACGTTGTTGATGTAGATGCCGCCCTGCTCGATGTCCTTGCGGGCCTGGCCTTTCGATGGGCAGAGACCAGAGTGAACGAGCACGTCCAAGAGTTGCATTCCCGCTCCATCGAGTTGTGACTTGGCGAGTTCCTTCGAAGGCACTTCGCCAACCAGATCATTGAAGGCGCGCTCGGAGATTCCTTCCAGGCCGCCGCCGAACAATACTTCACTCGCGCGCACCGCGTCGTCAGCCGCAGCCTGGCCGTGAATCATCTCGGTGAGTTCGCGAGCCAGGAACTTATGCGGAGAGCGAGCGCCGGCATTCGCCGCGTGCTGCTGTTCCAGTTCCAGAACCTTGGCCTGATCAGCGAACGAAAGCGTCTTAACGATCTTCATCACGTCCGCGTCCTCAAGCTGGATGAAGAACTGATAGAAGCGATAGGGGCTGGTCTTCTTCGCGTCGAGATACACCGCGCCGCTGGCGGTCTTGCCGTACTTGGTGCCGTCCGCCTTCGTCATCAGCGGGAACGTGAGACCAAACACCGTCGCGCCCAGTTTCTTGCGGCACAGATCGATTCCTGCCGTGATGTTGCCCCACTGGTCCGTTGCGCCAACTTGCAGCTCGCAGTTGAACTCCTTTCGCAGGTGATAAAAGTCCCACGCCTGCAACAGCATGTAGCTGAACTCGGTGTAGCTGATGCCGACCTCGCGGTCTTCCATCCGCGCGCGCACGCTCTCCTTCTGAATCATCTGGTTCACCGAAAAGTGCTTCCCGATGTCGCGCAGGAAATCGACGTAAGTGACGGTGTCCGTCCAACTCGCATTGTCCACGAGCCGCGCGGGATTCGTCTTCGTCTCGAAGTCCAGCAACGCCGCGAGCTGTTGTTTGATGGTCGCGATGTTGTGATTGAGCTGCTCGCGCGTGAGTAACTGCCGCTCGTCCGTTTTGCCGCTCGGATCGCCAATCGAACCCGTCGCCCCACCCGCCACTGCGATGGGATTGTGTCCCGCAAGTTGAAACCGCCGCAGCGCGAGCAGCGGAACGAGATTTCCAACATGGAGGGAATCCGAAGTGGGATCGAATCCGCAGTAGAGTGTCGTCGGCCCGCTCGCCAGCCGCTTGGAAAGCGCTTCCAGGTCAGTGCAGTCCGCCAACAACCCGCGCCACTGTAGTTCGGCAATGATGTCCATCGCGGCGGGAAGTTATCGCGACTGACACGGGATGCCTCAAGCGAATCCTGAAACAAAACCGGCGGCGACTTCCCACCGTGTTCAGTTCACTTCTTGAGGCGAAAGAACGCGTTGCCGACGGATCGGACATCAATTATCCGACAGGGTACGATCCACCAACGCGACCGACGAAGGGCCAATGACAAAGATCGCGCCACCACCAGTGAAGGCTGAAAGCGCCTGTTCTTCGCCGTTAACTCGCGGACTGCTCCAAAGGCAATTCCGGATCTTCCGCTTTGGGTTGCGCGGACTCCGATTCCTTCACCGACACGACCGGCAGGCGCACTATCTGTCCCTGGAAGGTGTAGCCCGGCGCGACGACTTCGGTGATGATCGCGCCGTCGTCGGGCGTGGAGTCGTCCAGCAAACGATGCGCCCGCGGGTCAAACGGAATTTCCGTTTGCGGCATCACGGGCAGGATGCCGATTCGGCGCGCGGTCTCCCGGCAGGCATGTTGAAAATTTGAAAGCTGTTCGACGATGTTGCGCTGGCCGGAGCGCACGCCCGCCTGGTGCAGCGCGTGAATGTGATCGAGGATGCGCACGGTGATGCCCAGCCAATCGCCTTCCGCGCGGCGCAGCTTCTCCACTTCCAGCCGCAGATGGTTCTTCTCCGTTTCATTCATGCGACTGAGGATTTCGCCAAAGTTCCGAGCCTCGGCCGTCATGCGCTCGGCGATGTGTTCGGCGGCGGTCACGGTTTGGGTGGCGCTTTGCTGGAGGTGTTGCCATTCGGTGACGGCGTTCGAAATACTCGCGGCGACCTTATCGAGGTCTTTGATTTTTTCCGTTACGCTGCCGAGGGCCGAAGATTCGAGCAGTTTCGTCAGCGCGCGAAATTCGAGAACAAATGGCCACACGGCCAGCCACGCGCCAAACGCGACTGCGGCCACCATCGCGGCGTACTGCCACTTGCCCAGCGAAGCGCCGTAGAGAGCAATGTAGCCCGCGGAAGCCAGCAACAGCAGGTCTCCAAAAATAAACGGCAGTTTCGAAATGCGCGGCGCAGGTTCACTCATGCGCGCCGAGAGTAGCGAACCAGTTTGGCCGTTGTCCAATGTCCGTTATTGCGAACACGCCGTCGGACGCCCTCAGGTTTGACACCTGCTCGCGCGCTCCATAATTTGCCGCCCGATGTCCACTTTGCAGGAATCGCTGGTTGAACTGATTCGAAGCACGTCCGCGGAAATTCCCGATGACGTGCAGGACGCCATCGTGCGATCGCTTGAAGAGGAGAAGAAGGGAACGATTGCCGAGTCGGCGCTCAAGATCATCGAACGCAACATCGACCTGGCGAAACAGAAATCGCAGCCTATCTGCCAGGACACCGGCAGCATTTTGTTTTACGTCGATTGCCCCGCTGGCTTTGACCAGATTGCATTCGAAGAGGCCGCGCGCGAAGCGGTGAAGCTCGCCACGAAGAAGGGTTATCTTCGACAGAACTCGGTCGATTCGCTCACCGGAAAAAACGATGGCACGAATGTCGGCCCCGGCTCGCCTACGACGCATTTTCATCAGCACCGTTCGCCTGAGGTGGAAGTGCGGCTCGTGCTGAAGGGCGGCGGCTGCGAAAACGTGGGTGCGCAATACTCGTTGCCCAACGAGAAGCTGCACGCCAATCGCGATCTCGACGGCTGTCGCAAAGTGATTCTCGACGCGGTGCTTCAGGCGCAAGGGAAGGGCTGTGGGCCAGGCATTCTCGGCGTGTGCATTGGCGGCGATCGCGCGACGGGTTACGAGTTTTCCAAAAAGCAATTTCTGCGGACGCTGCCCGACCGCAATCCAGTTCCGGAACTGGACGCGCTGGAACAGGATGTCTTGAAAACCGCGAACGAGCTTGGGATCGGCCCAATGGGATTTGGCGGGAAGACAACTTTGCTGGGCGTGAAAATTTCCACCGCGAACCGATTGCCCGCGTCGTACTTCGTCAGTGTCAGTTACATGTGCTGGGCCTATCGGCGGCAGGGAGTGCGGTTGGACGCAAACAATCAAATCGCCAAATGGCTTTACTGAAATGATTTCCCTGACCGCACCGTTCACTGATGAAAAAATCCGCTCACTGAAAGTAGGTGATGAAGTCGGCATCACTGGAGTCGTCTTCACGGGCCGCGACGCAGTTCACAAATTCCTGCACGAGGGCGGCGCGCTTCCGCCGGAAGTGAAATTGCGCGACGGCATTCTTTATCATTGTGGACCGGTCGTGATGAAGGACGAGCAAGGGAAATGGAGAGTGACTGCCGCCGGGCCGACGACCTCCATTCGGGAAGAACCGTATCAGGCAGACCTCATCCAGAAGTTCGGTGTGCGCGGAGTCATCGGCAAAGGCGGCATGGGCGAGAAGACCCTGGCCGCGTGCAAACAATTCGGCTGCGTCTATTTGCACGCCATCGGCGGCGCGGCGCAGGTACTGGCGGAGTGCATCAAAGCCGTTCGTGGCGTTTATTTGATGGAGCAGTTTGGCGCGCCCGAAGCCATCTGGGAATTGGAGGTGGAAAACTTCCCAGCCGTGGTGACGATGGATGCGCACGGCAATTCGCTGCACCGGGAAGTTTTTCAAGCGAGTGCGGCGGCGCTCCAGCAGCGTTTGTAACGCGGTGGCGGTTCATCGACGGGCGCTTCTGCGCTACGGCAACTCCTGAATCGTAATTTCCTTGTAGCTCACCTCCGCAGCGCCGCCGCCGTGAACCTGCAGGCCAATCATTCCGAACTGCGGAATCGAATCATCCGGCTCCGTGTAGTCGATCATGTTCACGCCGTTGATGGCCGTCTGAATGCGTTTGCCATTGGCGCGAATGAGATATTCGTTCCAATCGCCGGGCTTGATTGCCTTTTTCACGGCATCCGCATTTGGCTTAATGAGCACTTTGTTCCGGCGTGATTCATCGTAGAGCGCGCCCCACCAGCCTTCGCCCATGTCGCACTGGTAGCCGACCATTTCATTCGTCGGCTTCGTTGCAGGCTGGCTGCGAATCTGCACGCCGCCATTGATGAATCCATTCGTGCCCGTGAGTTTGAACTTCAGCTTCAGAACGAAATTCGTGAACTGCCGTTCCGTGCGCAGAAATTCGTTGCGCGGAACTCTCTGCGCCAGCGAACCGCCCACAAACGCACCGTCCTCCATACGCCACGTTTTATTCGTGTCGCCGACCCAGCCATTGAAAGTCTTGCCGTCGGACAACGGAACGGCTGCCGCGAACGATGAAACAAGCGATGCGGCCAAAGCGAGAGCGATGACGGATTTCATGGCGCAACCATTAACAGCCGGCGGAAAAACTTCCACAGAGAATTTAATGAGACGCGCGACCCCGCGCCTTTCACACCTTGCGCAAAACTCGCCATCGGTTCCTATCGAGCAACGCAGCGTAGAAGCCGACGCGACGCGTAAAGGTTTCGGAAGCTCCGCGCCGCCGACCTGTGTTTTCAGCCCTGCGCGCGCGAAATGAATTCCCCTCATTCGTCTGCGCCAAAAGATTTGAAGCGGGCTTTGAAGCGCCCAGCCTCTATGGCATACGCGCCGCTTGCGCTCGTGTGGATGATTGTCTCCGCCACATTCGCCGGCGCCAGTTGCGCTGCGAAACGCAACCCACACGACCACGCATGACCACGCCGTCGCCGTCGTTCATCGAAGAACTCCTCGCCGATCAGCGGAGCGTCACCGCCGTGGAGCGGTTTTCCCGCGCGCACGATGAACGTGCGTTCGGGGAACACGCGCGCGCGTATCGCGACCTGATTCCGCTGGAGGCGCCGAAGCCCGGCGAGCAATACGCCTTCGAAGTCGAACTCGACAAATGTTCCGGCTGCAAGGCGTGCGTGACGGCGTGCCACAGTTTGAACGGACTCGACGAACACGAGACGTGGCGTGACGTGGGTCTGCTCGTCAGCGCGCCCTCGAAGCCTTGGAAGAAAATTCCCGCGATTCAGCAAACCGTCACGACCGCGTGTCATCACTGCGTCGAGCCGGGCTGTCTCGAAGGTTGCCCAGTGCTGGCCTACGAAAAGGATTCCGTTACCGGCATCGTGCGCCATCTCGACGACCAGTGCATTGGCTGCCAGTACTGCGTGCTGAAATGTCCTTACGACGTGCCGAAATACAATTCGCGCCTCGGCATCGTGCGCAAGTGCGACATGTGCTCGGGCCGTCTCGCCGTGGGCGAAGCGCCAGCCTGTGTGCAGGCATGCCCCAATGAGGCGATTCGCATCACAAAGGTCAGCAAGTCGGAAGTCACGATTCAATTCCGCGAACGCGGTGAAACATTCCTGACCGGCGCGCCGGATGGCAATTACACGTTGCCGACGACGATCTATCGGAGCGCGGACCGCCGAGTCTGCGCGTTGAGTACAGACACACTACTCGCGGACTCGGCGGTCCGCGCTCCAACGCTCCTCGCCGCCGACGCTGCTGAGTTGAAACCGCAGCCGGCGCACTGGCCACTCGTGCTGATGCTCGTGCTGTCGCAGGCGTCGGTGGGAGTGAGTACCGTCGCAGGGATGCAAGACGCTGTGAACTTGCCAATGCTCCTGCTTGCGCTGGCGCTGGCGCTCGCGGGTCTGGGCACCAGTGTGTTTCATCTCGGCCGTCCGCTTGGCGCGTGGCGTGCGTTTCTCAATCTGAAGCGCTCGTGGATGAGCCGCGAGATCGTGGTGTTTGGTGTTTACGTCACTTTGCTCGCTGCATCTGCAACCATTCCTCTCGCACACCATGAACATCGAGGTAGGGCGACGCTGTCCTCAGCGAGCCGGGCGACGCACTTGAATATTGAGACGGCGGTTGCAAACGCAGAGCGGCGCGCTGAGGACAGCGTCGCCCTACCAGCGTGGGTGGCTCAGACGACCAGCGTCGCCTTCGTGGGACTGCTCGGCGTGTTCTGCTCCGCGATGATTTATCACGACACGCGGCGGCCGCTCTGGCACTGGCGGCGGAGCCTGCCGCTGTTCTTTGGCAGCACGATCATTCTGGGTGCGGCCGGCGCGGCGATGTTGGGAAGTTCGAGCGCGCTGCTGGCCACGATTGCTCTCGCGACTGTCGCAAAGCTCGGTGTCGAGGTTCTCACGCTGCGGCACCGTACGGATCGAACGTTCACGCCGATGAAGAAAACCGCGCTGCTGGTCACAGGACATTTTCAACATGCTGCGTTTGCCAGAATCGTTTGCGCGTTCGCGGGTGGAGTTGGGCTGCCAATATTGTTGATGGCGAACGTCTTTGGCGCATTCCACGCCATTGCGGCAGCGCTCATGTTCGCCCTCCTGCTCACCGGCGAATTGATTGAACGCCTCCTCTTCTTTACCACCGTCGTCGCGCCGAAAATGCCAGGCAATGTCAGCACATGAAGGCAGCTCTGGAAAAAATCCGTCCGATACTGCGCCGTTGGGACGGAGTGCTCACGCACGAACTGGTTCAACATCCGGGCGCCTTCGGCTTGGGAAAAGTTCCGGCGCGGCTGAAGCCCGACGCGACCACCACGATGGTGTGCGGATTCTGTTCGATCGGTTGCGGATTGAACGTTCATTTGCGCGACGGCAAAGCGATCAATCTCAGCGCCGCGGCGGATTATCCGGTGAACGTCGGCATGGCGTGTCCGAAAGGTTGGGAAGCGCTCACACCGCTCGCCGCGCCCGACCGTGCGACCACGCCGCTCGTGCGCAACGAACGCGGCGAACTCACGCTGACGGATTGGGACACCGCGCTGCAATTCTTCACCGTGCGCATGAAGGCGATTCAGGACCAGCACGGCGCCGATTCGGTGGCGTGGATTGGCACCGGACAAATCACCAACGAAGAACTTGCCTTCCTCGGCGCGCTGGCGAAGTTCGGCATGGGCATCGTTCACGGCGACGGCAACACGCGCCAGTGCATGGCCACGTCGGTCGTTGCTTACAAGGAATCATTCGGCTTCGATGCGCCGCCTTACACGTACAAAGATTTCGAGGAGTCGGACGTCATTGTGCTCATCGGATCGAATCTTTGCATCGCGCACCCGATTCTGTGGCAGCGCGTGCTGATGAATCCGCACCAGCCGGAGATCATCGTCATCGATCCGCGCCGCACTGAGACGGCGATGGCGGCGACGCACCATTACGCGATTCAACCGAAGAGTGATTTGGTGCTGTTGTATGGGCTGGCGAGAATTCTGATCGAGCGCGGTTGGATTGATCACGAGTTCATCGGGAAACACACGCAAGGGTTTGAGGCGTTTGAGAGGTTTCTTTGTAGCAGCCGAGGTAACGAGGCTCCATCTGGAGACGCGGGGACTGTTCAGAGTCTCGTTACCTCGGCTGCTACGAGTTTTAATGAGGATTCCGTCGCCGCTGTCACCGGCCTTTCCACCGACGAACTCCATCACCTCGCGGAGACGATCCATCGCGGCAAGCGCGTGTCGTTCTGGTGGACGATGGGCGTGAACCAGGGGCACGAAGCCACGCGCACGGCGCAAGCCATCATCAATCTGGCGCTCATGACCGGGAACACCGGGCGGCCCGGCACCGGCGCGAACTCCATCACCGGCCAGTGCAACGCGATGGGTTCGCGGCTGTTCAGCAACAC
>JGI10216J12902_103698323_pt1 | contig 10468 bp, 9 predicted proteins | sample KanNatreferecore_FD_12902 | JGI IMG/M metagenome (IMG submission 12902)
ATGGAGACTCGGGCGGACTCAGGGCCGGCTCTCGTGGCTCATGAACCCGCCACGTCGGCGGCGCAGGCACCTGCCGAGGTCCAACGCCAAATCGCCTATGCCATGACCGTTCTCTCCCGCCGACCCCTCGGCGAGGAGCAGCAGCGCCGTCTTGACGAGATCATCGGCGCCACGCCGTTGCTGGAGTTGGTCCGCGAACGCAACGCCAAGCGCAGCGAGCTCGAGGTCCTCCCACAATGGCTGGCCTACTACCAGGCCACCAACGAGACGCTGGCTTCGCTGGCACCCGGCGAGCAGCTTCCAGGCGGGGTGGGCGCCGACGAACAGATGATGGAGCGCCTGCGGGGCGACATCACGAGGCTGACCGCAGAAGTCGCCGAGTTCGATGCAAATATTCAGGCGGCGCTGCTTGTGCTCGGCATCCCGGACGAGGCCTCGCTGCTGCGGATGGTCGAGGAGGAGTTCCCCCGCATCTGGGTCGAGCAGGCCAAGCAGATCGCCTACGGAATGCTCGGCGTCAACCGTGAGGCTGTACTCGCCGAGCAGCAGCGCTATCCACCCGGCTCCTGCACTGTCGACACGGCGGGGCTGCAAGCCGCCGATGCTCAGCTCTTCGCTGAGGCGCAGCACCGCTCTGACCTTGGCCTTGAGTGGGAGGCGAAGGTCCAAGAGGTCGAAAGGGCCAGGGGCGCCCTGGAGCACGGGCGTTGGCTCGAGGAGGGCAGCGCCGAGCCCGGCGGCCTACCAGGCGGGGTGCCACCGGACCTCAATGAGCTGGAGGGCCGCGTGACGACGGTTGGTGCCGAGGCGACCGCGCTAGAAGAAGAACTAGTTAGTGCCGAGATCAGGATCGATGCCCTACGGAAACAGCAGGGCGCCGCGTATCCCATCATGCTGCTGCCCGCCTACCAGCCCGGCGTCTTCCAAGGGGACGAAGCGGCGGTGGCCCGCCTGACGGGACGGTGGACCGACGAAATACTCGAGAACATCGAGGACACCGAACAGAACATCGCAGCCGGGGACATCAAGGTTTGGGACTTGCAGGACATCCCCGCGCTGACATATCAGCAGCTTAGCGTGCCCGCAGACTCCGTACTCGGACACGCGGTGCAGCGTTACATCGCCGACAAGCGCTCCGATGAACGGCTGCTTGGCATCGCCCGGACCGTCTTCGAGGTCGCAGTGACCATCGCCGCGACGGTCGCGACCCTGCCCGCTGGCGGCATCGGCGGATTGATCGTCGGTGGCGCGTTGGGCACCGTCCACCTCATCGAAGACGTGCGGGCGTACAGAGCCGAGCAAGCCGCCCAGCAGGTTGCCATGGATCCGGAGATCGCTGATATCTCCCTAAACGAGCCCGAGCTGCTGTGGATCGTCCTCGACATCGCCTCACTTGGCCTAGACACCGTCATGCTCGTCCGCGCAGTTCGACCGGCAGCTCGAACATTCATGGCCACTCGAGACATCGCGAGCTTCTCGCAGGAGGTCGAGCGGGTCGCCCCAGAGGCCGCCGAGGCGCTCGAACGCAGCGCACGCCGGCGTCTGGGAGGCGCGGTGGCGGAAGGTGCCGAGGCTGGCGCCGAGCCCAGTACGCGAGGGCGCTGGTTCGCCAAGCCCACCATCACTGGCACCGCGGACCTGCCCGCAGGCGTGGGCTCCACTGACAAGTTCGGCAACATCACCTACTCCACGCTTGGCTCGCAGGCCGAGCAAGACCTCGCCCGCTTCCACGAGCAGGTTCACTCCTTCCTTTCTCCGAAGTTGACCCCCCTGCGGAACCTCCGCGCCGATTTCGGGTGGTGGGGATACAACCGCATCCATCTCCTCAAGTACCTCGAGGAGGCGTTGGCCGAGAGCTACGCGCAGCTTCGCGTAGTGGGCCTTCGTGGCCTCCCCGATGGGATAGCCTTCCCGATCACACGCGGCTATGTAACGATCGGGCGGCTGGCCACAGAGGCGGCGATCGGGACGGTGGTGGTGGGCGGTGTCACCTACTATGTGAGCGTGGCGATCACTGAGGAACCGCAGCAATCTCCCGAGCAGCCGGCGCAGACCCCCGCTCAATCCGTCCCATGACCGCTGAAGAGGTTCTTGCCCGCGCGCGCGAGGCCGCCTTGCGCTCGGTCTGGCTCTGGACTGAGCCGGTGCGGCAACGTCGCTACCGGCGGTGGCTCGTTGGCCCGGTCACCTGGGAAGTCGTTTCGAACGCCGAACGGCGGGGCGGGAATGTGGTCGTTGTCCTGGACGACGCTACCGGGACGGTCCAACGCAAGGCCTTCCTACCTCGTTGACTGTCGCACAGGACATGCGTGTCCACTACGCATCGCGTCGCAGACGAGCGGCGCCCCACGAGGTCGCGATGCCCGAGTCATCAGCGGTGGGCTTAGTCGTTGCGGGGATGGATCGTGGTCCCGCCTGTTCTCAAAGGGCAGGAGTTCGCGAAGAATCTCCTAGAAGGAGTAGTCCGTGTGGGCGCGAGACCGCCGACAGCAGGAGGATTCGGCCGCCCGTGCCATCGTGCTGTCATGCAAGCCCAGAGTTTCTCGTGCGCGCATGAAATAGTAGGGATTTAGGAGCTATAGGGAGATACTGATTACTTAAGTGATATAAATCCTGACCTAGAGTAGTCTGGTGGGTGCCGTCGGGGCAGCGGCACGGGGGCTCGCCATGGATACTCAACTCACCCCCTCCGTGTGGGTCGACGATACCCACGCGATCTTTCGGCGTGGCATGGTCGCATCCCTAATGGCCGACGGCTTCCTTATCCGCGGCGAGAGCGCTGGACTCCGACCTATCCCTCGGCTACACAATGTCGACGTCCTTGTCTTCGACTGCGTCGGGCCCAGTCTTCGTCAGGCTGTGCGACTTGCGCAGGGAAGCGACGCCAAGCTGGTAGCAACGGTTCACGAGATTCGCGAACCTCAGCTGTGCGAGATCGTTCAGGCGGGCGTTGCAGCAGTATTGCTGCACAGCCAGCTCACCCCTGATGTGCTCGTCACCAGCCTGCGTGCGGTTAGTGCCGGGACAATGACGGTTCCGCAGGACCTACTGCAGAGGCTCCTGCTCCATGTGTCAAAGGCTGTCAGCCATGCGCCCGGGGGCCTATCGCCGAGGGAAACCGATGTGCTGCGGCTCCTCGCGGACGGGCTGGAGACCCGGGAGATCGCACGTAACCTTTGTTTCTCAGAGCGGACCGTAAAGAACGTCGTGCACGACATTCTGATGAAGCTCAACTGCCGGACCCGCGCGCACGCTGTCGCGTTCGCCACCAGATCCGGCGTGATCTAGCGAGGTCTCTGACCGTGATAGCTATCCCGGAGCCTTGGGAGGCGCTGGCAGACACTCTGCTCCAGCGCGAGGCGCTACTTTGCCGGCTCGGCGAGGGCGTGCCACCGCGAGACTTTGCTGGCATGTACATCTCGGTCGATGAGGTCGACCGGGTTCTCCGCACGCTACCCGGGCTGGACGGCCCGTCCCCAGAGGTAGCCGTGCCACTCCAAGACCGGCTTTCCCGTGAAGTGAGTCGGCGCCGAGAGCTGTTCACCGCGTCGTTGGCGGATTCGTCACGCTTCGCCAGTTTGGCGCGATCGGCAAGGCTCGACGGGTATGAGGCAGAGGTGCTCGCGCTCGTCGCCGCGATCGACCTGAATCCGCAACGTCAGCGATTGATGTCTTATGTCCAGGACAGCGTTCAACTGCCCCGCGTCACGCTTGCTGGCCTCCACCGGATCTTCACCGAGGACGGACTCGGTGCGCAGGGCGTCGCGCCGGATTCCGGACTGCGGCGGGCGGAGCTGGTCGAGGTGGATGGCAGCGGGCCTTGGGCAACCCGGATGTGTGCGCTGCCGTCGCGCGTGGCTTGGCACTTGCGCGGGGATCAATCGCTCGACCCCGATTTGCCGCCGGGGGCGCGAGTGATCCGGCCAAGCGGCTCCGCGGAATCGTCCAGTCCAGGCGTGGTCGTCGTGCATGGCGCGGACCGGGAAAGCCGACTACGCCTGATCGAGGGCCGGTGGCCGCTGCGCGGTCGGCTTGTCACCACGGCGCCAGCCACGCCAGGAGCGTGGGCAGCGGTCATCCGGGAGGCAACGCTGGGAGACCTCATCGTCGTCCTCGAGCTCGATGCCTCGCTCGACGCCGACAGCCGGGCGGGGGTCGATCGGGCCGGGCACCTGACGTTCGTGCTCTCCTCCCAGCGTGAACTACCGCTGGAGCTGCTGCCAGATCGCCCGAGGACGGAGGTGACCGTGGCGAGCGGCGATGCCGCTGCCGAGGACTGGGAGCACGCGCTGGGGATCGCTCCAGATCCCCGCTACCGCCTTAACCGCGACCAGCTGCGCCTTGTGTCCATAGCCACGAGGGGCGACCCCGATCTGCTAGGACAGGGTGTACGCCGGCTTGCGGGAGGTCATCTCGACCGCCTGGCATTGCGAGTCAGCCCGCGTCGCAATTGGGACGACCTAATCCTGGCGCACGACCAGAAGGAGCAGCTACGTGAGCTCGCCGCGAGGCATCGTCGCCGCGGGGTGGTCTTTGGCGAGTGGGGGTTTCCAGCGTTCCCGTCGAGCGGCATCGTCGCGCTGTTCTCCGGCCCGTCCGGCACCGGCAAGACGCTGGCCGCCGAGGTGGTCGCCGGTGATCTCGGCCTGGATCTTTACAAGGTCGATCTGTCGTTGGTGGTGAGCAAGTACATCGGGGAGACCGAGAAGAACCTCTCGGTCATCTTCGACACGGCCGCCGCCGGTGATCTTGTGCTGTTCTTCGATGAGGCCGATGCGCTGTTCGGCAGGCGTTCGGAGGTCAGCGACGCCCATGACCGGTACGCGAACATCGAGGTGGCCTATCTCCTCCAACGCCTGGAGTCATACGAAGGTCTTGTCATACTTGCTACCAACCTCCAAGGCAACATCGACCCCGCGTTCTTGCGCCGTATCTCCGTCGCGGTCGAGTTCGCCGTTCCCGACCAGCCGCAGCGACGAGCGATCTGGCAACGGTCATTTCCTGACAATGCGCCAGTGCAAGGCCTGGACCTCGACTTTCTGGCCCATAACTTCAAGATCACTGGCGGGGTAATCCGCAATGCCACGTTGGGAGCCGCCTTTCTTGCCGCCGAGGCAGGTATGGCGATCACGATGGAGCAGGTCGCGCTAGCGCTTAAGCGCGAGTTCCAGAAACTCGGCCGGCTGCGTACAGAGGCCGAATTCGACCGCTATTTCGACCTGGTGAATCGAGACGAAGATGTTGCATCTGCTCGATGAGTCACTTGAGACATTTTTGCGTGTCACGGTGCCACTCCCGCAACGGGATATCGACATCGTCTTCGAGGCACCCGACGGCGAATGGGCAGCCAGTATCTCAAGACCTACCGTGAACCTGTACCTGTGGGATGTGCGTCCCAATACACAGGAACGGGCCTACGGTGCGGATCTCATCGAGGGGGAGGACGGTCGGCGGTTTCGCCGAGACCCGCTACCCCGGATGGACTGCCGCTACCTCGTCACTGCGTGGACAAGGGAGGTACGTGACGAACACTCCCTGCTGGGTGACGTGCTTGCTGCGTTGCTGTTGAATCCGATGATAGAGGCCGAACATCTGCAAGGTGCTTTCGCCGAGGTACGACCGGTGCCTTCCGTCCGCCTTCGCAGCGCAGAAGGAAATGAGAATTTCGATTTCTGGTCGGCCCTAGGGAGCCAGCTCAAACCCGGCCTCGATGTCGTTGTAACCGCCACCGTTGATGCAGCCGTCATGGCGGCTGTCGCTCCACCTGTCCAGGAATTGGAGCTTCACGCCAGACGACACGCCCCGCACGGTTGAGATGTCGTCAGAAGATCATCCCGGCCGCGCCGATCCTTGATCACGATCGGTGGCCCGAATCGATCAACACCCACAGGCAATCGGCAGAAGAACGCTCCCTCTGCTTGGGGCGGCGGCTCTAGCGGCAACTTGTGCGTTGTCCGCGAAGGCGGAGAGCTGCGGCATCGGGACGGGCTTCTCGTGATGCGCCGCGGCTCATCGCCGCAGTCCACAGCAGACCCATGAAGGTTTGCTCAGCGCTCATGCCGCTGGCCGCGAGGCGAGGGCTCACGAGCTTGCTGCCCGTACGTCTGCCCACCTGTACCTTTCGGCGCCGTCGATCCAGGTTGAGTCTCGACTTGTGGACAGCGGACTGAGTGGAGATGGGGATGACGCGAGTCCTAATGGGAGACTTCAGCGCCCTGCATCGGCTCGGCTTCGAGGACATCCTCCGGACCGACGGGGTCGAACTAATGGAGACCGCCGGTGCAGATCTGGTCGGGCGCGTCGTCGAGGCCTTGCCGGACGTGATCGTACTCGATCTCGATCAGCCCGACAGCGAGGATCTCGTCGCCCGTATCGTCCAGGAATTCCCCTCGGTCAAGGTCATCGCGTGTTCGTCCGATCGTCCGACGATGCGCGTTTACCCGCCATTTCACCGCGGCGAGTCATATACGAGCCCACTTGACCCAGCGCTGTTCACCAGCGCGGTCCAAGGCTGAAAGCGAGGAGTGTGTCCATGGCCGCGTCTTACGGAGCCCCCGGCGTATACATCGAGGAGCAGCCGAGCGGGTCGATGCCGATCGAGGGCGTCGGTACCGCCGTTGCCGCTTTCGTCGGATTTACCGAGAAGTACGACCCCAGCGAGGGCGATCCCACCGATCCGACCGGGGTTCAACCTCAACTCGTGACGAGCTGGCCCCAGTACGAACGCATCTACGGCGGCTTCGTCAAAGGCGCGTTGCTGCCGTTCGCAGTACGTGGCTTCTTCGAAAACGGTGGCAGCACGTGCTACGTCGTGCGCGTGCCGACCGGATCGAATGGCCAACGCCTGATGTTGGAGCTGTCGGCGGCCGGTCGGCCCGAGGTCGAGAGTATGCGCGTGCACGCACTGAACGACGAATCTCGCTTGGAGATCGAGGTGGTTCCTCCGCCTGCACCAGCGGAGGGCCAGGCGCCGAGCGAGGACTACGTCCTCCGTGTCTACGCCAATGGGTCAATGAAGGAGGAGCTGACTGGCCTCAACTTCACCAAGAGCCCGCGAACGCTCGAGCGCACGATGAACGAGCAGTCGCAGTACATCCGTGTCGAAGTCAAGAATGTGCAAGGGATGCCGCTGGCCGAACGCGCGCCGGCCCCGGGGCGGTACCCACTCGAGGCGCCGCCGCCGACAGCGATAGCGGTCAGCCCGCAGGACCTTGAGGGCTCGGAGAGCGAACGCACAGGGTACCAAGGGCTCGCGATCTCGGAGAACGTCACCATCGTTGCGATCCCGGATTTGCTCACCGTTGCGACAGGGGAGGACGGCACCCTCGATGCGGAGACCTACTTGGCGTTCCAGGGACAGCTAGCGGACTGGTGCGATAAGAGCCGCACCCGCATGGCCATCCTCGATCCGCCGCCCGGGCTCAACGCGACCCGTGCGCTTGAGTGGCGGGAGAGGCTTGCTAGGGATTCGGCCTTCGGCGCGTGCTACTACCCGAACGTCGTCGTCCCCAATCCCTTGGCCCGGCCGGGAGCGACCAATGGTGAACGCTTCATTACCGTTCCACCATCCGGGCACATCGCAGGCGTGTGGGCCCGCACAGACGCTGCACGGGGAGTTTGGAAGGCGCCGGCAAACGAGGTCATACGAGGCATCGCAAGGCTCGAAGTGATGGTGACTGACGGCGAGCAGGCCGAACTCAACCCCGCTGGCGTCAACTGCCTCCGTTCATTCGGTCTCAGTGGCATTCGAGTGTGGGGCGCACGGACGCTGTCCAAGACCGACCCGAGCTGGCGCTACATCAACGTTCGCCGGCTGTTCACGTTCATGGAGGAGTCAATCCGGCGTTCCTCGCGCTGGGCCGTGTTCGAGCCAAACGATCAAGATCTTCGCGAGCGGGTCAAGCGGAACATCTCAGTGTTCCTGCGAAATCTTTGGCGACAGGGCGCCATCGTGGGCGCGACTCCGGAGCAAGCCTTCTATGTGCTGTGCGACGAGACGAACAACCCGGCGTCCTCGGTCGATGAGGGAAAGCTCGTCGTGGAGGTCGGCGTTGCGCCTGTGAAGCCCGCCGAATTCGTGATCTTCCAGATCAGTCAGTGGCAAGGCGGCGGCTCCACCAGCGAGTGAGAGGGGAAGGACCATGCCTGACCTAATGACCACATTCAAGTTCGCCCTCCAAGTCGACCAAGTGGACCTGGGCTACTTCCGCAAGTGTGCCGGGATCGAGTCCGAGACGGAGACGATCGAATACAAGGAGGCAACAAAGGATGGTCAGATGATCATCCGAAAGGTCCCAGGCGCGATGAAGTGGGGCGATATCACGCTTGAACGTCGCATCGACTCGTCGCTCGCACTCTGGCAGTGGCGTAAGCAAATTATCGACGGTGACGTCGATGGCGCGCGCCGCAACGGTTCCATTGTGGCCTACGACTCCAAGGGCAATGAGGTGGCGCGGTGGAACTTCGAGGCCGGATGGGTCTCGAAGTGGAAGGGTGCGGACTTCGACGCGGGAGCGAACGACGTGGCGACGGAGAGCGTGACCATCACACACGAAGGGATCGTCCGCGCATGACCCTCCAGACCGAGTTCCCATTCACGTTGCCCAAGGGGCTCATCGACGAGTTGGGCACCCTGCATCGCAACGGCATTATGCGGCTCGCCTGCGCCCGCGACGAGATCGAGCCGCTGCGAGATCCCCGGGTCAAAGAGAACGAATCGTTCGCGACGGTCATCGTGCTCGCCCGCGTGATTACCGAGCTGGGCGCCGTGACGCAGGTGACGACGAAGACGATCGAGAGCCTCTTTGTCAGCGACTTCAACTACCTGCAGGATCTCTATCGGATCATCAACTTCGGAGATCCGAGCATTCTCGAAACGCTGGAGCCGGGCAGCCCTTTTCCGAAGGCGTTGGTGGGGGTGGGCTAGGTCACTACTCAAGCGATGAACTGTGGGCGGAGATCTCGTATCTCGCCTACCACCTCCACTGGGACTTGGATCGGCTACTCGACCTCGAGCATGGTGACCGGATTCGGTTGCTTGAGGAGGTCGGAAGCTTGAACAAACGAGCGTGGGAGGGAATCCGCGGTGGCTAGCAACGCTCGGTCGGACGATCCGCCCTTCACTGGAAAGTTCGTCTTCGAGGTCAATGGCCTCACAATCGGCGCGTTCACTGAGGTGAGCGGCCTTTCGGTCCAAATCGAGGTGGAGGAGATCGTCGAGGGAGGGCAGAACCATTCGACCCTGAAGCTTCCCGGGCGCATGAAGTGGCCAAACCTGGTGCTCAAGCGCGGGATCACTGACACCGACAACCTATTCGAGTGGGTTACGGCGACCTCTGGAGAGGGCTTTGCCGGTGCAGAAAACAAGGTGGTCCGCCGTGACGGGAAGATCACCGTGCTCGACCCGCGCAGCAACCCGGTGCGCACATGGGAGTTCACTGGTGCGATGCCTGTCAGGTGGAGCGGCCCGCGGTTGGCGGCGTCATCCCGCGAGCTCGCGACGGAAGAGCTGGAGGTATGCCACAGTGGCTTCCGAGCACCCCAATGACGAGTCGAGCTGGCGGGGACGCGGTCTCGCCCGGTTGTACTGGTTTCGTCGTCGGCCCATGTTGCGCAGGCGGCCTTTGCTGCGGCGTCCTGGCCGGGGCCCCCAGATCCACGCTCCCGAGATCGAACCCCTTCCAGTGCGCCCCCCGTTCTGGCTCCTGCGGCACATCCTGCTGTCCAGGCGGCGTCGGCTCGTGCCGCACGCCAGCCTGCTGTCGCGCAGTTCCAGCCCTCGGCCGCTCGGCGTTTTCCGGACATCCGCGCCACACGACCCCGTTAGGATGGCGCGCGACAGACGGCCGGTTGTTATGGCGTCGGCGGATCATCTGGACCTAGATCGTGGTTCACACGCGTTTGCGATGCAATCCTCACTCAAGTCCGACGCAGAGGCGCTGTCATCGCACAGCGTCCCCCTGCCTTCGCCCAGGGCGCCGCTGGCGCACATCCTCCAAGCGGCCTTCCTCAGCGGGCAATCCTACGCAAGTGGCGCACACGATCTCGGGTCTGCTGCCTGGCAGAGTCGATCTGGGCCGTACGGATCGGTCCGGGCGCCTCGGCTTCGATCGTGGGGGCTCGCCGTACCGTCGAAGGGCGTAGTCGGTCGATCGCTAGAGACTCTGGTGGGCGTCCCCGCGGCGGGTCCAGAGGTGTCGGCGCCAACGTCGGCGACCGCCATGCCAGTGGTCAGTGGTGGGCTGCCGAGCGAGTCCGACGGCTTCGGAGTCAGCGTGTTCGTGCCGGCACCAGCCGGGCAGTCGGTTATCGACAAGGCGAGCACACCGGAGCAACGGTGGCATGCAGCGGTCAGGGCGTCCCCGCTTGAGCGTGCTCAGCCGCTGCCCACGTCGCTGCTTGGGCTTGCGCGTCGCATCACCGGCAGGCGCGACACACCCAGCTTCACTTCAGGTCCCGCGACTCGAAG
>JGI10216J12902_101579102_pt1 | contig 10466 bp, 8 predicted proteins | sample KanNatreferecore_FD_12902 | JGI IMG/M metagenome (IMG submission 12902)
TTGCTCTTCAGGATGTCCGTCATGACGTAGGCGGCCTGCGGCGAGATCGGCTGGTCGACCGGAGTCGGGACGTGCTCGGGGACGAGCTCCTGTCCGTCCGTGCTGTCCACTCGCAGGATGTGGGTGTAGCCCAGGTTCACTCCGCCGTTGGCCAGCGTGCCGTACGAGACCGCCACGTCGCGCGGGTGCGCGACCTCCGTTCCCAGGGTGAGCGACAAGCCGGCTTGCGGCGTCTCGGTCTGGAACTCCATTCCAAAGCGCTTGGCCTGATCGAACACGTGGGTCACGCCGTTGATCACCTGCGCCTTGACGGCAGGGATGTTGAGCGACATCTGGATGGCGCTGCGCATGCGTAGCGGGCCACGCTCGAGCAGGTCGAAGTTCTTGGGCGTGTAGCCAGACGAGTTGTCGAAGGTAGTGGTTACATCCATGAACATCGACGCGGCCGTCATCGTCCCGTCGTTGATGCCGGTCACATAGTTAAACGGCTTGAAGGCCGATCCCGGCTGGCGCCAGCCGTCGCCCAGCACGTCGAACTGGGGCTGAAACTGCGGTGTGGCGTCTGTCTCGCGGTAGTAGCCGGCGCTGCCCACGTAGGCCACGATCTCGCCCGTTTGGTAGTCCATGGCGATCATCGCCCCGTTGTTGACATCCAGGTTCTGCAACTTGCGCATCCAGCGCTCGTAGGGAACGCCGATTTCCTCGGCGTAAGCCTGCGGGTCCGATTCCTTGGGCAGCCAGACGGCGGCGTCGACCCACTTCTCCGCGGTGCCCTGGAGGCCGACATCCAGCGTGGAGGTGATGCGCAGGCCGCCACGCTCCAGCTCGGGGCACGTCTCCGCCTCCGGTCCGCACAGCTTCGTGGCCAGCTCCTCGCGCAGTGCCCAGATGAAGTGGGGCGCGATCCATTGCTGTTGCTCGGGCTGCTGCGGCGTGAGGATGATGTCGTCGTCAATGGCGGCGAGCAATTCCTCCGGCGTGACCTCGTTCTCGGTCCCTTGGGTGAGGACCATCCGGTCGGGTTCCTCGGCCATCTGCCGAAGGATGAAGTTGCGGCGCGCGACGATCGGAATGCTCTCGTTGTTCCGGACATACAAGGTTCCGTCGTCGGCAACAACCGCGTTGCGCACCAGGTCGTATGAGGACGGTGACTGGGGCAGGCCCGCGAGCAGCGCCACCTGGCTGAGCGTCAAGTCGTTGAGATCCTCGACACCGAAGTAGCCCCGCGCGGCCGCCTTGATTCCGTACAGGCCGTTGCCGTAATAGTTCTGGTTCAGGTAAGCGGTGATGATCTGGCGCTTGCCCTCGTCGCCGGGGTACGCCTCGGTGACACGGACCGACTGGATGATCTCCTTGATCTTGCGCTCGACGCCGCGCCCCGGGTCGCGTACCAGCTCAGGATCGAGAAGTCGCTGACGAACGAGCTGCTGGGTGACGGTCGAGGCACCGCGTTCCCGGCCGCGCAGTGTGTCGAGGAAGGCGGATCCGATGCCGATTGGGTCCACGCCCGTGTTCGTCCAGAACGAGCGGTCCTCGGTCGAGGTCACGGCGTCGATCAGGATCGGCGGGATCTGCTCGAAAGTGACCGGTTCGCGGTCCTCGCCGGCGTTGAAGCTGGCCAGCTGCACCTCGCCGGTGCGGTCATAAACGATCGATTCGGAGATGAACTCGAGGTTCTCGAGGTCGCTCGTGGGCGGCAGATCCTGGCTGTAGGCGGCGAAGACGGCGACGACCGCGACGAGACCGCCCATGGCGATCATGGCCATCAGCGAAAAGATGAAAACAGGGATACCGACTGCCAGCCCGCGGCCAACTCTACCCTTGCGCTTCGGCACGGAGCCGTTGGGGGAGTCGTTCATGCGCCGCGCCTGCCGACTGTCTCGGCGGGATTGATTCAATAGTCTCCTCCGCAGCCGGCCCGCGGCCGCTGCTGCGCGCGAAGCGCTCGGCCCCGCGCTGATGCGCGGGTCCGATCGTCGCTTGCGAGCGGCAATTCTCTACGATTACGCGCGTGTCTGTTGTATCCGTATCACACGACCTGCTTGCCGAGCTGACCTGGCGCGGCCTGATCGCCGAAAAATCGCAGGGGCTGGAAGACCGTCTCGCGAAGGGACCGATCAGCGCCTACATAGGTTTCGATGCCTCGGCACGCTCACTCCACGTGGGCCATCTGCTGCAGGTTTTCATGCTCACCCACCTCCAGCGAGCCGGTGGGACGCCGTTCGTGATCATCGGCGGCGGGACAGGCATGGTCGGCGACCCGTCTGGAAAGTCGTCCGAGCGCCAGCTGCTCGACGACGCACAGATTGCCGCAAACTCTGCGGCGATCCGGGCGCAGCTCGAGCGCTTCGTCGACTTTTCGCCCGGTCCTAACCAGGCACAGATGGTGGATAACCGCGAATGGCTGGCCGACTGGCCACTGCTCGACTTCCTGCGCGACGTCGGCAAGCACTTCAGCGTGCCGTACATGCTCTCCAAGGACTCCGTCCAGGCGCGACTCGCGGCCGGCATGTCGTTTACCGAGTTCTCGTACCAGACGCTCCAGGCTGCCGACTTCCTGCAGCTCTACCGCGATCGCGGCGTTGAGATGCAGATGGGCGGTGGCGACCAGTGGGGCAACATCACGTCCGGCTTGGAGCTCATTCGTCGCGTCGTTGGGCGCGAGGAGGGTGACCCGCCGGCCGCGTTCGGGTTGTGTTCACCGCTGCTGCTCACGCGCGAGGGCACCAAGATGGGCAAGTCCGAGAAGGGCGCTGTGATGCTCGACCCAACGATGACGACGCCTTACGACTTCTACCAGTACTGGCTCAACGACGACGACGTGCTCGTGGTCCAGCACCTGAAGTGGCTGACGCTGATGAGCGCCGATGAGGTGGCCTCGATCGCAGCCGCACAGGAGGCGTCACCGAGCGACCGACCGGCGCAGAAGGCCCTCGCGTACGACCTGACGGCCCGTGTTCATGGGAAGGACGAGGCCGACCGGCAGGTGCGCGTGGCCGAGGCCGCATTCTCGGGCGGCCCGATCAACGATCCCCAGACGCTCGACGCGCTCTTCGACGCGGTCGACAACTACGAGTTCAGTCCCGACGAGGCGTCGCTGGGCGCGCTCGACTTCGCCGTGGCGTGCGGGCTCGTGAAGTCGAAATCGGAAGGGCGCCGGCTCATCGAGCAGGGCGGCCTGTCAATCAACGACTCCAGGGTGACGTCCGTGGATGCGCCTCTACCGGCGCCGATCGGCGGCCGTCACCTCGTCCTACGCGCGGGCAGAAAGCGGCTGCTCATCGCTCGTCGCCAGGCCTAGATCCGACTCATCGTCGCGCCGCTCGAACAGAACGTCGGGATCGTTCGACTGGAGCACGCCCAGCAGGCGTGAGGGTGTGTCGCGCAGGTGCTGGTTGAACAGGGCCAGCGTGTAGTCGGCCACAACGCCCAGCGTCCGCCGCAAGGGGAACGTGCCGCTGATGCCGCGCTCCTCCAGGAGTGGCGACAGCAGCCGTCCGTCAGAGAAGTCGACGTGGTACATGCCCGGAATCCGAACGATGTACCCGGCGCCGGGCAAGCGCTCGTAGACGGAGCGCATGGTCTCGTGAGTCAGGTCTATGTCTGCACGCGACCAACCCTCGAGGCACATGGTCCCCGCGTCGCGGGTGATCCACATCATTGGCTGGCGAACGCCCTTGTCCACGACGCGCGGCGTCATATACACGTCCATCGCGAGCGTTGCCTGTATCCGCGGGTCGCTGACGCTCGCCTCGGCAGCAAGGAAGCCGCCCATGGAAACGCCGAATACGCCGACCTTGCTCATGTCAAGGCGCGCCCACAGGGGATCGTCAGTTCGCTCGCTGTTGATGCGCTGCAGCTCATCGATCACAAACGTCACGTCCTGGGCCAGGAACTGGACGGACTCGTTGCCAAAGTCGTCGATCGGGCCGGTGGTTTCGCCACGCGGCCAGGGCGGCAGCAGCCGCTCGTCGAACATGACACGGCGGCCGTCGGGCATCTGCACGCCGCACGCGGCGTATGTGTGGTCGATCGTCGCGACCACGAAACCGTTTGACGTGAGCTCCTCTACGAGCGCGGTGTTGTGACCGCGAAAGCCGCACCTGCCGTGCGAAAAGACCAGCACCGGCATCGCGCTCGCGTCCAAGGGTGGAGCGTCCGGAACGGCGTGCGTGCGCATGAACCCCAGGTGCGCGAACGCCGTCTCCGGCAGGTTCATGAGTCGCGCGAGCGGCGTCAGAAGCGCGGGATCGTCGACGTAGCGTGTGCACGTCTCTTCTGGAAGCTCGCCACGCGGCTCGGTTGGGTACCAGACCTGGAGCATGAGCTCGCGCGGCGCGCCACCGTTCGCGGGCGGGCCCAGGAGCTCCCTGCGGTTCTCGTCGACGAGGTGTCGGGTGACCGTGCCGATCCCGAACGGACCGGACGGCGCGGGTAGGACTCTCATCTCAGGTCCCCGTCACCGTGATTTCCATGCCCGGATGCCACGTGCACAGGAACTGATTCGCGCCGGCGTGGATCGTCACGTTGACCGTGGCCACTTGGCCGGGCTTGAGCGGTCCCGTGCTGACGTTCAGGGCCTGGTTCGTGAAGTTGTGGTTGTTGGCGCCTTCGTTGCGCAGCTCGAACTGCGCCGCACCCTGGGGCACGCTCACTGACACAGGTTCGAACGTGTCGTCGTGCATCACGATCGCCGTCGCGCCGGGTTCCGCCGTTCCAGGCCGGACGTCGCCGGCAGAGGTCTCGCCCAGCCCGCCACATGACACGGCTGACAAGGCAACGAGACCGATCACCACTAAGCGCTTCATCAGCACCTCCCCCACGCCTCCACCACGTGCAGGCGCGTTCGATCACGGCCAGGGAGTGGCCCCCGGGGCCGGCTGTTTAAATTTGTGGGGGCGCAGCCGATTCGCGAGCACGGCTACCCGCGAGATGTCAGGCCGGGTCGACCTAGAAGTCGAGGCCGCTTCAGAGATGAGCGGTCGGTGCGCCTTAGGCAGCACGCCGGTTTGCCGCAGAGATTCTAGCGCGATGGGCTAGATCGCCCTCATCTTGTTGCCCTTGGCATCGTGAGTGAGCTCGGCGAGGCCGAGTGCCTCCAGGAGCGGCGGCATGTACATCGCGAACCGGCCGCGATAGCCCTTGCGCTGGCCATACCAGCCGCCCACCGGGTTGTCAGAGGCGCGTCCCCACGCCTCGATCGTCCCTGGCTTGGCATCCTTCTGCTCGTCCGCAGCGCCGAGCTCCATCCAGTCGCCGTGCGCCTTGAGCATGACGTGCAGGTCATCGATTGCTCGCGCCAGGTAGGTCAGCTTGGTCGACCCAACCTGGCAGACGATGAGCGGTGGATCGGCAGTGTCGTCGCGGTACATCGTGTAGTTGGACGTGCCGGGCGGCGTCCTCAGCTGCCAGGGATCGTCCTTGGTTCCTGAACCAGTAGCCATGTTGCTCCCTCCTGAGGCGACTCGGTCGAAGGGTAGCGAGACAGCGTCAGGACCGGTAGAGCGGCTCCAGCTCCTCGAACGTTGTCCAGCTCCAATCCAGCGGCTTGCCCGCGACGACGGCCTCCAGGCGGTCGAGATGGTGGTGCCAGCCGCCGCCGAAGCCGGACGCAGAATCGGCCTTGAGCTTGACGTGTGTGAGCTTCAAGGTCGTTCCGTCGTTGGCCCTTTCGAGCTCCCAGGTCACGTGGGACTCGTGTCCTTCGCCCTCCACCCACGTGTATGCGAGCACCCTGTGCGGGTCCAATGTGGTGATAACGCCGTTCATGGTGCCGTCGTCGAAACGGACCTGGATCGCGCCGCCGACGCGCAGATCAACGTCCGCCTCGGACAGCCACTGTGCCATCTCATCCGGATCCGTCAGTGCCTGCCACACCTCGCCCGGCGGGGAAGGGAAGTGCCGCTCGAATCGGACTGTGGCTCCTTCGGCGGACTTCTCTACCGTGCCCATGCCTCGTATCTGCTGCGTGGTCACTTCACTCTCCTCTTCAAGTGCTCGTCCAGCTCGTCCAGGTGCTGTGCCCAGAACGACCGGGTTTTCTCGATCCACTGGTCCAGCTCGTCCAGCGCCCTGGGTTCCAGCCGATAGAGCCTGCGCTGGGCATCGCCCCTTGCGGTCACGACTCCGGCCTCGCGCAGGACTCGCAGATGTCGCGAGATGGCTGGCCGACTTACCGAAAAGGCACCCGCGATGTCGCCGGCGGGCAGCTCCTGCGTCGAGACGAGTTCGACTATTCGACGCCTGGTCGGATCGGCAACGGCCTCGAAAACGCTGGACATGCGATATATGTAACCTACTACTTACGTAACTGTCAAGTTACATGAGCGAGCCGCGGCGCGCGGGACCTGCTGACAGCGGTGAACAGTTGTGTCACAGTCCGCGCGTCCGCACGATTTGACGCTGCGACTTGGGAGGGGCTCACGTAATTGCGCCTTAGTTCGGGCCAGCCCGCGAGCGACAGAGCTGCGGCCGTGCAAATTGGCGACCGCGATGACTTGACTTTGGTCGGCAGAGGGGACGAACGCGAGCTCCTGTCGGCGTTTGTCAACGACGATCGGTCGGTGCTGACCGTTTGCCTGATCGACGGGTCTCCCGGGACGGGCAAGACCACGCTGTTCGACTACGCACTCCGCGAGTCGGCCGCTACAGAGCCGGTGGTGTTGCGTGCGCTGCCGGTCAGTGCGGAGAGCGCACTGCCGTACGTTGGTTTGAACGACTTGTTGGCGGAAATCGACATCGAGACAACGGGGTTGCCGGTCGCCCAGGCGAAGGCTCTCGGCCTGATGGTGCAGCGCGAGCCCATGGACGATAGGGCGATCGACGCGCAGGCCGTCGGTCGTGCGCTCGTTTCGCTGTTTCGCGCGCTCGCTCTCGACCGTCCTCTGCTCATCGCCATCGACGACGTTCAATGGCTCGACGCGCCCTCCTCGAGGGCGATGTTGTTTGCCCTGCGCCGCGTCCAACAATCGCCTATCAGGCTGATCATGACCCGGCGATCAGGGGAGGCGGATGAATGGCGAGAGGCATTGTGGCGCGCTGTCCCTGAGCCGCGTCGGCGGCAGCTCCGCGTAGGCCCGATGTCCATCGATGAGATTTCGCAGCTGCTGCGAATTCGGCTGGACCTGAACCTCTCACGTCCGGCGCTGGTCGCGCTCCACCGGCGTTGTGAGGGAAACCCACTGCACGCGCTCGAACTGGGCCGCATCGTCGGTCGCGGACAGTCCGACATGGGACACGATGATTCGGCCGACGACTTGACCTCGCTTCTGCGCATGCGAGTGCGATCGCTTTCCGAGCGGGCGCAGGAGCTGGTGGTGGCCGCGGCGCTTGCATCCCGGCCGACGGTCACATTGCTCGGTCACTTCGGTGGACAAGCGGCGCTTATCGAAGCGTGCGCGGCGCAGGTGCTCGAGCAGGACGATGGTCGCGTGCGGTTCGTCCATCCGCTGCTCGCATCCGTCTCGGAACTTACGTCAGACCCCGCGAGCAGACGCTCGCTCCACGCAGCGTTGGCCGACCTGGTAGATGAGCCTGACGAAGCAGCGCTACATCGAGCCCGTGGAACCGAGGAGCCGTCTGAAGCGGTCGCGGCATCGCTCGAGCGCAGTGCCCAAAGCGCCTCGGCACGGGGAGCGCCTGAAGTTGCTGCGGAGCTCGCGGATTACAGCGCCCGACTGACACCAGAGGACCAAGTCGCCGCACGCCGCCGCCGCCAGGCACTGGCAGCCGAATTCCTGCTCGCCGCGGGTGATCCCGTCCGAGCGCGGCAGCTGCTCGAGGGCCTCGTTCGCGAGATGGAGGCAGGTCCCGAGCGGGCCGATGCACTGTGGCGCTTGGCGGACGCCGTCGGTGACGATCTGGGGCGATCTATCCAGCTGTCCGAGCGGGCGCTGGTCGAAGCCGGCGGCGACCTCGAGTTGCAGATCGCCATTCATCTCGGACTCGCGACGTTCACATGGCTTACCGGTCTGCTCCAGGCGAGTGCACAGCACTGCCGCGATGCGGTGGCTCTCGCCGAGAACGCTGGCAACCTGCAATTACTTGCCGTGTCCCTGGCGGAACTCGTGCACGCAGAGACTGTCCTTGGCGTACCGGTTCAACAGGCCACCATCGACCGACTACTGGAGCTCGAGCGCGACATCGAGCACTTCCCGCCGGCTGGTCGCCCAAGCTTTCAACTCGGCATCGTCTATTCCTACACCGACCGCGTTGATGAGGCCCGTCCGCTGTTCGAGGCGGAACTCCAGCGAGTGGAAGCAAGCGGTGATGAAAACGCGCGTGTTGCGATCCTCTTCCGGCTCGGCGAGCTCGAGTTGCGTGCCGGGAACTGGTCACGTGCGTTGCGCGTGGCGCGCGAGGCCGCTGAGCTCGCGGCACAGGCCGGCATTGAACAGGAGCAGTGTGTCGCCGTGTCGCTGCTGGCGGCGGTGATGGCCCATCTCGGCCGCCTCGAGGAGGCGGTCCGATTGGCCATGCAGGCAATGCAGCTTGCCCGCGATAACGGCGACCAACTGAGTGTCATTCGCTTGAGCGGCGTACTCGGGTTCGTGGCGTTGACGCAGAACGACCTCGTTACGGCTGACTCATGGCTCGCACCCGCGCTTGCCGACATCGAGCGCATGCAAATCGGCGAGCTGTCGATCTACGGAGTGATCCAGAACCAGCTCGAGGTCCTGCTCGGGTTGGAACGGCGTCTTGATTCGCAGCGAGTCATCGAGCTGCTGGAGGCCCGGGCCGGTCCACAGAAGCGTCAGTGGCACCTCGCCGTCGCGGCTCGCGGACGCGCTGTCCTGGCCGCGTCCGATGGCGACGAAGCAGGCGCGATGGCGTTCGTGGCGCAAAGTCTGGAGCATCATCGCGAGGTGCCCCAGCCCTTCGAGTTGGCTCGGACACTTCTCACCAAGGGTCTGATCGAGCGACGGTTGCGCAAGCGAGCGGCGGCACGCCAGACGCTCACCGGAGCGCTCGCGGCGTTCGACACAGTTGGTGCCGCCGCTTGGGCCGAGCGCGCGGCGGCCGAGCTCGCTCGCATCAGTGGTCGCGTGTCGGCCGGAGCGAGGCTGACCTCCAGTGAGATGCGAGTCGCGGAGCTCGTTGCCGATGGGCTGAGCAACTCCGAGGTTGCCGCTCGCCTGTTTGTGTCTGTCAGGACCGTGGAGGCACACCTGTCACATGTCTACGAGAAGCTCAGCCTGCGGTCGCGCGTGGACGTCGCGCGCTGGATGACCGCGCGGCAATCGAAGGATGAGGCGCCGTAGTCGACCCAAGGCCCGTCACATTCGAGGGTTTTCCACGATTTAGTTGAGCCCTCCGCGCCCCTAGCGTCGTGGCATGGCAGGGCACGACAGCACCAGGCACTTCCTGGTCGAACTCGACACAAGCGGCTCGATCGGCTCCGTGCCCGAGGTCACCGCGCGAGCCCGGGCTGCGGCCTCCCGCGCTCGCGGACGGGGCGCGGAGATCTCACTTGTTCGATCTGTGTACGCACCGGAGTCGGACAGCCTTTTTCTCGTCTACCAGGCCTCGTCGGAGGAGGCCGTGCTGTCGGCAACGGTCGACGCGCAGCTATTGACTGCGCGCATCTCTTCATCGCTTGTCCCCGACATGGAGAGAACGCCGATGGACTGACGCCGTAGCACCCACACATCCGCCGGACTCGTCAATCCAGAAATTCGAAGCCACGGAGAAGAAGATATGAAACTCAACAAGACTCGCGTCATAGGTCTCATGCTCGGTCTTGCCCTGATGCTGATAGGAACCGGTGTCGTCTGGGCAGCCTCATCCAGCGTCAACGCCAACGGCCAGACCGCGATCCGTGTCGTTCGCGAAAACGCCACGACCGCCAGCGCAACTTCCAACTCAACGACCTACACGAACATTCCTAACGCGACAACGACGATCGGCGTGCCGTCGGGGACGAACGCGCTTCTTGTTGCACGCTTCCAAGGGCATGGCAGCGCTATCCAGACCTCTGGCTGCATCGTCCGCATCCTGGTCGGCTCGACGACGATGGAGCCGAACGGCAACTACGTTTTCATCAGCAATCCGAATGTCTCAGGGAGCTTCGCCGACTCAGGCTCGATCGAGCGCTCGCTGTCAGTTGGCCCCGGCACGTACACCGTCAAGGCCCAGCTGCGACTCTCGACGGCGAACAACGTCAGCTCACAGTGTCAGCTAACCGGCTGGCATTTCACGGTCGAGCGCCACAAGCGCGGTTAGTTTCAAACCACTACCGCGGAAGCTCATTCGGCCGTCGGGCGCCAGCCCGGCGGCCTTCTGATTCAGCCCGCTGTCTACAGGTTTAGAGCGACTCGATGGCGTAGAGCAGGCGCTCATTCTCTGGGCGGCTGCGGACGGTGAGCCGGAGGTGGCCGCGCAGCGGATTGGCAGGCCCGAACGTGCGCGGAACGATGCCGCCGCGAAGCAATCGGTCCGCAGCACGTTCGGCTGCGTCGTGGTCACCG
>JGI10216J12902_101211716_pt1 | contig 10463 bp, 6 predicted proteins | sample KanNatreferecore_FD_12902 | JGI IMG/M metagenome (IMG submission 12902)
TTTTTTAGCCACATTAGTTTGACAGTTGCGAATTACCTGTGGCCGTCTTAAAACGAATCCGTTATTTTAAAATCCGTTCTATGAGAAAATTATACCTGTTGGTCCTGGTTACGGGCTTTATTTTTTTCCTGTCGCTGCGGATTGTTTCAGCGCAATGCCCTTTCGGGTATACACAATCACAGGTAAACTGGGATAATCTCGATTACCTTGTCACAACGGGTAGTTACAGCGGATTTGTCTCTGCACCAATCGCCAGTAACCAGCATTTCATGATGGGAACTACCAGGGTAAGTATCCAGGCAGCCACTACATCCATTACGCTGTCGGGAGAAAATGCTACGCATACAGGCGAATTGGCCGGTTATACTGGACATGATGTTCAGTATACTCCCACGATAAGTAATGATAGCATCTTTGTAAGTTTTGACCAGGAAGTAACCAATGCAAAGTTCGCATTGTATGATATAGATAACCTGGGATCCTTCAGGATACTGGCTTTTAATAGCAGTGGTGTTGCGCTCAATGTATCGATTACCATACAGGCGTCTACGATTCTTACAATCGGGGGCGTACCAACTGCACCAACTGTTGGCACAACCAGTTCTACCAATCTCGCAAACAACAGCAACCAGGGAAGTGCTATCATAAATATAAGCGGCCCGGTAAGTGTAATCAAGATTGTTATTGTTAACAGGGGTAACGATCCTGTTTTTTGGATGTCAGACATTAATGCTTGTGTGACCGGCAGTTTTCCCAATAACTGGCGAAATATCAGCCGGCCATTCACCGGAATGCCATCTTATATCCTGACTGTCGTAGATAATAAATTCATGATGCTGAATCCTACGAATGGCCGCGCCAAATCTTTGTTCACCGATCCTGGTTGGACCAATGTGAATGGTATGGCCTATGATCCTGTCAACCGCGTGTTGTATTATACTTTTAGTTTGATGCCCACACCACTCAGCAACAAGACCATCTGGAAGTATGATGTGGATAGTGAAACGATCAGCGCGTTGGTTACGGATGTAACAACATCACTTGGTATTCCGACATACGACCAGGGGGTTGAATCTGGTTCTGCCAGTTTTTATAACGGTTATTATTATTTCGGAGTGGAATCGTCGAACTCCGGAAGAAACTCTGGACGGGAGAATACGGTCTGGAGGATCGAATTCGATGCTGCTCAAAACCCGATACGTGCTTCACAAGTATATGCTACCAGAAGTGATAGCAGTGTTTCCGGTTCCGCAACATTGATTCATGACTGGAGTGATATTGGTGTTACCAATAATGCGATGTTGTATGACTTTGACGGAGCTTCAAGTGACCCTGAGTATTATCATTTCAACCTGATGACTGGACAACGGATCCAGTATACTCCCGCAGCAGGTGCCATCAGTTGGCCTAGGCAGCTTGCGATCGATTGGGCCGAAAATGTATACAACCAGGGAAATACAACACTTCCGGGTGCAAGCCAGGGGTTTATTGTTCCCTATAATTATAATGGTACAGTAAATACAGCGCAAAATTATACAGTTGTATTAAATGGAACACCTCCTACCGGCAGCTGGGGGGATTGCAGCGAGGCATTCAGGCCATTATGCGATTTTGGTGATGCCCCGGCAAGTTATGATCCCGATCCCTGGAGTCCCGCAGTACATGAAAGGGACACTGCATTAAGACTGGGACCCACATTCGACAGGGAATGGAATAAAACATCTTCATTATTAGCAGATGCTGATGGTTCTGATGAGGACGGGCTTGCCTTGGTTCCTATCTATGCACCTTCTTCAGGTAGCTACCTGGCACAGGTTTCTGTTTATAATAATACCGGCGTTGATGCAACTTTAATCGCATGGCTGGATTATAATGGAAATGGAACCTTCGATGCATCGGAAGTATGCCAGGCGCTTGCTCCAATCTCTTCGAGTGTATCGGTCCAGATGAGAAACCTGTTCTGGCCCGGTATCACAACCCCCATACCAAACGGGAATTATACTTATTTACGGATACGATTGACGAAAACGACCTGGGGAATGAATAGTTCAAAATCCACAGGTTACTACGAGGATGGCGAAACAGAGGATTACCGCATCCTCGTGGATGACTTCCCTCTTTCGGTAAACCTGTATTCATTCGATGCCAAAGCGGTTAACAATGAAATTGTACACCTGAACTGGATCACTTCAACAGAAGTTAATATGAGCCGGTATGAAGTACAACGCAGTAGTGATAATATAAACTGGCAGGTATTGACAACAGTTAGTGCTGCAGGTAATGGGATGACTTCTCAGAATATTTATGCCCTGGATGATCGTCAGCCCTTATCTGGTAAAGCATTTTACCGGCTTCGGATGATTAATAATGGTGGTAAGTCATGGTATAGTGATACGCGAACTGTGATCATCTGGAAGGGTATCGGTGATTTCATATTATCTCCCAACCCGGCTACGGATAATGTTACCCTTACCATATATAGTCATGTCAATGCTGAAGCAATCATCAGCATTACAGATTTAAGTGGTAAACATATTCAGAAGGTGATTGCTCCGGTCGATAAAGGGATTAACAGGATTGATATGCCCGTTCAGCGATTGAACAGTGGATTGTATTTCGTACGTATACAGGTAGGTGAGGACAGGGCAATTGAAAAACTGATCATTCAAAATAAATAATTATAACCACCAAAACAAACCCTATGATAAGCGTAAAGCCTGCCATTGCCACCAGTTTTTTGTTGTTGGTAATGTTGATCTGTTCCGCCCAGGGGAAATATAGTACCATAAAAATCTATCCACCGGAAGATAAATGGCAAAAAGCCGAATTACTGGGACGCCTGGAGATCGATCACTACACTATGTATGAGGGCGCCATCATTGCCGAGGTGGGTGAACGAGAGCTGGATATATTGAGACAATCTTCATCCAGGTTTGAAATACTTGTTCCGGATGTCGCGGCACATGTACATGGATTGAACCGACTTTATTTTTCCGCAAATTCCCAGGAGAGGGTAGCGATGGAACAACCGGGAGCCATTACCGGTACTATGATGCCCACACCGTCAGCCTTCCAGGTATGGGGAACCCTTGGTGGATTTTACAGTTTTGCCCAGATGAATACTGCTATGAATAACCTGGTTACGGCTTATCCTGGTCTTGTGCAAAAGACATCGCTGGGATTATCTGTCGAGGGACGCAATATATGGTGTATCAAAATATCGGATAATGTGACCACTGATGAAGTAAATGAACCGGAAGTGTTATATATAGGAGTACAACATGCCAGGGAAGCTATCGGGGGAAGCAGTATGATCTTCTTCATGCAATACCTGTGTGAGAATTATGCAGGCAATCCCCGCATACAGGCGCTGGTGAATAACCGGGAGATCTTTATTATCCCCTGTATGAACCCTGACGGATGGGAATACAACCGGGTCAATAATCCCAATGGTGGCGGAGGCTGGCGAAAGAACAGGAGAAATAATGGTGATGGAACTTATGGCGTAGACCTTAACCGTAACTGGAGCACGGACTGGGGTAACTGCGCCGGGGCCAGTTCCAGTTGTGGAACTAATAATTCTTCCAGTGATGTATACTGGGGGCCTGCAGCATTTTCGGAGCCCGAAACACAGGCAGTAAGAAATTTTGTGACTACGCATCATATTGTCTCCTGTAATGACCAGCATTCATTCGGTCCTTATTATTCCCTGCCATTCGGACGGCCCACACTTCATACGGGTTCGGATACACTGACGATAATGCAACAACAATATTATAATTATATACCTGCCGCGATGGGTAAATACAATGGTATGCGGGCCGGTAATAGCCTGCAATCAGTAGGCTATGAAGTAGCCGGAGGTATTAAAGACTGGATGTTGAAAGGTGATATCGGAACCGGTACCAAAGAAACTGTTATGGGCTTCACTGGTGAAGGTGGATCGGGCGATGGAACGGGTGGTACATATGGAAGCTTCTGGCCACCGGCCAGCCAGATAATAAACCTTTGCAAAGGCATGGTGTACCAGAATCTGCAGGCGGCATTCGCTGCAGGATCATACGTAGATATTTCCGATCGTTCGGATATCGCTGTGACAGCAACAACCGGGAATTTCAATTTCAGGATTAAAAGGGTTGGCCTGGGTAATGACCCGGTAACCGTAACACTTACGCCGCTGGAAAATATAATTTCAGTTGGTTCACCGGTTACGATCAACTCCATGCCCGGGTATTTCGACATCGTTGATGGAAACATCAGTTATACCTTACCAGGTCATATCCAGGCCGGTCACAGGTTACGGTATGCCTGGCGTGTAGAAACCGGCGGACAAACCTATTCAGACACGATCACAAAATTATTTGATCCTATACAGTTATTCTATGATGACATGGAAACGGGCCCTGTAATCAATAACTGGGTGGTCTCTGCCAATTGGGATTATACAACTACACTTTCATTCGGGGGGGCCAGGTCATTGACCGAATCGCCTTCGGGTTTATATGGTCAAAACAGGAATGATAATATCCGGTGCAATTCCATTTTTAACCTGGGTGATGCAACAGCAGCCTATCTGAGTTTCTGGGTAAGGCATCGCGCTGAAAATTTCCGAGACAAACTGCAGGTGCAGGTCTCTACAAACGGAACAGTCTGGACACCTGTATCGGGTAAGACAACCGTCCAGGAACCTGGCACGGTAGATGGCAGTACGCTCAATGGAGAACCTGCGCTTACAGGTGTACGTGAGGACTGGACTCCGGAAGTTTTTGACCTTTCAGCTTACCTGGGACAAGCTTCAATACGATTCCGTTTTGTTTTTACATCAGATGCCAACACTACGGGATATGATTTCCAGGTTGACGAAGGATTCAATATTGACAACATAAAACTGATCAAAAGCAATATAGCGCTGGTCACCCTGCCTATACGGTTTATTAGTCTTAATGGTCAGCTAAAACCAGGCAATACGATCCGTTTGAATTGGGAAGTAATAACAGATGCGGAACATGATCACTTTGTTGTTGAGGAATCTTCGGACGGATTAAATTTTATTCCATCCGGTACCGTGGCGGGAAATGGCTCCGGTTTTACTGACCTGCAGATATATTCAGGTAATAATTATTACCGTGTAAAAGCGATCGATAAGAATGGTGTTGCAAGCTATAGCAAAGTTATAAATGTTGTTAATAAAACGGAATCAGTAGATCTGTACCTGTATCCAAACCCGGTGCAAAACGAATTGAGGGTGAGGTTACGGTTGACGGAACCTGACCAGGTCAAAATCCGGGTAGCCGATATTTTAGGAAATATTATTTATACAGGAAAGTTCTATGCAGATGCTTCCATCCGTGAATTTGGAGTTCAAACCGGCGGCTGGCCTGCAAGAACCTACTTTATCACAGTGATTGGCCGGAATGACCAGGTTTTGGGGACCCAGGCTTTCATAAAGCAGTAAAAAGTGCAGGTATTTTTCACAAGTAAAAACCACTGGCACCAGATTTTGAGTTTATTTTTTAGACAATGCGCGGTGAATACACTGTGTATAGCCAGTAGAACTGCGATGATAATTTGAAAATGTTCTACCGTATTAATGGATGGAGAATCCTATTGTTTATGGCTCGTTAATTGCATAATTTTATAATACAAAATCGTACCTCTTATGAAAACAATCTTATTTGCGCTGGCCCTTGTGGTCACATCGATTTGTGTCTCCTGGTATGCACCTGCTTCAACGCCGGTCAATACACCAGATCAGTTAGCAATTGCAAAAGAAAACCTCATTCCCTCTTTTGATTTTATCAGAACACACCGCCAGGGAAGAGGAGCAACTACCACGTGGGGACTCGTGTCCAACACTGGTGTCTCCGGGTTTGTGTTACAAAGGACATATGAAGACCCTTATGATCCTTATTCCGTATGGGATAATGTGTGTACTATGCCATGTAATAACAACCGTCAGTATAAGCATACTGATCCTGACCTTTCACCAGGTTTGATCAATTACAGGTGCGTGGCTGTGGATAACGGCGGAGTGCCTCTTTGTGTATCAGAAATCACAACAATCCAGATTGTGCAGCACTAAGAATGTGTTGCTGTTTGGTTTGAGGTGAATATTCCAATAACCTCTTAAAAGGAGGAACTATGAAAACAATTTTACGAATACTCGTTTTTTCCCTGCTCGTCAACTCTAACCTGTGCGCACAGATCACTGTACCAATAATCAAGGCAAGGTTTGGAGTTGATGCTGATGTGAGAGCAAACTATTTTAACGGATTAGTTCAGACAGGGAATGATGACTGGTTCAACCTCGTGGCTGCAGATACGTCCGGGAAAGCGGTAATTGACACTACGGGTGCCACAGCAATGGTTGCTGCTTACAATGCCGATGTATCTCCCTGGCCTAAAAGGATGAGTTCATTTTATCGTACCATGAGCCGGCCGGCATTCTCCATTGTCAATAACCGTCTTTGGCTCGACGCCATATTCGTCAGGGATTACCATGGCAACGACACAACTGTTTATACATCGGGTTCAGATAAAAATGGTATGAGCCCGGCGTTGTGGACAGGAGGGATCCAGGGAATTCCTGACAAAAATGATATCCTGGATATGTTCGTGCATGTAAGAAGGGCAGGCCCCAATACTACGGACTCCTTATGGATGTTTGGTGGAATCTCGCTTGATAATACGACGGGTAACCGTTATTTCGATTTCGAAATGTATCAAACGGATATTTATTATGACAGGGTATCTGCAAGATTCTATGGATACGGACCTGATGCAGGACATACAAGTTGGAAGTTTAATGCCTCCGGAGGGATAGTGACGCCGGGAGATATTATTTTTAATGGTGAATTCCAAAGTGGTACACTTACTAATATTGAAGCACGGATCTGGGTTAAAAAAACAGATTGGCAAACGGTAGTACCAAGTGGTTTTAACTGGAGTGGGCAGTTTGATGGCGATGGCGCTGCAGCTGTATATGGCTACGCCAGTATCTCACCCAATACTTCGGGAGCTTTTTATACCGGTTTGGGCAGTACAAATGGTGCCTGGGCAGGTCCTTTCGGACTGGTATTGCAGGATAATAGCATGTCATATAATAATCCGGCTCCTCCAACGACTACTAATAGTAAGTATATCGCGAACCAGCTTATTGAATTTTCGGTTAACCTTACAAAATTGGGGTTGGATCCGGTAACTCTTTTAGGCGGTGATATATGCGGAACACCTTTTAACAGGATCATTGTTAAGACACGGGCATCCGCATCATTTACCGCGGAATTAAAAGACTTTGTAGCTCCTACCGACCTGTTCCTTGCACCAAGGGCTACCATAGAAACCCAAACACCTTATATGTGTGATACGGGAAGCATTGCATCCATATATATCACCAACCCGGTAGCAACATCTACCTATCAATGGTCAACAACCAATGGACGGATTCTTGGACCCACTAACGGTACCAGCATAGTAGTCGATACACCTGGTGTGTATTTCGTACGGCAGTACCTGCAGGCAGGGTGTTCCCTGTACGCAACCGATACCCTTACGCTTTTTTCTTTCGGAACCTGCGAGGTGCTTAACAGTAATCTTTTCGATTTCAGGGGTGTATTGGCAGATGGGTCTGTACAACTACATTGGAAGGTTTTATATAACTATATTATTGATCATTTTGAAATAGAACGAAGTGTTGATGGTATTCACTTTACCACGATCGGAGAAGTGCCTGCCAACAGCGATTCACGTGACCTGGTTCAATACAGTTATCCCGATAACCTGCAGGGTTCAACGGCTCCGTATATCTATTACAGGATTAAGTTGAAGGAACTGGGTAAACTCTACCGGTATAGCCCTGTGATCAGGATGTCATTACACAGAACGAAGAAAAATGAGGTCTTGATCTTACCGAATCCGGTCAGGGATGTATTGCAAATGCAGGTCCATGCTGCCGCTGCCGGAGAAATGAAAGTCCAACTGTATAATGCCGGTGGTAAATTGATCGCTTCCCGCCGCTTTGCGATTCAGAAGGGATATAATGTACTTACCCTGGAAGACCTGGTGGAACAACCACGCGGAGTTTATCATGCAATGTTCTTGCTGGGTGATGAGATCATTCCGAAGAAAATATTGCTTGTGCAATAAATGTCGAAAGCTTATAATGCCCGGATCCTGACTATAGTCGGGATCCGGGCATTTGTCTGGGTAATTTCCAACGAAGACCACAGGTTCTTTTGTGGTCTTTGTGAATTCTCAATGCCCTTTGTGGGAAATTTTAAACTTCAATTCTTTTCCGTTAAGAAAATTGGGTATATGCTTTTTTGCAGTAAACTAACTTGCAGAACTAAAAAAAACAGGCTTCTCTTTATCATTCCCCCAGCTCAGTTCAATGGATTAAATTTGCCGGATGTATACGCTGAAGAAATCCCTGGGCCAGCATTTTTTAAAGGATGAGAATATCTGCCGCAAAATTGTTTCCGTTATTAGGGAACGCCCTTTTACCCATTTACTGGAAATAGGACCCGGGGGAGGTGCACTGACAAAATATTTACTGGAGATAAAGGGTATTGATTTCAAAGCTATCGAACTGGACAATGAGAAAGTGGATTACCTATTAAAAACATTCCCGGCTCTTGAAGGAAGGATCATTCACGGGAATTTCCTGGAAATAGAAAAACCATTTGAGGGAAATTTCACCGTAGCAGGCAATTTTCCATATAATATCTCTTCGCAGATACTTTTTAAAGTGCTGGACTGGAAAGAAAACGTTGAAACGCTGATCGGCATGTTCCAGAAGGAAATGGCGCAACGGGTAGCTGCCAGAGAGGGAAGCAAAGTATATGGGGTGATCTCGGTATTGGTACAGGCATATTTTAAAGTCGAATACCTGTTTGATGTCAATGAAAAAAGTTTTCAACCTCCACCTAAAGTTAAGAGCGGTGTGATCCGGTTAACTCCCCGGGAATATCCACCGGCCATGAATAGCGGGGACCAGTTTTCCCTGTTGGTCAAAACAGCCTTCAACCAGCGGCGCAAGACCCTGCGTAATGCGGTAAAAGAATTATTTGATGCAGCGATCCTTGGAGAGGAACTGTTTACTAAAAGAGCGGAGCAATTAACGGTGGAGCAGTTTGCAGCACTTACATTCAAGATGAAATGAAAAAAGTAATTATCACAGCCAGGGCTCATCCCCTTCTTTCGGATCATCTCCGGCAACAAGGGTATGAAGTCTTATATGATCCGGCCATCACCTATGATACCTTAAATAATATCGTACACGATGCAGAAGGGATTATTGTAACCACGCGATTAGCTGTTGATAAAAAACTTATTGACAAAGCCCCTGGTTTGAAATGGATAGGCCGGCTCGGCAGTGGCATGGAATTGATCGATATTGAATACGCACTCAGCAAAGGTATCAGGTGTGAAAGCAGTCCTGAAGGAAACCGCAATGCGGTTGCCGAGCACACACTGGGTTTGTTATTGAGCCTCCAAAAAAATATAGCATCATCTTTTAATGAAGTGAAACAGGGCATCTGGCAACGGGAACATAACCGCGGTGTGGAATTGGCAGGAAAGACAGTGGGCATTATTGGCTTTGGAAATACAGGTAGCAGCTTTGCCCGCTTACTACAACCCTTTGGTGTAACAGTATTGGCACACGACAAATACAAATTTGGTTTCGCTGTCGACTATATCAAGGAAGCCAGCCTGGAGCAATTATGTCGTTATGCAGATGTGATAAGTTTCCATGTACCATTGACGGAGGAGACCTTTCAGATGACCGATACCCATTTTTTTAATTCACTTGAACGCCGGCCCTGGATACTGAACACTTCAAGAGGAAAAGTGGTAAATATAGAACAGTTGGCCGCAGCTTTGCGGGCAAAAAAGATTGCAGGAGCCGGGCTCGATGTTTTGGAAAATGAAAAACTTGGCGAATATACACTGCCTGAAAAAGAACAACTGGACTGGCTGGTAGAACAACCTAATGTGATCATAACTCCCCATATCGCGGGATACAGCCATGAGGCATTTTATAAAATGGCCGAGGTTTTGATCAGTAAACTAGGAATCTAACGTGTTGATTATAGAATTCTTGTGTAATATAACCCGTCCACTCTAAAGGTTTTTATTTTTCAAATAGTTTTCTATCTTTGCATATCAAATATGCAACGCTTCAGCAAACACTGGGGCGTTGTTATTTTTTTTGTCGCCACTATAGAAGGTGGCCTAACAAAGGAGGTGATCATGAGTGATTTACAATACGTTACTAAGGAAACACTGGAGCAGATGAAAGCGGACCTGCAGCGGATGAAGGCAATTGACAGGCCGGCAGCCAGCCGGGCCATTGCAGATGCCCGCGAAAAAGGTGACCTGAAAGAAAACGCAGAATATGATGCTGCTAAAGAAGCACAGGGTTTGCTCGAAGCAAAGATTGCCGCCATGGAAGGTGCGCTGGG
>JGI10216J12902_101514790_pt1 | contig 10462 bp, 10 predicted proteins | sample KanNatreferecore_FD_12902 | JGI IMG/M metagenome (IMG submission 12902)
GTCGGCGGATCGGCCGGGGGCTACGGGCATACTACGAAACCGCTTCGTTTTAGCCCGCAGCCCCAAGCCGCTCCGCCCAAAGCTCCTTGCCGGTAGTCGTATTTTGCTTTTTCTCTTTGCCGCGATGAGTCTGCAGGCGCAAAACGCCAAGCCGGTGTTCACTCGAGCCGACACCATCCGCGGCTCCAACACGCCGCAGCGCTCCTGGTGGGATGCCTCCTTTTACGATCTGCACGTGAAGGTGAATCCCTCCGACAGCAGCATTGCCGGCTACAACGCCATCACCTATCGCGTGCTCAAGACAGCCCGCGAGATGCAGATCGATCTGCAGCCGCCGCTGGTCGTCGACAGCATTGTCCAGGATGGACTCGAGCTGAGCGCCCGTCGTGATGGGAATGCTTTCTTCGTGACGCTCGTGTCGCCGCAGACCCGCGGAGCGACGAAGACTATCTCGGTCTACTACCACGGCAAACCGACCGTCGCAGTGAGAGCACCGTGGGACGGCGGATTCGTCTGGGCCACCGACAGCCTTGGCCGCCGGTGGATCGTCACCGCCAACGAAGGAGTCGGCGCCAGCATCTGGTGGCCTAACAAGGACCTCTACTCCGACGAGCCGGACAGTCAGCGAGTAGCGATCACCATCCCGGATTCGTTGCTCGACGTCTCGAACGGGCGGCTTCGCCACAACACCAAGAACAGCGACGGGACCACGACGTACGAGTGGTTCGTCAGCAATCCGATCAACAACTACGACATCGCCGTCAACGCGGGACATTACGCTCATTTCAGCGACGAGTATGAGGGAGAACGGGGGAAACTGACGCTCGATTTTTACCCACTCGACTATCACGTCGACACCGCGAAAAAACAGTTCCAGCAGGTGAAGCCGATGCTGCAGTGCTTCGAGAGCTGGTTTGGTCCGTATCCGTGGTACGAGGACGGCTACAAGCTCGTCGAGACGCCTCATCTCGGCATGGAGCACCAGAGCGCGGTCGCTTACGGCAATCGCTACAAGAACGGCTATCTGGGGCGCGACCGATCGCAGTCCGGGCGGGGCCTGCTCTGGGACTTCATCATCATCCACGAGAGCGCGCACGAGTGGTTTGGCAACAGTATCACGATGAAGGACGCGGCTGACATGTGGATCCACGAAAGCTTCGCGAATTACGCCGAGGGACTCTACACCGAGTGTCAGCAGGGAAAGAAGGCCGGCGCCGAGTACACGATCGGACAGCGTAAGATCATCAAAAACGATGAGCCGATTGTCGGCGTGTACGGAGTGAACCACGAAGGCTCAGGCGACATGTACGACAAGGGCGGCAACATGCTGCACACGATTCGGCAACTGGTCGACGACGACACTCGCTGGCGCGGAATCCTGCGTGGACTCAACAAGACGTTCTGGCACCAGACGGTGAGCGGCAAGCAGGTAGAGGACTACATCAGTCGCCAGTCAGGCATGAACCTGCGTAGAGTCTTCGACGAGTATCTGCGCACCACGATGGTCCCTACCCTCGAGTACAAGCTGGAAGGACAAAAGCTGTCCTATCGATGGACCAACGTGGTGAGGGGCTTCGCGATGCCGGTAAAGGTCACGACATCGACAGATCGGTACGGCTGGATCCGACCTACGGAAAGCTGGAAGACGATGGCGCTGAAACTGAGCAGGCCGGAGGACTTTCGCGTTGACGAGAATTTCTACGTCAACGCGAAAGATCTCCTCAAGCCGGCCGCCGATTCAACTACCGTGCGTAAAGGCCGGTGACGCGCGCCGTTGCCAGCTTGTTGGCGTTCAGGTTGAAGCCGATGTAAGCCGAAGTGGCGTTGCCGGGAACGTCGAGCTTGTCGACTTTCAGCGCGAACACCGTGATGTGATAGTGATGCGGTTTGTCGCCCACCGGCGGACATGGTCCACCGTATCCTTTCGTGCCGAAGTCGGTCATGCCTTGTGCGCTTCCACTCGGCGCATTTCGCCCGTTGCCGGCGCCGGCGGCGAGACTCGTGGTCGATGCCGGAATGTTGTACATCACCCAGTGCCACCAACCACTGCCAGTTGGCGCGTCCGGATCATACATCGTTACGGCGAAAGACCTCGTTCCGGCCGGGGCGTTCGACCACTGCAGAGCGGGCGAGGTGTTCTGTCCGCCGCACCCCATCCCATTGTAGACATGGGTGGCGGTGATCCGGCCCCTCGCTACCAAATCGGGAGCCGTCAATCTGAAATGAGACGGAGCCTGTGCAGCTTTGCCCTTGCTCTTCGCGGCATCCGCTTTTTGCGCGCCGGCGATCGACGTCACCGCCAACACTAATGCGGCGGTGCCAAGAACTGTCCGCCCGGAGCGGCTTGAGCACAACATGACCTTCCTCCTTTGGAAATGAACGGGATCAGACCTACGGTGCGTCATCCCGAAGATCCTGCTATGCAAACTTGATGACCAAGGCTTGCGACGCGCCTAGTGGGCGGTCGCCCCGGTCCAACCCATGATGATCGCTCCTGCCAGCACGAAGGAGACAAGGTTGTAGGCGGTGTCGATCAGCCATAACTGTTTCGGCTTCATTGAGAAGATCGCGTTCGCGAAGCTTGTAGTAGCGGCGAAGCCGATCCAGCAGAACAGGCCAAGCTTTGCGCCTCGCAGCGCCCAGGAGCTGGCGGGCATAAATGCGGGCGGGACGAAGCTGTTGGCGAGAACTGCGATCGCCCAGGCGATGATGAGCCCGCAAATAAAAGCTCCGAGGTACATCACGGGCATGTTGGATCTTGCGGCGTCGGCCCGCATTTGGTCTTCGGTCCTTCCCTGAAGCGCGATCCACCGCTTCGCGAATAAGACCGGAGAGTACCACAGTCCGCCGAGCAGAAAGATCACGATTCCCGCGACCAGCACGGCGAGGTAGTTCACCTGGGGCAACTGCATTGCAATGCCTCCATGAGTGGGTTGGAGAAGCCGCAGACAATCTATGTTCGTTCGGCCAAACCCGCAGCAGTGCAGATCAAACGGATGGCAGCCTCAGCGGCCTCGCCTTCTGCGTCCACGCCTGGATCGTAGGCGGACAATGTAAGCCCGGCGACAGGTAACAAACGGGCGATTTGCGAGAGAGCGTGCTCGACGTCCTCGATCGTCAGTCCTCCAGTGACCGCGTATCGGTTTGCCGCAGCGACCGTCGCGTCGAGAACATCGAGATCCAGGTGCACGTACATCTTTTGAGCGTGCTGGGTAATCGAAGTTAGACTACCGGCGAGGTCGGAACGCAGCTTCCTCGGCCCGATGACATCGACATCCGATTCCGCGAGTAATCCCCCCTCGAGCGAGTCGATGTCACGAGTCCCAATCAGACAGATTCGATCGTCGGGAACTGGCTCGAATCCGGGGACTGTCGCCGCGAGCTGAGTCCAGCAGCGGCCGGTGATGATCGCCACCGCGGTCCCATCCAGAAACCCACTGGCAGTAGTTTCGGGAGTATTGAAGTCAGCGTGGGCGTCGAACCAGGCGACGCCGGTGGATTTCGGGCCGAGGCCACTAATCGTCCCGACTGCGGTGTTGCAGTTGCCGGCGAGGACGATTGGAAATCGCCGGGCTTCGACTGCCTCCTTCACGGCAGCGGAGAGCATCCGCATTAACTCGAAGCTGGTTTGGATTTCAGCGTGCCAGGAATCCGCTGGCAGCTCCGCGATCTTGGTGTGAACCCGATGCCCGTTCTCGCGTAGTGCGTCCTCGAGCCCCGCGTTCAGGAGTGCTTCCGGACCCGCACCCATGCGGGCGCCACGATGGCCGGAATCGTAGGGGACCGCCAGGAGCTGGATTTCCACTCGCTAAAACTACCGCGACTTTGAGATGGAACTGCAGTCCTCTCTAGTCGCGGTAGATGTCAGCGAACTGCTTCTTCAGCGCCTCGACCTTGGGCTTGTCGTTGATAACGATGTACAGCTGATTCGGATGGTGCTCCAGGTAGTCCTGGTGGTAAGCCTCGGCCGGGTAGAACGCGCGCAGTCTGGCGACCTGTGTCACAATCGGGCGCGGAAACGTCTTGGCGGCTGTGAGTTGCTTGATGTAGCCGTCCGCAACCTGCTGCTGCTGCGCGTTTCTGTAGAAGATGGCTGACCGGTACTGTGTGCCGTGATCGGGGCCCTGACGATTGAGCTGGGTCGGATCATGCGCCACAGAGAAGAAGATCTGAAGCAGCTTGCCATACGATACCTGGGACGGATCGTAGACCACCTGCACCGATTCAGCATGTCCGGTGTCACCACTGCTGACCTGTTCATACGAAGGGTTGGCGACATCGCCTCCCGCGTAGCCCGATACCGCGCTCTTCACTCCCTTCACGTGCTCGAAGACTGCTTCGACGCCCCAGAAGCACCCGCCCGCGAAAACAGCGGTGTCCTCTGCAGCGCCAGGAGTCCCCGGTGTGTCCAGCGAAGGAGCGACTACCGGCTCATCGAGAGGACGTGAAGCACCGCTCGATAGCCTCGCCCCGAACAGAAGGAGCGCGACCGGAATAACGACCAAAGCGGCCAGGATGTTGAGCAGCGAGCGATTCATTTTGATTCTCGGTGGTGGGTATATATAAGACCAAAAAACGTAGTCGTTGTTCCCTATATACATCTGATTAAATGCAGCGCACGGCGCGCGGAAGTGCTCAGCAGTTCTCCTTTGAGAATTACCTGAATACAGGCGTGAGTCTCTGCTCACTTACCCTGCGGAACGGATAATTGTAGGCGAGCCGCCCGTCCAGCTCTGCGTCAGGCGAATTCGGCCCTTCGAGAAAAATCCACTCGATCTCGATGAACTCGCTGTTCTTCCACATTCCAATGCCGATTTGTCGATCGAGATCCAGCTCGTGCTTGGACGCAGTGGACAGGCTTTCCAACGCGTCGCCCGCCCGGTCATGAAATTCGCGTGTTACCGGCAGAACGAGAAACCCGCAGCCGGTGCGCGCTGATGCCATTCGATAAGGCAGCTCGAACCTGTTCGCCCTCACTGCCTCAAGGGCCTGGCGCAACTGCTGCTTGAGCGCGCGCAACTCGTAACGTCCGAGTCGGGCGAGCTCGGACAGGATCTCGTAAAGATCGGTGTCGGCGTACTCGCTTTCCTGGGAGGCAATCTGGGCGGCCAGACTTTCCAGTACGAATGAGAACTCGCACGCCGTCGGGCCACCACGCGAGCGACCGGCTCGTTCAAATCGGCGATCCGGGGGTGAGGTGTAATCTTCAAGCAGGTACTGTCCGATCAGGGCGGACTCGCTTACCGCTGTCGACGGCGAATCCCAGTTGAGCAGGATCCCACGGCGGAACGTGAAGTAGTCGAGCAATTCCGCGGGCGTCACGAAGTGGTGGCAGATCTCGAAGTAGTCGGAGTCCCGTAGAATGTGAACGAATCCGCCGTCGCGATTCTTCTTGAACCTGTCCGCCCGGAAGGCGCGCGATTTGGGCGGAACCCGGTAGACGATAATGCCGACGAAGGAGTCGGTGTCCTTCGGCGAGACGGTAATTCGGTGGCCGAAGTGATTGACCAGCGACAGACCCATGTAGCTGCCGAGCAAATCGCGCGTGCTCTGAATCTGCTTGATGCCCTTCTTCACCACCTGATTGGCAACCCACTTCTCGAGATCGCCCGCCTTCGCGGCGACTTTGTGTTCGCGCTCCCTCAGCTGGATGATGAAGCCAAAGTCATCCAGTATCACCACGCGGTCGGCGAGCTCTAGCTCCGGCTCGGCAACCAATGGAAGATGATTTGCCGGAAAAGAGAAAGCTTTCATGAAAACGTTCGCGTGTTGTTGGGCGACGAAGTCGTGCAGAAGGCTGGCCGGTGCCCCGTCGCTCTCTTTCACCGAAGGCTCACTCAAAACCGTCTCGATCGTCGCTCCCAGGCGAGGAGCAGCGCGGCGCCGACGAGACCGGTAACGATGCAGAAGAGGTAGAGCACCCGGACGCTCACGAGACCGTAAAGTGGGTTGGTGTCGGTGAATGGCCGGAACGGGCGCATGTCCGCGTGCATTATTCCATCGAGCAGCGAGTGAAACATCCCGCCGAAGATTCCGCTCAACGCGGCGATCGGTAATCGGTACTCCGCCGCCAGAGCATCGGGAATCAGGTCACGCGGGCGCGCCCACCAGACGCCTATCCGCGAGACGATCAGGCCGCACGCCAGCCCGATCAAGCCTCCCATGAAAAAGGTGTGTGCCTGCCTGTGAACAGGATAACCGCCCTGGAGCAGATAGTAGCCCGATTCGATGTCGATCACGACCTGCGCGACGGAGTACGCCGCCACGGAGAACTGTCGCGGCGCGACGGCCTTGATCAGCAGGCCCGGACCAAAGTGAAAAGGAGTTGCGGGCATGGCGCTTCAGCCAATCTATTGTCGCGCACCCGCACGAGCATCATCACTCTGGAGACTCGATCCCGCGACGGAGATCATCTTCGGGGTAGCAGGCGCTGCGCGACGTAGTTTGCCCAGGTCGTGCCCCGGTGCTGGCCTGAATTCGCCAGTATCACCAGGATAGTGCCGTTCTCGAGAACTCGAGCGATGCTCGTATGACCGGCGTCGCCATTTCCCGAGTGCATGACTTCGGTCACCCGCCCATTCCGCACATAGATTCGGGCTCCGTAGCCGTAATGAATCTCGAACGGCGGCTCGCTGCGAACGTGCATCAGCGGAGACTCGAGCTCCAGCGTCTCGGCCCGTCCAAACAGCCGCGCGTCGTGGATCGCAATCAGCCAGCGATAAATGTCCCTGGCGGTGCTGCGCATTCCGTTGGCGCCTTTGTGTCCCCAGTCTCCGCCCTGAAAACTGGTCGAGCGCAAGCGTGCCGGTCGGAGCAGCTCAGTCGTGATGTACTGTTCCCATGTCTTTCCCGACGCAACTTCGATGATCGCCGCGAGTAGCTGGTAGTCATCGTCCATATAGCGGTAGTGTGTGCCGGGCGTGTAATCGAGCGGCTGGGCCAGGATAGCGCTGACTGCACCGTCCCTGCGTACGATCCCCGTTCCAGCCGAGTGACCGCGCAATCCCGAGGTATGCGTGAGCAGATGAAAAACCGTGATGCCGCGCTTCGCCGGTGGAGCGTGGGGGAAGAACCGGGAGACAGGATCGCTGAAGGAGAGGCGGCGCTGCGAGCGAAGCCTCAGAATTGCGGCCGCGGTGAATCCTTTTGTCATCGAGCCAATGTTGAATCGGCTGGAGACCGCCAGTGGCTTACCGTTCTGTGGAGAGTACGCTTTCTCCATCGCGACCGAGTGATTTCTCGCCACGAGAATGACACCCGAGAATCCACTATCTGCCTGCGCCCGCGCGATCGCCTCGAGGTGCGACGGCCATTGGCCGGCGCTTTCGGCGGCCGGAGACATGAGCGCCACGAGGGCGATGACGAGCGCTATGGTACGAGGGCGATCGCCGTAAGAATCGCCGCGGTGATAATCGACTTTACGTAAACAGCGCGCGCCTGACGCCGAAGTAACTCTACCTCCGTTGTGTCGGAAATCTCCTGAGGTCCACTGTCGAGGTCGCGCAGACCGCGCGATGCGAGCTTCACTCACGTTTTGTCACGCGCCTGAAAGACGCCCAGCGTGCCTGCGTAAAACGGAAGGAAGAGTGGGAGTCGCCACACCAGTGGCGCACGAACCACCACCAGCAGAACCGCGATGATCACCCCGACGCTCAGCGCTACAATTCCGAACGTGAGTCTCTTGCGCCGTTCGCGCGCGCCTATGTTGATGACGCGCTCCGCGGGACTGCCCATTCGCCCTCGACGCCGTTGCTGACGCTCTAGTTTAGCGCCACCTGTTCCCGCTGGCCAACCTCGGCCGCAGTTGCCGGAAAATGGAATTCCTGCCAATCTAGCGCGATGGCTGACGAGAACCGTCTCCGCGAGACCTCGCGTGCGATCGAGCCGGCTCCATCGCGGTGTCTCAACTGCGGTGAGCCACTTGTCGGCGCGTTTTGCTCGGCGTGCGGTCAACGCGACATCCCGCCATACCCAACCATGCGCGAGTTGGTGAGCGAGGCTCTGGCGGAATTCTCGGGGTGGGATGGCCGGCTGGCCGCCTCCCTGCGAGCTCTGATCCTGCACCCCGGCACGTTGACCCACGAGTTTCTCGAGGGCCGGCGCGCCCGATACATCTCGCCGCTACGATTGTACCTGACGATCAGCGTCATCTACTTCCTCCTCGCCGCCGCCGCTCCCAATCTCAGACTTGATTCGGGCAGGAGTCTGTTTCTGGGCGTCCGCGTTGGTGCGACGAGAACTGACTCGAGTCGGACGCAGTCGAGGCCAGAGCGGGTTGCGAACGCTGCTGAGGGCGCGCTCGACAATGAGCAGGCGCTGGATTCTGCAGAGATAAAGGCCGCGCTGACTGACATTGCACGGGCGCCAGCGGTGATGCAGCCTTTCCTGCGCCGGGCGGTCACGGATCCCGCCGGCTTCAAGCGCGGTATCGTGCAAACGATGCCGAAGATGCTATTCGCGCTGCTGCCCGTCTTTGCGGGAATCGTGGCTTTGTTTTACCGCGGCAGGAAATATCCGGAGCATCTTTACTTCGCGATTCATCTGCAAGCCTTCACGTTCATCGCGCTGGCGCTGACGGAGCTGGCGAAGTTTACGCGGGTTCCGGTACTGGCGATGCTCGCGAGCGGCTTAGCCGTGATCTGGATTCCGACTTACGCCACGCTGGCATTCCGCCGCGTGTACGGTGGGTCTATCGTCGGAACGGTCGTAAAGGAGATAGGAATCGCGGCGATCTACTTAGTCACGTGGATCGCCGCGTTCATACTGATGATTTACTGGGTGTCTGTTGCGACCTGAACCTGGCCGCGGCGGCGCCCTTCTTACGTGCGCGCCTCTGCGCCGACACCGGTTCTTTCCGGAGCCGTGCCACCCTCGACTGCTTTCTTGAGCCCCTCGAGTACCATCGTCCAGTTCTTCGTGTACTCCTGCCGATTCTCCGGCGTAAGCGGCTCGGCGTCGTTCTGGTTCGTCTGGGTCAGCACGACTTCCGTTCCGCCGTCCGCGGGTCGCAGGTCGAAGCTGACGATATGGTAATTCTCGGGCTTGTCCTCCATGCCTGATAGCGGGCTCCAGTGCGTGAAGGCCAACCGCTTCTCGCGGTCGAACGTCTGAATGTTGCCTTTGTCCTCGTACGGCTTGCCCTTCCAGCTACCCTTGAAAGAGATCGGACTGCCGACCCGCCAATCGGTCGAGATATCGGATCCGAAAAAGAATTGCTTGAGCGTGCTCGCTGTCGTGAGCGCCTTCCATACCGCCGAAGGCGGCGCTTTCACGGTCGTACGCACCTGTGACGCCTGAACTGCCATTGGAATCCCCTCCGCTGGATTAATCCGCGCAAACGCCGTTCACGCTGACCTAAGGTCGAATCGGCGTGGAGACACGATTCGGCAAAATCTTAGCCTGGCCGCCAGGATATTCGAGTTATGGCAGAGCGCTATGCCGCAGATCACTCGCCGGCGTTCCTCACGTTCCTGATGTGGCGAAACGTCAACATGGCGGCAATCGCAGTCACGACGACGAGGAGAGCGTTGACTGCAGCAGTTACCACGAACGCTTGAGTAAACGCATCGCGGGCCGCTGACAGCAAGTCTGTTCCTAATGGGACGCCCAATCGGTCCGCCACCGCCGATGCACCACCAAGAGTACCGCGCGCAATTTCGCTCGCGTCAGAGGGAACGCCCGTCGGCACACCGGTCGCCATCCGTGCTCGATAAACTGCCATTCCGATGCTACCAAGAATTGCGACGCCGAGCGCTCCGCCGAGCTCGGAGCCGGTCTCGGAAATCGCCGATGCACTACCGGCACGCTCGACCGGAACGCTACCAACAATGATGTCAGTGGCGAGGATAACCACCGGAGTGAATCCGAGCGAGTAAATCACTGATCCGGTGACGATGACTGCGAGTGGAGGCGCGGTGTCGAGTAGCGTCAGCACCGCCAGTCCGACTGCCGCGATCACGAGGCCCGCGCCAATCAACCGCGTCGGCGGAAATCGGCGGGAGAGCACCGGGACGATCATGGATCCGGCGATGAACATGGCGAACGACGGCAACGTCCAGAGACCAGCCTTCAGCGGCGTCAGTCCGAGAACGAGCTGCAGGTATTGCGCGATGAAAACGTAGGCTCCGAACACAGCGAACGTTCCCAGCATGTAGGCAACGAGTGCCGCGCTGAAAGCGCGTGACCGAAAGAGTTGAAGCTCGATCAGTGGATGCTCCAGCCGACGCTGTCTTTGCACGAAGACGAACCCGATCAACACGCCCGCCACGACGGACACCGCCGCGGTCAGTCCGAGCCCGTGTTCTGCCGCTCGCTTCAGACCGTAGATGACCAGCAGAATGCTGGCGAGCGAAAGAGCCGCGCTGAGAAGATCGATCGGCTTGGCGTTGGGATCGCGGTATTCGGGTAACAGCTTCGGCCCGACCGCAAGGAGCAGTACCATCACCGGCACAGCCAACAGAAA